>JAABUW010000494.1_pt1 | contig 78632 bp, 87 predicted proteins | sample 5560081 | NCBI WGS metagenome assembly JAABUW01 (sample SAMN10711882, study PRJNA513363) | rock metagenome | isolation source: Antarctica rocks | place: Antarctica: Victoria Land, Knobhead sud | reverse complement strand
GATCTCTATGTCTGAGAACTCACTTGCCGCACGTGTCTTCTCGGCGATGGCGACAAAGCTGGAAAAGGAAAGGCAGGCCGTGTTCGCTTTTCGAAGACTTCTCGGGCTAAGATGGGAATGGACTAGTCGCTTGTTCCTCGGCAGATGCCATCAACCAATCCCCTCATTGACCAATCAGCCAATGGTCGTTTCCAACGGACTCCAAGATTATCGCCCTATGAGACCCCTAACGTGCCTAAGCAAAACATTAGGGCGGACTACTCGACGCCAAAGAGCCAATTGATCTCGACTCTCGAGTCTCGAGAGCAGACGCTGATAAGCTTATGGGCGTTACAGTATTCCGTAGTATGGAATAGCCTAGTAGCACCCATCAGTGCCATCCCACCGGTTCTCGCCCGCTACAAGCCTACAGAGGACCCACTCACTCACTCCAACCCCCCACCATCAAAATGCGCCGCCGCCCGCCCTTTTCTCTCCGTCCCACGTTCAATCCTAAGTATCGCTGGGAAATTCCGAATTACCCTTCACCACCATGGCAGATTACGACCACGAGGCCGCTTTACGGCATCGACACAGGAACGTCAATAGCGACACTAGGGTTGTCAACCTCGAAGAATTCAATGCCGACGATGCGGAATTGGCGGCAAAGTTTGGCTATAAGCCGGTCTTGAAGAGAGAATTTGGCTACCTGTCGACCTTTTCCTTCGCGGTCAGCATCAGCGGCTTGTTCTCCACCATTGCCACCACCTTCTCCTTCCCTCTCTATGCTGGAGGGTCGGCTTCTGCCGTGTGGTGTTGGTTGATATCGGGGGCCGGCTGTATGTGCATTGCTGTACGTGTACCACCCGTTCGGAATCAACGCGACGCGAGACGAATATCTGTGCGGTGCCTTCGCTGACTCTTCTGCTGTACAGCTTTCGGTGGCAGAACTTGTATCGGCATATCCTACCTCTGGAGGTCTATACTTTACAGTCTCGCGCCTGGCACCACGAACGTGGGTGCCGTCGATCAGTTGGTGAGCGTTTCAATCTGCCATAATACTAGACCATACGCTAAGATTAGATCTGAACATAGGGCTGTTGGATGGATCAATCTCCTAGGCCAGGTGCGTCCCTCTCGCTCTACATGGGTTTCATATCTAACACATCCCTAGATCGCTGGTATCGCTTCCTCTGAGTACGGTGCCGCCCAACTTCTTCTGGCTGCCGTTTCCATGGGCTCCGACTTTACATATACCCCGACCGCCGGCACTATAATAGGTGTGATGGCAGCTCTGACGTTCTTGACTGGACTGGTCAATTCGCTGTCTACATACTGGATGGAGAAGATGACCAAAACCTATGTCATCTTTCACGTCTTGGTTTTGATATCATGTGCTATTGCTCTGCTGGTGAAAGCTACCCCCAAGCACGATTCACACTACGTCTTCACTGATGTCAACTCGACATCTGGCTGGAGTCCTGTGGGCTTCTCTTTTCTCTTTGGCTTTTTGTCGGTATCATGGACCATGACAGATTACGATGCTACTGCGCACATTACGGAGGAGTCAGTTTGCAGCTCGACACACCATATCAGCACGTGTCGTACTAACGTCTTTGTAGGATGTCAAACCCAGAGGTCAAAGCGCCATGGGCTATCTCGCTCGCCATGGCTTTCACTTACATCGCCGGCTGGCTCTTTACCATTGTCCTGTGCTACGTGATGGTATGTAGCCTTCTAGCAGCCTAGGTGCCTACAGATACTCATCTTTCTTTAGGGCGACCCTGCTACCATCCTGGCGAGTCCAATTGCGCAACCCGTTGCGCAGATCTTTTATAATGTTCTCGGCAAAGCAGGAGGGATCTTCTTCACCGTCTGCGCCTTCCTCATCCTCAAATTCGTTTGCTTCACCGCCATGGTTCGTCTCCACCTCCTAATGCCCTCCTTGCCCCCAGGCAACTGACCGTTGCAGCAATCCCAAGCCCGTACCCTGTTTGCATTCTCCCGCGACCGTCTCGTACCCTTCTCGCATGTCTGGACAAGAATAAACCCACTGACCGGCACCCCCCTCTACGCCGTCTGGATCTCCGTCATTCTCTGCATCGCTATCAACCTTGTCGGCTTGGGCTCTTACGCCGCTATTGCCGGTGTATTCAACATTACCGCGATTGCGCTTGACTGGAGTTACTGCATCCCCATTATTTGCAAACTGGCATTCGGACAGTTTGAGCCAGGGCCATGGAACCTGGGCAAAGCCAGTATCTTTATTAATGCGTGGGCGGTGATATGGACGTTGTTTGTGTCCATCATCTTCATTTTGCCGACAGTGAGGCCCGTGACGGCCCTGACGATGAACTACGCTGCTGCGTTCTTGGGGCTGATATTCTTCTTTGCGACCATCTATTGGTATATTCGAGGAAAGAATTTCTACACGGGTCCCTTGGTAGAAGCGATCGTGGATGAGAGTGATTCGCAGAATTCGAGGGAGAAGGCAGTGGGGGAGGATTATGGAAGGAGGGATAACAAGGAGACTATCAAGGCGGATATGTAAGGGGTAGAGGGAAGCACGGAAGAGAGGAGGTTATCGTGAAAGACTTGTATCGGAGAAGGGAATTTTCGTTGGACCTTCCGCAATCCTGGACATCAGTTCGATTATCCTCGGGAATTCTGACAACAACTTTCCTTCCATGTTGTATATATACTTCCCCATACAATGTACACATAACGGCCGTCTTTTACGGCCAAGAATCGATAAAAGAAATCTCCTTCGATCTGCTCTTCTCATAACAAGATTTCGTATCGAGAATAAAACTGTCGAGTTAGTCTTTGTGTATCTACCCGACGGCGCCTTAACCCTGACTGTCAACCCAACCCAACCCAAGAATCTCTTCGGATGACCCTCAATTCCGAGGACAACAGCAGCAGCATACATTCATACTTTAAGTCATCAGCTCCGATCACCCCCATCAGATCCACCGGTTGTTTGAACCGCATGCGCTTTTAGAAATACAGTAACGGTTCCCCTTTCCTATGGCAATCATATTGTTTTTCTTGGCAAGTATCCATGCCGGTCGCCTCTCAGAATTATTTGGTACAGAGCTCTTCTTTGGGAGTGAAAGCTTTTTGGCGTGGAGAGCAGGAATTGCCATGGCACACAACCTTTATTTCGCCTACCAGCCTAGGACTTCTTGGTCTCAATGTTACGTTTGTACGTATAGTTGTTATAGTCACGACATTTTCTCTGTGGCTGATTGTGTGCACGGGCGGTCGTTTCTTCTAGTCAACCCTGTCAAAACTTCCTTTGATCTTGTTGTTTTTACATCAAGCCCTTGGTGGAGATGATGAGTGTGGCAAGCGTACAGCTGTGTTTTTTATACTAGGCTCAAATTTCATTCCGTCACTTGGCCGTTCAAGGAGACTGATCTCATGCCCCTGGCCCAAATTATGGTTGGAGATATTCTTTCCCCCCATCCGCACCTCCGGATACGCAAGCACTTGTATTCCGCCCACATCCAAATACTCTTGCCATTATACCCCACAACGCCTTCGAAATGTCAATCCCCGCAGTCAAGAAATCGAAGAATTTCATCTTGGAAAGTAGAATTGGCGTTATACTCCTAACAATCCTTCGGGGCTGAGTAGAGATCGTGAGGTTGGATGGGACATGGTAGGATATGGTTAGGGTTGTTGCTTTATGACCTTGGAGCTAGGGAGGGACTGGATGGGAGAGAGCGATGGATGTGAAGACGGGTGGGGGATGCTGGAATGGTGGAGTTAGATTGGTAGGTTTAGAAGGTTGGCAGGGAGGTATTGAATATTAGCAACTCCCCTCTTTATATAACCGGACCTGAACTCTTTTATTCTAATCACACACCTCTTTTCTAATACACCTCTCGCATGCTTTCCAAAGTAACTCTTCAACAGCTCTGAACGCTTTCGTTCTATCCAGCACAGTTCTCATTCTTCGAGATAGTTATCTTAGCGTGTGGTAGCTCAGCGATGAGGGAGGAAAGGAGTGGTTGTGAACGGCTGAGGTGTAGGGTGGTGAATGTCTGCAGGTTCTGGAAGGGAGGGGAGGGGGTATGGCTCGTCTGTGCCAGTCTCGAAATTTCGTTCCCTTCCTCTTCATCATCACCTTCATCAGACAATCAAAAAAGGCACGCCTCGAACCGTGCCCCATGGTATCTTTACCCTCTTCAATCCCGTCTTGCCACACCAAAACCTCGCAGACGTCCAATAGAAATCCGAACCTCTCAGCTAAATATCTCCCGCCAATCTTGGAAACCCAACTGACGATGTGGGTGAGGGCTTTCGAGTATATGCTACATCATTTCAAAAGAGTCCTTTGCGAAGATGTAAAGATACCAAACGCGATAGACTGGGCAAAATGTTAAGACCTATTCGTGATGACGGGAGTGAATAGGGAAATGAGACTTTAAGACCTTTGATCTCGGTGCAGATTGCTGAAGTCAGGAAAGAAGGATCGGATACTGGGGGCTTTGGTCTTGAGTTTAGGGGAGCGCGATGGATGTGGGAAATTCTTGGATATGCTGATAGAGGTCGTGCTCGAGGAGCGAGAACGCAAAGGGCGGGTTTGAGATGGAGGTCAAGTCCGAGGCTTGAAGATAAGGAGTTCTTGATCCCAAAAATAAAGGTTGGAAGGGTGTGAATATTACTCTGACTGGCCAATTGCTCAGGAGGAAGTGTCGATCAAGCAAGGTGAGTCTTGGTTCATAGCGGTCAAGGGTAATGTCTTAGGCGGAGGAGAGATTTCGGAGGGAGGGTTCGGAGGTTTTTATTCGCTAGTTAGACGTGGGAAATAAGTGGTTCACGCTTTTCATCGACATTGGGTTTCTGTGACGTCGGCGTTGAGTGTGCAGGGGATGAATATGCGTAGGGGGGTAATGACTGCATGAACGGGGATGGGGATGGGGATGGTAAGGATGTATGGGCGATGTTATTTTTCTGGGACCTTGCTGATATCATATCCGAAGATAATTCCGAGATGGATAAAAGAGACTCGAAGAAGCTTGAATGATTGTTGTTAGATGGTTAAAGGGTAACGAATAAACATCATCAACGACCAAAACCAGACAAGAGACAAGAAGATTCGTTCAACATCGATTTGAAAAAGACGTGATGAGAAGATCATGAGAAAGTCGTGTGTGTATGATTTAGAGACCAGAACATACGTATGATGAGGTCGAATTTGATATTGATAGTGAAAGTCTGCTGAACGCCAGTGGCAGTGGATCTCAGAAAGACGCATACATACATATTAGCAACGTCCCTGCCTCTCTTGTCGTTAACCGGTAGGTCTCACAAATTACTAACCCAAATCCCCATATTCATCGCCGATAGCTTCGTTGACGGAAATTGCGTACTGCTGAAATCCGCAACAAATCAGAACAGTAGAAGTCTGTGCAAAAATTACCCTGACTAGAAAAATTACTGAAACAGCGGAACCGAAAGCATCCTGTCGTCGTCGTTATATTAGAAACGCACACAACATCTCCAACCACCCACTGATGCGCCACGATACCAGCGATCCGTAGCCACTCTCATCAATCCTAAGACAGCCTATTAAACCGCAGCAAAGAGTGCGCCAGCAATGGTCGTCACCGCAAGAGTGAATTTGACATCTCCACGCCCCACCAGCAGGACCCGCATACCCGCACTTTTCGCACTCGCCGACGTTGGCGATGCCTGCGATGAAGACGACGAGGAAGCAGTGGGACTGTCAGTCACAGGGACAAAGGTACCGCTGGTGCCGTTAGCGAGGGTGTACTGGCCCTTATGGTAGTCTACGGACGAGCCGTCGGCGCCGTAGTAAGTGCCGTTGGAGACGAAAGCGTAGGAGCCGTCGGAGAAGTACATGCGGGTTGTGGCGGGGGTATAACAAAACGGTACCCCCTGATCCTTTGTATACAAACACTCCACGGGAGCTGGCCGACAGCAGAGCCCACCGCTCTGCCTCTCTACCAAACCGCCCTCGATCTCCCTCTTGATTTTTTGGATGGGGCTGGACGCCGCGCTCTGGAGGCTGCCCCAGAAGTTGGAATCGCCAAAGGCTACGGGTGGGACAGGGACGGAGCCGGCGCTGCCGAGGGGTTGGCAGGGAACGAAGCCGGGGGTGTTGCAGACCCACTGGCGGGGGCGGAGGTTTGCAAGATCGGAGGCGAAGGCGATGGGGATGGGGAGGAGGAAGGAGAGGGTGGCAAGCACGAAGCGGGCGGGTACAGGCATTGTATAGTCGCACGATTGAACCTCCAGGAATCGGGAAGTAGGAGAGAGCAGCGCAAGGGGGTGAAATCAAAGCAGAAATCAAACAGATCGATGAACGCGAGTGAATAGAATATCTCGCTTTCCCTGCGCTATTGAAGTTAGAGTAAAGTACAAGGCGATAGATAGAAAGAGTGGAGCGTGAAGGAAGCGTGCAGCCTTTATATCTCGGGCTTCGAGACCCTCTAACAGTAGAGCGCAAGGCTGAACTGTGTTGAAGTAATCGTGGCACCCAATTGGCGACGCGGTAGGAAGCTTCGCGTCACCAAGTGGGTGCCACGATTGAAGTAAGGGGTATGTCTACGGAGTACTTCAGTATTAGTAGTATCTCATGCCAAGAATTTGGTAGACCGGCCGATTGTGTCGGTTCTGGTTGGTCGAGGCATATCTTGAGGGTCATTTGCTTGCGCCAAGTCAAGCCTTGTGGCTGATCAAAGACGTGGTTCGAAGTACTAACCAGCTTCGGGGGACTGGTTTATTTGTTCGCCTACTCCTCAATGTTCACAATGGGTAACTATTATTATTGACGAAGCTCTTTAGCGGATTTCGAAACTCCAAATAATTTCTCCGCTTGTCGCGCTGATATATTACTTCATATATTCCTGTCTTTGTTCAGAGTTCACATGATTAATATTTTGAACTATAAGACGAATGTAGATGGTAGTAGACGCTGAGAGTCAATACTCCCCAAGTCTGTCCAAATTTGCAGTGTAGCAACAGTCATTGGCAAGAGTAATGAAAGTTGTAGAGCGAACTTAGACTCGGACTTCAAGCTGCGAAGACTATCGTTGTGCGGAAGGATATCCTCATAACCTAAATTCAATTCAAGAGATCAGAATGTGCGCAATACCGACCATTGGTGCAGACAGCTTATAAGCATCCTTTTCAACTAGTTTTCGAAGGAAGCTTGTTGTACATGAAAACCCCCTGAATGCAAGATTAATTCTGCGAAGCGTGGAATAGAAGGCGACGAGAAAGTACGATAGCCCGTCGCAAGAGCACACAACTAACGGGCACGGATAGTCTGCTGCTGCAGAGATACGGAAAGCTTGGCTTCGGATAGGCAAGCAGAATCAAAGCAAATAAGATGAAATCTTGTAGATCGGATGACCGGCTCGAACAATTGATTCGTGGATCAAAAACGATAGATTCCTTGTCATTAAACCCATCGACAAGGTAATCTGTCACCATTGAAAGGCGAGATATACGGTGAAAAGAAGTCCCACTAGACTCAGTCGCGCAGTATCCTCTACAATCGACCATCATCCTGATCAATCTCTGATGCTCAGCATCTCTTGTCGACTGTTGCTGTGGAGCTTTTCCAAGCTGCTTAGAATCCTGAGTTATCGAGCCGGAAAGATCTGGAGCTTAAGCCAAGATGTACATCCTCGTAGCTGTGCCCTGGGGATCATGGACTTCTCTCGTTTCCTTGGCCGTTACAATGGGCTAAACACGAAGGGTCCACAGCAGCCCCAAATCCCAAACAATGCAGTAAACATTTTATTTTGTGTTCAAGAGGTGTAAAGACTTCTTTAAGCTCCTACAGCACCTCCATTGCCATTGCCATTGCCCTAGATCTAGATTCCACTCGCTGGATGTTGGCGAATGCAAAGGCCGACTGGACACAGGCAAGCAGCATGCCTGTAACTGAATCCTTAAAAAATATCCGGTAGTCGGCTTGAATTAAGACTTGGTATTGAGATTTGCTAATGGCACATTTCCGAAGGTATCTCTATTCTGGGCTGAGGGTGGTATGTGGACACAAATTATGAATGCTTGCCGCTGCTTTGTTCGTTGGCAGTATTGCTTTGAATGCGTCCTTGCTTCGATCCTGTCAAATCCACGATGTTCCGCCTCCACTTGATCTGTTTCGATTTTCAGATATTAGATATGAGCAAATTTGTTGATACTGCAATCTGGTTTTGTATAACCGCTGCTGTACTCGTCATGGGCTTCAAAGATGAGAATCAGATTCCTGACAGCAGATTGGCTCATGACGTGATAGAAGAAAACAATAAAACACAGTGGATATCCCAACCCTCAGGATAATCCATGCTGCGGCTTTTTGAAAACCAAAACGCTCGATCAATGTTGCTGACACTAGTCGTGTAGCAGACATTAAAGTTAATATGGAGAGCTAGAGGTTATCCGGAGAATTCTGCAATAATAATTGCGAAATTACCACACGTATTCATATGGTACACCTTCCCGAACATATGAATGTGTCCGGTACAACGTACATTAATCGAGAAGACTAGTCACGTCGGCACTGCCATTGGTCGACCATCTGCTCTGGTTCAGATTGCCTGCTGAGGGCTTCGGGTACCCTCCCCGCTTTCAGCTTCTGTACTCTGGGCGCCCTCTTCCTTCTGTGCATGAAACCCCTCTATAGGTTGTAGAGTGTTTTCCCAAGTGGTTCAACCATTACTGGGTACGCAGGTCCATTCATCACTGGTTGTGATGACCCATCCATTGCTGGGTTTGTTTCCAACCCATCAGCAGGTTTGCAACCAGCTGTTTTACAGTTGTTTGGTCTATGATCCGGTTCACCACAGTCAAAACACAGGTTATTCGCCGCTTTCCTTAGCTTCTCGATCTGTCCACCACTGGTTTTTGGCCGTTCTGGGTACCACGAATTGGATATTGGCCTTGATCATCCTTTTCTGTATGCTTACGACCTCCACGATCCGCACGCGGGCCACGCGGAACATCACTAACTCGCGGGTGACTCCCATGTGTGCCTCTAATGTTTGCCCTGTTCCCTCTCGGAGCAGCTTCACTCAAATCGCTACCCTGATGCATAGGAGACGGGCGAGCTTGGCTTAGTCGACAGCCATGAGGAAGAGACAGAACGTTTGAAGCCGGCTAGAACGGGGGACATCTTGCCTTGGTATAGTCTTTCCATGTTTTTTCTATGCAAAGAGCGAGCGAGAGGAGGTCTTCGCAGTTGGCAGGCTGAATTATCTGAACATCCAAGATGTCTCGGATCGAGGGTTGAATGCCTGTTCGAAGTTTGCAATAAAACCTAGCATCGCCTGGCGGGTCATGAAGGTCTTTCACTATTGTGTCTGGATAATCGTTGGAGGTTCGAACATCTTGGTTTGAGCCTTGTTGTGCTGAAAACCATCTCTTTCATGTCTTGGACTGAGCATCATGGTTGATATCGGGTAGGGTTTCCGTCCTTCAAGAGTAATCCCCTCATGGTCAAGGGCATCTGACCACCTACTACGCTCGCTGGCAACCTCAAGTTGTTACAAGCGGGCCTGTAGTTGTTCAAAGACAGCTAGTGGGACTGTGGGCTCAGCGAGGCCACTTCCCGCGTGTATAGTACTTCTTTTTGGCTCGCGTTCTTATGCTAGATAAGGATGTTTTAAATGGTACACAATCAACTGAAAACGGGCTTGCTTCGAGGTTTGTGCAAGCCAGTGGACAAGTATGTATGGGGCGTCGGTGTCGTGCAGAGAGTAAAGAGTTTTTCTATACACAAGCGAAGGATGGTGCAAAGTTTTCATCTACGCGTTGATCGACGCGTTTGGCCCAATCCTACTTGGGAGTGGTTCAGTATCTCGGGTATCGTGCTTTCTCTAAGGTACCTAAGCTCAGTTGTTACATTGTGGGTAGGATTTTCGAGAAATCGATCTACCTATATGAGTTCATGCTGGGCAGCACAAACCCGAATTGACTTTATACTTGTCTGATCTATGCGATGACACCGTGTAAGCATATCCTACATTCATTTAGCACATCGGTCCTAACTATCCGTTTCTATTGGATGGGATGGGCTGGCATGTTACCGACAGTCAAGCCTATGGTCCCTAAGATGGTGGAGCACAACAGTAACGTACATTGCCAGAGAATCCGTGGTTTTGCTTATCGGAACGGTTTGGCTTCACGCACGGAGCTCCAGAAATTGAATAGGCGGATTCTGTACAACTTCCGATTATCCGAACGTACACTTGACACTGGGTGTTGATCAAGATAGCTTAGCATTACCTTAGGCGTAGAGATTGGATTCTGCACCACCGGGTTCGCCGTTCCCGTCTGCCTGTGCCACGGGGTTTTTACCTTAAAGCGAGTATACTGGTCTCGAGAAGTAGCCCGCTCATCGACTGAGAGTGCTTGTAGCTTTCCAGGCTGCAGAAGCGTTAATACTCGTCCTCAAAGCCAATATCTTGCTGAACACCACGCCTCAAGATCCCATCGTGGATAGCGTGAAGCAAAAATCGCGAGAAATTGAAGACTCAAGTGTATATCTCACACTTGTAGGAAAGGGAGAGTTCGCATTCTCTAAGCCCAAGTATAAAATTCCAAACTCCCGCAACTGTTCATCAGACGAGTATGAAACGACCATCAGGAAAGAAAAGGTACCATGCGACTTTGATTGCGATTATGGTACACAAACATTCCCAATGACCGACACTGGCGTTGCCGGAAGAATGTTCTGTTAAGAACAATTCCCCAGGTTCAAACCAAAAGAAAGGCAACTTGGCAACACTCCTGAGCTTGCAGCATGTTGAAAGCACATCATTCAAAAATGCTGATCCATGTCTTGTTTTCTCTCAATCACAAGCGCCGGTCCTTGGTACTCTGGAGCTTCCACGGTACGACAGAGGTGTTTGCGTGGGGTTCTTATCGAGTAACTCAACGGGGTGCCTTGGAGGCCCAGGTCAGTAACCTTAAGTCGTCTATCTCTGGCGATTGTAAAGCCCTATGATACGAAACTGGAGGGTGTACTGGTGCCGGAAAGTGTCCCACTGCTATCGTTGTGCTTAAGTACCGTAGAATATCTAGTTTGCCTACTTTAGGTATCAGGCCAGATTCGCCGCGTCAGTACGGTTCCGTGATTGCCTAACAATCACCTGACACCGCAACGATTCCCAGCAAGCGCGAGTAGTTCACCAGTGCACATCAAGGATAGCCCCATTCACTGCCAGTAAGGTATATTGCTCTCCCTACTTTTTCTTGTCGTGCGTTGTCGAAGACTTTATTTCAGCTTCGAGAAGGCTATGACGTTGAGCGAGGTCTGTCTGTCAGGCTGTCAGCTGTGTATCTGTCTTGAGAGGTACGTTACTAAGGTACCTTGGTGCCTCACCACCTATCTGGATAAGCTTCCCTTAGCGATTGCTATTTCCGGGGCATGGTACATATCTGGGTGGGGATCTTGCTCAAGCTTCATTTCCCCGCATAAAGGTGGAGCGGAACGCTGGTCGTCCGTGTTTCTGAACGTTGCTGATGGTGTACTCGTAAGTAGTCGATCGGTCCAAGGAATGTCAGAGAACTGGCAGCGGCTTGATTGGCTAGGCAAATTGCCCGGCAGATATCGAAACAGCAGTTCTGTTCGTACTATCTTTACAAAACAGCAACGGCCTTCTTTTCCGTCGATATCTTACGTTAGGTAAGGTCGCTAAGGTTGCTAAGGTACCTTACTCTGGGTGGCATGGGCTGGAGTGACGTAGCCAATAATACTTGATCTATCTTAGCCGTTTTTATATTACCTGTGATTTCAAGCGATCTGTATCCAATCCACTTTATTATCGTACACAGTCTCTTCTCGGACCCGTAACGAATCATCACATACCCAGTGTCGATATCCGCCAGACCCAACTAGGCACTTCAGTATATCGGTACTCTAAACTACCTTACTCCGCAACGGATCACCCCAGATGTGGCGTGCAGCAGAGTCTGGGGTAAGTACCTTATGGGACGTGGGGACTTGGAGCTTAAGGTTTGCGTCGCGTCTTCGATCATCTCCATCAATCCGAACACCATCGACATATTCATATTGGGGGTGCCCTCCCTCCACTTACCCTGGGCAGCCGTTAGAGCGACTGCATGGCTTGCTGTACTAAAGCACCTACCTTACTTATGTAGTCGGCATCTTGCTTCGATTGGTCACGAGTCAGATGTACTCCAACCTCGATCTTGAGCTTTGAAGTCTTTGGGGAAAGATGCTGGTCGAGTAGTGCATGCGCTTGTCCCATGAGTCTAGGGGGCCCTGAGGTTCTGACGACGGGATGCATCAAATCCTGTAAGTTGCAGATCGCTCTGGCCATTCCATGTATTTAGTTACAATCCGCCCCCATTTGATTGTCAAGAAGACCTCACTGCCTTTAGAAACCGAAGTCTCGTTGAGCTTGCTGTGAGTTTTATGCTGCACACGTAGAATCCAGTTGAAGATACATGTGATCTCGGTCTACCTAGTTTCCATTCACTGCTTTTGAACCTTCCATCTCAATTCTTCCATGCACTGTTCTTCAATCAATCAATCACCATTTAAGTGACTTTGTTTGCAAGCCAAGTGCCATAGCCACGATGTCGAATATGCACGCAACCAACGAGTCTCTTCCTCTCGAGAAGGATTTCTCTCGGAACAATGGCAATGCCTACCACATGCCCGAGCATGAGACGCCGGATGATGCTCTTCGCCGCATCCGTACCGCTGGCAGCGTCTCCATGTCCCCGGAACTCTTTGAGAAGCTGTATCTCTCTCCCGAGAACAGAGTCTCAGGGGACCTCCGCAAGACCTTTGGTAACCCAACTCCGATGTGAGCTTCGATTCCTCTTTTTTGGCGGAGACCCATTTCTTTACTGAATCCCTCTAGTGCACTTGTTGGCTTCCTCCTCAGCTTGACGCCTCTCTCTGCCGATTTGATGGGATGGAGGGGTGCTGGAGGCAACGGAGCTGCTTCAACCGGTGCGTAGACACAGTATAGACGTATGGCGGAGTCTGCACTAACCGGGTGCAAAAGGTGTATTCTTCTTCTTCGGCGGTCTTTTGATGATCCTTGGTAGCATTGGCGAATGGATCATTGGCAACACCTTCCCCTTTGTCGTGTTTGGAACGTTTGGTATGCATTACACGACCTTCCCTCTCCATGCGGCAGAGCTACGTCTAATTGCTCTCTCTAGGTTCTTTCTGGGCCACTTTCGGAGCCACTCTCGTCCCTTGGTTCAACGCATACGGTGCCTACGCGCCAGCTCATGCCGCAAACGCCGCTACCCAAGCCGGCAATCCAGGCAACCCTCTCGGGCTTCAATCACCAGCTTTCAACTCGAGTTTCGCCTTCTTCCAGGTCTTTATGGGTAAGCCCGACCTTCAGAGCCTGTGCCATAAATCTACGATTCTAACAAGATTTCAGGACTAATCTGCTTGGTCTTCCTGATCTGCTCGCTTCGCACCAACATCGTCTTCTTCACCATCTTCTTCACTCTGGTCTGCGCGTTTGCCTGTCTCGCAGGCGCGTACTTCAACCTGGCCTTGGTATATGAGAACCCTGCCAACACAATTGCTGCTGCAAAGGCTGCGAAGCTGGTACTCGTGAGTTATTCCCCTCTTTCTACCCGGAGAACATCTGCTAAAGCTCGTCTCCAGGCGGGAGGGGCATTTACCTTCGTCACGTGCTTGGCTGGCTGGTGGATTTTCATCGCCATCATGCTTGCATCTCTCGATTTCCCATTCTCCCTTCCCGTCGGTGACCTTTCTCACATCATCAAGGGCCGTAGCCAGAAGAAGACGGTTGCCGCTCCAGAGGTTTAGTTAATGGTAGAGGAGGGTATGCAGTAGGTTGGGGGGCTTTTGCAGATTTCTTGCTAAATTGTCATGCGAAGATATGCGTGGCTTATGTCGTCTCTATCTCTTTGTACATAATTGCATAGGTAATTGAGGATTCCATCTTAAATGCTATGATCCTATTCCTTTGTTCATTGTCTATACATCGTTTCACGTTGACGCGCCCCTTTTTCACGTCCACGTTCCAATCTACGAAAAATCGATATCGATTCACATGGACGCGTCTTGCCATAATGCTATAAGATCACTAATCTTCACCTCGAGCCATCGATGTCGCAACCCCGTGCCTTCGTCGATAACAACCAGTACCAGCCATGGCTGTTACTCACGAGTTGCCCACATCGAACGACCGGCTCCCAGCGTACCGTAAGTCCTACATATCTGTATGTAAACGCCCACTAATGTCCCCCAAAGCCACCTTCCCATCCCTCACCCCCCACTACTCCTACCTTGGCTCCCTCGGCGACGAGCGCCTTGGCTTCCTCCGTCCTGGACGTCTCGACAATGACGCCCATGTCCGTGTTAACGCAGATCACGGCATGGAACCCTCGTCACCTGGAGCAGTAGCAGCTCCGGATTCTCCTCCGCCTCCCCCGCCACCTCCTCCTTACCTTCCTATCGACCCAGCCCTATTGGCACCAGCAGGACCTGGTTCTTCTCCTTTCCCCCCTCCCCCTCTTCCCCAGCTGCCTGTCGACCCAGCCACAGCGGCACCAGCAGCCCCAGCACCACGACTCTCCGGCGGCGTCCTTCCAGACGCCCACTACGCGGCGGCGAAAGGCCGCCCTTATGATCCTTTCTGGATGGAGAAGAACGGACTCTCTCCAGATCTTCATGCATCGTTCTCGAGCAAGGCAAAGCTCGAGAAAATGTTCTTCGACGCCATTCTCCTTCTTGGAGATATGTTCAAGTTGACTCTTGTCGGGCACGATGGTGCCAATATTCATGTCGAAGCACTGGTAACTCCAAACCCTCATCTAAACACTAGGATTAGGCAATACTGACAAATATTTAGGTCGTCTCCGTCGGCGCTGCCGTTGGGCCGCCTGGATCCCGCGGATCGAAGCACTTCCCGGACTTCTACGTCGCCCCCTCGCCCCTTCGCCCGGCCCTGAACATATGGGGATGCAAAGGCCCCACCGCCTTCTGCGCCGAAATGGCTACCCACTACGGCACCACCACCCCTTCCGGAAACGCTGGCGGCTGGAAAGGCGTCAGCGTCGTCCGGAACATCCCGGGACTCGGCGAACGCAACCTCGGCTCCCTCCACACCATACGTCAAGCAGCGACGGTATGGCAGGACGAGATGGAAGCGTGGTCGTTACGGACGAATCAAGCCGAGCGCGCACGGAAGAGACGGGCACCAAATGGCAGTGAGGTGGGGTTTGTGGGTGGAGTGCTGGTGGAGAAGGAGAGTGGGGAGGCAGTGGAGGATCAGTTGGGGGCGAGGCCGAATCGGGAGGTGCTTAAGAGGCAGAGGCGGGGGTAGTTTCTTGTTGGTTGCGGGGGGTTATAGAGAGGTCAATGTGGCATTTCGGGTTATTTCCCCTTTGTTTTTCCCTCTTTTCCATTTTGCCCAAGACATGAGGGTACTGCTGGAGATATTTTCTCGCGAATCATCGCGAAAGTTTAGTCGAAAAGACGATTTCTGAGCTGGGATATATGTGTGCATGACACAGCTCCATCGACCCATTTGCAAGACCCTTTAAGCTAACAGAAGATGAAGACATCTCGAAATGGAGACAGGATGCTTCAAGCAATCCAGGAATGGGTCAAACCCCTATATCGACGTCGGCAGTCAGGGAAATCTCTATCCTTCAACTGCTCTGTTCGGGAAACGGGATTCGATAAACTCCACTATGAAACTTAGTTGACCGAAAATTCGTATAATTAAATTTGTGCCCGTTCCTGAAATTTCACCGCCCATTAATTCACAGAACCACGCCATACTTGTGCTGCCGTGGCTGCATATTCATTGCGGCGTTGAAATTGCATTTGAGTACAGCGTACACGAGCAAGGCTTACTCTACTTACTACTACCCTACGCGTGCCAGAAAGTCAGGCATATACATAGAGTATTACGAAAGGTCATGCCACGCATGCACGGTGCCTTCGAAGACCAGGCGAAGATTCATTACAATGATTGCCTTGCCACATGCCGACAGGATGCGCTGAGTCACGCTACACTTGCTGGAGGGATGTTTGTACTTTCGTCTCTTCGAAACACGCCTCTTGGGAAGTCGGAGAAACGAGAGACATGGAATGGAACATGCCCACTGGATCTTCTACGCATATGACTCCTGAGTGCCAGCATATGGTACGGTTAACGTTGATCTAATCAGGGGAAAAACCTTCTTCTATTTTCGGTCCCACACACTTGGATTTACCGTGCATGATGCATGGTGGGTGGGTTGTTCCCTAAGCCTCCGACGAATCCCCCGTCGCAATCTCGTCCCACCATCTTCCAATTCTTCACCCCCATTTCCAACGGCATCCAACGGCACAAACATGCAGAGAAGCACGACAGAAGCTGAATGGAACCTGCAAACAAAGACGGTGTGTTTGGCAATACCCCCCGCCGCGGAATCTCATTCGCTCGCCTGTTTCTCCGCCCTGCGGCTGCGGGCAGTCGTCAGTCCCTCATCCATAGGATCCCGCCCCCATCTTCCCGCTGATCAACCTGAGGTTTCCAATCAACCTTATCGATAGCGACCTCCTTTTCAACATGTTGGTCAGTAAATAAATGTGTTAGTATTATTGGCTTTGCCTGGTCGCTTTCCTTTATATGTCTCTCGTTTCGCGCAGTCTTTCATCTATGCTGGTGCTTCATTGTTTCCATTGAGTGATACCTTCACCAATTCCGGTGTTTCAGCTTCCTCTTTTCTTCCATAGTCCACATCTCAAAAATGCTATTCAAGTCTCTATGCACAGCTGCACTGGCCCTGGCGAATGCGCCCCGCCAAACCCACGCAGCACCAGACCTCTCGACTGCTAAAAGAAACTCCCCTATAACCACCAGTGCAAGCACCAATTCCTCCAGCCAGCCCTGTTTCGAGTTCGATGAGCTCTACAATCTGCAGAAGCAATTCCTCAATAGCTTCATCTCTCCCGCCGACCAAACGCAGGCCAAATCCATCAACTCCTCCCTGTTATCAGAAGACTGCTTAGGCCGCATCGACATTACCCGGACTTTCAAAGGCCGCGAACTCAATACCGAATACTTGTTTGGACTTTTTGCGAATCTTGCTGCCACTCCTGGATCGCTAAGTCTGTTGGGGGTGCCTGTGTCGTACGAGATACTGCATTTTGCCGCCAACGAGAATGTGGTTTCTGCACTTACCCGGTCCGAAAGTACAGTCTCCCGAACCAAAGGTCTCGAGCTGATGGAGAAAGCAGGTTCATGTTCAACTTCACCGCCATCAACAAAATCGTCCCCGTAGACATCGACAGCTGGAACACCTACAACGCGCAAGGCCAGATATCGCAGTACGACGCCACCTTCAAATGGTGGCAGTGGACCGTCGACTACATAATCGGCGAGGCCATGCCCCAACTAAACGCCAGCACGCCCGCCGCTGCAGTCGACAAACTCACGGCCGGTTTGGCGAAGAGCATCTGCACCACGGCGCAAACATATTGCAAAGGCACCAACCAGCAATACCAGAGCGCAGGCGAGTGCTACGACCATCTAACCAAGAAAGTCCGCTTTGGCGAATCCTACGAGCTGGGTACGCCACCCCAAACCCCAAAAGAAAACCTAGGCACTGACTCCCTACTCACAGGCCGCGACACCCTCCTCTGCCGCTCCGTCCACCAAAACATGGTCCCCTTCCGGCCCTCGGTGCACTGTCCACACATTGGCAAGACGGGAGGCGGGTATTGCACCGACGACACGACATACACGGAGACGGTGATGCGGAACTACTTCACCAATGCGCCGTACATTCCATACGGCTACAAGGGATGATATCGACCGGAGCACATGTGTTTTGGAGCGATAGCGGGGCGAGGATGTGAGAGTTGCATGGACGAAGTCGAGGGGTTTGGTGTGCGTTGAGGGGCTCGCGCTCGAGGGGGAGACGGTGGTTAGATCGACGGTACTGCGCTCCCAGGCCAGCAGGCCGCGAGCCGTCATACCCGAAGGTGCCTTTTGCGGATACACCACCACGCGCCTGCTAGGGATCTTCTCCGCAACAGGTACGCCGACAAAACCGACAAAACGAACCCAAAAGCTGCGCGCACGGTCCGGCTCCCAAAGATCGACGAGAGACCGATGGAAGATGAAAATTACTGACGTGGAGTTCAGCGACAAGCGGATGACCCCTGGTGTAAGAACATGGATGCTCAGTTATGATTATACCTATCTGTTGATTTTTGGGATACTTTAGATCTATAATTCTTAAATGACTTATGTATGGAATGGAACATTTTTAGCCAAAACAGCGAGATCAGTATAGATACCGTCAATATCCCGGGAGACCTCTAGGATGTTTTTTGAGGTTGTGCTCGCTGTCGGTATCATGCGATTTTCCTCCTGAAGATTGCTTGATCCTCGTCGTTCATCGACTAACCCTTCCCATCCTCAACCTTCGCCCCTTCCTGTGATATAAAGAAAATTCGAAACCCTCCATCGGAAGTAAAGCTGCCGCTCTCATCATGGCTTGTTGAACTCATGCTGCCTTCTCTAGTAGGACCTTCTCTAACCAATAGCAAAGATCTCCTACCTCTGCGCCAGTCGTAGAATGCGACATCCCTTCATACACTTTTGCCTCAACGTTTCCTGCCTCCCAGCCTTCCAATTTTTCTCGATATGCAGTGAAAATCCTCATCGGCACCAACTGATCCCTCGTCCCATGTGCCAGAAACCATTTCGTGCTACCATCTCCTACCTTTGCCCTCTCACTCGCCATCCTTTCTACCTTCTTACCCAGTGGCAGATACCCCGACAATCCAACCACACCACCAAGCCTTCCACGATACCGACTCACCAACCCCACAAGCAGACTTATCGCGCACCCCTGACTAAACCCCCCAACCACAATGCGGTCCAGCGGAACTTGCGCCTCGTCGGTCTCTCTGTCAATCAACGTACAGATATACTCCACACTCGCCATAATCCCCTTCTCGTCATCTTCCTCATCCTCGTCTTCGGATTCATCGCCCGCGCGTTTCGGCATCGGGATGGGGGAGAAAGGCTTCGGCTGGTACCAGGCTTGGCCCATCGCATCTTGGCTGTGAGGGGCGTTTGGGAGGATCCATTTCAGGTGGGGGAGCTTGGAGGCGGAGTGGAATTGGTCGATGAGGCCTGTTGGAGGTTAAGGTGAGTACTGATGTTAGCATTGGATAAAGTGTGAGTGTTTGCTATTAAAGGATTGTCGAAGGAAGCGGGCACGAACCGGTCCAGCCTTGCGCATCATCGCCGAAGCCGTGGAGGAAGATTACGGTTGCGGACGAGGCGTTGGTGGGATTTTTAGGTTGGATGATGATTGGATCGGGGTTGGACATGCTTGTGTAACAACGAAGAAGTTGCTGATACGCCAGATGGATAGAAGCTACGTCATTGGACGAAGGGTTTGCGCGGCTACTCGTATTTAGCCGCGCCATCTTGGCAAGAGTCTCGCCAACTCTTTAATGCTGCCAGATTGCAGATGCTTGCTCGGTCAACGGAATTATTTTGGTTAACAGCTACGTTTTCAACTCGACGATAGAAAGGCTAAGGTCCAGATCGCAAGCGTTAATACTGGTATGATAATTCGAAGAGTTTCCGCTAGCATCACTCATAGAAGAGCTCTAAATCAAACGTCCTGATCAAATGATAGCACTGTCGCTGTTCCACATATATTTGCGTTACAATAGGATCAAGTATTTCCGTATCACCTCGACCATTGGTAGATGTCCCGCACACTCTCAGATGTTGGCCAGTACGCTGGCACATTCTACCGGATGGTTCTGTCCACGGACTCGAGGCTCCAGCTTGAAATGCGGTGGACGAAGCGCTCTTTACTCATGGGCATTGTCTTTACGATTACGTCTTAACCTCCCGCGGGCTTTCTCCTATTGCGCAATCATGTCTTGTTTTGAACATCTCCTTCTCTTCTCCAATCTAAATAGATCATATGACCGGGGTTACCTGGCAATGTCTCCATCATTTTCTCTGTTCTTTGAACGTCACCATTGCCCAGTGAGACCTAGGTCAAATTGTGGATTCAGTATCCGCTAATATCGCTTTTGCGGGCCCACTATTAACCTTGTGAGCTCCTTCCCCTATATGCGAGACTATAACCAATAGTCGTAAGTAGATGTAATTACTCGCCATGAATATTGATAAGAGCCCTTCGTGTTCATATACATTCCTTCATCCCAATCCTTCAACGACGGCTACTTAGTCAACAGGGCAAGGACCTCAGCTCTTGCTCCACCCCGTCCACACCAAGACTGTCGTAGATGTAGAGGGTCCCAATCATGTCGTGGTAAGAGATACCTAATTGTTAGGACCATAGCTCTTCATATCGTCAGCTTCGTCCCCTCGTTCTCTGGCTGCTAATCACCTTTGCATAACTTCAGGTCGAACCATTGCTCACCACTAGAACTATAAATCGTTATATCGTGTGCATTGCAAACCATAAGTGGAAAATAGTGTCCTTGTCGCCGTGGGTCCTCGGGACCTTTCATGCTTTCTGCCATCTTATTCAAAGGTATCAGAGAGAAAAAACAGAGCTCCAAGAGTCTTAGTCAGACCAACACAGCCAACCTTCATCCAAATCGTTGCAGTCAAGGTCGCAATCGCACCCTATATCATCCTCGGTCTCCCAATTCCTCGATATTGCAATAGACCTCATCAATGGTCCTACCTTAGGACAGCACGCAGAACGGAAGCGGCGTCGTGACTGTGGTATGAGAGCCGCTAGAAATTTTATAAGGACTTATTGGCCTCTTAGGGGGTTTAATACTGCCTTTGAAGTATAAGGACGGTCGCAAACAACGAGTTATTCTGAAAGCAGCACACCATCCGCATCGCCACACAGTGTCTACTGACTCCGAAATACGCCGAATAGCTCGCGTATCTCGCCGTCCTACCAATTTGTCTGGCAATAAGAGATAGTGTCGGAATGGCCTCAGAGAAAAACATAAGCGTATAACACGTATCAAAGTATTTTAGCCGGGAGGCGGTAGAAAGAGGAGGGTATTGTTTCTCAGTGTCCTTTCTTGATGTTAGGAACAGAACACCCTTGTTAGCACCATATAGAGCTGGGTAGTAGCGTATAAGTACAGATATATTACAGAATTGCAATTCGGCCAAACACGCTGGGAATAAGTGCTGCCGAGTCTGAAACGTCTTGGCTAGACCCTTTAGATTCCGCAAGAACCTTTATCTCTCTAAATTCTTCCAATTACATCCCCCTCTATTCTAGTAAACCTTACCTCCATCTACCACTCTTGTCCTTCTTCCTTTTTCACGGCACGGCACCAAGTGTCAGCGGGCACAGACCCTTTTCAAGCGCAAACGAATATTCCACTCCACGATAAAAATGAGAGGCGTACGCCTGCTTCGCAACACCAGTTTTATACCAACGCCAATGCCCAATCTCCGTTTGAAAGCGAGCTTTCTCAGCAACAGCGTCCGCTTCCCGTCTACCCACCTCCTCCTGCATCTCAAGTCTCTCTTGTTTGTACTTGCCTCCACACGTTCCAGATAGCGTATTGTTTTTCTGAGCGACCAGGACACGTCCCTCTGCTCTTCGATCTCTTCCCGCAGTTCTTGCTTTGCTTCCTCCTCTTCCCGGGCTTTCTCTTCCATATGCGCTTCCAGCGTATCAATCTCTTCCTGTAGTTCTTGCTTTGTTTCCTCCTCTTCCTCGGCTTTCTCTTCCATGTCCGCTTCCAGCGTATCGATTCCTTCCTGAAGTCGCTCTTTTTCTTCATCTTAGCTGGCTGATCGTTTTCACTATCACCTTATTAGTCTCTATAGGTTCTTGTCGAAATTAAGGAGGATCGAAATTTATAATAGTCAATCATCTACAAGAAGAAAGGTACAGAAGGAACAGACGATCGCCACTCAATCTCATAATAGTCGGCATTAGAAGATTTAATATAGGGTTGATAACTCACGAGTACGCTATTCATGATGGGTTGAGCAAAAAATTGGGATATCTATCCATGGATGGACTGCAACAAGTCGTAGCTACTCACGTATCTCAGGCTTGGCGAGAATGAAAGATTACCGTATGATGCCTGCGTTACTGCCTGAATATTATATTTGCTCTACTAGGGCTAAATCCTACCAGTGACATAAGTCTTTCTTACCTTAGATCCTCGATCCGAAAACCACTAAAAACAACTCATGCCATGCACTGATCCAGTGCAGCAGCAACCTTCCAGCACAGGATGTCTTGAACTTTGTCTTTGGAGTAATGCATGTTAATCCTTAGACACTCCCGGACTGCGCTGGCATAGGTGGACCCGACCTGACCTACTAGTTCGTGCGTAAGACTGATTAATCGCTCCCTAATATACTGAAAGCGCGTCAAAGAGGGGATTGTACGAGAGTCCAGAAAATCGTAAGATCCGTCGAAATCAAAGGATTTAAGACTCTGCCAAAGGCCGATTTCCAACAAGACACAGCCTAGTCTGCCAGTGGTCCTGTCAGACGGAACCAAAAATACTACTTTTCAACGATGCTTACGAGTAGATGTCACAACCACGTGTGTATGTTAGTAAATGACGGTCTCGTTTGTCAGGGTGCTGGTAGATGTCAAGCTCGATGTTCCCAGATTCTACAGTTTGACCTGGCTTTGGCGCAGCCCTTTGCTTAGGCCTTTGCTCAGGCCTAGAGCGGCCAAAGCCACACAGGACGGGGTTGAGAAAATCCTTGCGTCCACTCTTTGATGGGCCTCCGTCCTGAGATTTGTCGGGCAAAAAGAGAATTGATGCAGACCGTATACTTATCTCTGAATCAGCGAGGTGATTGATGACTCTGAAACCCCAAAGAAATTGCTGTAGCAGCAGGCTTACTTCTTGTGTATCCACCCTGCAGCGTGTAAAATGTAAATGCTTTGAATAAGCTTCTTGGCTAGCGTAAACCGAATGCCAAGATCAAGCAGCTTCCTGCCCGAATGCGCCGTTTGGTCTAGCATTTGTAGCAGTGAAATCGGCTTTCGGAGCCTCGATATGGCTCCAGGTGAAAGCAAGCCTCGTAGGTTCTCAATGTAAGCTGGAGGCCGAAATAGAAACCCGTAACGAGATTTAGCAGAGTCTCTGATGATACCACGGCATGGCAGAGTAAGGAGTTCTGCCGGCTTTTGGTCTGCGCAAAAGAATTTTGCAAGCTGGTTAATAGCATCTTCCATAGCCGGGTTCTCATAGTATTTCCATTCCTAGAAAAGTTGGTGATTTCACTGTTAACCTGGAAGTGCTTGCGGGTATTCCTACTATGATGACACATCTCGCCGACCTGTCACAGTAAGACATTGTGGCGTCTTGGCCGTTAATCAACCAATCGTCCTTTCCATATCTGTAATCCTCAGCGGCATAGTAAGGAGCGTCTTCCCCTGCCTTGAACCTTTGGGAGTTGTCCTTGAATGCCGCTGTAATGGCTAGCAGGTCGTAGACAGCATGACGTTGTCCGGCCTTTTCTTTCTCCTTGGACTGCTTTCGAGCTACCTTGGATATGCTCTCTAGATCTGGAGCGCCGCGTTGGCCTGATAATGCATAGCTGATAATGCCCCTATCTATTTTCTACTCCGCAAATTAGGTAGATGAAATAGATAAAATCATTCTCGGGCATCGACTAGCCGTTACACTCACATCGCAATCATTCTCAGAACACATTTTCTGTAGACTGTCAATGTATTCGATGAGCCTCCTCGTGAGTTTGTCAAAGCTCTTGGTGTCTCGAAGGGCAAATTTGCAACCTTTGAGGTTCATGCGTTCCTTGCGCTTTTGTATTCTCTTTCCAGAAGGGGTCTTGAGGTCTTGATTGCGAAGAACGTCTTCAAGCTTCAGTCGGTCAAGACCCTTACAATGTTTGATTTAGTACTTCGGTGAACGACGCGCTTGTGAGGAAAGATGACCAACCGCAGGTTTCTGATTTATCCTAATACCGTAGCTTTTTTCCAGTTTCTCCTGTATCGGCCACAATATCTGAAATTTCGGAAAGTGCCACAAGTACGTAATTCCCAACGTTTGGGCTACTTGTCAGATATTTCTGCAGTTTCGAGTTTGGTTCATAGCCGTGGTAAACTTCCCACCTCTCTCCCCATTCTTGACATCAGTTAGGCAGATTCATAACATCATTAATTGGGCTTCTTACTTATGAAGGCCTATTTGTACATAAGTCTAGAGCGCCGAGTAGGATCTGAGAATGTACGTACCCCTGAGGCGATATACAACCTGATCGCCGCGTCTTTGACATCTTTATGCGCCTGGAAGCAAGCTACTATCAAGCTAAACCCATCTCGACAAAGAGGGAACAAGCCGACTACAGCCAAAGCAATTCCGGCGGCAGTGGCAGGGTCCATTAGAACAGATACGTAAGGAATGTCGCAGTTACAATCTCCTCACAACCGTAGAACCATTATGATCTCTCTACTCGTGTTGCTGCGGCTGAGATCTGACAGATGCCCGCACTTGAACCCACCCTCGGGCCTTGCACAAGGCTGCGCGTGACATACATCTGATTCCGATTGGTGTTTCATTATCGCCAAGCGAGGGCATACTACTGCAGGATGCGGATAGGAACGTTTTGTCGTCAAATCCGGTCATATTCGCCGCTGCTCGTCGTACAGCACATATATTGGTATTCTCGCAGCCTTGGACGGTTTTCCGAGAGACTATTGAGGTATGAGGGTCAGGTATGAAGGTCGGATGGAGCATGTGCATATATTGGTTGAACTACAGTAGGAAGCTACGAAGGAAGGAAGGAGGTGGAAACTCTGAATCCCCTAGCCCCGGCCCTATAGGGCCCGGAGTGGAGATTACTAACCACAGGGGTAGCAGTATACTGTTTCCTGTTTCCAACAGGCAATCGTGTAACATGATAATTCTACATTGATTGTTTGCTTTCGCTCTGTATTCCTGGTTTCAATGAGCTTTCCTTGGAATCTGCTAGAATTCCTTACTCTGAAGAAGAAAGGAGTCCACCGTTGAAATCGATTGTAATAAAAGTTGTATCAAAGTCCTCTTCCTACTACTCTTTTCATCCACCAATCCATTACAACGAGATGACACAAAATAGAGATGAGGACAGCTGAACTACCAACCAATCATCATTCAGCCCCTCAGCGCCTCTGGGATGCTGCCATCTTAGGTAGTGCGGTGGCATGGGCCGCAGTGCGGTTGAACGGCTGCCAGCCAGGGCTCTACTTGAATTTGCTACTGTAGTTCGGTTTGCGACGACCAGAACCCTCTTCTCCAGGCGATGAAAAAATGGTCTTGGAAAAGTTCTTTAAGAAGTTAGCCAACAGGACGTCGTCTCCAGGGAGGAGAACAAGCGCGTCTGCCGAGGTCGATGACTGTCCCGATTGTGTATCTCCCAGAATTCCACGCTGACTCCGGAAACTAGGTATCTATAGGACCGCCCAGATGGAGACCTTCAATCGACAGGTACTATTCATACCAATCCCACAAACAAAGCACGAACTCGCTTATTCCTCCTCAACGTTCCATTGAATTCTGATGAAATGGCCCTAAACATTCATCCCGTGGACATTGTTTTCATCCATGGGCTCAATGGACACTATATGCGAACTTGGACCCATCAGAAAGGAACTTGTTGGCCAAAGGACCTATTACCACAGGCATTACCTGCAGCACGGATATTTTCTTATGGATACCCGTCCCAGATCTTCGCTGGTAGGTCTGTTGCTGGAATACGTGAGTTCGCCAAACAACTGATGAGTTGTTTAGATTCGGAGAGAGCTGAGGATGTAAGTAGGGACAGACAGCGGCAGCTCACCCTGGATCTACTGAAGTTATGCAGAAGGATTTTCGACCAATCATTCACGTATGCTACAGTCTTAGGGGAGTTGTACTCAAGCAGGTAGAAGGGCTGAGATATCAGTTGATAAGAGGTTACTGATGTTTCCCAGGCATTAACCCTAGCTTATCAGCCAGAGGAATTCAGAGACATATGGCTAGGAAGCAAGGCTATTGTTTTCATGGGCACACCGAATCGTGGAAGCCCTGATGCCAGCTTTGGCAAAAATTTAGGCGATGTCGCTAACCTTGCACTGCATGTTTCTGGTACACATCGCCTTACTGGGGGCATCAACAGATCGCTCATTGAAACCCTCGGTCAGGAGTCCAAAGAGTTATTGGGTATCGCTGAAGACTTTGTTTCTCGGGCTTCTGCACTTCGCATCGTTACCTACTACGAGATAAAGACACATCCGTTGACAAACAAAGTGGTACGTCATTATAGGTCGGTTCTTGGCGTTCCACGCAGACATGTAGTTGGTTGTTTTTCTGGTATGGAAACGGGACTGATCAGCTCACGAGATTCTAGATTGTCGGGCAGTCTTCAGCAGTGCTCGGCTTAGCGAACGAGCGATCCCGGCCTCTCTATCTCAATCACCAGGAACTCTGTCGATTCTCTGGACTAGGTGATAAAGACTATCAGCAAATCTCGCGACTAATCATATCTCTGACTAAAGAAATTTTGCAGGAGCACAAAGTGGTAGCATCCAGCCTGAGTACCGACCACTGTAGGTGATGAACTTTGCCCGTGAGCTTTGCCGGGCAAAGTTCCTGCGATGAGCATGTCTTCCACAGCATACGATGAGACCGAAAAAATATGTGCTTCATAACTGAACACCGTCGATATTGCAGGCTACGAATCAAGACTTGATATCAGAGTAGAAGGAACGCTGGATTGGGTACCGGTCAATCCTCAGTACATCAATTGGGTCTCGAATGCTAGTGCGAGAATGCTCTGGGTGACTGGATACGCGGGATGCGGCAAAACCACACTAGCTTCCTTCATCATCTGGTAGATATTTGATAGGCCACTTACCTCGCCGAGCTCTGGTTTGCAGGTTCTTTTGTGATAACAAAATTGGGGAAATGAGAGATCCGAGCTCTTTGCTCAGGAGTCTGACAGTGAACGGGCGAAGGCGACTCTGGCGTCTCGGGAAAAAAGCCTCGGATGCAGGTGGCCTTCACATTTTTCGCCAATTCGACGCTCTATGGAGCCTTTTCGTGCAGATGACTCATATCGAAAATAAATCTCCGATCACGATTATAATTGACGCTATCGACGAATGTGATAAGAAGGCCCAATTGTTAGTCGTCAGTCGTATTTCTGAATTATTGATCCTTGCGGATACTACAGTCAAATTCTTCATCACGAGCAGGCCTGATGCCGAAGGTGTACTTGACGTTCAGGGCAGCTCAACGCAATTGATTCAGCTGCTATCAGAAGACAAGAAGAATCAGATACAAGACGATATCAAATTTGTTGTCCGTCATCGATTAGGGCGGATGGTGACATGGGGAACGTGCAGACCATCTCTCAATGGCAGGCACTTTACCCTAGTGATATCCTAGAGCATTTACTTGTATTCAAGGCAGACCAAACATTCTGATGGATCAAGCTAGTCTTACCATTGCTAGAGGATCGTCGAATTCTTCTCTTATCCGATGTTGATACCATAGCAGCTATGCTTCCTTCTGATCTTGCCTCTTTATACAGGCACTCATTGTTGTCGGTACTCGAGGCTGATCAACCTGTAGCTGCGAGAATGTTACGCCTCTTGGTTGCTAGTGATAAACTCCTGACAGGCGACGAGATTGAAATCATGATGACCATTGGGCCAGATCATAAGTCGATGGCTTCCCTAGCAACTGATCAATTATTATTCAACAAGAACTCGGTGCGAGCAGCTCTTGGACCGCTCGTACGCTTACACGGTTCAACCATAGAACTGGTCCATCAATCATTGAAATTATATCTTACAAGTCTTTCGAATGGATTCCAGGACGCATTGGCTATTACATTTGGGATCGATTTGATCCGAGATAAGTTGCAAATCTTTGCCACATGCTCGCTGTATCTTTCATTGGAAGATTTCTTACAGAATATACAGGCGTTAGTAAGCTTTCGTGACGACTCTCCTACTATCTCTGAAGCCATAATCTCATCTCTTCATTCATCAACGTACGGATTTGATCTTTACGAAGAACCCTTGTTCAAAAAAGATCCTCTTGTCGACGAGGCCGCATGGGCCACAATAATCACTCAATACAAGTTATTTGATTACGCCACCTTGCATTGAGCAATCGACTTTTCAGTATGTAACGCAGCCGCCACCGAGCAGCATCATAGTGTCGCTCGTGCACTATGCAAAGCGAACACAGCACAATTCGAGAATTGGTTTAATTACTTCTGGTTTACAACGATGTATCCTGAACCGTTTCCTTTTACGGTTAATGCGCTCATGGTAGCATCATATTTTGGCCATATCGATACACTTCTACGTCTGCTCTCCGATCCAGAAAGCCAAGATTCGGAATCCCTAGCACAAGCTCTGTATTATAGCTTTAATACTCCCTTGCACTGGGCTGTCGCCACCGGATCCTACTTCATTGTGTCCCAAATCCTGCCAGATAGTTGCGCTCATTCGGGGAACCTTGACAAACGAGGACGCAGCTTCCTCTTCTGGGCCGCGGAATACGAAGCCACTGACATCGTCTCTCTGCCTCTTCATAGCCGAGTAATATCAGCAGATCGGAAAGACTCTCGAGGACGCACACCACTTTCATACGCCTCTCAGCACGGCCATCCCCCCGTCGTGAAACAGCTTGTCGAAAGTAAGCTCATCAATCCACTTGATCAAGACTATGGTGGCCGTAACGCTCACTCCTGGGCCATCACGCAGCGGCAATCAAGTGTGCTGCGCTATCTAATCAAAAAATGCCGGCAAGGCGCCGACGTGCCGGACCGAGATGGACGGACGCCTCTATTGTGGGCGCTCGACCCTCCTGGATATGTCGAGAACATGCTCTTACTCTTCCAACTCGGCTGTGTAGATGTGAATCGGAAGGACAGCATTCACGGACGCACGTTCCTATCATGGGTTACTAGTTACGGATATACACAGGTGGCAAGGCAAGTAGTATTACTCAAGGACGTTGAAATCGAGGCCCGAGATGTCAACGGAAGGACACCTCTATCTGAGGCTACGGCTAGTGGGAGTGTGGAGATTGTGCGTCTACTGATCGAGACCGGCGAGGTTGACGTGAACTCGCGAGATAAGCAGGGCCGGACTCCGTTGTCGTGGGTTGTCATAGAGGCCCATGGTGAAGTTGTTCAGCTGCTATTGTCAATCCCGGCCATGGACCGTGAATCTAGAGACAGCGCTGGCCGAACCGTTTAGGATGTTGCTAGAGCATTCAAATGCGAGGATATCGTCTCAATACTTCAACATTGGAATGTGGCCCAAACTCTGATATTTTAGACCATCTGGTTTTGCAAGTGGAATGGATTGATGAAAATAACATGAAAATCATAAACCGTTGACTCTTATATGGATGGTCATAGCTACCACGCGATTTGAGTCAAACGGTGTCCTAGAATTAGCGACACAAACAATGTACTCGAGTAGTGACCTGAAGCGAAATTTTTTCGTATGTACGTAGACGAGCCTTGAGTCTCGTACTTTAGAAATTACTTCAATCATCGCCACTCGGTGTTGAGTACGGTTACTCAAATCCTTCGCTCGGGGTTACCATCTTCTTTGGTACTTTGACAATTCGACGATCAAACGATTTTCCCAAACGTTGATGAGCAATTCATTGGACAAGCACGACAAGGTACTTACCTCTAGTCTTGAAGCGTACCTTAAGCCGTGGTGCTCAAGAGCCAGGCAAAGACACCCTAGCACCCTGGTGATCCACTGAGGTACCAACTATCAACTGAACGGCCAGGTATCCACAAGGTTCATCTTACCCATCTCCAGGTCTGTCAATTTTCTCACATGTGGGAGCATCAAGCAGACGTGTCCAAGCTTGTCAATCGATTACTAAACATTAACGCTTCACCAAGCTTGCCAAGACGATGGGACCGACAAGTCCATCCCATCCGAGGGTTTCGTCCTAGCATATGCTCATGAATTCTTTCTTCTCAAATATAACATTCGAATCCTCACTTCTACGCTCTCGCTGTCTCGCAGATTCTACTAATAATGTCGGAGGCGATAAAATCATACGGTTGGGAGGCCAAACCTCGAGACCCGGCAGTCTTCCTTGACGGGAAGAAGAACTTCAAGGACCCCGAACCTCAGACTGTAGAGAGCATCAAGCTCCCAGACTCACCGATCGCGAAGGCTGTACTCGAGTATGCACGAAAAGAACTTAATGTCGAGACGTTCAACCACAGCATGAGAGTGTTTTACTATGGTATTTTGCCGTCAATTGCCAATAATCTGGGCCAAGCTGACGCACTATTCTACCTTAGGCAAAGCCATGCACATACAACAGTTTCCAAGTTGGGAGTTTACTGATGAGACATGGCTCCTCGCTTGCCTACTCCACGATATTGGAACCACCGATAAAAACATCCGAGGAACCCTCATGTCCTTCGAATTTTATGGCGGCCTTATTGCGCTAGACCTCTTACACAAACAACATAAGGCTCCAATCGAGCAGGCTGAAAGCGTTGCGGAGGTTATAATCCGGCATCAGGACATTGGGAATGTAGGAACAATTACAACCTTGGGGCTATTGATACAACTGGCTACGATCTTTGGTGAGTTTGGACATATACTGCTCATCATTTACCAGATAGAGACCTAATCCTGGAAGACAACATGGGAGGACATGCAGATCTAGTTCACAAAGAAACCATCGTGAACGTAACCAAGCATTACCCTCGGAACAAGTGGTCATCTTGCTTTTCAGCTACGATCCGAAAGGAGAACCGACTTAAACCTTGGGCGCATACCACAGCACTGGGCGAAGAAGATTTTCCAAATGGTGTCCTGAACAATGATCTTATGGCGCCGTACGATGGGTGATCAGGTACAATTGGGGCATATATCATTCTAGTATTTCGGTTTTATCGCTTGATCCTCGTTGATTTAACAATTTCAAGTCTTCCCTACTCGATTTTGAGAACCTTTCCTTCTGACGGTCTCCTTGTTGATTTTTTCTCAATTGAGTACCCTATTATTGACCTTTTGAAGATGTGGCGATCGACGTTGCTGGAAGATTTCGATGTTCGTCGTGAGCTTGAGTTGCTCTTGGGGTTTGGAATGAACAGAATGAACACAAGGCACATTCTTTTGTTCCCTTCGCCAACGCACTTGTCTACTATGAACAAGTTTGAACCCAACAAATTTCTGTGATATGACAACGATCTGCTTTTACAACACTCTACGCTACGCAACAGTTCACTTCTCGACTCAACCTTACTATCAACAGCTCGATCGGAAAAACTCAAACTTTCGCCAACTGAATCTTACACCGCTTTACTACATCTGCAGGCTCCATCTCGCAGATTTACAGTCATCTTTCCACATTGAAAACGTTGTACTAGCACTCAGCCGCACGCAGGGCCAAGCCTGGGCTACCTTTGACTAACAAGCGATGTCATACAAACTAAATCCATTCCTCCAATCCATCACATTTCCCATCTCCTTCCTCTACTACTTTACCAGACTCACCATCCGAAGACTTTCCCGCCCATTCCCTCTCCTCACAACCATGGCAGACCAAAACCCCAAGGCCCCCATCATCACCACGCCCCGGCTCCACCTCCGCGAAGCCCGCGAAAGCGACCTCGACGCCTTTCACGAAATGTTCTCCGACGAGGAAGTCATGAAATACTGGTCCGCCCTTTCCCCTTCTACCTCTTTCATCGCCCAGCCGCTAACCTCACCCCAACAACCCCAGGTCCACAAACCCGCACACCACCCTCCTCCAAACCCACACCTACCTCGCCTCCATGCTCGCCTCCCCCACAAACGGCACCCTCGACTTCGTCCTCTGCCTCTCCTCCCCCTCATGCCCCCCAGCCGTCATCGGCAAACTCGGCATCTGGTCCCCCACCACCTCCGAGCTCGGCCTTATGCTGCACCGCTCCCACTGGCGCCACGGCTACATGGCCGAAGCCCTGCACGCGTTGCTAGAGTATCTGTGGCGGGAAACGGAAGTGGGCGAGGTGACGGCGGATGTGGATCCGAGGAACGAGGCGTGTGTGGGGCTGCTGGGGAAGATGGGGTTTTCGGAGACGGGGAGGGAGGAGCGGACGTTTGAGGTGGGGGGGAGGTGGTGCGGGAGTGTTTATTTTAGGGTTGAGAGGCCGGGGGGTGAGAGTGGGGGTGGGGGAGGGGAGGGAGCGAATGGATAAGGGGCTGAGGTTGGGGGTCGGCACGATTGGTTGGTAGGGAGTTGAGGACGAGAGGATTCTAGATGACTGGCTTAGCCCAACGAACCCTGACGATGCATCCCTTTATCATCTCTTCCCGTATTTTACAGCCCCACTCGCAATATACACATCCTACTCTTCCCGCACCCTTCAAATCCCCACCCCAACTCCATCCAAATCAATCCAATACCGCCTCCACAAACCTCTTCTCCAACCTCCCTACCTCCCTCTTAAACCCCTCCACCTCCTCCCAACAATCCAACGGTCTCCGATCCCTTTCCCTCAAACACTTCACCAGCTTCCCCTTCGCCCTCTCCACCCCCTCATCCCCCACCACCTCCTCTTTCGGCTTCCTCTTCTCCAGTTTCCGCTTCAGCGCCTCAATCTCTTTCTGCACTGTCTGCCTACCCAGATCGCTGCTGTCCTTGCTGTCTCTGCTGAAGGCGGATTGGAAACCGCCAGAACCGGTGGCGAAGTTTGATTGGTCGAGGGAGCGGGCTTGGGAGGAGGGGTCGGTGGAGTCGGGGTCAGAGGGGGCGGAGGGGTCTTGTGAGAGGCGGTCGGAGAGCTCTTTTAGCTGGCGCGTGTGCTCGGCTTCGAGGCGTTTGAGTTCGGCGGTGACGCGGGATTGGATGTGGAGTTCGAGGTCGTGGGCGCGAGTGCTGTCAGTCTGGCGGGCAGTTAGATTTGGGACAGCTGTGTTACTGTTGGGAGGGCGGTACTTCAGGGCTGGCTTGGAGGGCATCGACGAGGTCTTGCGCAAACCGGACGGGGGTTTCGCTGCGTGGCTGTTAGTGGGAGAGGGTGAATTGGACGTTTGGATAAGTACCTGGCAAAGACGTGTTGGGTGCTTGAGGGAGGAGGTTTCGAGGAACCCTGACCCATCTCTGGAAGCTGGAGGTTTGAGGGGAGCGATTGCTCGGGTTGGGCGCTAAAGTATTATAGGATGCAGAGTTGGATGAGGCTCACGGATAAGTGAGGGTTTTGTATGGGGAAACTGAGCAATGCGGGCCGGAAAGATTCCGAGGAATTTGCTCCGATAGGGCTGATATTAAGCCGAATTTTTGGACCACAAAGATTGGAGATCTTACTTCCGATGCAAGCCACCTTATATTGGATCATACTTCCATACTGTACGCGACTATCAAGACTTACATGTACCTGCTAGCAAGGGTCGACATAACGATATATAATTCAGACCATCGGTCACATGCCACATCCGGCTGCAATCACTCCCCCCTTCTATCGCTGCTCTTGTATCAAGTGCGGGTCGGCGTACTTGCTGAACAACCCAAACCTCTTCTCTCATTCTGTGTTCACCCTCGCGCCCGTGCTAAGGTACTCCCATTGGTACTCGGAGTATCTTGGTCAAGAAGCTTCGAATAGTTCCTTCTCTGTCTGATTTAATCTTATCCCTATTAAATTTTCGCTACCAACAGTGCAATGGCTGGATTAAAGAACTCCAGCCCTGATAGAGATTCCCCTTCTCTGACCGGAAAGGTCATTCTGGTAAGAGGAGGTTTGTTCTGGATCCCCCCAATCCTCGTTCCAGTCAGCTGATTACCTTTAGCTACCGCAGGTCTTGGAATTGTGTCCTTGCGAAACACAGCCCAGCTCGTATTTACTTTAGTGGACGAAATGCGAAGCGCGCTGAGGCGGTCATTGAAGAGACCAAAAAGGTAATTCCTGACGCGGCTATTACCTTCATCCAATGCGACCTTGCATCTCTCGAGTCTGTCAAAGCGAGCATCTAGAAGTTCAGGCACGATCGTCTCGACGTCCTCATATGTAGTGCAGGTACAATGGCACAACCTCTTGGACTCAGCAAAGATGGATATGAAGTCCAATTTGCTACCAACCACCTGGGCCACGCCACGCTGATCAAACAGCTCTTACCTATCATGCTAACGACAGCAGAGCAACCCGAGGCTGATGTACGCACCATCTTTCTCTCGTCTGTGGGCTGGCGCTTCCGTCCAAACGGTGGAATCCAATTCTTGGGGCTTAACACTATGCAGGATTTTGGTATTCTGGGCCCCTGGCGACGCTATGGACAAAGTAAATTGGCCAACATTGTTTACGCAACGGAATTAGCACATCAATACCCAAACATTATGACTGTATCAGTCCATCCGGGTGTCGTCAAACCGGACCTAGTCGGAAATCTCGGACTCGTTGACAAAGCTTTCGCATACGTAGGAAATTTTGGGAACGTAATCGCCCCGCAAGAAGACGTGCTGAACCAATTATGGGCAGCTACGGGATCAAAGAAGGGAACTATCGAGAATGGTGCCACTTACATGCCAGTAGGGATTCAGAGCAATTCCAAGCTAGAAAACACCGCGAAGGACCACAAACCGGCGATGGAGCTGTGGGAATGGACGGAAGAGAGCGCTGGGAGGGCATTGAACGTAATGATAAAGACGTGAAAACATCATACGAGCATATCAGATGTCGTTCTGCGGCGAAACGTCGAAGTCAAGAAGAATTAATCTACAAGCGCATCAGTAGTGGTAGGGCTGATATGATACTCCTATGTATTACTCGTAGCAGATGGCCGATTCCAATAAAGAATTATCCAATCGACAACCTTCACCAATTCTACTTTTAATATGAATGAATAAATAAGATCTATAAATCCTGAATACTTAACCTGCAACGACTGTACGTGTTTTCAAGTGACGATATGGTTAGTGCTTCAACCCAGATTCTTCCACCCCCATAACTCCAGATTGACATCTACTTCCTTCCCCGCATTTCGGTAACCACCGAAACACCCGAGACTTGTCGTAGCCTCTGGTGCTGCTGTACTGTACTCGGAAAGCGCCTCCTTCGACTGTTACTGTACTTTAGTACGACTCTACGTACCTGGATAGCTGCAGGCAATCTCCTACGCGGTTCCAGCAATTCGACTCCATCATCTCGTGTGGTCTCCAAGGCTTTATCTGATTGCCTCTCCTCTCCTGTCTGCCCCCGCCAACCTTGGTCTCACTCGAAGAAATCAGCAGCATTGGCGCCTTTCACTTCCCACAGATCGCCTACACTCGACACTCCCTCTCCAAAGTCGTTGTCCTACCCCTCCTCGGACTTCAAGATCTCGACCAAATTGTCCCACCGATCCCGCTTCTCCGCTACACACCTCATCTCTTTCACTGTCCTTCTCGTTGTTTTAGCGGTCCAATTCCTCCAGCCTTCGCCCTCGATACACGGTTGGCACAGCAGGTCTAGAGGCCCACAGCAAAGCCCCCCTGCTTTCTGCGAGAACTCCGACATCTTCTCCCAACCCCCACCGATCTCTCGGCCGCATAAGATGTCTTTAATAGAAGAGGCTAAGAAGGTGGCTGCAGAGTTCGAGTATCCTGGAGCAGAGGTCAACAAGGGAGTCAGAGAGTTCATTAGGCAAATGGGTGAGTACTAACTTGGCTTCTGGCTCCAACAACATGTGCTAATTTCAATTACTGTCTAGATGAGGGTCTGCAAAAATCTGGCACATCCATGAGCCAGATACCAACATATGTCACATCAGTACCCAATGGCACTGAAAAGGTATGTGTCTAGCAACATCCAGTGTAGCCATATTACTTATCGTCAAAGTAGGGCCTCTACCTAGCAGTCGACCTGGGGGGTACGAATTTTAGGGTCTGCTCTATACAATTAAAGGGCGACACAACGTTCTCCCTAACTCAGTCGAAAGTCGCCATACCTCGGGAATTGATGGTTGCCAAGACCTCCAAAGAGCTCTTTTCCTTCTTGGCTAAGCAAATCGAGATATTCCTCAAAACTCACCACAATGACCACTTTGAAGAACATGTCCGAAGGAGGAAAACGATGAGCGAGCCTTCAGGCTACAGAGATGAGAAATTTTTCAGGCTAGGGTTTACATTCAGCTTTCCTGTTCAACAAATCGGGATAAATAGAGGGACCCTCATCCGCTGGACAAAAGGCTTTGACATAGATGAAGCTATAGGACAAGACGTTTGTGAACTTCTCCAGCAAGAGATTGACGCACTCCACCTTCCTGTCACAGTCGCAGCTTTAGTGAACGACACAGTCGGTACTCTGATGGCCCGTTCATACACTTCTCCCGGCAAAACGGGGACCCTCCTCGGCGGCATCTTTGGCACCGGTACCAATGGCGCCTATGTGGAGAAGCTCTCCAAAATCTCCAAAATGCCCACCGACACTACCTACGACACTTCAACGGGTGACATGATTGTAAATACAGAATGGGGATCATTCGATAACCAGATGAACGTACTCCCTGATACTCCTTACGATAAAGACCTTGACAAAGAAAGCGTAAACCCAGGCATTCAAATGTTCGAGAAACGTGTGTCAGGAATGTTCCTTGGTGAAGTTCTTCGCCGTGCCATCTTGCACTTGACACAACAAAAGCATGTGCAGCTCTTCAAAGACGAGAATTCAGCTACAAATGACGTTCACAGCACCACCACAATCGCAGAAGACTCTTCCCTCTACAAGCAATGGGGTATCGACACCTCCTTTCTTAGCATCGCGCACCACGACCACTCCCCTGGCTTCAAAATCACCCGCCAAGCCCTCGACCGGGACCTCGGCGTCAGCGCCGCGTCAGCTGAAGACGCGGAAGCTGTCAAGATCCTTGTCGCCGCCATCGGAAAACGCTCCGCTCGTCTCTCCGCCGTTGCCATCGGCGCGGTTGTGCTCAACAGCGAGAACTTATCGAAAACAGACGACGTCGTGGACATAGGCGTTGACGGCAGTCTAGTGGAGTATTATCCTGGGTTTGAGGACTATATGAGGGAGGCATTTAGGGAGATTGACGGGATTGGACAGAAGGGCGAAGAGAGGATCAGGATTGGGATCGCGAAGGATGGAAGTGGGGTGGGTGCGGCGCTGATTGCGCTTGTGGCCGGAAGGGAAGGAGCGGTTGCGCCGACAAAGAAATGATGGAGCGACGGATGAACAGGTACATACTGCGACCTTGGGCGGCACTCGTCTTGGAGTATTCAGTTGTACATCTTAGGAAACACTCTGTACAAGAAAATGATCCGTCATCGCCCCAGGAGCAGCTACTGCAAAGCGATCAGCGTTAGGGAAGCCAGGACTACCAGCCGAATAGTTCCGGTCTGTACAGCAATTTCATGCAATTTCATGCAATTTTATTTCGAGCTTCTGCCTTAGTTGTTCTGGGTGTCATCGGTTACGCAACGTTGCCAATTCCCTAACGACTTTTCAACTTCTACACCCCTTCCCCTCCCATTCCACGCAAACAAAGCGCAAAAAGAGTCCCGCCCACCACGCAAGAAATCAACACAGCGCCGACGAACACCAACCCCAAATGCACTTCCTCCGCCAACAGCACCGAACTGGCCCCCCCCCTCGGTGCATCGGGTGTTCCGGCACTAAGGGGTCGGATGCCGAGTGCGCTAGTGTCGTTGGAGATGGAGATGGAGATGGGGGACGGGATCTTTGGGGAGGAGGGTGGGGTGTTGGAGGGGGGTGTGGGCTAGCACGAGGAGGAGGAGAAGGAGAAGGAGGATGGCGAGGGGGGAGGGAGGAGGGGAAGGAAGGAGTTGAGCGAAATGTGAGGCGGCATGCGAATGACCTTGGGCAGGGTATTAGGGGTGGCGGTGGGTCCCGAGAACACGTAGAGGCGGGGAGTGGGGGGTGGTGAGTTTGATGATTTTGGGCGAAGTAATTAGGGCAGGGGGGTGCTAATGTGAGATGTGATGTGCGGTTTTAATGGTATGGTGAGCAAAGCTACCCGGGGGGTGAAGAGATGCGTTTTGGTAAAGATGTGGTGATGGGTTTCCGACTTTGAGTTCGGTGGGTGCGAGTGTGGTGAGGTGATCTCCATCTCTCCCACATCGCTGTATACTAACTCGCGGCCCCTTATTCCAGGCATCGCAGCCAACGCTGTAAAAGTCTGCAGCGCAAACAGGGATAGCACCCCCTGGTGCAAATACGACGGACAGCGCGATTGCGACGGTTTACGAGGACGGGAACTGGAAAGGCCTGTCTTCATCGGGTATAGTTGGGTTTGAGTAGCTCAAGATCTCCTGGTACTGGCTTTCGAACTCGTCGCTAGTCCTTGTTGCTTTGAACTTGTCGTTGTACTATGTGGCGCCAAGGGCACCTTCTTTGGCAGCTCTGGCAATCCAACACCTTTGATGGATAGTCCAGGTGTCAATGGAAGCTCTCCAACCAAAGTTTTTCTGGATTAATTGCCTGATCGCCTCAGCCGATCGATGAAACCCAAAGCGGGCTTCAAACTGCCTTGCAATGTTATCGAAATTCACTTCCCCGTCAGGGGCCGCGTCTATTACCCACTCGCATTGTTCTGTGCTCCGTTTGAGTGAGTTAGGCGAGGCGCGTCTCTCCTGGCTTCCATTGCACTCCTAAGAGGCTGATCTGGATTAAAAGATTTTTTGATTCTTTTCGTCTGCGGTTCCTGCAATACTGGGTCCTTGACTTCTGCGTGTCATTTTCGTGTTTCAGGTGCCACTTCGCTTGGTGCCGCAGACGTTGAAGTTCCTTCAGCGGCTATTGGCGACTTCAACTGTCGTTCAAGATTGAAAAGTTCAAGCTGCTGGGCACGGAGCTTGGATGAGGACAAGTGAAGCAATAACCCCTTGTCTCGCCCACAGAAGTAGATACCATTTTTATCGAAGATGAGGTATTCATCCTCATCCCTGAGCTGAGGCGTACGCCACATCTTCCATGACCAATATGAATGCTCAGGTCGGAATAGCATGCCCTTGCCGGAAGGGTTGAAGACTTCGGGCGGTACAAGGCATCCATACCACTGGAACTTGTCGTCTTCCACGCAGTCATGGATGTTGAGCCTACTTTGATCCGGAGGCCGCCACGGAGATCTTTGGTGGGTGAACCACGACGGGGGTCTAGCCTGTGATAGGATGGATCGGCGGCAAAGCAAAGGGGGTTTGGTACTCGAGGCAGCTGCATGAGTATCTAGCGTGGCGCTGCTTGACTGTGTCGACAATCCCGACGATCATGTTAATGGCGGAGTTATTGTCTGGAGCACTTGAAGCGATCTTCTTCCAAGTCCTAGTAATCTTCACGTCTCGCTGGCTTTTTGTACATCGCTTTCTAGACTCTCCCGGCGAGCATCCTCATGCAATATCAAATTTTCTGCAGGCGTTTCGGATCGTATCCCACCCCCCTTCTCCATATCCCCAATTCCACTCCCCCTCCCCCTCCCTCTCCTTACCGCCAAATAATCCCCAACTCCAACCCTCCTCCTCACAACCCTCGCGGCCCCAGGCCTCAACCGCCGATAATACCCCTCCACGACCTCCTTCTCAACCACAAAACCTCTCCTCAGATACCACCCTAGCGCCTCCTCGTTGGCCTCCCACACATGCGCGTAGATCTCCGTGACATTTTTGTGGTGCTGTATGATGGTAGCAATAATGGTGTTAAGGAGGTGCGTTGCAATGCCCAGACCACGGTATGGTGAGAGCACGCCGAGGGTTTGAATGTAGAGATGTTGTTCGGTTTCGTTGGGTGACGGGACGGGTTCAAGGCGGCATTGGATGCCGGCGACGACTATGGGTGATGGGGGTTCTGGTGTGGTTTTGGGGGGACTTGAAGAATCGGCAGTTGAGGGTTGAGGCGATGATGAGCGTTTCCGCTTCCCGGGACGCGGCTTTTCACGCCATAAGGCTACGTGGGAGAGAGATGAGGATGTTGGGTCGGAGATTGATTCTTTGTAGAATTTGTCGGAGTAGCGGATGGGTAGGAGGAGGGTGGTTACGCGGCGGAAGGAGGGGAGAGTTGCTGGGGTGGTGGGTTTGATAGTGATATTCGGGGATAGAGGATTTCTTGAAAGCTCGGTAGAGTCCTCATCATAAGCAGTTTGGTCGGGTTGTGGAGCTTTGACAGGAGAGGGATTTAAGGCGTAATCGGAAAATGATGAGTGACTTCTAGGAGGTTTGGGAAATGGAGAGGTCGGTGCAGCTTTGGTGAGAAGAGAGGTATCCATAGTATGTAGCACTGTGGGCGCTCAGTATGGATCTCTCGGATTGCCTACCACCTACTTAGAACATAAAAAGTTAAAAACGTACAACTTGAAGAAGCTAAAGCATCATCCTAATCTTATCTTATCGTGAGAAGATCTACGAGCACAGTGTTAATGCGGGAACCTATCATTGGTGACCGTGTAATCTAATCTAATCTGTTGTTTGATGAACTGATCGTACTTGCAGATGGAACATAGTAGGATCTTTGAAATATGTACGTCCGCCTCTCGTAAATCGATAACAGATACATCAAAGGAGTTTGTCCGAATGATCTCAATCCTAAGAAGTGGAGTTTGTATAATACGACTTTCAACGATAGAGAAGTTGCGACGCTGACAATAGATCCAACGTTGAGTGTTACTCAGGTCCCACAACAGCAAGCAGGTCAACAGCCAGCAGCAGAACAATCAATAACTAGCATTATATGTACAACACTAACCAGCAATATATGTCTCAATAGCAGCTTCAGTTGCCAGCAAGACAATGTCAATAGCCCACTATATGTATATATGAATAACACGCGATACATGCACTGATAGCTAACAACAATAATATCAACGAGCCATGCTATTGTCTTGCATGGATCTAATACTGTCCTCAATGGCGTACTATATAGCCATGTAAATACTTCCTCTCTTCTTAAGTTCTCCATTGTTCCCTGCGACTATTTCATATTCCCATCGTTCATAGCAAGAAGTTTCCTTTCGCCAAACATTTCGTATCCACATATATTCTCCTCTCTTCCGTTATAAAGAAGGGCGGTACCTCAAGAACAAAATGGACAACAAGGAGACCTCGACTACCGGGCTGGCCCCGCAGAAAGCTGACAGTGCGTCGAGGGAAAAGACGATGACTGCGATAGTGGGTATTCCAAGACACTCCATGGCTGTGCCTTGTCGCTATACTGACATAGAACTTAGGCGACGGAGATCTTCGAAGACCTTTTGTTTAACATAATTAGCGACGTCGTCATGGCAGCACACAAGGAGGAGAAGATGGCGCGTATGGAGACTGCAGAGATCTTGGCTTTTAAAGCTAGCAAAGAGCAGCTGAACGACGACAAGAAGAATATTGACGAGTCTGACGAGATGCCACCGCCCACAGCAACTGACTCGGAGAGTGGAAAGCTATTAATTAAAGGGAATCCCCTCAAAACCATTAAAGAAAACCTCTGCCCTCGCTGCCATCTCCCCTCTCGGGACCCTTTGGTCAACGATGAAACCCAAGAAAAACGATACTGCGTGAAATCGACGTACACCTCTTTACCAGGCCACGACATATACGGTCGATCTCTCACCAAAGCTCCATCTAAAAATCCTCGAAAGGCATCTAAGGCCAGCCTCACTGATACTCAGCAACCGAAAGCAATGTCTCTCCCACCAGTACCCAACTCCGAATGCCCCAATTGCTCACAAAAGCTTACGGTGAGCCAAATGGCGAGGCATTTAGACAGATGCATGAGGTCCTCAAATCGGCAGGGAGGCCAGAGCGCAAGAACGAGGGGTGGAGACAAGCCGAAAAGTCCTGCAGCGACGACCACCAACCCGGTGAAAGCCAGCAAGAGGGTGCCTAGTAGCTCCAAGAAGGCCGCTCCAAAGAAGACAGCGGCCGCGGATACGAAATCAATTAAGAACGCGGCCAGTGCAGGCAAGGGCCTTAAGGGAGGGGCACCTGAGGGCACGAAGAGGAAGGAGATGGAGGAGGACCAGGACGACGAAGAGTATGAAGAGCCTGGACCTCGGGCGAAGAGAAGTAGGAAGCTGGTGCAAAAGAAGGATCTCGGCTGACATAAGACGGCGTGCGTCATCAATTCATATGAGAGCAAGTAGCGGGAGGATCTATCGAAATAATCTAGATCCGCTCTCAAGGGAATGTTACAAATGTACTCACCGGGTCTCTACCCCGGCCAGAACTCGGACTTCGTTTGGCCAAAATGGCTATGGGGAGTCTTGAGCATAGGAAAGAGTAATGATACCTTAGATTTGGGGAGTGTTGTTTGCAGAATCCGCAGGTCTCCATATATAGGCTTCATGCTTATGCATGGAAGGTTTGATCAGCGTCTGAAGTTTTCTATCCGTACTCTTCGTTACCAGGCTAGATAAGTACTCGGAAATACACCTCTCCCGTATTGATCAACAAATTCACGGGAGACTGGTTTTGACAGGTTATAAGCCCGGTTGTTTCGAATGAGATATAGGCCCAAGATTCGGCCTTTGATTTAACGGTGTCGATAGATCAATCCGCACAAACGGGGGGTCGTGACCCTCCTTCACTACAAACTTCACAATCTCATTCTCATCACTTATATTAGTGATATGCCGATACTTTTACCAACACATCTGATAACTATACTATATATTTCTTACCTTGACAAAAAATTCTGATTTCTTTCAACTACCATCATCAAGTATCACCACGCGATTCCTCCATCAATCAGATCCAGAACGGCTCGCATAACCCATACGAACAAAACCAATATTGCTCTTCGTAGGTATATCGCTAGAGTGCATGATATCCAGTTTATATCTTCGCAAACCGGATCAAGCTCAGCCAAGTCTTAGGATACACTGCTACAGATCCCTTAGAGCACCATAATGTCGGTAGAGAAACGCCAAGAGAACCGTCCATGTCCTCATTTCTTAAGCTTGCCTCGGGAGCTGCGAGATCACATTTACCGCGAGCTTCTCCTGGAGGATTTAGCGTGGGACGAACCGCAAGACAGATATAACCTCCAGCCTGCCATCCTGCGCGTCAACAAGCAGGTCAATGAGGAGGCTTCTCGTATATTGTATGACGAGAATTGCTGGGTCTTGTTCAAGATAGACTGCAACAAGGACTTTGTCGGCATATTGAAGAAGGACCACTGCCGTTCAGTGTCGTCAAACTCTCTCGAGGTGTTCCCGCAACAGGCTTTTTTAAAAGTCGAAGTGAGAGAATTGTGGTTCGTCAGGGAGCCGGTAAATTATTTCTTGACAACGGTTGAAGGTTTGCGAGGGACTTGCAAGAACTTCACATCCGCCTTATCGTTTCATCCGCTCGACATAAAGCTATATTTCAACCTTTCAAGGAAACGGCGAGAAATGCTGCTGGATTCTGCTTTGGATGCGTTCCATGAAGCACGTGGGATCCACCACGCAGCTGTATTCGGCACCGAACCAGTCTCAAAAGGAAACGAGCTTGCAGGATTTATGATGACCAGAATCAAGAATCTTGACGAGCTTTCCATTAGAGCCAATGTGTATGAAACTCGTGGTAAGCAGATGCTTGAGGCGAATAATATTCGTGAAGCTTTGCACGAGTATATCTTGGGGCGCAGATACGCAGAATGGGTAGGGCATTATTTTGAGCTAATCCTCGAAGATGAAATCATTCAATTCGTTGGTGGAAGTTCATGGTCTCCGTTCATGCAAGCATCGGAATTTAGCTATGCTACTATCTTATGTCTGATAAAGTCTGGTCGAACAGCAGAGGCTATCATGACGCTCGAAGGTCACAGCCATTCGGATTCCAGGAAATCGAAGAAACATTTCCTACGAGGTATTGCCTTCATATGTGACGGGATCAGAATCGAGGCTATCTACGAATTCATCTTGGCTTTGCGATGGAGCGGTCGAGCCGGAGGTACGAAAGTCGAGATCGACGCCCTGGAAGCACATTTAGAAGAAGACCCAAACCCCCAAATGAACATCATATTCTATTACAGGGGTATTCAGGAAATCCTCCAGCGCCAGTCTTCAATCGTGGCTGGTCAGCAGGGTTCTGCCAAAATAGGAGGGATCAACTTCTTGACCCTCTTCGTCAGTCACGCATGGCATGAGCTTCGAGAGGCCGCGGCTGTAAGCGTGCCATAAGTCCTCGCTGCTCAACATGCCTCGCGATTTGAGGCCTCAACGCTCAAACCTGTATTTTGGCCAACGATCTTGACACTTCGATTGCTGACCCGTCTTCGTTGTCGGTATCTGGAAACGTGTGGCTGACACTCGATGACCAGATGGTAATGTTTTGGTTTCCATGGTATTAAGGCCTGGAACAGCGGGCATGTTGTGCAGGTCCCAAGACGCCATATCTTGGGTTTGTGAATGGAATTTAATGGTATAAGCTGGTACACCCTTTCTTAGTTCTACGAGTATACGAAGGTATCAAATCTTCATACAACTTCTGAAACAAGTCAGCTCTGAGGTGTTCGATGTTAGAAAATGTGATATTACTTAGTTACTTCCCTTCGCTACGCTATACCGCTTGATTAACCACACAAGCAAACGCGAGCAATTTGTGTCCAGGTGAGAGCGCATCCGACTTGGCACGGTTGCGTCGCCGTTTCGCGAGGTCTTCTCACACTTTCCTCTTAGCACCTGAAAAGCATAATTGACTTGACGGTATTGATCCGTAACTCCCAGAGCTATGTAAGCATGGCTCTTAATATCTTCTCCAGGCTCATCGCCTCGTCCGCGCAAAACTCGATATCATTCTCCCTCCCCATCTCGTGAATGCGTAGAAGCAAAGGTCACGATTTCGAATCATGAAAGCGCTCCATATCTGTCTTCCACGACCCATCTTCGAGGAAGAATTCGCCCCTCGCTTGCCACGACTCCCACCACTACTAAGGTAGGAGACCCAGAGAACTGACCATCTCCGCGATGATATCATCTTTGTCAGGCATGAAACCCTCGAAGAGTGGTCGCTCGCCAAGAATCTCGTAAAGGGTGCCACCCAGAGACCACACCTCGGCTGACTTTCCGGTTAAGTCCTTTGCAAAGGTAGTTTCGGGAGGTAGGAATAAGACAGGAGTCTGGATCTCCTCTCGGGTTTCAGTATCGCTAAGCCAAGCCTCGCCAAAGTCAGATATCATGATGCGCGGATCGCTAATCTCGTCGCTAGGGGTTACTAATTGGGTAGGCATCACGGAATAGGAGGGGACCTTAGGACCAGTGGGAATACCGTCCGTTCTTTTTATAATGGTTTTGGAGGTTCCCCGAAGCCTTGATAGATCTCGCCGATGGATAAGGAGTCTATGGGCGGCAAGCGGGAAAGTATGTTCCTGATATGTAGATCTCATCGATACCTTAGTGTAAGCTTTGGCAGAATCTATTGGCGTCACTCACCACCATGCACCACATCACAGGAATGAATGTCTTGCAATTCCAATACGGCTTGTGTAGCGACTGCTCACGCAATTCCTATGGGGAACATCCAATTAGTGCTTGCCTCTTTTGAAGCTGCTACATTGCATCTAGCAGATTCGCTCACTAGACACAAATGACGGCCGTTTGGACCGTCTATGCAGAACTCATCGAGTATAGGACTGACATAGCTTTATCCCGTATGATTTGGTTGGGAATTACTTAGATGTCGGAGGATTCGGGTTTCTGAACTAGTATTCGACGCCTCTGCTACAATGATTTTCACCGCGACGTAGCGATTCATATGCTGATCTTTCGCAAGTTAAACAATAGAGTAAATACCACATCCAAGTTTATGCACAATCCGATATCGGCCATTTGAACACTCATCTTGGAGATATACCGGATGGTAGCCTCCCACATGATGTCCCTCAAGGTCTTCAACATCCTCCTGCCACTGGTATTTCAAGCCACCTGGCGATCTCTGCCCGATGGGAGTGGCCAATGACGAACAAGACATCACGAAATTTGAGAAAGCTTGAAATGGACGAGGGATCTACCACAAGACTTCAGACAGGGCTCCGCCTTCTGTGCATCATGGGAGGACTCACGGTTTGGAACCCAAAATACGGACAGCAGCTAAATAAGTGTGCCCGCATACAGCCACGCCATCTTCTACGAATAGGCGCTGCGAAAAGGTCTTGCATACCTCCCCCCACGGCGCCTGGCCAGCACGCAGTTATGAGGCCTTAGTCTACGATATCCGCAGGACATGTAGTGGACAGTTTGTTGGCCTAGTGTGGAAGACGGGCACATGCGTGCCAACCGAATGATTGAAGTTGTTCAATTAGATGCTGCGCCTCGGCAGACTTTCACTTTACAGCCGCGCAAGTAGGCGCCAGAGGCGCCGCTGTTCATCTCCTATTTGGAGTCTTGTTTGTTTCCTGCGCTGCCCTCCTCATTTCTTGAACTAACACGAAATCGCCACTCATTCTTCAAATTCGCTAAAACAGCGTTAAAGTCGCACTTCTGAAGTAGCTTTCATATTGTCATTCACGCAATTCCGCAATGGAGCCTAGCATGGAAATTTTGGGACGCATAGCATACCATTTCAGTCTCATCCAGCCAGTCATACCGACTTATCTACATCTGATAGTTTCTGCCCTTCTCCCTATCTATGCTGGTGCTCATGCGTCGCTATCGCGTCCCTCATCAGCCGCGAAACCTTCCAGGCGCGGGGAACATGTAGAAGACGACAGCGGAGATGATGAAACCGAAGAAAGCCAACAAAAGATGGAGGGCCTCTCCCCCGGGGATGCCATCATGTTTCCTCTCCTTGCTGGATGTACTCTTACTGGGCTCTACTTCATCATCAAATGGCTGCAGGACCCGGCTCTACTCAATAAGATACTGAATTGGTATTTCTCCGTTTTTGGTATTCTTTCTGTAGCTAGGCTGCTCACTGATGGTATGGGAGTTTCACATTCGTACGCATTCCCCGATAGGTATATGTGGGACGGTCGAATGTGGGATGTGCGACCGCAATTGAGGAAAGTAGAGAGCTTGCCTGACAGATCAGCTCAAATCTCGAATCCTCTTCCAGGACTGTTTTCAAGGTTGCCGCTACCAGCGAGATTGTATCATATTCTCTGGACGCTACGAGATTTCCCATCTCAGAAAATAAATATCCGTGTCTACCTTCGCAAGCAAGGCTACTCGCGCTTCCGCCTCGGCCCACGAGGGGCTTTCGGTCTCAGCATCGCTTGCGCCGTTGTTCTTTATTACAACCTTGTCAAAAAGACATGGTGGCTGACCAATATCTTGGGTTTTGGCTTCGCATACAGTACTCTTCAGCTCATGTCCCCCACCACGTTTTGGACCGGCACACTGATTTTAAGCTCTTTGTTCTTCTACGACATTTACTTCGTTTTCTTCACTCCATTGATGGTTACGGTAGCTACAAAACTCGAGATTCCGGCAAAACTGCTGTTTCCGAGACCGCCAGGGCCGGATGAGGATCCGGGGAAGCAGGCGTTGTCGATGCTGGGCCTTGGAGATGTGGTTTTGCCGGGCATTATGATTGGGTTGGCTTTAAGGTTCGATCTCTACCTGTTCTACTTGCGAAAACAGAAGCGCAAATCTGCATTGAAAGGCACTGGTAAGCTCGCAGAGCTTGATATAGCCGATTTGCCAGGATCTGAGATTATTAAAGCCAAATGGCAGCCCGCTACAGGTAGCTGGGGCGAGCGGTTCTGGGTCGGTCAACTAAAGAGCAATACCCAAACACAGCAGCATGGCGGTGGCTTTCCAAAGACGTACTTCAATTCCAGTCTCGTCGGCTATGTCATAGGCATGCTATGCACACTTAGCGTCATGCACGTTTACGGCCACGCTCAGCCCGCTCTTCTCTACCTTGTTCCTGGCGTATTGGGTTCGTTGTGGGGTACATCTTTCATCAGGGGCGATTTGAAGACGATGTGGGAATTTTCGGAGGCCGAAGATGAGGAGTCGGCGGAGGACAAGAAGGAAAAAGAGGTTGAGAGGGGTAATCCCTTCTCACTTCTCAAGAAACAGAAGACTCTCGATAACATAGTCGAAGAAGGTAAAGAAGGCAACGGAAGCACAAGAGCAGATGAGACTAAAAACAAGGGAGAGGAGAAGAAACGTAAAGAGAGTACCTCGCACCGCAATCGTACAAACGAGCTCTTCTCGTTCTCCATCGCCCTTCCCCAAACTTCCTTTAAGGAAAAGCCACTTGAAAACCCAGAAGCCTCCGTAAACCAATCTTCTCCCCAACCAGAAAAGGGCAACAAAACATCCATCCCCAAGTCGCCATCGCTAGAACACGAGCTCCGGCAGGCTTCTGAGAGTATACTGGATGAGGACAGCGAGGCCAGCAGTGGGGAGTTGAGACGAAGGGGAGTGGCTGGTGAGGGGCCGGGGCGGGCGGAGAAGAGGAGGAAGGTGTGAGTAGTAACTTATGGTAGAGGTGTTTCGTAAAGTAAACTCAGTTGGAAACACGGGGCTGCAATATTCATACGGTGTGTACGGAGGTAGGAGGATTTTCAATAGATCCGCAGGAAATATGGCGGTGTATGGGGAGCCTGGAAAAGCTGTAGTGCTGGGAACGAGATTGGGCTCTGGGATTTTCTCATGTAACTGGATAAATGAGGGAAGGCAAAATGTTCAAATATAATTCGACGAGTTCAAGTTGCACGTCAAGGCAGGAATAGCACCAGAAGGTGATATACCTCACACTTGAAATGCTTTAGCTATATCGTAGAGAGCGATGCGACCACTGTCCCCTGTGCTATGCTGAGAATCCGAATCCCAAATATCCAATCACGAGCATGCGTGCCACCACAACGCTTTCGGTGAGGACCCTGGGACTTGTGGCCTCTGTGATAGAAGTCTTTACTACTTGCTAAGAGCTCCAGTCAACGCTCTTGATTCAAGATGCGATAGCCGCCCATCCCTCTTACATTGTATCGAAGTAGTGCTGAGGCCTCCCTACCATGCAATGTGAGCGAGCGTTCGGTACGAGTCCAGAAGCTGTACCAGGACTGCGGGGAGTATAGAGTTTATTAACCTTCTCTCATGTCTTAATCGATTTGAGCGGAGGCATGCCCAACTTCTCCATTTTGATCCTGACACGCTCTTCTGTCTCAGCCTTTATTCTTGCTTTCTCAGACATCTCCTCGTTACTCCCAGACTGCTTCTTCGGCGCCCCACCGCGATTAGACAGCACCTCGCTCCAATCCTTCCACCTCTCCTGCGCCATCTCTACTAGTTGCCTTATGTCTTTTACCCCCACCCCAAACCCTCCAGTCTTTTCAATAGCCACGACATCCCATACCAGGTTCTGTATTTGTTTTTGAACGACGATAGTAATTGTCTCCTCGCAAATGCTCTCCTCAAACGCGTCTGGATCTGCTAATATCCACTTCGCTCCCGCCTTGCCAACTGCGAATACAGCGAAGGACGCCGCAACCGGCACTCTACTCAGGGTCAGCGGCTTTGACATAGAAGCGTCATCGTCGCACAGAACCATATCCTTATCGGCATCCCACCACGCCTTCGGCAATCGAACATCTTGCACCGCTGCGAGCATAGCGCCCCATGCAGCATCGAAAGGGTTTCCATCAAGGGAGATGAAGAGAATATCGATGTAAAGGGTCCAGAAAGCTTTAACAGACGACTTTGTATCCTCCTCATCGACATCGTCTTCCTCCATCTTGTCTGGGGGATTTATCTTTGGCGGATGGTACCAAATCCTCAATTCGTCCAGATCCACTAACCGCGAGGTATGCATCAGTGTCAACAGCCTCTGGCTCAATGTCTGCGCCAAGGTTGAAGGCGGGCCACCAGGCATATGCGCCGGCGAGCACCCAGTCGCAAGCTCCAGATTCGGCACCAGTAGATTTAGACTAGCCATTTCGGCGCTGTCCTCCCTCAACTTCCTCCTCTTAGTTGCATGCTTGTCCCCCTCGTTCCCATTCGTAGACTCCTGGACCGATCGCCGTGGGGGCTGATAACCTGCGACATCTTTCGCGAGTAGTATCTCAGCACGAACACCACATACAGCAGCGGTATCACCAATGCGGACGACCGCGCTGCCATTGGCGTGGGTAAGAGAGCCAGTGTGTACGGTCGGCCGACGCGATTGTGAGGGCGTGCGATGAGAGGGACGGGTCGGGCCTGCAGGAGACGTGAGGTGGGCGTGGAGGAAGGCGTGAGGGGAGAGTTTGGCGAAAGTAAGGGCGGGGAAAGAGAGGGGTTGGGGGGTAGTAGATGCGGTCGCCGATGGATTTATGGCCATGTTGACAATGCAAGATTGAATCACTGTAGAGCGACGGGTGAAGCCTTCTTCAGTCCTGTTAATGGTATGGACAAAGGATATTTAAATCAAGTGGAAGTTTGATGCACGCTTATGGATAGCCGCGATTCTGATAGGGCTCGGCGAACTGGGTTTGCAGTAGAAAAGTTTTGCATCAGCATCAGCAAACTAGCATGGCCACAAATGTAGCAATCGACACCACTATGGTCAGTCAAGTCCGTCGTAGTCCCAATTCAGATACTAGCTGACAACTCGCAGGGTTCCATGGTGGTAGAGCTATACAACGACCATGCACCCAAGGTAAATTCTCCTTCTCTATTTAGCTCTACGATTCGTTTTAATTGTTTTCCAGACATGCAAAAACTTTGCTGAGCTCGCCCGCCGCGGTTACTATAACAACGTTCTCTTCCACCGCATAATCCCCAACTTCATGCTCCAGACCGGCGACCCTACAGGCACCGGACGGGGTGGAACATCCATCTACGGCGAGAAATTCGAAGACGAGATCGACCCTTCTCTCAAACACACTGGCGCAGGTGTTTTGAGCATGGCGAATAGTGGACCAAATACCAACGGTAGTCAGTTCTTGTTCGTGATGTCCCTCTGGTATTGAATGGCTCGCGGCACTGATATAGTAATAGTATTACCCTCGCGCCGACGCCATGGCTGGATGGGAAGCACACGATTTTCGGGAGGGTAAAGAGTGGGTTGAGGGTTGTGCAAAGAATGGGGCTAGTGAAGACAGGAGCGGAGGATAGGCCAGTAGATCAAGTGAAGATATTGAAGGCGAGGGTTGTTGAAGAAGGGCAAGAAGATGTCTGAGTTATGCGCCTATCAGTCTGGCATATGTCTCGGCGAAACTACTCGTGGTATAGAGGGGGAAATGCATGGGGACACTGATGGCTGGACTGGACTTGAACTTAGTCCATTGAGAGGGGATTGCAACGGTACGACACGGTATGGCGCACGAAATCCTGGAGAATTCACCATTGCCAACATCCGTCAGTCAACCAACGAACAGGGGTCCAACTGCCACGCATGTGTCGTTCTGGCTGTTTTCCCGTTCGTAGGAGAGGTGAGTAGTAAATGTCATATTTAACGCTTTTTCTCACTAACGAGTAGCCCAATAAGTTCAATAGCAAAGTACAAGCAATGGCATTGGAACGGAACTGCTCTGCTATCTTGGGACAGTCGATGTATGTAGCAGAGCAGGCTTTGTCTTATTGGGCTTTTGAGAGCAAACGATATGCGTGGGCAGTATTAATCCATTGTGTCTTTAATAAAGCCGAAATCAGAACGATCGGATTGCTCTAGATAGTACGGTGCACTTGCGGTGTTCGTTCATTTTTCTTGGAAACTATCCGTACCTCAGTCGTTGTTCCAGCATCGAACGTATTATTCATCTAAACATACAAGAAGAAAATCAAGACTTCGCCTGTAAGGTTCTTTCCATTTTCGAGCTCTTAGGCGAAAATTTTCAAGCAGTCTTTGCGGTGTTTCTGTACCATCACAAAACGAACCGCTTCTTTCAGGCAAAATCCAGAGCAGCAGATACAGGATGGCATTGGTCATTCTCACACATTCATACCCTGAAAGCCAATGAAGGCTCAGGAAGCATTTATCTTCTCAACATAGTAGGCATGAGATAGTATGTGAATGTGGTTGTAGTGAAGTCCGTGCAACATCGAAAATCTAAACTTGTACTTGACTTGACTTAGTCACCCGGCTCCACTACGAGTAGGCACCAGAGGTACCTTACCTAACCGAGATTTTTTGTTCACTACCTACATCCGTACTGTCCAAACGTTTCCTCAAAAACCATGGAGTCAATTAGCGAAACAATATGGGATGTGGTGCTTTCGGGCACTGGAATCTCACAATCTCTCCTAGCACTGTAAGGCTCTCTGGCCAGCTTCAGAGACAAAGCGTAGAAGCTAGACGTTTCTGACTGACGTAGCAATGAGAAAGCGCCCTTTCAAGGTCTGGGAAGAAAGTGTTGCATGTCGACAAAAACGACTACTACGGAGGCGCAGAAGCAGCTCTTAGCTTACAAGAGATAGAGGCATGGGTTGACTCCGTTAGACTTGGTAAAGTTGGCATTGTATCTTAATTTGCATCTAGCTAACAGCCTCAAAGCATCGCTCCCGTCAGCTTCGCACTCTTCGCCTTTCACGAATACTACGATCTCACACAAGCCTGACCCTGGCTCTGAGTCCAGATTAGGTTTCTCTCGCGCATATAGCTTATCGCTATCGCCGCAACTGATCTACACTCGCTCAAACCTACTACCGGCACTTATCTCTTCAAAGGTCTACCAACAATTGGAATTTCTTGCTGTCGGTAGTTGGTGGATATACGATGGACATTCTGGAAAGGGAATTGGGCAGGATGATAACGTGTCTGGTTCAAACTCAGCGGATCCTCCAAGCAGACTACAACGAATCCCAGGAGGTCGGGAGGATGTGTTTGGAGATACTAGCATTGATCTCAGATCTACAAGAGCGCTGATGAGATTCCTTAAGCTGGCTGCAGACGTCGAATCCCATCCAGCAATATTGGAGCAATGGGGGGAAAAGCCTTTTCCGGAGTTCTTGACAGCTCATGTTAAGATACCAACGCCATTACAACCGCCACTATTAGCTTTGACTTTGTCTCCGGACCAACCAGCAGTGACGACGACATCATATGCCCTTCCTCGGATACACAGACATCTTACTTCGATAGGAGTGTTTGGACCGGGCTTTGGCTCAGTCATGCCGAGGTGGGGCGGGCTAGCCGAAGTAGCCCAAGTGGCTTGTCGTGCTCTAGCTGTTGGTGGCGGCGTTTATGTGCTTAACAATGGAGTCGAGAGTATCAGAGACACACGTCAACAATTTTTGGATAACGAAACATCAAGTCCTGACGACACGGCGCCTCCCTTACGAGTACGCCTTGATGACGGAGAGGAGATCTGGACTCATTGGATCGTGGGTAATCTTTGTGATTTGCCTTCGGAGCATCGATCATCCCCGGATCACACCTCTGTACAGACAGCCCATACCATAAGCATTGTGTCGTCGCCACTTTCCTCCCTATTCCCCCTTCCAAGTGAAGGATCGCCTCCACCCGCTGGTGCCCTGGTCGTCTATCCCACTGCATCTCTTAGTGCTGACAAACGGCCGCCGGTATATCTCATGGTGCACTCGAGTGATACGGGGGAATGTCCCGCCGGCCAATGTGAGTCTCAACTAATTTCTTTGACCATACTTGCTGCCTGCCAGGTTTTTGCATTCATGATGATCCAACAACGAATACTTATCTACATTGTCTGCAATATCCATTGAAGATAACATACCTCTGACAGTCTGATATGTGCACCTTCCGCCTTAATTCTTTTCCGCGCTCGCTATCAGTTTAAAGGACCTAACTAACGACCGAAATCGAATGACCCAGGTGTTATTTATGCGTCAATCAGCCACACGTCCCCAGCAAAAGCTTTTCCCTTACTCAATATGGCCGTCAAAAACCTCCTTTCAGTTGTGGTCGAAGACCCTAAACCAGATGTCCTCTGGGGCGCTCACTATACCCAGGAACACGCAATCTCAGAACATCCGAGTAAAGATATGATAAGCGATCTGGACGATCTAGCAAGTAGTACTTTGCCCAATAGGATCCTGCAGCTACCAGATCTTCCACCTGGTTTGGTATTGGAAGACGACCTGCTTCGAACTGTAAGGGATGCGTGGGAGAAGATCACTGGTGGGGATGGGGAATTCATGCAATTTGCGGAGCGACAAGGGCTCGGCGATGAGGATGAGGACTTGTAGTTGACGGCCAAGAACTACGGACGTATGAGCTATGAGTTATGGAGTCATGTGTTCGGGCTGTGTATGCTAATTCCTACAGTTAACGCATAGTGTGAAGAATGATTGAACGGTCGATCGGAGCTTGAGAAGACGGATGATATCGTGTCATCATGTCCATGCTTGTTTGCATACTCTCAATACAAACGACGCATGCCTATTGGCGTAGTAGTTTATCTTCCAGACGGGTCATGATCGTAAGTCCGTTAGGTGCTGCTATAAGAGAAGTGATGAGTATGTACATTAGACCAAATCATCGTTGTTAACAACAACCTACATAGAAACCCTGGCTAGTTCACACCATTCTCATATCTCATATCTAAACCTACATTCGGTTGTTACATAGTCATAGTCTCTAATCTCTCAATATGTAAGTCCTTTTCAATTAACTTGAAAAACTGACAACTTCTTACAGCCAAATCTCGACACAGCCCTGAAGCAGGCTAGAGATCAGGAGATCGGGCACGTGCAGCCAACCCTAGATACTTTACAGGTGTAGAACCGTGGCTACTTTTGGTTACGGAATTGATCCCGTTTGAGCGCTTCCGAAGCTCCTGAATCCGCCTTTGATTTATCGTTTATCTTGTCGCTGGGGTTTGATGCTGGCCATTGAGCTGTATTTGATCCTGCAATAGTGGATTGTCTGAGCCATCCAGAATGCTCATCGACGACGTGAAGACAGGCAAAGATAATACTGAGGTGGTATTTGTCGCGAGTTCGGTGATAGTAGCTGGCCAAGGGTCGCTTGGTTTGGGTGCCGGGCGTTGCCTAATGAAGATATCTGATCTCAAACTTGCTTGCCATTGGTATAGCTGGTATATACGAGATGAAGAGACGAGAATCAGTATGGGAATCGTAAGGTTCAGACCTCTCGATGCGGTTTTGCGTTCAGGTTCTGTTGGTTCCGAAAACGTAGGTATGTACTCTGCCGCAAGGCTAACAAAGAATCTTGCTTGAGACCAAGGGTGGCAACGTCTGTGTCATGGAAAATATGAAAGTATTTGATGCAATTCGGCTGGTGTCTAGCCATCACCCGTCTACTCTTCGTATGCTTCTTTGCGGCCAGTAGTGCGTCCCGGTGGTGTAAAAGCACCTATTTACCTCTTTTGATTTTTACCTTTCCATTCTCAGCCTGAGAAAGCCTCTTCTGTACTCTCGAAACTTTCTACAGCTGAGGTTGCAAATTTTTTTTTATCATGCCGACCGATCTTCGTAACCCACGCCATTTCCCTCCCTTTAGAGCCTGTCCTGACGAGAATGACATGGACCTCGACTACTACCACCCCGTGGGCGGATATATGTATCATCCGACGCGCCACTGGTGCCTATTGGCCGAAATTACACACGTCAACCACTTTTTGCGGCTGCGTCTTCTGGTCAAGGACCATAGTGGTGGGACGTTTCCAATTGCGTTCTACCTTGAAGATGGGACTCCAGACTTAAGCAAGTATCGGGTGGGCGATACCGTCGCCATATTGTACGCACATCAACATGGCTTTCTGGACATGACGGTGGGTATTAGGCAGGAGGAGAGCAGTACCTGTCAAGTAAGTATCAAGGCCATAGAGTCTTGGGCGTGTGCTGAATTATAAGGTAGTACGCCTCCCTCTAGCCGGTCTACTCGCATTGAGTGACCGCGTCAAGGCGCAGGCGGTATTGGTGGATGGGAAGAGGGCATGCCATGCTTGCGGGAAGCGTGAGAATAGGATATCAAAGTGTGGCAGATGCGGCTTCTTCTGGTATTGTGGAGAGGTATGTCATTACTCACCGCGGAAGGCGATTTAGTTTTAACGGTTCTATTGCAGGCTTGTCAGCAGACTGGTTGGAAGGAAAGGGGGCATAAGGAAGATTGCAAGGTGTTGAAGGAGTGCAAGGGATTCTTCGAGCGAGATTGGACCAGGTTCGATGGCTTCTTCAAATTTCCTTTGTAGCTCAATGCTCTCCTAGTGTAGCTGCGAGGGAGATTGTTGAAGACACCCTCCAACGATCCTACTACTTCTAACTCCACCAATACACGACGAAGAAGTACAAGCAAGGTAATGTCTGATCGCCAGGCACTCTCAAAGCGTGGAGGGATTGTTCATTCAAAAGCTGTGGTTTGATTCACTGTTGTTGGGCCTTTGCCTTCGAATGATACTCAGACAAATAGTCTTCTGTGCAGGAGAATCGTTACACATATCTTTGGGACCGGTCATCGAACCCTGCGTGTCTTAAGAGAGCTCAAGGGAAGCGACAATATTGCTACCTTTCCTTAACTTAAGTAATCGTATCCTGGTAAGGACTTCTTGATTGCCCTTTGAGGGCTTTTCTTTCGAGGCCTTTTCTCTCACTGATGTTTTCCGTCTCGAATCTTTCGGCCAACGTCTGATTACCACTATCAGTCTTAGCCATTCCCTATGCTTTGTAGGTCATTCTTACCACCGAAAAACAAGGCTATCACTGCGGCTACACCAATAGCGATGCCGGCCTTTCTACCTACTGTCCGAACTGCGAAAAGTCTTCAGCGTCGGACCTTCTATGACGGTGCTTCAGCTAAGATCTTACTGGTGGCGAAGGAAGTGGACGGGAATTCCCCCATGCAGGTTTTGTTGAAGTTGTTGGAGCGTCCGATGCATTATTGCTTGTAGTACTCGGAATAGATTCTAAGCGTGTCGGATTCGCTACTAAAGTCATGCTTGAAATGATCGTCGGTATTGTTAGCCATCTAAGAGTCGTATCGATGCCGGATGTGCTGTCTGGAGTGGACGATGTGAACTCCTCTGCATACAGAATTAGAGAGCGCCAACTCAGAACTAGCTCATGGTCTTCAATCTGATTCGGAGAGAAGCTGAGACGGTGTTTTTCAGCTAGACCTATAGAGTGAGGGAAAACGGAGGATTCATGTGTGACTTTATCTACGGCACCGCTTCTGGAGTTGTGGGCCGTAATGCTGTGAGGAACACCATAGAAGCATTAGGAGAAAACCTCCGTGGGCCGTAGGTTTTGGGAGCATTGTAATCCTTGACAGAATGGTGTCTAAATCATTACGTCCACATCGTTACCATTGCTGGAGAAAGATCGCCGAAGTAGAGAAAGAATGAATAAGAGTTTCAAACCGGCTTGGTAAAGAAGGTGACCCCCGCGCAGGATCCGTCTTCTGGGCCCATCAGATTTTTTTCCTCCATCAGAAGCGTAGAAAGTGATCAAAGTAAGTCAGCTGGCAAAGGCGGCCATTGAATACATGGACAGAAGGATGCCCAAGCCTTGATCCGGTGGATCTGTAAGTAATTCGAACTGGACTAGCTATGTAATAAAACGAACATACCGTCACCGCCCTATGCCTTGGACCCAACCAATGAAAATAGCTGACAATCTACGACACCCTGGCTCCATTATCGGGAATGTGTCTGATCACTTCTTCTCTGATATCAGCCTGAGTCGGCCCACGATTTCTTTCTCTATTTGCACCGCTGCCCGAGATGTATTACATTGGGGATCTGACCTGAGGGGCCCGGAATAGATTATGATATCAAGCGGCTGTTTTACCTGACAACATCACCTAAATTGTGGCGCCTTGCACGGTAATCTACTGAAATGCAAATGTATGATTTCTGTAGTTTAACATGTATGCGTTCGAGCTGGATTGTGTCAACCTGGAATCCGTAGTATGACGGCGATTTGCGAGCAATTGGTAGGCTGTAGCCGTTGATTTAGGCCATGGTTACATTTCTGGATATCTCAATAGTATGATTTACACATTATTGAGGAGTGGCAAACCACGGCTCTTTTCTTCTTCAATTTCAGCCCAAACACTTTGCCACTGTGCAAGAAATTGTTACCGCTCCTTCTACTTCTCCTCTTCAGTTTCCGCTTCTGGCTTCTTTGATTCGGTCTCGTTTGCTGGCTTTGATTTGGTTCCTTCACCATCCTTAGTCTTTTTTCCCTCTTCCTCAACTTTCCCAGACTGTCCAGTATCAGACTGCCTTCGTTGTTCCCTCTTTGCTTCGGCACTCCTCTCAGCGTCTGAAAAAAAAACTTTGGGGAACTGGCAATTGTCAGACGTGCTTTTTGTCGCCTAATCTTCGTAAAGTCGTGAAAGAATGCTCAAGTGGGAATACCAGGGTAAGAGAAAGAAGAGAGGGACTTACGAATCTCGAAGTCACGCTCTGAGGCATATGCGCGCCTCGAGGCGACAGGACACCAGCCTGGCATGTTTTACGGTAGAAGTTGAATCGAGTGGGACCCCGTTTATCTGGTAGATTTTGATGGATGATGAAGACCGGTGATCGCAGGATAGAGGACAGAGTATTAAGATACAAAGGTAACTTACAAGAGGATTAATGAGGTTATGAGTAGTGATTTATCGAAGTGTTAATATAACGGAGACTTGTGAATGATGGAGCGGCAGAACGATCTTTACCGGAGCTTATCTTTGAAGACATTTCTTTGACTTTCCACAACTCGGAAACAGTAGGACATCAGGGCTAATACAAGGATGTACTTGGCCACACATTAGACCATTTCGGTAAGAATAGAGAAAAGTGTGGCTTTGGGATTTTGGTTCCGCACAAAAAAATGCAATAGTGTGGCCACATGGAAAGCAAGTTTAGCCTACATTTTGCCGGCGGCGACAAACTTATGCCCATCATAATATTTCAGCAAAAGTAGCATTGACTCCTTTGGTGCGGCAATATGGCACATTCGGGAGGCTCTCTCTGAAGTCGGCATCAAAATGATTTCCAGAAATAATTGTTAGGTTAGACTTTTGATTTCACGCTTTAGACGGCCGATTCTTCATGCAACCGCAAGCATTGCCGACTTATCGTCCTTGATGTTTACCCATCAATTTCAGTGGTGACTATGTACCCGATGATCACTTCCTAATATTTCCCACTCATCTTGACTAGCCCTGCCTTTTCATTTTCGGTCTTGTTCTTGCGGGCCCATTCAGGAGCCTCGTCTTTGCCTCCCTCTTCTTCCTTATCTCCCTCTTCCTTTGTCTGATGTACAGTCTGCGGGTTGTGCTCTGCGGGCGAATAGATGGTGTAAAGAATCTACGGGCTCTCGTTAACTGCCATTAATGTATGTACTTGCTGATCCCAGATTGAAGGATGCGCTGTGTTAAAGACCAAGATGGGCTTAGAAGGGTTTACTAACCAAAGGAGTCGGGCCTGTATTGACGAACTGGTGCTGGGTTCCAGCAGGTACCACCATCAAGTCCCCAGCTTTGACATCTTGATCCTTCCCAGCAATAGTTGCTTTGCCAATGCCAGAAGTAAAGGTGAGAGCTTGATCAACAGTGTGAACCTAGAAGATCGAGAGATAGGTCAGGAATCTTCCAAAAAGGCATACAGCTTCAAATGCAGCGTGTTCCCCTGAACCGGAAGTCTGGGCGACCAACCTCGTCACCAATATCTCCTCCCACCGGCACAGTCATTAGGACCACTTGAGAGTACAAGCCAGTCCAAAGGACTCTCCGAAATTCACCAGATTTAGAGGGCAGCGCAGCGGTCATATTAGGAAAGTAGACCATCTCATGTTTTGGAGGTCCGGACGACATCTTGGGGTCCTTTGCACGGAGGATTGCTGAACAAGAAAGAAGTCTACTTTTGGGAGCTGAGGTGATAAACCTAAAGGCTGTAGGAAGTAGACGATTAGAAGCTCTTGTGGCGATCATCGACATGAAGCGAATCAATTGTCGAAAGTGAAATGAACTGAAGTTATTGAAAGACTTTGAAGCTCCATGTGAGAATGACGTCCATGACTGCTAGCTCAATTGGACTCTAGCACCCTGACGTCATCCGACCTCGCGTGTTCTTAGGTACTAGGTGTGTACAGCACTTTACTTTGATCATGGTGCCCAATCTTTTCTAGAAACCATCTCTCCTCCTGCAAATGACAACATATGAGTCTCTTGCGCTTCACCAACTGATATGGTGTAATACTCAAAGAGCTCATGCACACAGATAGTAGCGCGGCGCTTGTGTATCTATCCCGGAATGCGGCAATCCTACTTTCATCCTGCTTTCTGATTTCAGTAAAAGAAATATCATCGAATACCATTATATCTATTACGCTAGTTCATGAGCGAGTGTATTCGCATCAGGGCTTCGTTCACGGTCGTCATATTGAATATGTCACATCTTCCTCAGTGATAGGGGTGTAGTAGGAAGGCGAGCTTTGTCACAGGCATATCTTCCCAGCCAGCAAATAATCTTTTTCTTCGAAACAGCCTACCAGCAGTGTTTTTAGTTTCCAACATTCATCAGCCAACGTATCTGTCCTTTACGATTGAGTTCAGCATTACAACTTTACACTTTACAAAGCCCGAACAATGGCTCGATCAAGTATGCGTTTTCTAGTAGTACTCCTTTTAGCTCCCACTATCGCCTGTGCAGACAGTCCAAAAGCTGTTGGCATGGACTCCACCAAGATAGTTTTTGGTGGTCTCAGCTGAGACAAGCCACGAAAGATAGGGCAGCGCAAGCCTACTATGTCAAGTATCCAAGGGCGCGCGGCATTATCAACGCAGGACTTGGAGAGGCGCAATCATTTACGTTGTCCATATTGGTCTTGGGACGCCGCCCCAACGAATAGCTGTAGCAATCGATACGGGCAGTAGTGACCTGTGGGTATATTTAAAATCCTCTAAGCTGTGTATCGCGCGACATGATGCCCGTCACCGTTATGGAGCTTGTGAGCTTGATGCTCTTCCACAATTTCTAGTCGAAAGAATTGAAATCTGACTTTGACTGATATTGTCTAAGTCGTCCCTGCACAGTCTTCCACCTGAGTTGTATAAAGACAGCACTTCCGGTCATGGAACAAACCCAGTTGGATTTGGAACCGCATGTGATGACAATTCATCGTACATTGGCTAGCTCATGCAAGAAATTTTTGACGATTGGAACTGGTGCAATTCGAAACTTAGCATTGACTTCGGTATTTCCCCATCCCGGCCAACTGGGGAATTGGATTCGAAACAGGCGAACTCGCTTCTCCAATGTTAGGGATCCTCTGTATCCTAGCATCCTCCGTCGTATGGAGGAATTGTCCTTGTATAAATACAAAATTACAGTCTCTGGCTTCTTGGTCGGGACGATGCCATAGGTTCTACACTTTTTAGAGGAGTAGACACAGCCAAATATGATGGACCTGTGGTGGGACTGCCCCTTCGTCTTATTGGGGGGGAAACATCATTCACGGGCTTCAACGCTCAACTCACGAGAGTAGCTCTGATGAATCATGAGGGTCGTTCGAGTGTGGATGTCTCCCCGATCGCATGGGACGTTATCCCCGGGTTTCCTGAATTGCCGGACTCTGGCGCTACATAATCAATCTTGCCTAAAGAAATCGCTCGACTGGTCATCAACTACGTCAAACGAACTGATATATCTCTACCTGATGATCCCAATGGTCCATTTGTCCTAGTTCCTTGCAATCTCAAGCACCGAAACTTGAACGTCACTTTCGACTTTGGCGGATGGGACGGTCCTAAGATTTCAGTTCCCATCACACGAGTTCGTCCGCCGTCACCGTCACCAAGACGCCCTCGGCCACCACAGAGGCCACCAGTGCGTGTTCGAAATCGTCAGCTGGGACTGTGATGCGACAATTCTAGAGACCACTTTCCTGAGATCCACATACCTCGTTTACGATCTCGAGAACAAGAGATTTTCCCATGGCACAATCGAAAACACGAATACTTCGAGTATCCAACACAATCACTATCACTCAATTCCTGGCCTGTCAACCGTCCTTGAGCCGTTACCGACACCGACGACTACGCAAGTGGCCAGCATAACCACGCCTACGACTTTTTATTTCTCGGTTGAGGCTGTTAGCCTTCCGGGGTGCGTCGTGCATTCAGGGGTATTTGACGCAGATACCTGCGTCGAGTACGACAAGACGAGATCTGTCATTTCGAAGCCGCAGAGTGCTTTCGGATGAATTTGGATGGGGATTTGGGCGGGGTCGCTGCGGTGTTCGATTGGAAATGATAGGCCTATGGAGTGTCACTTTGAGATGCATATTTGCTCATACGACATCCCTACCTCATACTGTTGAGGCAGTGATAGGCTTCCCATTGAGACGGGGTTTGATGTACATCATCTGATACTATATCCCTTGAAAAAAGGCTTTCATACACCATTGTCAATCCTTTTATATGCATTGGTTTCCCTATCATCCCTCTCCGTCTTCTCCCACCAATCTATCTCCTCAGTCACTTCTTACATTAGAAGCCCAGTCGCGGAGTTCCTATCTTATCAAAAAACCACGCTTATTGGGGTGGAGGGGTGATGGGATAGGATGGGAGGGCGCGCTGGATGACGAAGAATGTGGGGAGTTTTCGCATGTTAAGGGCGGGGAGGTGAGGTTGAGGTGGTGGGGGGGAGGCAGAGAGAGAGAGGGAAGTTAGTGGAAAAAGAAGCGGTGGCTTCTAGGTGGTTGGTTGGATGTAGGGTTCACGGGGATGGAGGGTTTACGGCGATGGAGGGAGTGGAGAGGTGGGGAGGTGGGATGGTGGGGTGGAGAGGTGGAAAGATGGAAGAGGGGTGGAGAGGTGGAGGAGTGAGGAATATGAAGGATCATGAACGTGGAGGAGTGGAGATTTACTTTATGAAGTGAAGATTGATGAGGAGGGAGAATAGTGGAGAGGCGGGAATGAGGGGTAGAGAGGATGAGGAGAGGGCGACTTGAGAAGCCTTAGCTAGCTGAGACTTTTCGCTCTGTCAATAGAAGGATAAAGGGATTGGAAAATAGAGTAGTGAAGAGCAGGGCAGTAAACGGCAAGGGGGGTCGGGTGGGTAGGAAAGATGTAGAGTAGGACATAAGGAAGGATTGGCGTCGGATGTGGGATCCTCTCCACAGAAATGTATGAACATTGTTGGAGTTATGCGTAATATGCTGCGTGTATCTCTTTAAGGGGTCGGATTGAAAGAAAGTGTCAGGGCGACGATGTAATATCTCCCTCAGCGGTTTTACGACAAATGTCAGCATTCAGGGAACGGTTACGCTCAAGTTCTTGCGGTCAGTAGATTGTAGGAAGATGCTTCTTGCTATCGAACATATACTGCGTTTAAAAAGCATAGAAATCGTGTGAACGTGTGGCATGTAGTAGCCAGCGAGTTACAGCATCTGTGAAGGGCCAGTCGTGGAAAAGGGTTTCGTCAATCATGGACAGTGCCAAAGCCGTGTGAGGAGCGAGGGGGCTTCGAAGCCAGGTGAAGTCGTGACTGCGTCATCATTGGGAGGTCGTCGTACGGAGCCAATGTGGGCAAGTAATTAATTAATCGTTACACGGCGTGGTATAAGCTCGTAGAAGCGCCGAGTGAAAAGCGGTTTGGGGACTTTGTAGTACTGAGATGAAGATCAAGTGGCGAGAGCGGGACGTGATCTGTCCGAATCGGGGGAAGGGATGAATAACGGGGCAGCGGTTGGATTTCCTGGCCGGGCGTAACGGCGGTGGTAACGGCGTCGATATATGCCAAATGCGAGCTGGCCGGCGATTACGATTCACTTGACCTTTTCATCCAGCACAATTCTTGCTTCTCGGACTATCGTACTTTTGGACCCGTCGATCAAAGGAGTAATATCAGCAGCTAAAAGGTCCTTCCCCACACGATCGATGCGCCAGTGGCATCCCGAGTTCTGCTTGTAAGTGTCTTGTAGCCCAGTAGAATGACCATGGGATTTGCTAGAATATATGTCAAGTCTCTTCAGCCGTGGCGAGGCCACGTTTGTGAATGTTTTGATGGCCCAAGCACGATCGAGTGATAGTGACTGTTCCCATGACGGTAGCGAGATTTCCAAACGCGTAATGCTTTGGTATCGCCTCAAGTCTCCAGCGATTTCGGACGAACAAGACAGATTGTTGGTCGATAGGCACAGATAGATTTTGTACACGCGGGCATCTTTCCGAAAGGTGCCTGAGAGCATCTGCGCTAATTGTAGATCTTTGCATCGCATTCGAAGGATTGAGACATTTTGACTCGTGCATAGTGAGGGCTTGTAAAGTCGCACCTTGAGCGCTGACGGCTTGTAGGCTTGGTCTGTTGACTCCCAAGTTGGCGAAGGTAAGCTCTTGCAGGCCGGTGTGCAACATGAGGAAACGTTCGAGCTTTTCCTTGCCAAAGTATCCGGCATGCTGGGATTGGAGAGTGCCTCCGCGGATTCGTAAAACTTTGAGATAGTAAATTTCGTAGGTACATAGCATAGAGTTAAAGAGGAACCCAAGGTTTGCGCAGTTCATGAGCTCTAAGGTCCCAAGCTTGGAGAAGTCGATGTGTTGCTGCAGAGCCGTGCAGTCTGGAGAAAAGTCGTAGGCTTTTAGAATGATTTCCATGGGCATCGGGGTTTCAGTGGCAATGAGGTTCTCTTTGGGTCTCGTACGGTGTGCTACCAGTCCAAATTGTCCAGAGCCTTCGAAGCTCAAATCCATGGACTGGATTTGGAACGATTCGGGTCCAAGGATTGCGAGGTCTGATTTTCCGAGGCACGCAGTTTCTTCAAGTCCTCTTTCCATATTCGTGGATGGAAACTCCAAGTAATCATCAGTTGTCGAGCTTGAAATAAGTGATGAGGCGGGATTGCTCCGCGAAAGAAGGTGGGTAGCAATTTCCATTATGTTACGATGGTTGTTGATAGCGCTGGGGAGTTCATCTTCGTCAACATCAAGCATCTTCCATCTGGAGCAAGACTTAGCACACTTGTCCTAGCTCGAGAATCTAAGCACAGCAGGGTTACCGGAGACGTTGAACATTGGAGAGTAATGGTAGAAGGTGGGCAAAAGCTCTTGTATTGAGATCCTCGCCGCTGGTTACTGATGAATCGGTTATAGGCCGCCTCGAGCCCCATATCAGAGTAACATCTCGGACAAGACGTCTATAGCTAGGCTGAAACGTGGAAAGGACATCGATGATATTTTCCATAGGGCGATTGTCTTTGCTGGAAAGGTCGAAGACGACAGAACGATACAGCCATGGTGTTGCTGCTATGTTTGCTTGTTTTGAGACTAGACAAAGCGCAGCAACATCGTGCTTTCCAGCGGTATAATATACCTACGACGATTTTTGTCAGTGGAAGATCGATCAGCCAATGTAGATCACCCAGAAGTGCACTTTCCTCTTCACATATCGTATAAAGTAGGTCAAAATTGATTGTGAAAGGCATTGCAGTCTCGATTTTGCAGTCTGTACCCATATGGCAGTGTCAGACAAAGCTTGGACAAGCACATGTCACAATAGCAAGACTCAGAGGCTAGAGCGATATGCTGAGGGAGAATCTTAAGTTTCAAGATTGGCTTCCTCGGCGAATGGGAGTCTACTTCTTTCACAGCCCTGTATAAGTATTTGAGATGCACAGTCTTTAGAGATAACAGCCTTCATGGCTCACGCCATTATTGGGATCTTCCAGTGAATCATCGATGCGGACAAGGATGGCACTGCATATTGCCTGATACCAGAGTCCTTGATGCGGGCGCAAGTGTTCTTTCTGCAATCCATGTACCAGTATTGCGATAATGGAAGTGCCATGGTCCTTCGCGTTTCTAGCATCATTGTCGATCTACTGAGTCAGATAGTTGAGAAGAGAATTATTTGTCAAGTAGACATTGTTCTCATTAAGCGCGATTCGTAGATGCGAGTAAGGCCACAGCTGATGGCTGATAGTAGGTAGGCGGCAAGTCCTAGGGTTCACTCCGTTGAACTTTGGTACTACTCAAGACATGCACCTACCCGTTCTATACCAGACGCAGAGCCAATGACCTTACCGACATGCTCCGTCAGAGTTAATGTTCATACCGTGGGAATGAAGGCATCCGGAAGGTAAGCTGCACCAAGAGTTTCATATATGTGGACTGGTATATGATGCAAGCAACCAGCTTCACAGGCTTGAGTACGATAAGTCTTAAGAGACACCTAATCGTGTAAAGAAACACCTCAATTCCAAATCTTTTGAGACGCGTAATGCAAGACTTCAATTCAGGATCTATGTTCGAGGATCGGCTCATATTTCCTCGGATTCTGCCTGTACGCCTTGTCATTCGAAACATAGTTCGGGGATGACGAGCTCGTTCGAACGATTAATATTATTATTTCATACGGACATTTGCATACTGTTTCTCAAATTTTCCAAGCAGGCCTCACAGTCACACTGAGCTGACTTGGTGGGTACTTACCTTACGTAGCAGTACTGTGGTACAATTCTCTACGACGTTACACAAGCAAGGATGGCGATCGACATCAGCACAGGGATTGATTTGTATTAGAGTACGGAGATTGTACGGAGATATAATGAACTCTGCCGAAGGCGGTGAGGCTAGAATATCCCAGCCAATTAAGACTTGGAAGAAAACTCGCATCTTGCTTACAATGGCTCAGCGGAAGTGACTGATTGCCTTACCCAGCACATGCTGACAAAACCCTTTGCATGGGCCATGGCGCCTCATCCTTTCTGAGCCAACCAGTCAAAACGATGCAAATCATTTTTATCTTAGAGCTGAGGGTTCGAAAGCATGAAACCCATCGGAGAAGACACGCTGTTGGGCAGAACTGTGTACAGTTCCTGGGATGACCCTTTGCCAAGTACCGCGCGGTCAAGTGGTAAGAAGCATCAACCTAGTCCTAGACCACAAGCAGTTAAGCCATGATACTCGCCATCAGATAGGCAATAGGACCCGCAGCCCGTGTAAGCCGTCAGCCTGCAACAAACATGCAGCTTCAACATGTGATTGACATGCGAGGTAGACAGCATATCCCCGGGGGAAATAAGGCAAGAGAATATCGATCTAAAACTTGCATCTTCCTGGAATGGGCAAATAAATCCATCACATTTACTCACAAAACGTTGGGATTCTGATAGTGGACCTACTCTGCTTGGTTGAGCTATGTGCTGTATGCTGAGAGTCATTAGAGTAGGCTTCGTCCGCCCGACAAAATTATAAAACAAACACCCAAGTTGGTAAAGAGCGGCTGAATCACCACAGGAAAGAAGGAATGGAGCGCCTGAATACATGTATCGTTAATGTGGAGATGCGGCGGCATGGCGGCTGTGTGATTGTTTGAAGAAGTGAGTTGTCGAAACGGCCTACGCTTGGCTGTGCTAGAATGTGCTAGAATGACGTTTGTGCTTCCGACGATTTGGAATGATAGCGGCTGTTTACGTCTCTTGGTATCACCGGGGTAGTCCCAAAGGGCTCAGTAGAGTATTGATACAGTCGTATCCGTTGATGGCTTGCGGCGCAACGATCTCCGTTATGACTGGTCTAGAGCCACCGCTTGAACCTGATAATTGGGTATTTTGTTACTGCAGACTACGCCGATCTCTAGGATCTAGGAACCTTAAAGAGGTCTCTTTATAAGCTCATCTAGGATTGGGAAAGTCAGAGTTGTTCAGGTATTCGCGGGATTTGAAGCCCTTTCGTCCATCACATCAAGCCAGACAACAATGGCATCTGGAACTAAACTTTACTACATCAGCGCCGCAGTTGGCATCATCGATACGGCTGCTGTGTTATTGCGCTTTTCAGCGCGAAGGAAGAGCAAAGCAAACTTTGGGATCGACGACTTGTTTATTGCCGGCAGTCTTCTACCTCTGTATGGCATGATAGTCTCGAGTGTATTGCGTACGTAAATTTTTACCTGAGGCCCCTCGCTGCTTCACTGACTTCATATTCTTGCCGACAGTCATAGTCAAAGGAGGACTCGGAAGGCCTATGGCAACACTTACGCCCACAGAGATCTCTACCTTCCTTAAGGTAAGTCCTGTTCCGTCCTGCCAGCTGTGTTGAGTACATAATCAACTCAACTACGCAACAGATTCTCATGGCTACCATGACTACTTACTCCCTTACGATAACATGCGTAAAGATCTCGATACTTTTACTCTATCGCCGAATCTTCACCACGGCTCCCTTTAAGACAGTGTCGCTCATCGTTGGTATTGCGTGCGTGTTCTGGTTTGTCATTGAGGTCTTCATGAATATCTTTCAGTGTCGCCCCTTCGCAGCGGCTTTTGATCCAACGCTTCTTTTCACGGACCATTGCATTGATCTGCAATCATTCTATTCTAGCGTTACGATTGCGAATCTAGGCCTTGATGTTGTGGTCTTGTATTTGCCTTTATATATGGTGTGGAAATTGAAGCTTCCCACTAAACAGAAGCTGATGCTGTCGGGTATCTTTCTTCTCGGTGGCCTGTAAGTCATAACAACCCCGTAAACTGATATTTTCTGAAAGCTACAGTTCTTGTGTGGCTGGAATTATGCGCGTTGTCTCGATGGGCATTCTCAGACAGGAGGACCTAACTGGTAATGCTTTTCCTTTCTACTCTCTCATCATGCTCACAAAGCTCTAGAATCCTTGGTCAACGAATACGCTTGGAGCCAGATCGAGCCAGCTACCGCTATCCTCTGTGCGTGCGTTGTGACCTACCGACCTCTCTTTGTCAATCTGAATCTCAACCATAAGTTTTCGAAACTATCAAGCAGTTTGAGTCGCAGTAGGCGCGGCGGACCAAAGCATCATGACTGGACAGACATGGAGAATGCTCGGAACGTGCCGATGCAGTGGCCGGTGGCTCAAGATTTCCATGGCGACGAGTTAGCCAGCCGCGGCAGCGACGACGAGCTACCTATCTTTGGCCGCTGCGAGCCTATCAATCTGAAACCCTTCGAGCTACCAGCAGCCAGCACGGCAGTAACAGACTCAGTCGATGTTCGACCACTACCCGTGAAGCCGAAATGATCCATCTATAGGGGAAGGACATTGATTGAGAATGCGCCTGGGAATTCAGGATCGTTGAATGGTAGTAAATATTAGAGGGTTGGAAGGTTACGATTGGTTTGATTGGAGGGCATCCTGCAGGGCAGTGCGTTCCCTTTTCGCATGCTTTCTTCTACTTTCCTAAGCTACGGGTTGACAGTTCCTCGATTCGTTCTTGGCGCCTACTTCGTACCTATAGGTACATCACGTATTACAATTCTTCAACTTGACTTTTGGGAACCCGATCTACTGGCCTTCAACAACACATCAGGTGAATACTTATTGAATGTGCCTAAGATACCAGGTCTCCACACCCAACGAACGATCTAGAACCTCGAGCCTCGCGCCCAGACTATCCTATCGACATGACAGCATCGATGGACCGGCGCGCTCGCCATACATCATAGCTACCGACTAGTCTTCCCACAGGACGATAATGATAAAACAAAACTCCATTCCTTTGATCGCTCGAATATCGACGCCAATGAAGGACTCTGGCGAATGGCAGGTAACTATGTTCCCGTCCCACGCCCAAGCTTCCAGTAGTGCTTCGATAGGAACGATGTCTCAACGCCCAAAATTTCATCGTCATCTGGTCAATAGCGTCCTTCGAGCGTTGTGCGAGGAACAGACCAAGCGTTTTCTAGGATTCCCTGTCATCATGCTTTGGTCCTCTGGTGCTCTCAAGAAAGAACGGACACGGTACATGCCGACGATCGATAAGATTAGATGTTGCCTTATTGGTTACTGGCTGACTCAGAACTTTAATTGGCCGTACCACTGTGGCGCACTCTGAAGCACGCTAATCCCGTGCTGCCCGTCCCGCCAAGGCGCCAGCAGTCAAAACTCGCTTACAATTGCGGAGGGTGGAAAGGCGTCAAAGAGGAATTGGTCTGTGCCGCTGTGCGATATTCCAGTTTCCAGGCAAAAGCACTCGAGAATAGAGTACGGACAAACTAACGCGTTCAGCTAGATGCGCTACTAAGGAAAGAAGAGCGAATCAACACGCTTGTGTTACGCGAACCCTCATATGCCCTGCAATTGCTGATATGATCGACCTTGTGGCAGCCCGCCATAACCGTCCAGCAGTTACTTAGTTACCTTGACCCCGGATTTCTACTGCAGAACGATACCTCACATGCAGGTACCGACGCATCAACGACGCCAGAACATGCAGGTACAGCGCTCCACGTGCCATATAAAGTAGTTCAATAATACGAAATTGCGAACATCCACCGCCATTGTTGGGGTCCGAAAGCTGTGATTGGCATGTTCCAGAGGCGCGCAACTGACAAGTGACTTCTCGTCACCGGGGCATTGAGCTAACTGGCCCTGGAAGTACATAATGCCGATCGTGAACTTTGTGGTGATCCTGATAATCAGCTGCAGCATACCACAGTAAAAGAAAGAGATTAAATGAAGCGTCTCGCTCGCGTTCTCTCCTTCCACTTCAACCGATTGCCTGTCCATCTGGACTTTTATATTGCCCCGCTCTCCGTTCAGAGAACTCTATCCAAGATGTATTCTTCCACACTTCTCCTTTCTTTACTTACTGCAGGCTCTACACTTGTGTCAGCCTTCCCTGCCAGTTCCGAGGCGGCTACTTCTCTCGATATCCTGACTGGCCGCGCAATCGGCTCAGCATGCTCAACTCCTGTATTTCGTTCCTGTCCGCTGCATTTTCAACGCTAGTATTGACCTCGAAACGCAGTACGGATCTGGGACCTGCAAGTCAACCTCTAGCTGCACCACGAATGGCTTCAACTTGGCTGGCTACTGCCCCAACGACCCAACTAGCGTGGAGTGCTGTGTTGAAAAGACATGTAGCACATCTACCGGCTCTGGTGTCTGCATGAATACCGCGGATACATGTGGTGGTCATTTTGTTTCTGGCGCTTGCCCCGGCCCAAGCACCGTGCAGGTAAGGCTCTTTGAACCTACTTTTTTGGTAAATTCACGCGTGACGTTCGAATAGTGCTGCGCCGCGGCAAAATGCTCCACATCCTCTGGCTCAGGTACTTGTCAAAACACTGGTACAGCATGCGGCGGCAAGTACATCGCCGGGTCTTGCCCAGGCCCTAGCAGTATCCAGGTAATTCGGTCTCCTCCTTCTAGAGACTCATGTCCATAACGATCCTAGTGCTGTGTCCCGCAAACGACGACGACAAAATGTTCCACAGCTGATGGCGCTGGTGTCTGTCAAAACACTGCCACTGCGTGCAATGGGGGTCACTATGTTGCCGGTGCTTGTCCAGGCCCAAGCAATATCGAGGTAGCCTTGTGCCCCATCAAGCCGACTCATCTGCCACTTTTCAAACCTTGAGCGCTTTGAGCTTCTTCACGTTCCCATACTAACGAACTTCGTAGTGTTGCGTAGCAGGATCCCCACCGCCGCCGCCACCGCCTCCACCGCCACCGCCATCAGGTGAGCTCAAGGGTTGTGACATTTCGTCTGCGCCGTCAAGCAGTTTCTACAGCTGCGCCAAATCAGGTGGTCTCCAAAAGATTGTGGCCCGTGGCTACTCGCAGTCTTGTGGCTCGGTAAGTCTGAAACTCCTCCATGGCTACCAGAACATGCTCATCTGACTTCTTCTCAAGGGAGGTGCGGTTGACAACACCATGGTAACCGTCTACAAAGCCGCCAAAGCCGCCGGCATCCCCAGCTTCGACGCCTACATGTACCCCTGTAAGCCCTCCCCACCCTAACTTCCCTTACCCACTCTCAATCTCCCTAACCCCGTAATAGGCACCGGCAGCTCCAACGGGGTCGCCTGCAAGCCCATCCAAACCCAACTCAACGAATTCCTTGCCGCCATCGACTCCAACGCCATCTCCGTCAACTACCTCTGGTTCGACATCGAGCCCACCAGCACCGCGGGCGGCGACCCGTGTAACTCGTGGCAGCTGGGCGCGGCCGGTAACGAGGCGCTCGCGAAGCAGTGGGTTGCGGCGCTGAAGGCAAGCGGCAGGAAGTGGGGGATTTATGCTAATGCGTGGGTTGCCTCTTCTCTTGAGTCTTTTGGTTCCTTGAAAGGGTTTGAGCACGGTGATACTGATGTGGGAATCACCTACAGCGGACAATGGACGTCAATGTTTGCCAGCATCTCCACCGACATCGGCTCCGATCTGCCACTCTGGGCCGTCCAGGATGATTTCAAACCCGGGGTGGCGACTACAACGAGGTTCATGGGGGGGTGGACCAAGGCGTTTGCAAAGCAGTACAATTTGGGTGAGTTTGTGTCCGAGATTGTTGGTTGGTTGGGGGTTGGTGAGAATATGGGTGGATGAGATGCTAACGTGTTTGGGGGGGAGTAGGTGCGACGCTGTGTGGGGCTTCGGTTGACTTGGATTCCTTCAGTGCGTAAGAGGGTCCGGCGAGAACCGAGAGCGGGCGGTTGATGGAGGGTGGGAATTAGGTTGGCGGTGCATAAACCTGATCGGGGTTGAGATGTGGATGCTTCCGAGTGCTACCGCAACATAATGGCGGAATGTATGTAGTGGCTATGTATACTAAGATATTATTGGAAACCAGGACAGATGAATCGCGAGGAAATTGTCCATTCTCCACGAATCCGGAGATGTTAGACAAAAGCAACCCTCTCATCAAGCACGCATCCCCTCTCCCCACCACCAACACTGCCCCCATAACAACCGCCCCACCCCCATCTATCTCACACACGCATCTATCGAGTGAATTTTTCTTGAAAGCTGAAGGTGCAATTGCACCAGAAGTGTCTGAACCTGTAGGCGAGATGCCATCAGGTTATGGTGGGTTGGAACATGACAATCGCTGATAGAAAATACTGATAAAAGATGCTTTGATTTTTAAACCATCAAGTGTGAAGGATGAGTGGAGGGAGGGATGAGGTAAGGTGGAGGAGGTTCGATGATGTACCAAGCAATTTTATCACCAATTCAAGAAACTGCGCTGGATCAGCGCGGAACAGAAAGGAAAAGGTTGCGTGTGTTGTTGGTGTTGCATTATGTAGAATCAAGGAGTAGGTAGGAGTTGTGATGCCCGAGAACCTGGGCTGAGTTTGCGCATACGGAGGGAGTGCCGAATACCCGCCGCCCACGGAGCTGCTTTTCCCCGAGCAATCGTCGCTCACGGAATCGCTTTGCACGAAGCCGCCGTCCTCGAGAAGCCGCCGGCCACGAAGACTGGGCTCACTAATCAAACGTCGCGCAACGACTTAAATTGATTTGGGTGCAGTGATGGGTTAAATTTCTTCCAAGGAAAATCTTTATGGGTTGGGTGACCCACTGAATGGGTTGAAATTGAGTTGGGTGATGGGTTGGGTTTTTAACCGAGGGAACCCGTTTGGCAAATATATATACTAATAATAGTTAGTGTAAGAGATGGGGTAAATAGGGGGCGGGGGGCAAAAAGGATAGGGGTGATTCGAAGAGTGAAGCGAATTTCCCTACCTACTACCAGAATGACTATCATAATTCTCTATCAGCCTTCCTACCCATCCTTTCTACCTACCGCCCTATTCACCTTCCTCTATGTATCAAAACACGCGTCAGTCAGGTTCGTAACACGCGTCGAGCAGTGATCAAATAAGTGCTTCTAAAAGTGCTTCAAAAGCAAACATTAAACATGATTCACTTGCCCATCAAATTTAGTTCATGTATGTCAGCAAGCAGTTTCAGCTTTTTGATCGATTTAATTAGAATTAACTCTCTATCAAACATCTGACATAGCTTTCTACATGACTTTCTATCTTCGTCACCCAGTCCAGAACCCAACCTGTTGCGCGGCATACACTAATCAATATCATATCACAAATGATCCCTTCTCCAGCAGGTCATGTCAGACTCAGTAGAACCTCGACTATTATTAGGGTGCTTTGACTCGCAGTCTAAGCGGTCTCCTTAGTGTGACGTAAAGATAAGCGTCAGACGCGAGTGGGACCCTACAGGGCTGGTAGAGGAGGGCCCGGAATGAGTGAAAATGGGACCGGGGCATTAATTGAGACTATGGCAGCTGAAGCCGAAGCGAGCTATAATGCACGTGAAATGGGTGATCATGGCCAGAAGAGCTGCTGCTAGATTATGGTATTGAAGGTCTTGCAGGTCGCTGGGAAAGTCGCTAGCATAAGTCGCTAGCAGGAGTCGCTAGCAGGAGTCGCTAGGGCAGGCAGAGGAAGTCGCTTATTCGCTAAGGTCGCTAGAGCTCGGAGATGTCGCTAGCATAAGTCGCTCGGGTAGGAGTAGTCGTGCGTTCATCGCTAAGACTCGAAGAAATCGTGTACTGCGCTAAAGGATGCCGGCAATCGCGCATCGCAGCAGCGACTCTGTGTTTTCATATTTGACTGGTATGAGAACATCGTGGGATGGAAGGCAAAATTCATCAACCAGCCTACGTGGTTACGAATTCGAACTTTCTCATCTCGGCACAATGCAGGGGCGGATCTCTAACGCGGGATTCTCGACCTTTGGCTACCGTGAAACATTGACTGTTTTGGGCGGCTTCAAAAAGATATGACACTATAGTGCTGAGATGTAGGTCAAGCTTCTCGTGTTCTGTAATTCTTCTTGTCAGTTTCAAAGCTGTACTTTAGTACGGACCCCACACCTCGCTTAGAGGAAAGTATTGCCTGAGCCGCACTCGAAACATTCCGCTATTTACCACGTTCATGTTTCAAGTCCGATGGTGGGGCGGCACAGCACGGGCAGTTCATTATTTTCACTTTTCTAAAGCGTTATCAGATGTCGAGTTTGAGAATTGCATGCTTCTGGCTTCAGTGGTTATTCGATGACCTGCTTTTCGTATATTCATTATAATTAGTACCATTTGCGAAGTTTTGGTAAAGCTTCGCCAAAGGTTTATCTTACGTTCGTTTGCTAAAAAGGGCCTTGTTCTTCGTTATGCTTGCATCTGATCTTTCCGCATCTGTATTCCTGTCTTTCTCATTGGTAACATAAGTAGCTCTGGTGGTGTACTTGTGCGAGAGGGCCGAAAATCGCAGGGCACGTGACTAGCATACCTGGACCGTAAGAGGGTGGCCTAGAAGGTCGGAGCAATGTTACGGGTATCTTCGATGAAGCTGGTTCTTACGTCAACACTCGGGAGCTATCCACTGCCTTTCATACTATGATCTACAGATGTGACCCGCTGCTTGGCCTCACGTTTCCAATCCAACGAGCCATCATCTTGCGCAAGACTCGTTCATTGGGCGATGGAGCTGTTCACTTCCACTCCTGCCATAGCTGCATACGTCCGTCATGCCCTCCCACGCAGAAATGCTACACGGGAGCCTCCGTCCATAAGGGGTACAACTACATTGGGCGGGTCAATGGCGTTTCGAGCTAACCAAAACCGAAGCGAGGGTTTCCCATATAAGTCCTCTCAACCACAATATTCCACCTCACGCTCTCTAGCAAAGAAACAACCCTCGTCCTCCTCTCTCATTCCAACTCGATCATTCCCACAAAACCACCACGGAACCAACTACAAACCCCTTGAACCCCCAAACCTCTAATCCAACACCACCACCATCACCACCACCACCACACAAACAAAAACAATGCACCCCACCCACCTCCTCCTCCCCCTCATCCTCCTCCAGCCCCTCACCCTCGCCATCCCCCTCCCCGCGCCCCAATCCTTCAACCCCGCCCAAATCACCGGCCTCCTCTCCAGCATCTTCGGCAGCATCGGCCCCATCATCAGCTCCGCCGGGGGCGTTGCAAAATCCGCTGGTGTCGGCAACGGTGGCACCGGCAATGGTGCTAGCGCGAATACGCAGACGGGTGGGGGCGGGCAGGGGGGCGCGGCGTTGGCTGGTGGGTTGGGGGGCTTGGTTCCTGGGGTGGGTTAAGGGGGACGATGGAGGAGAGGGAAGGGAAATGGGAAGCGGGAGCGGGAGGGTGGGGGAGTAAGGTATTGAGGCACTCCTGGTAGTGTTGTGAGGTGTAAGGATTATGATGAGGATGAAAACTGAACCCGGTAGTAATATATCTTCAGTTCCTTGGGTTTCAATGTGTATATCTATCCAGACACATCCATCGCATCTACCTTTGATCCATCATATCCAACCCCCAACCTAGCACCACCTCGGCTCATCTAGATCTCCCTCTAGCCCCATCGAAGCCCTCCTCTCCCCTCCCCCCAGTTCACCATCATGGAAACCACGGAATCACCTCTACTGTAGACTCGTCTTCAGCTCCACTAAGAAATCCTCCAGTGCCTTCCTCCCTCCATCCCACCACGATCAAGAACGCCGCAACTGAAGCATTCTGTCACCTTGGTGTCGTATGTGCCCCATGCCGAACTCCCTGCCTTCACGCACCAGGCCTTAATTTCATTCTCACTACGACGGGCTCTTTCTGGATGATAACGTAAGTCTTGAGCTTAGTCCAATCTAACGGCGGGCCTTCAGACTGGACATCAAAAGCCCAGAGAAATCTCGCCATGAAAATGCGCATTTCCGCCCACGCTAGGTGACGACCCATGCAATTGGCCCAGCCAATGCTGAATGGATAGCTGGCTTCCAGTTGATCGTTGACGTGGTCTGATGGTCGACCTTGGTTGATAGGTAGCCAGCGCTCGGGAATGAAGGCGTTAGGGCGGTGGAAGTAGCGCGGGCTGCGGCTTACAATCCAGGGACGGACGGAGATTGTGGTCTATGAGTGATGTCAGTGAGCATTAGCGATATTCCACCTCGCTGTGGTCACGGTTCTGACAGTGGTGTCAGGTCCTGTCATGTCATGACTTACAAACTCTGGAACAAAAACATTGCAGACTGTATCCCCGCCCTTCCCTACAACACGGGGGAGGCCTCCTGGGACAGGATTGCAAAGCCGTAATCCTTCATTTATAGTAGCGTTGAGATAGGGAAGCTCTTTGGTCGCAGCGATGATAATGTCCTCCTCTTTGTTAAATCTGGCACGAATCTCGGCTGTGACCTTCCGAAGAGGCTCTGGGTTCTGTATCAGATAAGTCATCAGTCCGGCTAGCGTGGTTGCGGTCGTCTCCGAGCCGGCCACCATGAGAATTGCAGCGTTGGACTGGATCTTCTCAACACTCATGTTTCTGTAACCCTGATTGTCTTTCATGGTTGAAGTTATGAAATCCGGACGATCCGTCTCCATATTAAGGCGCCTATTGATTCGCTTGTTCGCAAACTCTGTGTGTCGTTTTTGCATTTCGATGATGCTTTTGGGAAGCAGTGCAAAGAATAAGTATTCAACTGATGAATAGAAACGAGTGGCTGCTGCAAAGACCATCCCTTTCAAGAAGTTGTGAAGCGTTTTGACCCAATCGTGATATTGACTATCTTGCAGGCAGTTGAAAGACTCTCCGAATCCAAGGTCGCCGATTATGTCGATGGTGAAGAAGTTCAGCCAGTCGAGCATGTTGATTACCACACCACTCTCCTCTGCGTCACTAGTTGTGGCCATGGCCCGGAATCTGGTCATTACCAGATGCATGTACGACTCAATGACCGGCTCTTGGCCTTGTAAGGCTCTCTCGGTGAATGAGTTGGTCAGCATTTTGCGCATGCGAGAATGATCAGGAGGATTCGTTGCGGTGACGATGTTCTGGGGCATTCCTTGGGGAGCTACACAATGGTATCTTAGATCTGAGTCCACAAATTGGTTCTATGAACCAACTTAGCTACCTTTGTACCATGTTTCGCTCTTGGTGAAATTATTGTGGCCCTGACGGTGCACGTAGATCTCCTGCCAAGCATCTTTGGTTGCAAAGGAGAGTTCATCCGGTGCCATTCCAACGATGTCGCCGTACTGCTCGTCATGTCGTCGAGCAGTCCCCCTCCGAGGAGGGACACCACGTATGGTAAACGACTCATGGTCCATGTTTTGGGGCCAGGGAATTTGGAGAGTGGGTGAAAGTAAAGATTGCGAATGCTCGTGTACAACGGGTACTGCATCCACAAACACTTGGCAGCATCCATCTTCCATGGAATTTCAATTAAGCGGGGCTCACTAGACACGTACTGCAAACAATATGACCGCCGCAGTTGAAAAAAGGACGCGCAGTAAGACCTGTGGTCCCCTCGCTGCCTTGCAGGCCCATGGACGTGGTTGTATTCAGCGACATAACTTGGTAGTTGGGCACTTGCACAGTTAGCAGGTCGGATAGCACATAGAATGGACTGAGAATGGTGATGAAGTGTAAATCTGATGATTGCGTAAAGGTGTGTATTCTACAGGTAGGAAGCTATCTAGGTTTTCTGCCGCAATTGACGCAAGCCCCAACCAGGCTAGCAGTGTAATGACAATGCAACAACTATGTTCCTACTTTCGGATTAGTTTTTAGTGTGTCAACCGAGCATAAGCGGCCTTGTTTTAGACCGAGTCCCGAAAGTAAATAAACAAAGGGGTTACAGTTGGTGGGGGGTTGGAAAAGTTGATGTGCGGGGCGTATGCCATTTCTAAAGTCCAACCCAACGCCAAGAATCTTTTCCAATAAAGAAACCGCATTTCTACCTACTCAACAGAACTATCCGTACCCCGCACTTTCGCTCATTAAGCGAAGAATAAGCGAAAGTGCGCGGTACGAATACTATCAATCCTACCTCATTACACATTTTTTATCATGTCTTATAAGTAGAGATTTACAAAGAAAACAGCTAAAACGAAAGTCTTGCCAGTTAGTGTTCTACCCGCAATGTGCGCTGAAAAGTTGCGCCCCCAAGACCTTCCGACCGCCGAGCCCCAAGAAGTCCGCTGGCCTCCTTCTTTGAATTTGCATACATTCGCCATCCGCAGACAATTCAGCAAACGCCTGAGCCATTGACACTTTGAAAAACGCGAAGGAAAAACATGTCGGGTCTTTCAGAATCATTTGTGGCCTCCATTGCTCAGGCTCTCAACTCGGACCAGGTTCCCTGTGTCCTTTGGGGA
>JAABUW010000489.1_pt1 | contig 78714 bp, 43 predicted proteins | sample 5560081 | NCBI WGS metagenome assembly JAABUW01 (sample SAMN10711882, study PRJNA513363) | rock metagenome | isolation source: Antarctica rocks | place: Antarctica: Victoria Land, Knobhead sud | reverse complement strand
CCTGAGCGGCCCTGAGCGGCCCTGAGCGGCCCTGAGAATATTAAGCCGGTATTAAGAATCCTAAATAATCCTGAGCGAGCCTGAGCGAGCCTGAGCGGGCCTGAGCGGGCCTGAGAATTCTTACCTAACTCTGAGCTATTTTAGCGCTCGCGAGCGGGCCTAAGCGCTCCGAGCAAACCAGGATTCTCAGAGTCGCTTGCACTTTTGTAGATGTGGCTACTACTATTCCGTTACTAGTACTATAGGTACTATAGGAATGATTTAATATACTATATTTACTACAAGTACTACAAGCGCTATAGGAACGATAGTATATACTATTTCGCTCCGTTACTATTATATATAATGGTACTATAGGGACGAAAGAAATATTACTTACTCAATTACTATTACTATATATTAACGCTATAGGGACAGCTTTATAAATATACTATTTACTTATTATTAGTATTACTATATAGTAGGGGTAATTTAATAGTATTACTCTTCCGTTACTAGTACTATATAATAGTACTATAGGAAATGGTTTCGTGTCGCTCCGCGACTAGTATTATATATTAGCGCTATAGGACCGATAATATAAATTAGAAGACTCTTTTCCTTTATTTCCTCTAGGGGGTTTTAAAGGTTTTTTTAACGAGCTTCGACTAATTAACTAAGTACTATTCCGTAATTAATACTATAGGTATTAAAGGATTAGGTGCGTAGCCTTATATTTAAATTATCGTATAATAACGTTATTGTATTAAATAACTCTTTTCCCTTGTTTCCCTTAGGGGGTTTAAAGATTTTTTAATAAATATCTTTTAACTAAAGTATTTAGGTACCTAGGGACTAAGGCCTAAAAAAAGAGGTAATTATAAAGTAGTAGTATATTATATACGCCTACGCCCCGTTAAAGGTATTAATATATTATATACACCTACGCCCCGCCACCTTTATAATATTATTATTTATCGATACGGGGTTCTAGCCTTAGTATCGCGGGGTTCTAACTTTTAATAATCCTATATCGAGTTAGTATTCCCCCGTTTTATTAGAATCCTTAAAGATTAGTTCTACTATTAAATCTAGGATTTAAAAACTATTTAATAATGAACCCCGTAACTACTTTACGTCTTTTATACTATTACTAAGCCGCTAGCTCTACGCTAGCGGCCTTAGGTATTATACCTATAGAGTGACCGAGTTAGAGGTATAACCGAGTCGGGGGTAAACCCTTCTAACTATCGCCTAATTCTAGGCCTAACTCCCTTATTATTTACTTTACTATCGGTTCACCCTCATTCTTATAGTCCCCGCTCTTTACTCTCTTATTAAGTTACGACGTCGTCGCCCTTAGTATCCCGGTACTTATTAGTATCCTTATACGGGGGTGGCCAGTCGGGATAGCCCTTAACTGGCGGAGGCTATACGTAGTTCTTTCCCTCCGCCTATACCCGCTTGACTAGGAGATCGTTATAGGTATCCTGCGTTTATATATAGTCCTCCTCTTTAACAGCTTCCGCTGAGGGCGGTAAGGGCGACAGCGACGTAGGCGACAGCGATATCATCAAGCTTAACAGAGGGTATAACGGCGGTAACGTAGGTAGTAGCGACGTTAGTAGGGAGGGAGGGAGTTAGTGGTAGTAAAGTATATTAAAGAAGCTAGGAACGCGCGGTCGTAATATTTAACTTCAGCTTTATTTATTTTCAAATAAACTTGGCTAGATTAGTCGAAAATTTAGCTGCAAGACTTTCGCTCGAGGATAAAAGACACCGTCTCGGTGCACTCAGCGTTTTGGAGCGGTTAGATAGTCACAGCTCATTAGCCAATGGATTCCCCGCCTACACTGATGCTAGGTAAGCTTCCACCTAGCGATCCCCCACCAAGAGGTAAGCAATCCTCTCTTAACGAGCACTGCCTCCCAGCTACTTCATAAGAAGGACTCCCTGAGAAGGGATAACCCCCGAGTATGATTACTCCTTTAGGCTAACCGTCAGCCCAAGCCCTGCCCCCGCCCACCGCCTCACGATTATCGCGCGAGTTGGAGGTGAGTCAGGTGGGCAGATTTTTGATGCCTTGGCAAAAAAAAAAGGTCCAAACCACGCACACCTGATCGAACGATCTAAACCTTGTTAATCTCAACGGATACTTTACTTATCCGATTTATTATGCAATTCTAGCATCGCGATATCAAACTTTATATAATTCGTATATATCGTTTATTTAATACGGGTTACCGTATATTTCGAATTCACGAGATTCTTTCGAAGTTTCGTAATCGAGATTAAATCGAGAGTAGGTTTCTGTACGACTGATTCTATCTACTACAACTTAATTATTCTTTAGTTAATTCTTATAAATCATGCGTCGTTATATTCGCAGCGATTATCTCTGTCTTTTATATAGCTTTGGTATGGATCTACATTGCCAAGCATTCGCTAAATCTGCAGATCACAATCAAGACTACACTCGATGTTTGATACATGAGTCAACAATGGAGACAGCCGTCACATGAAAGATGAAACCTCTGCAATGCTTAATTCATAGTAGATCGCAAGACTGCGCTCTCTGAGCGTCAATATGATACATGAACAATAAAGCCCTAGGCATCCATATCTCCCGAAAAAGCGCGCAAACGCCATGCTAATCTCTCTTGACATCAATATCACCATCAGAGCTTCATTTTCTCCGTGATTTCCCCCTCTCCATTGGCGGCCTCGAACTCGCCATTTCGCCATATCTCCCTCTCGCCCTCGTCGTATCATAAGCCTGCAAAACTCTGTTCTGACTTTCATCTGCCTGACTGAACGCATATCCCCTTTGCTTCCGCATCCGCTGCACTTGTCTGACCTTTCTGATTGCCTTTTGGAATTGCTCCATCCTCGGTCTGTAATCTTGGATGTTGTATTTCTGGATTTCTTGCACGTGGTGATAGGCTTGAGGCCGGTACATCCGTTTGACGTACTTCCAGGCGAAATCACGAAGTAGACAGATCACTGGTAGAACGATGGCCATCAAGTAGAATACGGGCGACTCAAAGAGTCGTGGGACTACTCCATCGTATTCGGTTGAGATGCCGACTTCTGGGGCAACGGTGGCGTAGGCAGCGATGAAAGCTAACCAGATAACCATACTGCCTGGGATTGCAAGGAATGTGTACTTCGTCCATATGTTCGTAATGAGCGCAGCCTTGCCTAACACTGTGGCAAGGACAGCTGTGTATAGTGCTGTTCCCCATACCCAATGGCCTGCTATCTTGCCATCATTTTGGGGAAGGTCCCAGAACCATATCAGCTCGGAAATGAAGTAGGAGAGGAGGGAATGGTAAAAACCATTGAGGATCCAGGACCAGAAGGAGTGCATCTTGAAGAAGACACCTTTCTGCCCGAGTTGGTATAGTTGCGGGTAGCGGTCGAGGAGGCGAGCAGAGATGAATTGATCGAAAATTCCGATCACAAATGGCGGGAACACAGTGAAGAATACGTTGTAGAAGGATAAAGTCCATGATTCGAAGATCACTTCGCCAGAAAATGCATTCTGGAACGAATACTGTTTTCGAGTCGTTAGCATGGCTCTTTTGCGGAACAGAGAGAAGATGTACGAACCCAAAATTGTGTCATATACAATGCAATGTTTTTGTAGAACGAGTAGAGGATGAGCTTCGAGATTCGTTGGTAACTCCAAGCACCGTGCACAAGCAAAAGTTTCCGAAGGTAGCGGAATTGTCCAATTGCTACGTCGGCGCTTCGAGCTGCCTGGAGACCCTCGACACCACTTATACCGACCCCAACATGGGCCGCTTGGATCATAGATACGTCGTTAGCGCCGTCTCCTATTGCTAAAAGGATGGCTTTCAGATTCCTCTTCACCAGCTTGACTACTAGTGCTTTCTGTAGCGGTGACACGCGACTGAATATCAAGTCAGCTTTGCTCCTCGTTGCATTTAAAATACATACCAGCATATCACAGCTTTACACATAATTGCGAGCTCGAGAAGCATCTTTTCCACATCCTTCTCCAAAGCGAAGGTCAGAGATTTTCCATCGATGACCAGCGCCAATGTTTCCAGCTCAGCACCTCCAGCAGCTTGGTTTCTGATGGCACTCAGCTTGTTTTCTAGGTTGGTCCTCGTTGCGGAGGATGATTCTTCGTTGACAACCAACAAAGTCATATCTTCGCTGATCAATTTACAGCTCATGCCAATGTTGATAGCCGTCTCCTGTCGATCACCTGTGAGAACCCATATCTTGATGCCTGCCTCCTGAAGCGTGTGAATCGTGTCCGGTACACCATCCTGGAGCTTGTCCTCAATTGCTGTTGCACCAAGCAAAGAGAAGTCATGCTCGATGATCTCAGCAGCTTTGTCAAGTTCTTCGGCTCTGTTACCACTTACAGTGGTATTTGCTTTCTCGAAGATCTGAAGCCACTGTTGGAGTTCTTGCTCTGGTATCTCGCGCATTGCAAGACATAGCGTCCTCAACCCTTCTGTTGCGTATTCTTCAAGATGCTGTAGAGTTGCTTCAACAAATGAGTTTTCCGAACCCAGGCGCTCGAGAATGACAGTATCGGCTCCCTTGCAGTAACATCGCACCTTCCCGTCAGGACATCTGAATATGGTCGACATTCGTTTACGAGTAGAATTGAATTCCAGGACGGCCAGAAGCTCATATTCATGATTCTCACCTTCAATCGTGATCATCACGGAGCGAGGCCGCCGAGCTGTGAATTGATAGCCTAGCATCACTGCGCCCTCAACCAAAGCACCTTCGTCAGGTGACGCTGCTTGATATTTAATTTCGCCTGGCTTTTCATCCCGTCTTTCGGGAATGACGGTATGGCAAGTTGACAAAAGTGCCAGAAAATGATGTATCACCGTTCGACTGTCGTGCGATTTGAGACTCTCGCCAAGCTTCTTGAAGTCGTAGATTCCAATGGGGTTCGATTCAGTAGCACGTCTATCTTCTGGGGCTTCATCTGCGTACTGGGTGCCTCCGATCGAGCATTGCTTGAACTCCATCTGATTACACGTGAGGGTTCCTGTTTTATCGGAGAATATGTATTCAATCTGTCCCAGCTCCTCCACCAGGGATGATGTCCTACATATGGCAGGCGTATCCGTTCGATCATAGTAAATGTCAAGATCTGAGTTGATAAGGAAGGCTTGGTAGTATTTGACGACCTCAATAGTGACGAACAGTGAGATCGGCACGAGATTCGAGTAGAGAACCCAATAGGTGAAGATGTCGGAGAAGAATTGTTGTGCGATGCCCGTATCTGCAATATACAGATATTCAAGCTTCTCATGGGCAGTTGCTCGGGTGACGAGGTCGCCAACGGAACTTACTATACTCAACCCAACCAAGACCGCTACGAGCATGAGGATTTGGATGTTGACCAATTTCTCTACGTGTGTCCGCTTGATCGGTGTAGCCGTTGCGTTGCGCATTAATTTCGTCTCGTGCCCTGTAAACACCACAATGCCGTAGATCCAAGGTGTGTTTCGGAGAGTTGCGCCTCGCAAGAGCAACTGATCTGGCGCTAAGGAAAGTTCTTTTTCACCACCACCAGCTGACATCGTCAACGTCGCCTCATACGTATACAGGCTGCTGTTCGGTTGCTCGGAACGGACCCTACCAGACAAGCGGCTAAGCTCGCTGGGGCTGACAAGGTTGGCAGTCTCAGGGATAGCTTGCTTGATTTTCAGATTGGTTTCGCCATCAAGATTGGCTGTTTCAATGTAGCATAGCCCTTCTGGTTCAGATGTCGCCAATAGCACCAGATCTGCCGGGAATGATTCCTCGGATTCTACCTTGACAATATCTCCAACTTTCACATTGACCCATCTGACATCCTCAAAACTAGAGCCCCTCAGTACTCTTGCTTTCGAGTGATTCAAGGATTTGTCGGAATTCTTCCGCTTAAAATCTTCTATCAACTCCTTCCCAGCTGACACGAGCAGCACAATGATGAGAGGCCCAATGGTAGTATATCGATTCGTGGGCGAGATGTTCGGAATTTGTTGCAATGCTGCGGTGAACAAGAAGAACAGGTTGGCGTATTTAGAAAATTGCTCAAAGAGGAATTTGGGCAAGAAAGTAGCGACGTTGTACTTTGCGGTAGAGACGTGATTATCAACGTATCGATTTTGTGCATTTGCTGGAGGATTGTTGAGACAAATCATCCTAGGCCCCAAGGTCGAAGGATCTGGCTTTCCCCTTCTGAGCCCAAACTTGAAGTTTCCTGGATCGAATCTTTTATGTCCGGATTTCTGAGGCTGCTCCTCTATTGCATCACTGTCCATCCTCACCTGACCAGGAGCACTATCGCGTAAAGGCATATCCATTTCCGAGTACTCAGGGCCCATCCCTAACATATTCTTCGCTCTGCCCATAATCCCTCCACCCGTACTCAGCACGCTGTTTCTCTTTGTATGCCGTCCCTTGACCATTGGAGTCGGATCTCCCCCTACTGCACCAGCAGTATGGTAATACCCTCCCTGCATTGACCGGTCATCGTCAGGGAAATCGTCCATGTCTGAGTAGCGCTGGTAGTTGTTCAGATCAGAGGTCTGAGAGTAGGTGCGAGGGTTCCCAACCCCAAGGTAGGGGGGCTGGCCTGCACGCGGCACCCCAGGACCACCTGGCAAGCCGTGGGCGGAAGACTGTGCACCAAGGAAATCATCGTAGGATGCTGAGGGACGGGGTTGGGGTCTGTCCGAGTTGTCAATATTGTATCGGTCAAGAAGCTCCTCATCATTGACAGAGGGTGGTTTCCCATCGTTGTATAATGGGTTCGAGTCGTCAAGATCGAGAAGTGGGCTGACGTGAGCGGGTGGTGCTCCTTGCCTATTACCTCCTGGTGCCCTAGTCGCCATGTTGTATTAGGTTGTAACGGTTCTTCGTAGACCGAAGCGGATGACGGTGGTCAGTCATCGAACAGCCTGTACTCTGATACATGTGTACGTCTCATCTGCATGCGAAACCTAGGGATTGATGAAGGTGATGTGTAGAGTATTCGTGTCCAGCAGGCGCAGGCTTACTCCAGATCCGCAGAATCCAAGGTAGATACTGCAGGGGGCGATGCCACGAAAAATGAGCGCGCGGGCGGATATGTACCTGTTGAGAAAGCTTGCTTGGTCGCTACGTATCGAGAGATTTACAGCTTTCCTGGCTGCTCCTATGCACCTCTCGCACAGCTGCAGAGCAACAACATCGTCTCGAGGGTCCCTCCAAGCTGTCACAGATCTACACGCCAAGAGGCCAAGGCCGGCTATTTGTCGGCCTGAATGTCATTTTGGTTTGCAGACTCCAGCTTTCACATCAACAAAAGTTACTCGGAATCCATACTCGCATCACCTCTCCAATCCACAGGGAAGATGGTCTGTGCCAAATGCCAAAAATTGCAGAAGAAAACTGAGCTGGCCACACCAGCCCCCAAGCGAAAGAGTGACATCTATCATGGCTCATCAGTGTCTGGTGACAAGAGCAAGTCCTCTGCTACTTTAGGTGCCACGGGCATAGGAAAGGTATGATATCCTCTCTTTCGTCCCTAATCTGGGATGACTGACCTCTACTCAACCATTAATAGAGAGCACATGCTGATGTGTTCTATTTCCCAGAGTAAACTCCTAAGCAAAAGTGCGAAGAATCCCTACGCAGCATACTCCAGCGTTTGCGATTCATGCAGGACGAAGATTGATTCGGGACACAAGTTCTGTCATAAGTGTGCTTACAAGGCAAATGGTAGACCTAGTCCAGGTGATTAGTGATCGCGGAGTGTTTGGCTGATGATATTAACAGCTTGTGCTGTTTGCGGCAAGAATCAGAACAAGGGCACATCTTTCAATTCAGCATCCATTGTGCAAGGCCAGAGGTTTTCGGCGAAATAAACATAGGCCATGAAATTGAGAAGCAAGCCCTCCACCATTCGGTCCTTTTCGCCTTCATCTCTTCACGGTCATCCTAGTCGTCTCCACTATGAAGAGGACCATTACCCAGCTTTCCGGTCTCCATTCCGAGAAAGATCAACTATATCACAACGTGCATGTCGCACAGAAAAACAAAGAATATTGAAGCGCTATAGCTTGCTACGACCGTCGGCAGACCAGATCACCGAGGTTCGTTTCCAAAAGATCCGCAAGCGCACCCTTGGACTTTGCGTCCTCTATGAAGAATTGGGCACCACAATTGATCATGGAAGAAGTCAGCTTAGATTTGGGCCACTTGTCACGCAATACGACAGACTTGAATGAGAAGTGCAAGAATGTTAGACGTGATACTGGCGCGTTTCGAGGGATTATCTCGTTCAATGGCTTCATGTCGCTAGGGTCTCTTTGAGCCTTTCTAACAATTCCTATTGGCCAGGCATTGCAGTGTCTTAAACATATGCTATATCATGCAGGCTCAGAATTATAGGATCGAAGATATATTTTCTTGTGTTTGGCCCAAGGGAGGACTTCAACCGTAGAAGCAGCGGTATGATAAGGCTGTGGCTCAGCGCTCCTATTAAAAGACTAAGGAAATTAAGCATTAACTTCGCTTGTAACTTAGATGCAGGTACAAGCGACCTTGCTATACAATTCTCGTACAAGAGCAACGTCTCAATCAAAACGATATGACTATGTGGATGGAGTATGTAGCGTAGGCGATCTACAACTTTGTTAATATAATGTTGTGACGGCAATATTGGTAGATTAAATGTCTTGTAGGCTAAGAAGCACGATGACCGAATTTAGTGTGGCTTCAGGGGGAATCCCTTGCCAAACATTACGAGTAAGCTAAGCTTTGCCCAAATAACATTTCCGACAGACACGCTCTCTCTACTACCTGCCCTCTACATCATCATTGTTCTTTACTATCACCCTCTTTTCTTCCCTTTCCACCTTCTACTCAACTACAGCATTCATTTGCACTTTCTCTACATCAAATTCTAATATTTTTGTTCGCTCAACTCCTACAGGCCTATCCGGCATTCCAACGCATCAACACGCCCTGAAAGCAGCCAACCCTCTAGACAGTCGACCTTGTTTGATATTCTGCAGCCACAAAACCATCTAGCTCAAAGCTCATAGCCACGAGACTTCACGAGGTTGGATACATCATTCACTGATATTTTTCATTATATCTATTGCGCCAGGAGCTTGCGAGTGTAGGAATTCAGCAGGTACAATACTCTCAGTCCAAAAGCATTGCAATCTCCCTGACGATCCTCTTCAATCGCTTACTGATGCAGATCCTCATACCTTTTTAGAACTACCTGCACACCATACCTGTACCATAATCCTATTTTCGAGGCTACAGAAGCCCCTCAACTATTACTACAACCGCATTCTAAGTTCGGAGTCTTCGACCCGAACACCTTAATCCATGAACACGGCTGCAGTATTATCAAATCAGCAGGACAGCTTCGTCCTGCCGCCGCATCTGCTTGGAATGCAGCAACAAGACTCTTCAATGGACAATGTCCCAAGCGGTCCACGTCTCCAGAACCCGTTCTCTAAGCCGACAGACACTAGTAACAATGATACCGGCTTTTCTCATGGCGCCTACAGCTCGAACCAGCACTCAGTCGGGGGCTACGCGCAGAGGCATCCACGCCGTGGAAATATGTCGATCAATACTGCTGCTTATAGCCAACAAACCCAACAGAATGCGAACGATATAACCGTCCCTGGGACGGCGATGGACATGAACTTCACCCCACTTCTGCCTTCCCAGCTGCTGTTAGGTAGCCCCTTTCAGCCGGGTACACCCCAATTCAACAACTTTGGCGGATTTCAGCAACAGAATGCTACAGCTCATCAACACAACCAGCAAACCCAGATGGGCAGTCCTGTGAATAACCAGCAGTCAGATTTCTCTCCCCAGCTGTACCAGAACATGATGTCGCCAACCAATTACGGGGTTCAGCAATTCTTAGGTGGACCTCAGTCACCGACAGGCTCGTTCGGCAACATTGGTAACCAGGGCTTTGGTGGGGCAGCTCAGATGCCTATGGCGCAGACCATGGGCAATGCGAGTAGCCGGACCGTGTACCTGGGCAATATCCCGCCCGAGACTTCGGCAGAGGAGATACTCGGCCATGTTCGAAGCGGACAGATTGAATCTGTCAGACTGCTTCCGGACAAGAACTGTGCATTCATTTCTTTCCTCGATGGTAGCTCAGCCACCCACTTTCATTCAGATGCTATTTTGAAGAAGCTCGCTATTCGTGGCCAAGATATCAAAGTCGGATGGGGAAAGCCGGCTCAAGTCCCCACTTCAGTATCAGTTGCAGTGCAACAATCTGGTGCGTCTAGGAATGTCTACTTGGGCAACCTTCCGGAAACAGTGACCGAGGCGGAGTTACGGGAAGACCTGGGCAAGTTTGGGCCCATCGATACGGTAAAGGTTGTACGCGAGAAAGCAATTGGTTTTGTCCACTTCCTTTCCATTGGCAACGCTATTAAAGCCGTCTCGCAATTACCTCAGGAACCCAAATGGCAAGCGCCTCGCCGTGTCTACTACGGCAAGGATAGGTGTGCCTATGTTTCGAAGACGCAGCAGCAGAATGCGGCTCAGTACCTTGGCATCGCACCTGGCTATGCACACATGCTCAATGGCGCGGACCGTGATGTGATATCGAATGCGCTGGCCCAACAGTCCGTTGCAGCAGCAGCCGTTGCAACTCAAGCAGGAGGAGTGAACAACCTAGGCAACCGCACAGTGTATCTCGGGAACATCCACCCGGAGACTACGATCGAAGAGATCTGCAATGTTGTTCGTGGCGGTCTTCTGCACCACATCCGCTACATTCCAGACAAGCACATTTGCTTCGTCACATTCATCGATCCAACATCAGCTGCGTCGTTCTACGCCTTGAGCAATATCCAGGGGCTCATGATCCATAATCGGAGGCTAAAGATCGGCTGGGGAAAGCACTCTGGGGCACTACCGCCTGCTATCGCCCTAGCTGTCAGTGGGGGTGCATCTCGAAATGTCTACGTTGGCAATTTGGACGAATCATGGACAGAGGAGCGTCTGCGACAAGACTTCTCCGAATACGGTGAGATTGAGCTTGTCAATGCTCTTCGAGAGAAGAGCTGTGCATTCGTCAACTTCACCAATATCTCGAACGCTATCAAGGCCATTGAGGCTATTCGAAGTCGGGACGATTACCAGCGCTTCAAGGTCAATTTCGGAAAAGACCGCTGTGGAAATGCCCCTCGACAGAATAATCAGAATCATCAGCATGCACAGCAGCAGCATCCTGGTATGCGGGGACAAGACAGCATGGGCTCACCTTCGCCAATGAATGGCAGCTTGCGCCCATCTATGAGCCATAATGGATCGTCGGTCAGCCCAACAAGAGTTGCTCTCTCACCAGCTCCAGGGTCCACCGGTTCCAACTCGCAAAATGGCCTTCATTTCGGCCATCAAGCAAGTCATGCGCCTACGCCATCTACCATCCTGAACGCTGGCAACAGCAACCCGCTGACCGTGTACTTGAGCCAGATGTCGTTGCAAGACTCCCAGCAGGAGCAAGCTTTGCAACAGCAGCAAGCAGATCCTTACTCAGTCGCTACCCTGCAACAGCAACAGCAGCAAGTGCTTGCCAACCAACAGGCGGCGCTCTACGGTGGCTCGAGCAATGAAATCTACACCAATGGCATGCTCGACGCCCCTCAACAGCACGGAGGTCACAGCAGCAGTCTCAGTCAGGGCATCAACGGCCTCCGCCTGTCATCTGCCGCTCCCACTGTTGGCGGTTTGCTCGCACCTGCACGCAACCAGGCCCACGCTCGCGCCGTTAGCTTGCCTGCCTTTTCTCAAGAAGCCCTCACCAATGGCAATCAGGGACAGCAGTCTCAACAGCAGAGCCAGAACTACCAAGGGATTCAGCAGTCGTACCAGCAGAGCCATAGACCACAGGCCAGCATGAGCGGCTTTGGGCATTTCGGCGGCTCTACTTGGGGCCTTAACGGCTGGGCAGAGGAGAGCGCTGGCGCCCAGTAAAATATCAGCCTTGTACTATTCTTTCTACAATTCCCTGTTTTAGTCTCTTCTTTTGGGTCTGAGAGGTCAGGTACCACTTGTTTAGTGCTGTTGGGATCCACTGGCGTTCGTCGTCCCAAGAATCGCCGAAGCTTCCTTTAACTTCGTGCAAATGTTTAGTCATAATCAATAATAGTCGTGCGTTTTCGTCGTTGGATGGCTGGAAGAAGGCCGTCTTTGTTGGATCAAAAGTAGAGAAAGGGGAGCATCGTTGATTGAATAGGGCAAATTCAGAGAGATGGATGGTGTATGTGATAAGGAAGTGTAGTATCGAAGAACAGATTGGATGCAATGTCGATGTCGTCAGAGCTAGACTGAGAATGGAATCTATCTGACTCATGAACCTCTTCATACTCGGGCCTCCAAAGAGACTTTGACTGAGTCAAAGTAGAACACTGTTTTGTTGAGATAAGAGAATGGAGCGCAAGTCGTGCATAGAAGCTAATTGACGGGCAGCGGCTCCGAGGACGAATATCTCGCTCTTCGCTTTCTTGCAGAAAGGAGTGTCCTTTACTACTGAGATGGTATAGAATTGTCTCGGAAACACCACTGATTCTGCTCTAGATGACTGCATGTTACGTCTGCTATCAAACAACTAGTGCAAAAACAATGGCCATCAGCGATGACTTGAGACTTGGACTCAACTTTTTACTTCGTCGAGGTGGCAATCCAGCCAAAATAAATTACCCATCCGTAACCGCTTTCTTTCTGCACGAAATTCGAAACGTGAGATAGCAACGTGGGCATGATTCCTCGATTTTTCGCTATCTGCTTTGGAAATCTAGTTGAGAGCAGTCGTCGTAGCGGCCGCCTGCTGACTTGCGCGGCTCGTGAGGAGAAGAACGTCGTTAGTTAATAGGGCAGTAGCCTGGTCTACCGCAAAAGGTAATTCTTGAGAGTGCATAGCGATTTTGGTGGCAGAGATTCACTGCATCAACACTCTGATTTACGAGTAAACCAACGGCTGTCTCTGTCAATTCAGTAACTCTTTTTGTGACCTCTTGGGCTCAGATGCTTCTCTGAGCTTTGCAGCTGCGGCTTTGTGTCGCGGACCCCTCTACCGGAGATCTTTCGACATTTCTTTGTAGCATATTTTCTCCCCGAAAGCACCCATCGTCTTCACCCCTTCCACCTATCAGCAAAGTAACCTCCTGCAGCGTAGCCCTGATCAACCGGCTCATCATAATCCTCTTCCACTTCAAACTTCGTGCCCAACGCTTGTTTTCCCTCCTTGATCATAGCCTGCAGTTGGTTATTGAACCGCTTCAAATTGGCATCCTCTTCCAATTCCCGCTTTCGCATCCTAGCAGCATGTCGCTGTACTTCCACACTTACCGGACTTTCGTGCTTCGGCGAAGTCGTCGGAGATCTTGGTGAAGCAAAGGAAGCAGCTCGGTCGGACCGTAGGGCGGGAGAGCCGGCATACGATGTTAGCGACGGTCGAGAGGCAGTCAAGATAGGTCTTCGGCCTAATTTTGGTGCAGGTCTTCGAGCCGAGGCGCCCGTCGAAGGTGTTTTCCGATGTGACAGCCTGCTTGGACTTGTTTCTCGTGACGCCGGGTTGCTTCCCACTAAAATCCAGCTTGCACTGATTTCTCCTGAGCCTTTTTCTCGCTGTATCTTCTTCGATGCTCGCCGTGGTGTAGTATGATCATGCGACATGTAGTTTGGGTAGAAATCCTCATCCGGAAAGCGACCTGGGATCATGCTTTTCTCTAATTCCCATGTTTGAGATGCATCGTCCGTCTCAACATCTTGCCATATGCTTTGGCCGCCATCTATTGATCGTAGTGGAGGCTTCATGTCGTAGCCCTGGCCACCTCCAGCGTAGAAGCCGTTGAAAGCGGCCGTCTTGCAGAATTGCAACACTTTGCCAGCTGCGCCAACAAAAGTGTAGACCACTCTCCCCAGTCCGTCTCGAATACCAGGTTGGGTTTGTATCCTTGGCCGTCCATTGCCTTCTCTTGCCAGTGCTGAAGAAGAGTGTGGAAAGTAGCTACCTGCTCCAGGGTCAAATCCTCTTGTTCCTCTCCCCACCCGTAAGTGTAGGTCTGGAGATGCCCGGTGGTCGTCTTCGCCATTATCCATCGCAGAAGATCTTGACGCTGTAGGTGTGTCAAGACCGCCAGCTAGCTCGTATCTCGAGTTCACGAAGGGCACGGGACTCGTTGCACCCGGGGTATCTAATTGTATGTTGGCAGACATGTTTGACCATGCATGTGATTGCGAGGAGGATGATGTAGTGTCATCGTAGGAATGAAGCCGTGATCGTTTCCGACCCGTGCTGTTGCTGACATCCAGAGTGGACAGTGAAGGTGTAGATTTCCGAAGTAAAGTGGATGCGGAGGGCGTTCTCGGTGGTTGAAAGAACAGTGACTTTGCGCCTACGTCGAGCTTCGGAGGAAGAGTCGCGTCGAAGCTGAAGGAGCCAGGCATGGCAGCGTGTACTGTAGCCATGGCGGGCTTAAAGTTGTAATGTGCACGCCTTCGAAGTTCATGACCCATGATCAGGCCTTCAAGGACTTGGCCTTGTGTATTTTTACCCCGCCTAAATCGCGCAGTTGCCCCGGGGAAGTAACACTAAAACACTTACTACCTCACTTTGAACACAGGAAGGACGTAGCCAAAGAAGACCGGTGAATCATGGCTCGTGTGTATTGAGGAAAAGTGGAAAGCGCAATCAATCGTCTTTGACCTGAGATTGTAATCTTGTGGATTGGGCGCAGTATTCATCAAAGGAGACCATTGTCCATGGAGATCACCCTCTTACGGGCTTGCATGTATTTGAGGCTTTCTTGCAGCTTGCTCATTATTCTTCCCCAATGCTCTGACATTTGCTAGGTTATTCACTTCCTCTCCTGGATGAGACTCGGGCGAAAGAAGCGGAGAATCTACTAGCATATATATCACAACCGTTGTTGGCACAAGAGTAACAAGAATCAATGACGAGGACGTGATTACTTCAAAAAACGTTATTTGCTGACAAGAGCTAGCGAGCGCTTTTGCGCTTGTCTCTCGTCTTTCCTATCTTCGTCACCACAGCTCATACGTAACATGTACATTTCCTCCCATATCCATCCAAAGAATGCTTTACACGAAGGAACGCCAACATCGCTCCTCCCTAAATGTTGCCACATGAATGCAGAGGCGTGCCAGCAGGCCCCAAGAAGATGAAGTAAATCGTAATACATCTCCTTCAGCAGTGATGGCTAGTACATATTCGCAGACCCAGTCCAGATCTGTTTACGATGAGACCAGCCCATTCCGACAGGTGTAGAGTATCAGCGCTGCATGAGAGTTAGCTGGGAACCTTTACGTGGATTGAGATAATATACTCTGCCACGTCTATCCTGTTGTTGTATCACATGCTGCTGCTGAGGATAGTACTGCATCGGAATTGAATATCCTCCCGCCACGACGTTGCCACCCATCAACGGGTTGAAGCCAGGAGGGCCGAAGGGAGATTGCTGCGGCATGGGACTGGAATTGATCCTCATTGGTTGCTGTGGAAGCTGGCCCATGCTCGTTGGAGGCGGTGCGTAACCACCTAAGCCATAGTAATCTGCTGGTGAAGCACCGCGCTGAAGGAGCGCCGGCTGATATTGTTGGTTAAGCTGATTGAGTTGATTGGGTGCATAGTTTGGTGCCAGCTGGTCATACGCCAAGAGGCCATTTGGATCCATAGCTGATGTCCCGGAGAAGCCTGTTTGCATTGGGTATTGTTGCTGAGGGGAGGGTTGGAAGAATTGGTTGTTGATGTTGAACTGTCTCTCATTGTCCATGGGGTGGTGAATTCGCCTCTCCCTAGATCCATGTTGAGGTGTACGGTTTCGCTCCTGATGGGACGCTCGGCCATTTGGGGTTTGTTCGCGCTCTGTTTTGCCTCCCTTTCCAGATAGTCCTACCTCATCCATGAGTCGCTTGTAACCCTGCGAAGGCGTGACTTTTAGACGTAGGAGCACGTTACGGACGGTCTGTGTGACATCATTGCGCTGATTGTCATCGAAAACTGGCGTAGTGAGTACTTTGAAGATTAGTGTAGCACCAGATACTTGATCACTCAAGATATCTTCCAGGGTTTTATCGTCATCGGAGGAGAACAGAGCCCGAAGAACAATATTTCTGGCTTCGAGTTCGTTGCGCTGGTTGATGACTTTCAGTACGGTGAGATAGGCTACTTTATGTGTGCATAGGTGAACCAGATGAGGTACGAGTCGGGGTGCAAGAGCAGCTCGTCGACGTTGAAAGGTGCAAGTGTCTAAGAACCAAGTAAGTAGCAGCGCTCCGTTGGTATTCGTCGCCAGCTGGACACTATGTAGTGTAATGGCTGAGGCTAGCATTCGCTTCTGACTGCTAGTAGCATGGTGGCTCTCAAGGCAAGCTCGCATAGCTCGGGCACCGAACCTTCCTTGAGCAATGGCCCACATACGGCTGAGAATCGTCTCAAAAATGAAGTTGTTGTACGGGTAGCCAAATCTAAGGCAGCCTTGCAGTACGTAGTTGCCATACTGGTCAAGGAAGAGGGCAACGGTGTACGGTCGGATGCTGTCAACGATCGTCTGCATCTGACTTGGTGACTTCGATACATCGATGATCTTCTGAGCGGCCCAAGTACCATTCTTGTGCACTCCAGTTTCTGCAAGATGAGGTGCAACCTGGGCGAGCATTTGGTCCTTCACTGGCTCGGAGCAGAATTCGAAAAGCTTTTGAACAACAGTATTGCCAAGATAGTCAGAGGCCAACTCAGAGAGCTCTGGAAGCATTTCAAGCGCTGTGTTCTCGATGTCGGACTCGGTCATTGCGTTGTTGTCAATTCTCTTTCGAATCTCTCGAAGTTTCGGAGCGTCATGAACTCTGGCATGGCTTGGTTCCGAGATTGGCGGGATTTCGCTCTCGAAGGTTTGGAAAGCTATAGCGGCATCAATACTATCCTCGATAGTATACCTATCCTCCGCACTAGCCCCAAACTCATTGGCCATTTGTAGCATTTCAGACTTGGATTCTGGTAGATCTGGCAATTCAAGGGCTGCAGCGGTGTTCGGCACGCGCACGCCGTTGATTGGGTGGTTTCCATTCATATCGTCTGCACCTTGAGAAGCGTTGTCGGTTCGACCATTACCGTAAGGATCGGGACTTCGTGACTGGTAAGTGTGCGCCGGAGTACCACCAACAGAAGAAGACGGAGCCTTTGCATACCCGATCCTGACAGGACCGGCGCCGGGGAAGATCTCTTTGCCATTAAGTGCTGACTTGGCCTTGATTGCACTCTCCATAGTCTCGAAGTTAACGAATCCACAATTTTTGTGCATCAAGACCCTGGATGATTCGATTTTTCCATGTATGCCGAAGATGGCTTGCAGGGATGTGCCGGTGGTCGAGGTGGGTATATTTCCCAACCACAAGGCGCGAGTTGGTACGTCTTGACTGTTATCGTCCGAGCTCTCAAAGGCTGATCGTCCACCCACGCCGTTGAGATGGAGAGCCTGAACTGCTTCTGGCAGTCCCTCGTAATCATCAGCCCATTCCATGGGGAGGACAGGGCTGTTGATTTGTTGGGGACGCGTGAGGTAGCGCATGGGTCCAGCGGATGTTCTAAGAGGTGAATCAAGGACACCCGCTGTACGTGCCCTGGGTCTGCTGGCGGAGGCTTGACTGGCGAATGCCTGAACTGCGAGATTGTGATGCATGATCTGAGCATTCGTCTGAGCGATAGCAGCATCCATTGGGGTCATCACGCCACTCTGCTGTCCGGAGTATCCACCGTTGGATGGGTAGTCATTGTCGTCTTCCGCGTACTTCTCTTTGGCATTGACCGAGTACGATCTGAATCGGCTCAGATTGCGATTCAGACCAGCGGTGTCGTTCAGGAATGGCTGGACAGACAGCCTTTGCATTCCAGGTTGAACAAGATTGGCTTGAGCTTGTCGAGGTGTTTCTGCCAGGCCAAGATAGTCGAGTGTCTTGACATCAGTATCAGTCAATCCTTCCTTGGAGAATGACGACTGGGCAGGGGAGTCTGGCATGTCAACAGAGCGAACGCTAGCCAATGTTGAAGACCTGTTCCTTGAGTTGTTCCAACTGGTTGTGAACATGGAAGACCCGAAAGGACTCGAACCGTCGATAAAGCTTGCCTGCTGGGGCATAGACCCTGCTCTGAGGCGTGATAGAAGTGCGGAAGTCGAGCTCCCAAGAGCCGAATTTACAGTTCCAGCATCGCTGCCGATAAAGGATGATGATCTAAATGGGCTTGTGGATGGTGTAGGTCTCGAGGTTTTAGGCGAGAAGGACTGGTTGCCGCCCAGGCCCGGGGGAGCAGCAGGAGAGAATCTTGAGGGGACGGTTCCTGCTCGAGCTCGGCGTGCAGGGCTTTGTGTGGTGCTCTCGGACGGTGGCGGCATGAAGTCTGGGAAACCATCTTGACTCGGTGACTCGGGTATAGTCTCTATTAATGGGGTCGAGCCGCCACTGGCTGGTGGCCCATGTTGCCCCCAAACACTTGGAGCGAGACCTTCCTGCGCTTGTATTTCTCGAGCTCTGTAAATACGATATGACGTCAGTGATTCTCCTAGCATCGAGTTGAAGGTGGATCATACCTCTTCGAGTATAGCCGTCCGGCTCCTCCAAGTTCGTGTGACGGGGAGCCAGTCCCTGATCTCGAAGCGGCGGCGGCTGCACTCATACTACCCTTACTGGCAGAGTTTCCGAACGGTGATCTCACGGCAGTGCCAGCTGGTGCTTCGATTGGCGATGTATTAGCAGTCGATGACCCAGACCGTGGCTGGGCCACCGAAAGCTGGGGAAGATGGTTAAGGTTCAGATGATGGTCTGGCTTCGGCGACGGAGCCATTATGTGTTACAATGTCTTTTTTCTTGGGTAATGTCGTAGGTGGTCACGTTGTGACGCGTTGAGGTAGGAAGTCTCTTTTGGAGAAATCAAATGTTGAAACTCGGCTGTCGTACGAGAAAGTCTAAGGAACGTGCACTCGCAGTATGTTCTGTGAGCAATGCCTCTCCAACGTCTTCCACGATGACTCCGGATGCTTCACACAGTGCCCGCAGCTGGTGTATGTTGCATTCGTACAGAAGGGACGGTTTCGATTCCCCTGAGCCGAATCTTTCCCCACTATCCAAGCGCGATATCGTGATGGTAAGGCCACCAAATGTGAGGATATTTTAATTGGCTGTGGTGGAGAAAGAAAATCCCGTAATGTCGGCTGCTGAAGCAGGCAGCAAAAGTGATCGAAGTGCTGGAGTATGAAAGGTGGTCGGCTGCGGCGCGGTGGGAGGGAATATGGTTGGCGGAGAAATCGGGTTTGGTTCAAAAGCACAATTGGCCTTGATGGAGAAGAGAAGAAGTATTAGTCAATTAGATCTGTGAGGTAAAGATTTTTGGCAAAGGACCGTCGGTGGATGGAAGATGGAGAGCTGGAAGAGAAAATGATGGTCAGGGAATATTCCACGGTTGAGCTCAGGAGTAGGGCGCAAAAGGCGGCTGTTTGAAACATTTAGCGTTCTTCAGATCTGAGATCACGAATAGAAATTGTGCGGAGAAAAGTTGGCTACCACCTTTCTATAGATCTGACAAGCTATCAGTGTGGCAGATAAGCTCCGATAAGATCAGTCGTCGTTATTGATTGAAAGACTTGGTGGCCTTTCAATAATACTGTCTTTCGAGTCGCCTGGTGTCGCGTTCTCTGAATCTACTCGGGCATTGAATGGTCGCATACAGAATTTTGGGAAGCAACTTATTCCGCAGCAAAGACCTATCGACAGTCAACTAGGCTTTCGCTACTTAGTAGTACCGAATCCTTTGCAGAGCCACCCAACAGTGTAGATACCAGTCCACAGTAATTGGTCCAGGCGGCCAAGGCCATGCCAATAAGGCTGAAAATGTAGCCGAACTTTACCCTGTGGTGCTTGATGTTTTGAGATTCATTACTAGTATTGTCAGATTCAATTCAGTCAATACTCAATGCCGAACTCGATGGCGTAATGTTCCGGCTTGTTATCATTTGTGGCGTTCATTCAATACCAACCGTGTTCCACTGAATCGACGCCTGCAAGGGGACAACATCGCATTCACTACTGGGGCACAGGGGGGATCTCTCTTTGCAATCAACCTCGACCTGTTCCTCCACGGTCTGCAAAGCCAAGCCATGTCTGAGGACGCGTCCCCAGCAGCATCCAGCGACAAAGAAAATAACCAAGATACGACCACGTCATCGGATGACGAGGCCGAAGAGGACACACCTGTGGAATCTCTGGTCGTCGGTAGAGCAAAGCGTGCTACAGCAGGGAATCGGCTGGCACCACTCATAGAGAAAGAGGGAGGTGAAGATGATCTCGAGCTACTCTTCGCAGAGGACGAAGCAGAGGAAGATGTGGAATTCGAGGAAGAGGAGGAGGATGCGTCGGATGCTGAACTTGACTCATCAAGCGATGAGGAAGACCAAGGTCCCACGAAAGGCGACGACGACATGACGGGGGAGAAGGAGCTGCAGAAGCAAGAGAAAGTCGAGCGACAGAAGAAACGCAAAGCTCAGGAAGTGTTCAAGAGGCCGGGAGCGCTACGGAAAAGGATCAAGATCGATTCCTCTGCTACACCTACAATGCCTGCGCCGAGGCCGAAGAAGAAATCTGAGAGGGTTTCTTGGGTCCCTACAGAGGCCGATGCGCCAGTGCGGGCCTCGTCTCGAAAGCAGACCGTTCAGAATAGAGAGGTGGTTCATCAGCGACTTGTGGAAGGCGAACAGACACGGCTCAAGACTATGTCACATATGGAGGAAGCGGCCAAACGCAAAGCAGCTCTTAAGCCGAAGGCCTTGACCCAAGCCGACCGCATGGAGGAAGCGGCAAAAACTGAAAGGAAAAATGCAAAGAGCTTGAATAGATGGGAAGAAACGGAGAAGAAACGTTCAGAGGAACAAAGAGCAAAGTTGGAAGCTCTCCACAATCGTCAGCTCACTGGTCCTGTGATTACCTCGTGGAGCGGTCTGGCGCGATGGGTCAGCGGAAAGATGGGACAACTGGGCGTCAAAGAAATCAGAAAGTCAGGCTTCACAGAGAAGCCCACCATAAAGGCAGACGAAGACACCGTCCCAGCTTCGAAGAAGACGCCACCATATAATCCATACAGTAATTCAAACCAGGATGTAGCCATGTCTGGATTCATACATCCTCATTCTTTGACCGAGTCTTCGCAACAGTTTCTACAAAATGCCCACCCAAATCCATATCAACAGCAAATCACCTTTGCGCCACCACAAGGGCCCTACGGATTCCTTGATGGCATACATGCCTACGCAAATCTTCCTGAGCAACCGCATCAGGCGGAATTTACGGGCACTGCCCATGGAGATGCGTTTCCGCAAAGCTACCCCGCGCCATTCTATCCAAACCGGACCGGGTACAGACCAGCGATGCCACTGCCTAACAAGGCATTGGAGCCGATGATTGAATTTACGAGTCGGAACATGGTAGTCCTAAAAAGCATTGACGCCAACGCGTCGAAGCTTCCTGAGCTGCAAGACAGTGTCCTCGTCAAGAAATTGAAAACCAAGCTGCAAAAACCGGTCCCAGAAACATGTGCGATTACGATGCAGCCAGCCAGATTTCGTGATCCAAAGACCGGCTTGGCTTATGCCAATTCATATGCCTACAAGGAGATCCTGAGACTACGAAACGGAGGATCTCGTTGGAGCAATCTACTTGATTGCTATGTTGGTCCGGTCAACAGTCCAGCGCGAGGTGTGCCAGACACTTTCTGGAAGGGACCTTGAGTATATTGGTCAGTCGACGAAAGAGTAAAACAAACCTTGCATGCAAGAATCAAGGAGCGAAGCGTGTCCCGATCCGCTGAGTGCCGGCCGATTGGTATTGCGTGCTGGCCGCTTACGAGCACGACGTGCTCAAATGCGAAGACCGAACGGGTAGTGTACGAGTGTCATTGCTGACTTGTGTTCTGGACATTAAATGCTGCATTCGCAAGATAGTATACAATGCACCAGTCCATGCAGAGAAATGTGCAACGTTGAGGCATCCACAGGTGTGTAGCATCAGATGGACGATTGGACGAAGGTGACACTAAAACGGGTAAATCTTACGATCAGATGGCATACTTGGCTCGCCATAAGATGCACATTAGCGACAAGGCAGGATTTCAATGAATATTGGTTCTCAAATAGTGTGTACATGTTGCTTGTCCTAGTGACTTAGGCAGGTGGAGACGCTTCAGTGAGAAACGCCATGTGTACTCTACCTTGATGAAGTGACTGAAGTTGAGCAGAGAAGTCACATATATCATGGTTACAAGCCCGTTATCATGTTGACCAGTAGATCTGTCTTACGAAAATTCAAAAGGAGGCTGGAAGCACTCAAAGGCTAAAGGAGGCTTCGAAGGAAGGTCTCAGCGCTATTCTTATCGCCGAGCAGGGATCATTTCGGGCGCTATTTCTTTATCAATAGAACGAGTCAACAAACAAACCCCCCCCACCAGCCACATCCATGCCAACAATCTGGCTCCGTACTTCGGAGCAATGCATGATCGTGAGTATGGTAATCTAGTCTTCCATTGTACTCTTTCAACGAATATCTCCTCATTTCCTTCTCTGCAGGTAACCACGACTTCCAAATTACATCTGAAATTGTCATCAGACATCATCCGCTTCTAGTTCTAGAGCCTCAAGTGATGAGCCGCATCCGCTATTTATAACCGCAACCTTTTCAAGGACCGAGGACCTGCAGTAGCCTGCTCCTCTACGAGCGACAGAACCCATCAAGGAATGAGCATTGCGTCAACCCCCGAACCAGACCGCTATTTGACAAGAGACAGCCACCGACCGCTGTCTTAAATCTCGCCTATCCCTCCTCAATGTCCAGCCTTCACCATGCACAATCCCGTGCTCGTCACTCTCCAACTCTTGTGAGAAAGTCGGCTATCAAAGCTGCTCGTTCCGCTCCTTCATCCAAGTCTGCAGGTACTCCCAGGGTTACCATCAAGCGAGCCAAGGCCAGCAAGTACGCTAAGGAGGAGGAGGAGGAGGAGGAGGAGGTCTTTGATTTTGAGGACGACGATATGGGCACTACTTTCTTGCAATACTGGTTCGTCCTCGTCCTGTCCCCTTTACGCGATCAAGTGTTCACATCTTACTCTAGTGCTATGTGCGAGAAGCAGATTTTAGTCCCCAACTCCTCAATCCTCTACTGCTCAGAGAGGTAACTCCATTCATAACCCCTCAACAGTCAGACGACTAACCAATCCCTCAGCTGCCGTCAACGCGACTCTGCCCCCCCAACCCCAAACTCCTACCTCACCCTGGCCTCCCCAACAAAGATGGTCCCCTCCAACTACTCATCCGACATCGACGACCCCTTGGGCGCACGTATCCCCACATACGTCCCTCGCATGACACCCACTCCGCAGACGTTCAGCGACGACAGGATACCACCCAAGTCCCACGACGGCACCTCGGATCTTGACCCCACCGAATGGAAGCCCGCTGAAGCTAAGGACATGGAAAAGGGATCTCCGGGCAAAGAGTGGAAGCCCAAACTTCTCCACCGCCCCAGTAGCGAAGCCTTCAGCTACCTGAGCAAGTTTCACCGTTCGAGCGACTCCCTCACTTCCAAGCGTCGTCCTGCCCCGGGTCACGGTCGTACTGGGAGTCGTGCTACACCGTCTTTGACGCATACACCTACGGCCAGTACGAGCTCCGAGGACAGCTTGGCCGGTACGCCATATGAATTTGTTGGTGCTAGCATGCCTGTGACGAGCACCACCCAGATGTCCGAAGGCGTGGACTTGGTCAAAGAGGGCGGCGACCTCACGTACGAGAAGAAACTCGTTCCGGCTAGCTTGGGCTCTGCGACTGGGAGCTTGAAGAAGTTGTTGGGGACTACTGCGGCAGGGATGTAGATGTCTGGGCTGGGGAAAGTTGTTGGAAGAGATTCTCGCAATTGTGTGCGGCTCTTCATTCCTTCTTTACCCCAGCAACACAGCTTACATGCGCTCTTTCAAGGTGGTCTGTTGTTCCGTAGCGTGGTCTTTGCAGATGCTCTCAGTTTGATTTGGTTTTCTGCATCAACCTGTTTCTCAAATTTACAAGTTCAGTACTAACAGGTTTGATACCAATGCCATACTCTCATCGGCCTGAGAACGTTCCACTTTGCGCCGCCAATATGGGCTTTCCACGCTCACATCTCCATCAAATATGTCAATGTATGCTCAAGATCAAGTAAAAATCCTCAGCCTTACCTTCCCAATGCCTAAAACCACACCGCTGTCTCCTCTACCATAGGTTTCTTGATCAATTGCGCGCTCAAAAATCACAAATATGGCAAGTAGCCAATGCACATTCATATCGACACCATGGACGCGCCAATTTCCTCAATCTCCTAACCTAATACTCTCATTTAAATTATTACAATTGCTCATATACCTATCTTTGAACGCACGCTCAAGTACACATCAAACATGAAACCTCATCAAGTCAACCGAACCCCCCCCCCCCCTCACCCTCCGAATGTATATACACCTATGCTGGCTCAACATCCGCCTTTTCCATGACTAATTTTTTTGGGGATTGAGTACAGAGTTTTAGCATGTGGGATCTGGGATGTTGCCTCTGCGTGCGTCAAGCCCTGTTCTGTTTGTCCTTTGGTGGTGAGTTTAGTACGAGGATGTGGTGTTTTAATGTTGGTGTTTTACTGTTGGTGTTTTATTATTGTTGTTTTGTGATTGGAGTACGGCATAGAAATTTCCATAATCCAAATCCTTCACCTGATGAGTAAGAGAGTGAATACAAGAAGACGTAAACCTCACAACGCAAACGTCATGCACCTCTATCATAGAACCACACCAGAATGCAGCTTTGAATTGGGAATTTTGTCTATTGGGTTGAATGAACCATGGCTCAGCGCAAGTTGACCCGAATCTAGATAGAGGATCGATCGCATAATGAAAACTTCCATCCCGACGGTCTCAGTCTCCGAGAAGACGATTTCAATTGACCCCATGTTACGCCTGGTAAAACGCTTTGCAGTACTTGCTCCCTATCTCCCACCTCGCTCACAAAATGATGCATTTCGGTTTTTTGCCTCCTGGCCTTCCGGTCCTGGTACCTTTGGTTGGGGGCGGTTCGAGGGCTGCTACGATGGCCTGTTCGTAAGAAAGCTGCGTTAGCAATCGAATATTACTGGAAGGGAAGAGGAAAGAGATGTGCAGCCTACCTCGTCAAACACATCCTTGAGCTTGTACTGCGTAAGCGCCGAGCACTCAACATATTTCACCGCACCCAGATCTTTCGCCATACGCTCTCCATCCTCCTTTCGCACGGGCTGCATTCGCTGCTTGGCAAGCTTATCGCGGACTTGTGGGTCGTCTCGGAGATCGGTTTGCGTACCGACGATGAGGCAGGATACGCCGGGGCAGTGGTGGTGGACTTCTGGGAACCACTTCTCGCGCACGTTCTCGAATGAGGCGGGGGAAGTGACGCTGAAGCAGACGAGGAAGACGTCGGTTTGAGGGTAAGAGAGGGGGCGGAGCCGGTCGTAGTCCTCTTGGCCGGCGGTGTCGAAGAGGCCGAGGGTGTAGGGTTCGTCTCCGATCCTGGAGGCGAGCTCGTAGTCAGTCTACTGTTGCCAGCATACTTTGCGTAACCTCAGGGGTTCAGAGGTACAGTAGGCCTCGCTCTCAGAGGGATCTGAAGCACTCACATCACGGTCACAGCGTAATTGTCAAACACAGTAGGCACATATTCTGAGGGGAACTTGTTCGTGGTGTAGGAGATCAACAGGCATGTCTTTCCAACGGCACCATCGCCCACAACCACGCATCTGTGTTGAGAGGAGGTTGGGTCAGCCACTACTCATATTGGAAGCAGGTGAGGGACGCTGATGCCCTTATAGGGTCTTTGAGGAGCGCGGGTGAAGCATACTTGATCGTTGCCACTACCATGATGAGCTTTTGCAGGTAGTTTGGAAGATTGAGACTGTACTGTTGCCCGGTGCTTCTTCTTAATCACTAAGATAAATCGTATTTGCCCCGGTACTTGCTGGTGATCGCGATACTTGGAAGAAGGTGCAAAGAGAGTGAAGCTTGGTGCCGGACAAGAACTACCCCTCGCCGGGTTTCAGTTACAAAGATTCCGAGGAGCTCTTTGTAGCAAATAGTGAAGTGGAGGAGCGTGGTATACGAGGTATTTCCGGTGAAGTCCCGGCTGGAAGGTATCCTTGTACGAATGCGGTCGGACTCCTACTACCGCTAGATGCAAAGTGACCAGAAGCTCTTCTACTTGATCTACACAAGATGTCAGAGACTTGATAGCTCGTAGGGGCCAGAAGGGAGAAGGAAGAGCGGTAGGAGAAAGGTGTCACCGTTGCTTGTGGCTCAGCCTCTGCAGGAAGGGCAAGGTACTTACCTACTTGGATCCAAGCTCCCTGCTTGTGCAAGGCACCCTCCTCCACTGTCACCGCCGTAGCTCTGGAAGCCCAATCACTGGTTGCTGGAGTCGCGAGAGAAGCGAGTGATCTTATCGGTATGTTGTAGAGGGAGAAAAGACGTCTCAAGGACGTTGGAGGTTCGTCGTCCTCGGTCCCAACCCCTGCAAAAAATAATTTAAGGCCTCAAGCGAGGAGCTTGCGGGCTCCTGCACACTTTTCCAGCGGTCGGGAACCTATCATTCTACAATTTTTATTGATCCTGATGTGGCTGCAAATAGCCAGCGTCTAAGGAGGTCCGGACTGGGTAATACAAAGCTTCATTTCAACGATAATGGTCTAAGCAAGCTCCAGTTTAGTTGAGGAACAAGGAGATGAAAAGGAGTTGGAGTAATGCCCATGCGGAGCTTCTACCAGTCGCATGGCAGCTGCATGGCAGCTGCAAAGCTACTTCCTCACTCGCGTGGTCGCTTCTGCATTGGGCGTCATTGCTCTCGTATGCCTTTCGTTGGTACTGCTCTGACAGCTGGCTCGTTGACAACAAAAGTCCACATTTCTTTTTCTGGTGACCGCTTTTTGAAGGCCAGGAGAATTGCAAAAGCAACATACAATTCTAGAGAGCGTCGAGAGCGATTTGCACATCAATAAAACGTCGCTCCGATGCTGCAGTACGACACTACAGGAACCGAAGATATTTGCCTTGTCACGTTGGCGAATATCTAGCGCTGATGTTGGGCATTTTTAACAATTTTGGGTGGTCATTGCTTTGTTCTCCTGCTTCCAGACCTCGCATGTGTGCTGCTCGCAAGGTACCAAAGAAAGACCATCGAGATGATTGGCTTTCTGGTAGGCAGATTTGCAGCTGCGCTCTCCACGACGTCTTGCAGATGCAGTACTGTTCCATCCTCAAATCACATCAAATGCATGCTTGCACTTGAGATCTACTTGTAAATGGCTAAGCAAATGGGTATACTACTTTTACATTCATGTTTGTTAAAGACGAGGAAACATTTCCAGGCAGCGGTATATCGCTCGTACATCCATACGTGCCTAGCCAATATCCCATATATGCAGTGGTATTAGAGTACATCCTTTGTTCAGAGATCTCAATATATGTATTGGGACATTCTTCTCTTACTCATCTCCTGAATCTGCCCATAAAACCTCGGCGTGGAACTTGCTCCTCGTCTGCTCCCACCTACGGTACAATCAATTGCCGGTCCTTCCCAATGACCACCCCCTTGACCTTCTGATCTATCGTATCCAGCTTGTAGTTCCTCATCACCAGGCTCAAAGGGATCAATGGCGCAGCAAGACACGCAGCAATAATGAGCAGAATGTTCATCGTCTCCTGGTAACTGCGATCGATTGCTGCCCGCTCAGGGGTACCTTCCAAGTAACTCTTCGCTAGCGTCAGGTTACCGAATATCAGAGTCGCATCGGCCTGTGCAGCTGGAGGCAGATACAGGGCTAATTTAGCTGGCAGGTTCGCTGTCCATACGGCGCCTGAGATCGCATTGCCCACTGCGCCGCCGATTTCCACGATCGTGAGGAAGATAGCTGTAGCGGCAGCGACGTCACTGTGCGAGACTGCGGCTTGCACGCCTAGTTGCGCAGGTACATTTACCATGCCGCCTCCGATACCTACGGCGATCTGGGTTCCGACAATTTGTGAGGTGGAGCTGCCTATAGTGCGGTATCGTATCATCAGTCCAATACCTAGGAGATAAATGCAGGCGCCAGCGGTGATGTAGTATTTGTAGTGGCGAGTGTATTTGATGATGAAGGAGATGCAAATGGCTGTCACTGTACTCGTAAAGGTGAATGTCTGGGTGACATGACCAGCAGCAGTGATCGATTCATTTTGCACCACTTGTAGATAGGAGAAGAAGTAGGGTTGAATTGAGGTGTAGAAGACAGCGAAGTAGAAGAATCCGATCGCGCAGCCGGCCAACACGTTTGGGTTTGTCAGAAGACGTAGGGAGAGGAATGGACGTGGGGCCAGCTTGTGATTCGACTCCCAGAAGGGAAAGACGACGAGGCAGACACAACCAACGACGACCATGGCAATGATACTGGCGTTGCGCCAGTGGCTCTTTGCTGTTGCGGCTAGCGTGAGTGGAATCAAGATAAGGGATATCGCAGCTGAGAGTAGTAGCAGGCCCATAAAGTCGAGTTCGTACCATAGATGCTTCAGACCCCCAAGAACACTTCGGCCTTTCCATGGTGATGGAGGGAGGGGATAAAACCTGGCAGCTTTCCTCATATTGAGAAAGAGCGACAGGGCTAATGGCAAGAACGCCGCTGGCAGCACGATTGTCCAGAGGCCGTATCCCCATCTCCATGTCGTATGTTTGAGAAGGCTGCTAGCAATTGGTGCACCAACCCAAACTGTGATCAGGAATGGGACGTCAGGAAGACTTGAGAAGAGAGCTCGATTCAGCAAATCGCTAGTATCTGCAACAAAGATCTGTATTAGAATTTGCAAGCCTGTTGAGCCGGCAGAGTAGAAGATTTGAGCCGAAGCAAATGCTGTGATGTTGTTCGAGCCGGCCATCTGGATATAGCCGATCACGTAGAGGAAGACGCTGAATGAGAAAGCTTCGAGGCGTCCGAAAACGTTGGCAATTTTCGCCATGGGAGGTTTGATGACGGCTAAAGGAGGTCAATGCGGGATTGGGCTGGAACGATCATCGAACGTACTTACCATTGACAACCCCTTGGACCACGAGAATGGTTGCGACCAGCGAGTGCTCTGCGAAGGCACTAGTTGCGTAGACTGTCAAGTTGACGGTTGTTTGACCTTCCAGAGAGGTGCAAAATGCGACAAGAAAAATGCTATCAATAGTTAGCCATGTCTTAAGGAGAGTTTTGTAGTCCCAATTGGGTCACTCGTGTCGATGTATATGACTATCTTTCAAATAGTATCATTATATTTCTCGTGAACCAAAAAGCATAGTACAGATTGCATTTCCTGGAGAAAAGGCTCACCCAAGGTATGCGGCGATGAGTGACCACCGAGTCCACGTCTGGCTCACAGCTTCTATGGTCTTGACACCAGTCTGCGTCTCTTCCGAGCTAAATGAGGATTGATCATCTTCACTTTCGATTGCAGACTGGCCTTTGCCTTGAGAAGATAGGGCATTTTCCCCCACTATCTCGGCCATGACCGGCCTCTGTCAGACACCACAGATAATGGGAGTAATTCAAAGAGTATGCAACAGCAATTGAGAGCATTCTCTCTATACGAAGACAGCACTCCAGTAAATAAGTAGTAACAGTGGAAAGGCTGTGAGAAGATCAAGATCTTTATCAGATGATCTGATAATTACTATTACTGTAGTCCTAGGTCGACGGCTTTAAGACTAGCCCGCGTCACGTCCGGCATGACGAACAGGGTGGTGGGGGCGCCGTTTGACAGGGCAAAGCGTGAAGTGGAGCATTCCGAGGTGTCAAAGGTGCAGCAGCTCGTTTGAAGGCTTCACCTTTCTGTCCGCCGATATCGCTTAAAACAGTGGACAGCTCTCATTGGCTAATTCCAGTCGGCAATTGAAACACTTCTTGGAAGTCGCTCGATCGGATCGACGAATCGTCCGGCTGTTGACGACCCTGATTACTCGCTAAATACTAAAACTCCCTCCATAATCCGATGGTTCGTCATAACGGCCTGCTTGGGGAGGTACCAACCAGTCGGTAACAGACCCAAGCCACCATAGGTATAACCTTGCGAGGCGAGCCAGGCTTACGTATGGCCAGACGCGTGACACGCTGTCTCATGGAAGAAGTAGCCGACGGATTCGTTGTCAACAGTATGACCGAGTTGACCGAGTAAAAGGCAACGGGACTGCCCCACGGCAGGATGTTTTCTCATTCTGATCAACGGACGGAGATAGTTTGCTGCCCAAAATACAGGTACGCTTTTCGATATCTGCACCGTTTTCGAGGAGTCGAAACAATGCTGATATCCTCCCTTCACCTAGGACCCTTGAATTTTCATACCATAGCCCGTGAGAATTGAACCATGTCGAACGGCACTACCGTAAATGGTACAAAGGACGAGAAGATCTGGTATGAAGCCAACTGCCACTGTGGGAACGTCAGATACAAGCTCAAACTTGAAAATCTCGACCGCCCTACGACCCAAGTGAACAGCTGCAACTGTTCGATCTGCACCAAGAATGGCTACATGCTGGTCTATCCTTCACCCAAGGAGGTTGTTTGGCACTCAGGCTATGATTCGCTGAAAGACTATCGTTTTGGGAGGAAGCAACTGGACCACAAGTTCTGCCCGAATTGCGCTTCCTCCATCTTGATTGACTTTCATAATCCGGAGAAGTGGGCCCTGAATGTGAGTCTTTATCTCTCAAGAGCTCTTGCCCCATAAAAGACTCTCTAATACCGAGCAGGTACGGATGATAAAGGGCGTGGACATGGAGAAGTTGAACATGAGATATTTCGATGGTTTTCATAAGCTCTAGCCAGCATACGATCTGTAATCACAGAACGCAGGCCCTATTTCTTCATTCGCGCCATAAATTCTGCAAAATCTAATCTTTCCTTCCACGAGAAGTGAATAGCAGCTCAAGTATCGGACCCACTTCTCTGCCATGATCATGACCCACTTCCACTAAACTTCCACAATCCTTCTACTCAAATAAAATTCGAACCTCAAGCCGTCAACTCAGAGTGCTTCTCACACTCTAATTCGTCGTCTGCGACGCTCATAATCTACGCGAGCATGTCCGCAGCGACATGGTCGGAACATATGCCACCCTCCATGATGCGAATGCTGACATGGAGTACCACATGCGACGCATAATTGCAAGCCAACCTGATCACCTGGACTTCTATTGCACACACACAAGAATACATGGCTATGACTCGGTAACGTTTCGAAATCGACGAGGCTCCTACGAGTTGAGAATCCAGGGGGATACTGTGAGCCCCTAGACAGGCGTTACCCACACAAGGTGCGACCCCATATGTATGCGGTGCTCAACTCCTCCACTGACTGAGAAGACCATATCCTCCCACCAGTCAATTGGGACTTATATTGGAAGAAGGAGGAGGTCACTTCTTCGCAGAAGCATTGGTTTGAGGGACAGTGGACTTTGCAAAGCCCTTGGTTTACACCTCTACTAATTGAACGGTAGGACTAGCGATGGATCACTGGCAGGCAGTACTAGGAGTCGTCTTGGAACTTGGAAGGCAAAGATTAGAGTCCTTGACTGCACAAAATACCGTCAGCCTAGTCCGATAATTCAATCAATCGTCTAGTAATCTGTTCCCGAATGAGACTTGCCTTCTCTAACAGTTTATTCAGCACGACCCTTCGCGTCTGCTTTTATACAAAACTTCGACCTAAGATCCTCACTTTCACGAGACAGCGAGCGTGCGCTTTCCCTGGCGTTGTATGCTGTCGCTACCCTTGACGAACACGCGGAATAATCCAGCTGTCATCTCCGCGTGCATCCCTGAAGCTGCGCCGCTTCATTCAGTCTTTTACTAACACACCACGGCGTCTTGTTGCCGGAATTTCGCAATGACAAAGGTTCTCTACTTTGCTTTGACAGTTCTCCAGCGACCCCGAACCCAACTCTGAGTTCGAGATATAAGACATGGCTTCACAGTCTCACTCAACTGTATGCTCTTTACTCCCCTTCCTCATCAGCGCAGTCTTAAGTTTAGCTCCTCTCTGCCTTCCATCTCAAATTCTAACCCCCTCAAACATCTCATCCCCATCCCCATCCTCACACCAAGTCCCATTTCCACAGACATCCCCACCCAATCCCGCCATACCTTCCCCCCCTCAAACCCACCAAACATACCTTTCCACCCTCAACGGCGCACCCCAGCGCCCCAAATGCCTAGTCGCACGATACGGTGGTTTTTTCGGTGAGGCTGTCCCCTAGGCCCTACCTATTCTTATGCCAATCCATCCCGAAAAAGATATCTTGACGACATGAGAACCTCTAGTGCAGGCAGAACGGGAACGCATATGTATATCATTGGGCCGGGGTTGGCGAATTTGTTACCATCTTCTGTTCTGTTGATGTGTGTGTGTGTGCTGTTGTGTAGAGAAGAAGGTAGGTGGATTGACGATACCAATTTGAGTGCGCTACGTACCTAGACAGTCTAGGAATATGTACTGCGATTAGTGATGATGGTGCCTATGGTGGAGGTGGAGGTGGAGGTCCTGAGGAGACGGTTTATTGGGTTCAGGATCTATCGGACTCGAGTGGCGTTGGGATGCTGGGATTTTGTGCTGAGAAGAATTAGGGAGGTGCGATGGGTTTGAGGATTTGTGATGAGGGATGGAGGTGCTAGCTGAGTGATGGTTAAGTAGTATGGCGGGAGCGTGGATGCGATATGAACGAAGCATTGTGTGCAAAAGCTTCAGAGTGCACAAGCAGTAGACTCGACAGTTGATAGTCGAAGAAGCTCGGAATACTATATCAACTACCCTCTTATTCAAGGCTTCAGAACTGCATCAAATCGCCGCATTGAACACAATGTCACGATCAAGCAGACGATCAAAGACTCGCCTTCCCCAGTGGCTCGAATGGCAACAAACAAGTTAACAGCCCAGCAGCAATAAACAAAGCCCCAGAAACATACACAGGCGCAGGAGTCTTGAGATTAGCATAGATAGCAATGATCGGAGCCATGATACCAAAAATTCTGTTTGCAGTGGCCGTCAACGCATTTCCGGTACCCCGATCCTTCGTCGGGAAAATCTCAGGGGTATATGCATACAGCACGGCATACATGATGTTACTCATAAAATTGTAAGCACAATTCCAGCCGAGAAGAGCGTTCGAAGTCGTAGCGGTAGTCGAGGCGAAGAGGAAGACACCGGTCAGAGCTGTCGACGTAGCCAGAGCGCCTTTCCGGCCGAATCTGGGGATTTGGACCATTGCACCACCAATCAGAGCTCCTGGCACGCCGAGAACCGCGATGATAGCGAAGTTTCGGTAGGTAATATACGTCGAGCCGTCGCCAAAGTCTGCACCGCGGTTTGCTTGGATGAAGGGGAGGAAAGCGTTGTAGAGTGGGAAACCAAGGCCAATAAATCCCCATATTAGCATGATCAATGATGTTGACCATGCTAGTTTTGGACTCGCGAATAGAGCTCGTACGTGTGTGAGGTTAATTTTCTCGAGCTTGCGCTTTAATGCGGCACTGGCATCTGTACCTTGCTGGCCCGCCTGGTGGAATACCTCCAGGTCTGCAAGTGAGAGATTCGATGTTTTGCCATTCCGTCTGGCGACTTCGTGCACGATCCGGACAGCGTCCTCATCTTTGCCTCTGCCCATGAGGAATTTGGGTGATTCGTAAAGCGTGAAGAAGAAGAATCGGCAGCAGAACATGATCATTGCGATCAAGCCCATGGTGATTATGAAATATCGCCATCCGAAATTCTCCGATCTCGTACAGGTTTTGGCTTTCTCTTGACAGGTATGGTACCCAAGCAGCGGCCAAGCAATCAAGCCTGCCAGGAGCTGCGCAAAGGCCCAGAAGACCGAAAGAACCGTGAGGAGGTATTGGTGTGAGCCTGGTAGGAACTCAAGAAAGATGGCAGAATCGACTGGCAAATTTCCTCCAACTCCGACACTCCAGAGTGCTGCGAAAACGCCAATTGCTGCGAAATTTGGAGAGCCTGAGGCAATGAGGCCAAAGACAGATGTGATGCCGATTGTCAGGTTGAAAGCCCATCGGCGGCCGAAAATGTCGCCTACAGATTATTAGCTGGACTCATCGGCTGTGGTATTGAACCATACATCCGAATCCCCAGAACATAGCACCCACAAGCAACCCAATATTCTGTGACAGGGAAAGCAGAGGTGGCTTGGATGGGATGAACTCGTTCGTAACAGGTGTTAGAATCAACGAAGTGACAATTGGCCAGAGGTTGTCGCTAGCCCAGCCAAATCCTCCTACGACGATGAATAGCTGCCATTGGTATCTTCCCATGCCAATCTCCTGTATAGCGGTGTTCAGCACCCGTGCTTTCCCTTCGTAGACCGGATCCAGGGCGCCCTTGAGCAGTGTTGGCACGAGCTCTTCCTCGTTCGTGAGCTCATGATTGATGCTGGGCGAGGAATGGACGTCGGGGTCCTTGGAGTCGTCGTTTATCTTCTGGTCCATGCTGTCCGAGAGAGAGACTGCAAGTAACACTTCCACGTTTTCGATTACATCTGCCAAGCGGAATGTATTACTACTTTAAATGCATGCAGGGCACGCGATCCACCTATGGTCGAGTGCCAGAGCTCCCCTCACTAGATTGCGCCATCGAGCGTTTCTCGTCGTTATCAGTTGCCATCCCACACTACTGCACGGCGGGGACATTTCGTCGTTTCGAAGCACACGAGATGGTTGGGAGCTCAGCCGGGCCATTGTATCATTGGACAATGAAGCTCTGGCTCCAAGTAGCTGCAGATGTTGCAAGCAGTAGCGCCTGTCGGGTAAATGGTAGCGATACTGATAGAGTGAGGGTTGGAGATCTCGAAGCTGTGACAGACCTTCGCGTGCTTTGCTCCATTAGCTGATCATGATATAGCGACAGCTGTAATAGCCTTATCAATACACCACACAAAGCTTACTTACGGGTGTCATTATCAATAAACATCTATCAAAGAATACAAACAAAACCACAATACCATTGTACCAGCGCCATTAGGAATCGAACCTAATAGAACTATGTTGTGTAGTGAAACCTGACAAACGAACCTCGGCTCAGAAGCTCAGTGCACCTCGGGTTCTTTTCACTCTTCTACACTCGTTCTAGCTCCTGCCTTTCCTTTGATACAAGTCTGCTTTGTAAAGCTCACTATGGCAGACTCAAAGCTGCCAGCCAAGGAAATTGCCCAAAACTTCGTCAAAGCTCGCTTCCATGACCTTGACTACAACGGCCACGATGCCGCCCTTCTACGCGCCTGCACCATCGTCTCCGCCTCTTTCACACCCACCCCCCGCGTAACAACGCGCCTCACAGTGACACCATCATACTGCAATTCAATGGGCAACCTCCACGGCGGAGCGACGGCCACAATATTCGATAATTGCACAACCGTACCTCTTGCTCTAGCAAAGAAGGAAGGGTTCTGGCAGGTTGCGGGCGTCAGCAGAACGCTAAATGTGGCATATCTGAGTGCTGTGGCGGAAGGAGAGGAGATAGAGGTTGAGGGAGAGTTAGTGGCCATTGGTAAGAGGCTGGCTCATTTGAGAGGGACCATGAGGAGGGTCAGAGATGGGGTTTTGGTTGCAACTTGTGAGCATGGGAAGGTCAATATCGATTCAATGATATCAAAATTGTAGTGGTCGCTACGAGCACTACCAGAGCGCCAGTTCAACGGCTAGGTCACCAATTGACCAACATGATATAGCAAATTCGTTATAACCCCGAGGCTCATTGCTATTTCGTCTCCCATGCTTCGGACTCGCACTACAATATCAATGCTAGCAGTCTCCAGCACAATCATTTGCAAAAGCAGCTGCCATAGCTGGCGGACAGCTTGTTCTCCTATAATGGACGAACTCACCACCGTTCGCCCACGTCGTACCATCCTGCCCAATAGGAAATGGAGGGTTCGGTTTGTTCAGAGTTGGGTCAGTATCTATGTCGAAATGCACCCCACAGCCAAAATCGTCAACACCATCCTCAGTGTTACTCGAACACCAATTCGGAGCGCCGTTTGTATTATAGCATGCATCAACAACCATGACCACGATACTGGAGCCATTTCCAGGCCCACCTCCGTAGGCATTTACCCCCGTGGTCTGCAACTCATAGCAGACGCCACAGGCCGCGCCGCAGCCCGGATCCCCCTGGCCGTTGAGGGCTCCCTGGAAGATCTTCTGATTGACGGCACCAGAATAGTATCCTTGGCCAATGTTCAGCGCGGCCCCTGTGTTGCCTTGCCAGTTGGCCGCCGCTTCGTTGGCGTGCCCGCAATTACAGGCTGTGCCCATATATGCATAGTACTGCCTTTGGGGTTAGCTGGATAGAGGGCATCAAGGGACAAGGAAGAGGGAGCTGACCGAGATGCTGGCGACACCATCCCAACCGCCAGCGGTTGGGAGGCTGCCACACATGTTATTTGTTTGGCTGGAGACAAGACTACTGCTGACCAGCAGCGCGAGCGAGGATAGAAATTGGAGATGCATGTTTTTTCGAAGTCTGACCAGCAGAATTTAGAAATGGGGAATAAGGACGTAAGAATAGGACTTCAATAGATTATGATATCGAAGTGAAACTTTGCTCTTGCCAGAAGAGCTTGGAAATATGTTGAGATGACTGTTCCATTGAGAAGTGCAGCGAGGGTCTTTTATATACACACTGTTCAGTTGACCGTGCTTTGCATCCCGGATAGCCTCCTAGCCGTCCTCTTGTAGCGAAACAAACATGTAACCGTTGCCAAGAGGAGGTGTACGAATACAAAACATGCAACGCCGGAAACCCATGAAAGGTATCACAACCTCTAGACGGCCCAGTGGCGACGTGTGCACTAAGCCGTCAGGCTAGAGAAGGGTTTCTGCGCCTCAGCTGACGCATCCTCCCTGGGCTGGGAGGATCTAAAAGACGGGGTAAATATCCTGATTGACGAGCACAGTACCTTCGATTGAGCTAATAGCGAGGCCTGCGGACCATTGGGGGTTTGAAGGCTGGACATCATCACAGGCAAGGCTGACCCTGCAACAGGCGCATTGTTGCAGGAGGTCGACAAAACCTTTTTGCATTCCGCTTTTGTGATGTATTTGGAGCGCGAAATAGTATGTTTGAGCATGCCCTTCCGCATGGCCTTTGGAGAAGGGGGCTTCACGCTGAGGCAACGTGTCGAAGGCTCGTGACGGGGGAACACGGATGTTGATGGGGGAATTTGAATGGGCGAATTAGAAACACGCAGTCACTCGATTTCGCGGCTTTGTTCAGCCAACACTGTCGAATTTCTAACTGTAAGGAGTAGACTCCCCAACGTCTTCTCCACAGGCCACTACCAATATTAGCCGCTTCTCGAGTGCGGAGTTGCGCTATGGCTCATTGATAACATAATGAATCATACTGAGACATCTTATAGTCGCTGTGGAGGCTTAGATGTTCCAGGTAAGCTTCAGATCGAGTGGGACGGGATGGTCGCCTATAGCGTTTGAAATGCTCCGGACAGCGTGCGGGGGAGCCTGGTATTGATTTCGAACCCTGTCAACTGCTTGGTCAACGGTGTTCGGTTGCCTGGATATCAAAAGCCTGCAAAGGAAGGTCTATCAATATTTTTGCGGGTGGGCTTGAGTGATAAAGGGCGGCTGCCAAATCTCACCACCACCCTCATCTGTACAGGCTGTGAGGATCCACGAGCTGTGTTCGTCGCCATATAGACTGGCATTTGAAAGGTCCCTTCCGAACGCATGCATTCTCGGCGTAGTCTTATCTCCTATATACTTTGGCCCTGCTTCTGCCTCTCTTGCTCCTCCAGTTTCCGCCTAGCGTTTAGAATCATCTCTTCTCTCCTTCTCTGCAGCAGCGCCTGCCGTTCATTCTTGTTATTACTCCAAGTCTGGGATTGTGATGACCCGTGGCTACTTGTACCTTCCGAGGATGTTGACGGTGGTGAAGATATTTTCGATCCGAGATTGTACCGTGTGATCAGGTCTATGTGTTCAGAATTGGATTGGCCTGGGGCTGTGCCAGTAGTGCTGGGCGTAACAGGCGCTGGTATGGGTGGTTGGAAGGAGGGCGGTGGCTACAGATAGAATCAATCAGCATCTCGTTCAAAAAGCCCCAAATGCCCGGCTTCAGAACGTTGGGCGCGATGCTTACCGTATCGAGGCTCCCTCGCCCTAGTATCCTTTCCGTAGTAGCAGCAGCGCTTCCCCCGCTCCGCTGTAGGTCCCATATGATAGCCCTTCGCTCTATCTGTGGAAACATCATAGCTATCTGTTCGACATCTGCTGGGTTTGCGATCCGCGGGTTTCCGCGAGGGGCGGTGGTTGAAGATTTCGTGAAGAAGAAGTACCGAATTGTTAAAGCGGTAAAGGCGGCGAGGAGGAGGAGGGAGGGGATGGAGAGGGTTTGTTGCTGGTCTGACATGATTGGAAAATTGGAAGGGGGGGCGAAGATGGTGGATTGGGAGTGGTGATGACCAATTTTAGCGGGAATATAAGGAACAGCAAGGTTGATCTATAGCCTCAGGTATCATTGTAGCACTCCATCTCCATGTGATATTTGTAGGAAAGCGATAGGTGGTTCCAAGTGTCGTGTGCAAAAAGTCGATTTCCGCATCGCATCGGTGCTTATGATGCATAACCCTAACCCTAATAGTACGCTCAGCAAACGACAACTATTGATAGTGGACTGTTCTTCATCGCCGTTGTTCAATACCCTTACTACACGTTTCAACTTCTTTCCTACTCCTCAAAGTACTACTAGCGTGTACGACGTTTTGACGCTTGCGACCTCTCTTTCACAACTGCTTCTGCACAAACCTGTCTACGTGTCGAATTTGTTATACCTTTGATTTGGACGACTGCCTTCAAAGGTCAATCAATACATGGCTTCATTGGTATGTCCATACAACAAGCTGTGAGAGTCATGTTCTCATCAAGCATAACGCCTGTACGGTTAACCAATAATGACACTCGTTGCCTCCCCAATGCTTCCTCCCCAACGCCTTGCTCTTCCCAATGCTGTCATGAGCACGCCGAAATGTACATCATCTCAGATCTGCAGGCGTGAGGGCCTGTACAACACTCGTGCCCTCGCTAAACCTTGTCTTGAATATTCGGTTGGCATTTTGAAACATTCCGTCCTTCAGACTAACAACGATAAATTGTGATCCTTTAAACCTCGTCTTGATAAGTCGGCCGATATTTTGCGTATGTGAGAGGTCCAGTGCTGCGTCGACTTCGTCGAGGATGTACATTGGTGCGGGCCTGAATTGAAGAAGAGCCATGATGAGGGAAAGAGCGATCAAAGACCTGTGGGATGATATCAGAATCCATACGTTAGTTGGTAGTGGGGGAGGAGAGAGAGCCTACCGTTGACCACCACTCAGCTCCGTCAGACTCTGCTTCCATACCTTTCCCAAGCTGACCTTGACCTCCAGCCCATCAGAGATTTGCTTTCCTTCAGGTGGATCCAATTTCGCGAAGCTACCGGGCAAGAGTTCCGCGAAGATATTACCAAAGTCTCCATTCACCTTGGTCCATGTTTTCCGGAGCGCCTCCTTTTTGTACTCGTCAAGGCTGGTAATCGTCTCCTCGATTTTCCGCTTATCTCGGATAACGGTCTTCATCATATTTTTCAGCGCGGCCTCCTTCTTCTCCACGCTATCAATCATATTCATAACCTTGGGATTGATCTTCTTCTTCATGCCTTGAAAGCGCTCAGTAAGGTTGCGCAGAGACGACTTACACTCAATAATATTCTGCCCTTTGAAATCATAGGCACTATTGGCGCGACCAAAGCCGTCCTTTTCGTCTGCGATCCATTCGTGCTCCTTCTCCATCTCCTTGAGCATTTGGGCTGCGCTTTGCTGGTCTTTGTGGAACTTCTCGATCTGATGAGCGAGTTTTTGCATTTCTAGACCTTCCTCTGTGATGCGCGACGATTTCGACCTTGAGGCATCTTCCAGGGCTTTAAGCTCTTCGTCGAAACCGGTCAATTTCGCACGCTCGTCATCTAGGCGGGCCTGCGCAATGTCTTGGGCGTCCTGTAACACTATTAGCGAATCGAAGTATATGTCAAATGCTACGGGCGTACTTTAGCTTGAGTTTGTTCCCTCTGAAGCTCTTCAATCTCCGACTCCTGAGCTTTCAGCGTCGAGTCAACCTCCGCCAATTGTTCCCGAGCAGCACCTAGATCAGCTCCTGCTTGTTCAGCCTCCAGTCTACTCGATTGAAGCTCCTTGTGTAAGGTCTTCACAGAAATGGAGTTGTTGATCTGGCTTTTTCTGAGCTTGTCGAGCGAAGTTTGCAATTCAGCTAATTTATTGTCCTTATTGCTATCGAAGTCCTTCATATCTTTATCGATACGTTTGATGTCTTTCGAGGCTTCTGCTTGGCGGACTTTAGCATCGGCGTTATCCTTCTTGAGCTGTTCAATGTTGGCCTTCATCTCCTCTACGGCTTGAATGATCTATGATATGTTAGTATCAGGAGCGACATACAGAATGCTATAACCTACTGATGATGAAACGTTGCCACCAATCTGTTCCTCAGTCAGCTTAATCTCATGTAACTTCAGATCCAGCTCCTGTTTAGCCTTCCTGGCAGTGTCCATCTTCTTCTTTTCTTTCGTCATGAACGCCTGCAACTCGTTCAACTCTGACTCAAGCACAGTGATCTCCTTGGTGAGCTCATTAAGTTTGCCTAAAGTCACGAGAACACCGCTCGAGCTGGGAGAGCTTCCACCAGAGAGGGTTCCAGATGGGTCGTACACGTCGCCTTCAAGAGTGACCGACTTCATCCGTACCGCAGGATCGAAGGTCACTTTCTTGGCGGTTTCGGCGTCATCACATACCAGCGTCGAGCCAAATACGTACTCCATAGCTGCTGAGACTTCATCGTCGTAACCGACTAAAGATAATGCAAGATCGACCTTTCCAGGAGCGAGCTTCTGCGCAGCGCCAATCTTGTCTACAGATGCCTTGAAAGCAGCAATCTTGTTCAAAGGAATGATAGTCACTCGTTTTCTCAACTTGCCACTCTGGAGGAGCTGAGTACCCGTCTCGGTAGAGTCGACAACCACATTGTATAATCGGCCTCCGGCACAGATCTCCAGCGCCGTTCCTGCTTGAGTCTTTTCCTTGTCTAACGTGAAGAGCTGCGCTACGAGTCCTTTGACCTTCGACCTGTCAAACCCTGGTAACGGATCACTGTAGCTAAAGTCGATGTTCGCGACCTTGCGCTTCATAGTATCGGCTTGCTCTCGGAGGGTGCGAATCTGCTCCTGAAGCGAGGCTTCCTTCTGGTACATGCCATCCTCTTTCCCGGGTTCAAAGCCAAGCTTACTTAGCTCAGCTTCCAGCTTCTTCGCCTGGGCTTTGAGCGATTCGAGGTCTTTGAGAAGGCCAGAATTTTGTTCCTTAGCCTTCTTTGCTCGGGGTTCGTCTTCCTTGATCCGCTTTTCCATATGGGAAATTTTTAGCTTCGCTTGTTCTTGCTCGGTAGCAGCAGCGCTGACACGATTTCGGGCATCCTGCAATTGGCCTTGGTATCCGCTCTCCTGTCCTTCCTTTGACGCAACGCCGGTTTGCAGCGTTTGCAAAAGCTCCTCTTTTGTCTCTACCTCGGCAGTCTGCTTATCTAGATCGCCTTTGGCAGCGTCATACTGAGACTGCAGCTTCTCGTAGAGCTTGCTCTTTTCATTAACCTGTGCTTCCAAATCTTTCACCGACATTTGGAATCCCCTTCTCTTCTCTGCCTCCTCTGTCATGCTACTCTGCTTGAGATCGAAAACCGTTGCTAATCGAACAACTTCATGCAAATGCGTTTTGACCTCCTCCTCGAGTGCTTGAAATTTTCCACCCTTCCTCAGCTCTTTCTCCCTAGCTGCCTTCACCTTCCTCATGTCTTCCTCCAGATGCGCAATTTCGCTTTTCAGCCTCTTAGCAGAATCCTCGAGATCCGTTGCACGTCGTTTCTTAGCATCCAGGTCGTTGGCCGACTGCTTCAATTTCTCCTTGTTCTTCAAATAATCGTGCGCAACGACCAGCTTCGTCAGCCTCTCGAGGTCACTCTGTGTCTGCTGGAAGTCCAGGAACGCCCTTTTTTCTGTCCGTAACTTATCAAGCTTCGGCTCAATCTCCTCCTTCAACAACTCGGTAATTTCCTGGACCTTCATCTCCTTCTTTGCCATTGTCTTGAACGCCTTGTCCCGCCTATCTTCAAACATCCTTGTGCCAGCCGCTTCCTCAATCATAGCAAGTATCTCCACAGGCTTCATGTTCAGAACCTTTGTGATGCGTCCTTGCATGATCAGAAAATTGGGATTATTGATGTTGAGCTGCACGGACTGGAAGAGGTTCTGGACCGTCTGTTGTTGCGCGCGATGTCCATTGATGAGGTATTTGCTTGTGCCGCCGAGCACGATCTGTCGTGTGACAGATATCTGACCATATTCCTCGAAGCCGATGGGCGACTTTTTCTTGTCACGGTTGTCGAAGACGATCGTCACGCTGGCTTTGGTTACGCCTGCTTGGCCGCGTTTGTAGATTAAATCCTAGGAATTGCAGAAGCTTAGCAAATGCTCAAAATTTGGTCTCACAAAACAACAGAGGCCGTACCTGTATGTTCTGCGCCCGCACAGTGCTCATGCTCGTGATGCCCAAAACGAAGCATATTGCGTCGAGAATATTGCTCTTCCCGGACCCGTTAAGTCCTGTAATGGAATTGAAGCTCTCATCCCACCCACTGATGACCGTACGCACAGCATAACTCTTGAAGCCATCGATAACAATTTCAACGACCCTCATTTCAGCGGTAGGGAATGGTAGCGACAGGAAGGTTCCAAAACACGAAGTAAACAAAACGGCGACTTTCCGCGTTCACGCTAGCAGCCCTACGTTTAGTTCAATGCTGAGGGGTCGGATTAGTCATCAGCCTTATGAAGCCTGTATATCAGCAGGATTGTATTTAGCTAGAAACATTATCTATAGTTTAAATAAAAAGTCTCTTTATCTTATTATATTTCTAAGTCTTTTAAATAGAGGTTAAACTAGAATATATTATTTATTAATAATAGAAGAATAGGATACCGAAATTATTATAAAAAATATATATACCTCGAAGGATTAAGATCTATAGCCTATAATATTAAAAGAAATTAATAGAGTAATAATAATAACTAGGACTCGAAGGATAAAGGACCTACTAGGCGACTCGAAGGATTAAGTATTAATAACTAATTATTTCTATTTCCCGTTTATTAGTTATTAATTATTCTAATATTTATTATATATTATCGAGTTTTGTACCTTTCTTTTTAAAAAGTATTATAGTAAACCGAGTTAAATTATTAAGGAAATTAAAGCCTAACTCTTTATTCCCTTTTAAATATAAAAGAGTTTATTTATTTATTATAAACTTTCTCGAAATATCCTCGGAAAATACCTTTTTTATAAATATATTATTATTAATAAATTTCGAACCTCCTCTAGTTACTATAAAAGCTTTAGGTAAAATTATAATAATAAAATCTAATTTATTAAAATTTATTATAACGCTTAAACTCTCTTTATTAAATTTACCGAGGTTAATTTTATCGTCGAAGTCGATATTACTATCTACGATAAACTAAATAAAGATTCGAAATTTTAAAAATCTATATAACGATAAAGAGGACCTAAATAAATTCTTTAATAATATTAATTAAATATATAAATAAGACTATAAAACTAAAGAGCCTAAATTTATTAAAAATATAAAAGTAAATAACGAGACTATCGAAACCTATTAAAATAAAACGTAATATATCCACAAAATAATATATTACGGATATCGTATAAAATTAATATAATAATCTTAATACCGAGATTAAGAATAATTAGACTCGTATTAAGGATTTTTTCCTATTAATATTCGAGGTTATTATTAAGAATTTATAAATTAAAAAATTCGAGCTCCGAGTTAAACTATATAATCTAAAGTAACTAAATATTAAGAATATAATTAAATACCTAAAGAAGGTAGGCGAGTTAATTATAAAATTACTTATTAATAATATTAACGTAAATATAGTTATATTTAAAGATATAAATAATATATAATAAGAGGTCAATATAATAGTATATAGTATAAAAGATATTGATTATTCTATGGAGGATTTGGCCTTAATATACTAGAATCCTAGTATTACCCTAGTCCCGATAGAGCTAGCGGTAGGGCTTAGCCCGCTATCTTAATAGATATTTATAATAATACTCCTATTAAAGTCTACCCCGTAATAAATCGCCCCTTTTAAAAGAAAGAAGTTAACGCCCTCGTTAATACGCTTATATAGGGTATCGTAATTAATAACGTAAATGGCGTCTATATATAGTAGTAAATAAGTAAGAAATATATATTCTAAATTATCGACCGAATTACGGGTAAACCCGTAGAGTCTTAAAGTTTAGCGTAGAGCCGTAAAGCTTGGTATTAAAATCGCGATAGCGAGGTAAGGCGATAGGGGGGTATAAAGATAACGTAGGTAGTTAACGGTAAAAGTCATAATATTAATGAAATAGGGGCGTATACGCGTGGCGTTATAAGAGTATTAATACTAAAGGACTAGGGCCCTAAATATATATTAGAAAAATAAGATTTTAGCGTAAATCTAGCTAGCTAGGGAAAGTCGTTTAACGGTACTTTTAAAATTAAAACTATTTTAACGCGGAGTTAGTCCCGATTTAATTAATCCGAAACTTTTTCCTTTATAAATATACTACCTAGTTAAGAAGTAGCGATAACGAGGGGTATATATCTAAGTTTATATAAAGGAGTATATAAGTAATATACTACTAGGATATTCGGGCTATATAGCTTTATATACGACTAGGCGAATAATTTAAGACTATAAAGAAGTAGTTTTACCGGTTCTCGATATAATACCCCTTTAATATTATCGTAGTACCCGTACTCTAAATAGAGCTCGATAGGTAGATTTAATATAGCGGTTATTTCCTAGTAAAAGTAGGTAAAGGGCGGTAATATAAAAGAGAAATATAGTTATACTTCTAGAGTTATCGACCCTAGAAAAAGAATTTAGCTTAACGTTTAGCCTATTATTTATATTCTTTAATAAATTCGTCCGCGAAAACGTTCTTTACGTTTATTTAACGGTCCTATATAAATCCCTAGCCTTTTTAGGATAAAAGGTATTCGGTAGCGTAACCCTTCCCCTTTTTAATAACGCGGTTATCGAGGATATACTCTAGTTTTTATTCTAGCTCTAAATCGTCTCGCTCGGTTTTTATTACTTTAGGGTTTATAGGCCGTAGACGTTTAAAAGGGTCCTAATCTAGCGGTAGGTACTACTCTAACTATACTATTAAAAATACGTTATAAATCTTCTAATTTTCCGGGATATTAAGGCGGTATACGAGCCTTCCGATACAGTTAAGAACCTTAAATAAATAAATTATTTATTAACTATATTTACGACTAGTAAATTTATTTACTAGAATATTATAATTTTTATATAGGCGTAGTAAGGCCTAGTCCCCTCTACGGAAGTACTAGGGGTAATAAATATAATTATAATATTCTTTATCGTATATTTAAATAAAGGTAATTATATCCGAAGTTTAAATATATACTAACTCTTTTAATAAAACGTTATTCTCTTAACTTCCTAAATCTAACGCGTTATTAATAGTAAAACCGAAAATTACTTTATTTAGGGTATAGTTAATGAGCTAGGAAAATATATTATTATATTATATAATTATAAAAGGTAGTACCTCTTCCTAGGCTTTAAAGTTTTATAAAGTAGCGATCTAGAATCGTAATATAATTTTAATAGTCTAATTTATATACTCGTTTAATTTATCCGTTTATAGATAATAAATAATAAAGAATATTAAATTTACCTTAAATTTATTAAATAAAGCCTTCTATAGGGTATTTATAAATTTACGGTCGCGGTCGGAAAAAATAACTTTCGGAATACCCTAGTTTATTAAATATAAATAACGTAATAGTATATCTACTTATTACTTTACCTTTTATATTAATTTTCCTAGAATCGCGGTTACCTTTTAGGAAAATTTATATATAACGATTATGATATTATCGAATCCTTCCTGCGAAAGGGGTAAGGTTAGGATAAAATCGATAAAAATTATATAGAAAGAAGAGGGTGGTATAAGAATAAGTTATAATACTCTATAAAGTTTATACCTAGGAGTACTAAATAATTAATATTATAAATAGTATCGTAAATACTCTCCTAGTTTCTTATTTAGTTTATATATATACTAGTACCTAGTTATAATTTTATAATATTTATATCTTCTTATATATAAGTTAGAATATACGACGTTAAATAAGGCTTTAATATATAAAGAAGGTATATATAAACGTTCTAGCGTATATACTCGATTAATAGTTAAATTATCGGTATATTATATTAAATTATTATTCCCCTTCGAAAAAGGAAGATCTACGGTATCCTCGCTAGTTTCTACGTTATAGTTAAGTATATAATTTATTTTAGTTTAAAAGTCGTTATTCTAATACCCTTAAAGTAATTCTTACTTAAACTATATATTTATTTCTACTAGTATATAGATTTTATATATATATACTTAAAGTATATTTAACTCGCCTTCTAAAAAGTCCCTAACTACGTCCTTCTATTATAGTCGGGATAGGGCGTCTAGTATTATATACTTAATACTAGGTTTATAACGGATCTTTATATTTTAAAAACGTTAAATATAATCTAAGGCCCGTATAATACGTAAATTAATCTTTACTATAGATAAGGTAGTTATATTTATTTATTTAATTATACTAAACGTAGCTTTATAATTAGTATAGACGACCGTCTTAGGAGTTAATTCGACTATATATTTAATCTTAGTAAATACCTATACTATTCCTACTAATTCTATTTTAATAGGTTAATAACGTATTTCTATATCCTTAAAGAGTCGGTTAAGGAAAAGGATAGGCTGAATTTACTTCCGGTCGGGATAAAGGCCTTTTAACTCTTTTATAATATAATAGATTATAATCTTATAACCGAATTCCTTACTAGCGTTAAGGTCGATAAATAATTCCTTTTTATTATCGAAGTAATATAGAAAGGAAAGTTTAAAAAGGGTACTCTAAATAGTTTTAAACGAACGAATCTCCTATAAGGAAAGTAATTTAAAACTAGTTTTCTTAATATATTCCTATCGTTAAGCGCCTATAGGGGGTATTTTATTTAATAGCGCGGTTTTCTTATTTTATAAAAGCCTAGCTAGAGTAGTATAATCTTTAATATAATCTTTTAGTTAACTAGTTATTCCTAGGTATATTTTAAATACTACTAGCGTTTAAGAGAAAACTAGTTATTTAATAATTATAAACTTTTCTTTAGAAATTAATAGCCCGAACGAGTTAACCTTCTAGCTAAATAGTATAATTAACGAATAACCGATAAACGCCTTCTTAGAGTTAATTAAAATATTAAACTTAACGAATAAGAAAAATATTATATATAAGTATTAAATATAATCCTCGAGGGTCTAAAAGAATACTATAACGTTATCGATATATACTCGGGCGAATACCTTATAGATACGTAGGATCCGGTCTATTTACTACTATATATACGTAAACGAGTTTTTAAATCTTATTACCGTAATATTAAAAGTCTCCTAGCCGCGGTATAATACGACGGTAAGTTTATATCTATTTTTAAAGTATACTCGCTATTAATAGAAGAAACTGGCCGCGTTAATAACGGTAATCTAACGATAACCCTTAACGGCGTTAATTATATTATTCTATAGAGGTAAATAGTAGACGTCTATTATAACTATAGTATTTAAACCTCGAATATTAATAACGGTACGGCCCTTCTTAGTACCGTTTAATCTTATAGTCTAAATAACGAAGACTAGGAAACTAAATAAAGTAGTTTATATTATTTATTTAAGCCGTCCCTAAATATATAGTTTATTAAAGATTTCGTTAATAATCTTCTAGCTCTCGTTATTTATAGGATAAATATATATCGTTTTAAATACTTTATCTTCCTAGTCGGCGCGAAGTAGTATATATATTTATTCGTTTTCTAGAATATTAATAAAGCCTCCTTCTACCTAGAGTATAGGGAATTAATTAATAACCTTTACTAACTCCGGTTATTTACTATAAATAGTAATACTATTTAAAAGGATATTATCCTTTACCGAAATAATTACCTCTATTAATAGAATAAAAGGCCGGGAACTAGTTAGGTTCTCTATATCTTTACCCCCTAAAGATTATTTAAGAAGTAATAAATTAGTACTAGTAGTAATTATACTATTAAAAGCGTTTTTAATAAAAGTTTCTTTATACTCCTAAAGAGGCCTTTATATAGCGAGCTCGCGAACGTCGTTATCGCCTATAATAATATTATAGTAGTTATTAAATTAAACCTCTAGTACCTAGCTAAGCCTTATATTTTTTAGGATTTTAACGAACTTATCCGTCTTATTCTTTATAAGTATTAATCTTATTCTATCGTTAACGATTCCGGTAAAGAGATATAGGTTAGTATCTACCGGTTTAAAGAAATAGTCTCGTGCTAGTAGATTAAACTTATAGACTTCGATAATTATAGTAGTTTATAGGGGGATAACTTTTATTTTCGTAGTATATACCGGTCGGTTCATATTTATACCCCTTAAATAAACGTTGATAAAGTACTCTATATCGTAGCTACCGATACGGGCTACTTAACGAGACACTAGTATATTAATTCCTTTAGGGGCCATAACGTCCATATTAATAAATATATTTACTTTAAGATTATCCATAATATAGACTTCCCTAGGGGCGATTTCGGCTATTATTTTATTACTACTCTTATCTTTCCCGGGGAAGTATAAAGAGGTAACGATATATTTAGAAATAATATAGCGGTTAGTACTAATACCAGTAACTTAGAGTAAGGTTATTATAATACGAATTCTAGTTTTTAAAAAGAAGCGTACTATAAATTTATAGTCGGCGATAGTTACTCTATAACTAGTATCTTTATAGTTTTTTTCTACTTTAATTTTAAGGTTTAGGTTAACCCGAATACTAGTATACTAGTATTTTTTAAACGTTTATCCTATTCCCGTATTTTTAGAAGAGTCGTAGTTTAATTTAATAATAGGCTTCTATTTTAGTAATTCGTTATTCGTTTTAATTTAATAATAGGTTTCCGTATTCTCGTTTATTACTAAAGACTATTTACTCTTCTAAATAATATTTATAATTAAATATCTAGGGTAAAAGACTTTAATAGGGTTCCTACCTAAGCCTTAGTTTCTAAAGTACGTATATAGTACGTTTTTAAAAGAGAACGACTCTTTATAGATACGGTACTCGATTTATTTAAGCGAATCGATAATAGTTACCTAATAACCGGCTATTTCGTCTTATTTATTATAGTAATCCTTTTACTATTAATCCTGGCTCTACTCCTTAGCGTAATTAATATTAGGTATAAATTACTCTTCCATTTATTACTCTATAGTATTATTTTCCTAAGAATAATCCTCTTATACCTCGGTTTTATAGTAAATAATTATACGCCTAGGGGGTATTTACTATTGCCCGAAATAATTAAAATTATAACTACCGGTTATAGGCCCGCGGTTTTCTTAGCGCGGTTAAAAGTTAAGACGATTCTTATTTCTAGGAGGGAAAGGTATATTACTAGTACTACTATTAATAATCTATAATTAAATAGGTAGCGGTTAAATTTAACGAGGCTACTACTACGTTTAAGGGATACTTAATATATTCTAATAGGCCGGATTAATAAATTAATAAGAAATAGTCTAAGGTAACTAGTTCTACTATAGCCGTAACCGGTTAAGTTATTAATAATTCTATTAATTTTACTATAAACTCTTTAGTTTAAGAGGCGGTAGAGGCCTAGTCGTTTTATTACTTTATATTATTCCTAGCTAGGCTTCTTCCTTAGCGTTAAGTAAATTAAAGAACTTATTTAATAAAACGTTAAGTTTAGGCGGATTAATAAAAGACTTAAAATTAAAGTTAATATAATCGTAGATTATAAATATTTATTAATATACGCTAGGAATGTCGGCGGCCTTAGTTAGGTTAAATATCTTATTTATATACTACCTAGGCGTTTTACTAATATATATTTAAATAAATCTATATTTATTAAAACGAAGTTTATATATAACTTCTAGCGTCTTTATTTTAAATCGTTTAATAAAACGATTTATTTATTCAGGGCTAGCGAAGGTATATATTAATACCTTAATATTAATACTTAATTTATTTAAGAACTATTTAAGGGCTACTCCTTTAAGATATAAAAATAGAAACTTTTATACTTCCTTTTCGCCGTACTATTTAATTATATCATTAACGTGATCCTTAAAGTCGAAAACGTTCTTATATATAATATATCTTTTTAAAGTAAATAGGTTATCCTTTTTATCGCCCTTAAGGTCGAAGAATCTAATCTCTTCGAGTTTTAGTTTATTTTAGGCGCTTATTTTAAAACTAGTACCGTTTTAACTAGTTAAATTATTTACTTTTAATAGGCCTTAAGATCTTACCGGGCCTTCCTTTATCCTATACTAACTTAATAATAAGGGCCTAAATTTCTAGCGATTCTATAAATTATATTATTTATTCGGAATTTATAGTAGGCTACTCGGGCTCGGGAGGAGTTATAGTTTCTTCGTTTTTAAATTCGTCCTCTAAAGGCTACTCCTTTTATAGGTATTAATATAACTCTTTAATATCTCTTCGGAAAATACCGATAAACGGTATTACGGATATTTTATCCATAACCTAGGGTAGTTATATAGTAGGCTATTTAAACTTAATATACTCCGAAAGGTCGTCGTTAAATTACTTCGCTTTCTAGGCCCTTCTTAATAAATACTAAAGGGGTACTTTAATAGGAGGATAAGGAGACCGTATAACTATTTAGGTAACTACTCGTTTAATATTAAAAATAACTTTTATTTATTTTAGGATATATTTACTTAATAGTAGGAATTCTTATAAATAAAAAGTAAAATCAACTATAGTAGGGCTTAGTTAAGCTTCTTCTAAAGTAATAACCAAGGTAATAATTAATAATAAATACTAAAAGTAATAATACTAGGCGAATAATAAGAGTAGTATTAAAAGACTAGTATTCTAGTATTCTTTTTCTACAGCGGAAGCGTAAGAGATATAACTAGTAATATATTTACTAGGCTGGACGTTTACCTAATAGGTAATTTATTAAAATAAATAACTATATTAATAAAAGAGAAATAAATAAAGGGACGTTTTAAATACTTAATTTAATATTTATTATAAATACCCTAAATAAAAAGAGTATTAAATAAGTTACTTTAATAATTTAATAAAGAGTTTAAAAGTACTTATTTAAGGTAGTAAGGTACGATACGGAAGTACTAAATAAATAAAACTCGCTATCGATACGGAGTAAGTTATTTTAAATATAGTAGTTAATAGGGAGTATATTAGTCGTTTTAGGGGTTATTTTACTACTTATAACTAGTATAATCGTTCTTATTAATATAGAAGAAGTATGATTCTACGTTAGTATCGCCGTTACTACTATTTGATAAGGGGTTAATATAATAGTATATAGTATAAAAGATATTGATTATTCTATAGAGGATTTGGCCCTAATATACTAGAATCCTAGTATCACCCTAGTCCCGATAGGGCTAGCGGTAGGGCTTAGCCCGCTGTTTTAATAAATATTTATAGTAATACTCCTACTAAAGTCTACCCCGTGACAATATAGTAAAGTAAAAGAGAGTTTTATTCGAGTATAATAAAGACCGTAATTATTTATTCGCTATTATATAATACTTTATTAAAGTAGTATATAACGAAGTCGAGAAGTTAACCCTATTTAATTTAATATATAAGGATTCGATAAAGATAATACTATTTAACGGATTAATATTAATATCCTTATCTACTAATAAGAAACTACTACGTTAAGTTTTAATTAATATATAATAAATTTTCCCTACCCTCCTATATAGTCTTAAGAATATTAATATAAATATTAAAATCTAAAGATTACGGCCGCTAAATTAACCGTAAAAATAAAAATACCCTAAGAAACTCATTTAAAGTTATTTTAAAAATATAAATTTAATAAAGTACTTTAAATATAACTAGTTCGGTTATTATATGAACTAGTACCTAGATTTATTACTAGAGGTTATAGTAAATATCTTCTTTTATAACTATAACTACGACTAAAACTATAATTATAAAGAGGAGGAAAATAACGAGTTATAAAAATAGTATTAAAGAGGGTAATCTCCTATACTAGTATAATATCTTATTCTAAATAATAATACGAATATTATAATAATTATAAGAATAATACCGGAGGGTATTAGTTTAAAGAAATAAATCCTATAATACCCTACTACTATTAAGAAAATAATATTAAAAAAGAGACTTTTAAATTATAACTCTCTTTCTTTACTTTAAAATATCCTAGACTAAATAAAGACTTATAATAACTAGAATTAGGCCGGAAGCCTTTTAAATATTAATAATATAAAGAAAGACTTAAAAGAATCTCTAATAATATTTAATTTAAATTTATAATATTAACCCCTATAATAGGTTTAGGGGAATCGAGGACTACTTTAAATTAAAATAATAAAAACGGGTAAAGTTTAAAAGTTAATAATTATAAAAGAGTTAAAATTAACCGACCCTATCTAAGAAATAATAAACCGGTAACGATTTAATATTACCTCGATTATAAATTTTCTAATATAGCTTAGTTTTAGATAATTACTAGATTATTTAAACTAAATAATTAAAAAGCTCGTATATAGTATATAACGGGCTATATTATATTATTAGGTATAAAAAATTATAAAGATAAGCCCGTTAACTATAAGAGTAAAATTGAATAGAATTATTATAATAACCTCGGTAATAATATCTCTATTAATTACTATTTAAATTTATAAAGATAATAAGTAAACTAGGCCCGTAATAATTATATTTTAAATATACTCGCTAAAAATACCGAGGACTTTATTTAACGGCGATTCCTTAATAGAGTTAATTAACTAGAAGAAAATTAACCTTATAAACCTACGACCCGAGATATATACCGACGGATTCCTTAAGGTTAACCTTACTATAAATAAATTAAATACTTTTATTAACTATATCTTATTACTAGTAAATATCGAAGGTATCGAGGTAGTTATTAAAGTATAAATTATATAAATTAAAATTTATTATTTATTATTTAGTTTTATATAGATATAAAGAGTATATTATAATCTTTATTATAGTTTAGAGAAAATCACGATTACCGGAGATAATCTAAAAGAGAGGGAAATTCTAGTATAATTAATTACTATAAAAATAGGCCTATTTATTACGTTACGAAATAGGGAAGGGAAGAGAAGGGAATAACCTTTACTCCCTTCCCTTCTAGTAGGGAAGGGAGCGAAAGGGAAAGAGTAGAGACTATTAAAAAAGAGAAAAAATTATATATTATACTCTTCCTCTCTTCCCGGGTAGGGTTAATAATATAAATAAACCTAAATATCTACCTAATATATTTATTAATTATATTAATCTTTATTTATATCGCGATTAATAATAAATATTAATATATTTTAAGTCTCTAAAATACGTTTTAAATTAATAAAAAGAGGGTTTATTTCTTTATTACTACTATAGTAAAACGAGCGCTTTATAAGAAAGGATATATACTTATAAATTTAATTAATACTAGTTAATATATATTAAATTTTTCGAATAAAAGTATACTATTTAATTAAAGTAGATTATAGAATTTAATATAGAATTTACTATACGCTAGCTACGTAGTATTTATATATAAAGATCGTTAAAGTTATTTATATTTAATAATATTATTACCTATTAGATTTATTATTAGCGCCGCGTTAATAACGGGTTTTTAAAATACCTCCGCTTTTCCTTTATTTCTAGACTTAACGAACTACCTATTTTATAAATAACTTCGTTAAATCGTTTAACTCCTTTACTATTTAATTATTTATTATCGGTTTTTATATTATTATATTTAATTCGGTAGTAAACCCTATTTACTTATTACTAGATTATATAACTCCTATTATTAATAATTTTTAAATAAGATTTTAGATCGACGCCCTAATTTAAATAATATAAAAATTAATATAAATAATTAGACTAGTATCTACGGCCTTTCTTTATTATAAAACTCTTTATAATAACGACTAGTACGTTATAGAGAAGAATAATCTAAAGTATAAATAAATAATAAACTATAGTTAAAGAAGAAAAAGAAACGCGAGATTAATTAATATCTAGATACGACTTCGGCTTAATATTAAATTATAAATCGTCGGAAATATTAATCTTATATATTTAATATAAATAGTTAATATTAATAGTTAATAGAATAAATCCTTTTAGAAATTCTATATTACGAAGAAGTTAAAGAGGGTATATATTAAATTTATAACCGAAGAGAAAAAGCGAAGAATAGTTTTCTAAAAACCTTAATATAATAAAATTAAGAAAATACCTTTCGTTATTATTAAAGGTAGACGCCGCTATGAAATATATAAAAATTATAAATATAAAAGTAGTTTAGCGAGCCTAAAAGAAAGTAAAAAATTAATAAAAATAGAATATTCTTTTAAAATAAAAATAATAGAGACTATTAAAGTAAATTAAAATCTAAATAATTAATAAAAAGTTTATATTAATCTTTATACTATTATATCCTACTTAAAGCGGATACCGTTAATATATAATAAAATTATTAATAGTAAATATAGGTAGGTTATTACCTAGGTAAATAAAATTTCGTTAATTAAATAAATAATAATTAATGATAATAAGAATATAGATTAGGTCGATAAATAACTATTAGAGGATATCGATAACTCTTTAAATATTAATAATTATATTCTTAAAATACGTTAGTAATTAAATTAGGACGAAATTTATAATATTTAAAATAAAAGTAAAAAGTAAATTAAGGCTCGTAATATTTAGGCCTTATTTAATCTATAAATAAAATCTAGGGACTAGTCGGTTTATAATATTATTAAAAAATACTAGATTATAATATTAAAATTACTCCGCGCTAAAATTTATTACTATAATAAATACCGTCTTCGCGTATATATATATAAAGGGTTTTTATATTATAAAAGATATAATCTTAAAGTATATTATTTATACTAATTTTTATCCGGCTATATATTAATTATAAATTAATATAAATAAAAAAACTTATTAGAGAGAGATTTATAAATTTATTATATTTTTACTTTTACCGAATATATTATTTAGAAGAATATAATTATTTAATTTAATAGAAATTTAGAAAAATATAAACGGTATAACCCTAATTAATAAAATCAGTATCGTAGAATAAATATAAATCTCGTATTTACTTAAGTTAATAAAGAGTAGATTATAATATTAAAATTATATTATTTTTACTCTAATAATTATAAATACGAAAAATATAACTAGAGACCGAATAAAAATATAAAAGAAGCGCGGAAAGTATTTAGGATAATACTAAGGCCGGAGTATACCTAAATTATAAAAAACGTCGGTAAATCGAAAACCGGCTTTAGTGGCTCGGGGTTATTAGGTAAGTTACCTCGGGCGCCCGAGATAAACTCGGGGCGCCCGAACGACCTTAAGCGCCTATCGAGCGCCCGCCGAGTACCCTTCGAGCGTTAAATCGCTCGACGGGCGCTCGACGGGCGCCCGAGGTTATTATAAAATATATATCGGGCTCCTAATAAACGTAATTTAAACCCGGAGCTTTAGGGGCCTTAGCTTTAGAAAATTACGTAATTTATTACTTAAAATTTTAATATTCTATAATCGCCTTTATCGACGGTAGTGATCCCCTGGAACTATTTTTAACGCTAGTAAGTTTTAATCCCCGGAATCGATCGATTTAGGCGAAATCCTCGCGGGGGTAATACGTAGACTATACGCTAGGGTATATATTAGGGGTTTATAAATATAATAATAATAATTAGAGGGTAGCGATAGCGATAGGACTATAGAATATACTATAGCCATAAATAGAATAGGGTTATGATTATAAATAAAATAAGGCTATAGCTATAAATAAGGGCTATAGACGGGGGTCTAAAGTTAATAGCGTACCCCTAATTTAATACCCGTTAGTGGCGGTTTTAGGTTTACTCGGTATACGCCCGAGTAATTTTAGGCCTTTTAACTATATACCTCGGGCGCCTATCGAATCGGTAGATAGGTATTATATTTAAGGCTCCTAGGGCGCCCGTCGAGCGCCCTAAACCACGATCGAGCCACTTTTCGTTTTACCGACGAAGACGAAGGATATTATTCGTTCTAAAGATTAAAAGAAGATTTCGAAAGGGATAATATAAATTATTAAATCGGGAGTATTTTTAAAGCCCCCTTTAAATTAAAAAGAGATTATATTATCGAATAAAATTCTAGATATAAATATAAAGAGTATATTTAATTATATATTTAAATATTTAATATAACTAGCTTATAAAGTTTCTAGTCGGAATTATACTAATCTTTATACTAGTTTTATTCGATTTATACTATATATTTTTATTCTTTATATCTCCTTTAACTCCTCCTATACTTCGAAGCTTTATTCGTTTTTCTATAATTTTTTAAAGATTTTAGGATAAGGCTAGGTTCTTTATATAATTTTAATAAAATTTATTTATCTTTTTATTTATTCTTTAACTCTTTAAACCTATTAATTACCTCCGGTTTAAAAAATAATCTTATATTTAATTTCTTTCTCTATATTAAATAGCTAGACGTAGAGTCTCGAGTAGAATATATATATTTCGAATTACTCCCGTTTATTTAGTACCCGGAAACTTTAATTTTTAAATTACTTTCTCGAGCCTTTTTATTATTAATATAATTTTTATATATATTTATATTATTTTATAAACTCTTACTTAAGGGCTAGATTCTTTAACTCTTCTTTAATTATAAATTAAATTAATAATTAAAGCTAGAGATTCTCTACTTCCTTTATCTTTATTATTAAATCTTAAAATAATAATTTCGTTTATAAAATTATTATACCCGCCTTCGTCTTTGTTATTTATAAAGTTATTATTACTCTTTATCGTAGCCTCGTCCCGTTTTTATACCTCTACTTCGTATTTTTTAAAGATTATTATTTCTTCGTAGTCTAAATCCTATTAAGATACTATTACTTCGTTTTCTTTAAATTATAAGCGATTAAGGATTATAAAAGTTAAGAACGTCTCGGGACTATAAGATTTTTAGGCTATATATAATTAAATAATAATATTAAATACTCGTTTATATTTAACGCCCGTATAAAGTATAACTAGGATATTATAGGTCGTATAAAAGAAATAATTAAATATTAACGAGAGGTCCTTCTATTTATTAAATATAAATTTACCGTCGTTATTACTAAATATTATATATAATTAGTAGGTATATTTATCGATATAAAGATTAATATAAATAAAAAATTTATTTACTTCCCGGTACTTTCGAAGTTTTTTACTCCGATTTTTCGGGTTTAATAATACCTTATTTTTACCTTTAATTAAATATTTAAAACTATTTACCTCGATGTTTTTTTTAGTATAAATTTTCTTTTATTAAATAACTTATAGGCGCTAGTCGAATTACTCTTTAAATTATTTTTAATAAAAATCTTTTTATTCCTATTTAGTCTCTTTATTCTATTTCTAGTCTTTAAATATAATCGTCTTTTAAATTAATTTTAAAAGAGTTATTATACTATATAACCCGCCTAAGGCTAACTAGGTTTAAGAATAATACTAGTTAAATTTATCCTACGCTTTTTTTAGACTCTTTAATATAAATTTCTTTTAAAGTATAATCTTCTTTATAAACTTTTTTTCTTCACTCTTAAAATAATTAAATAACGCGTTATAAACCGAAAAAGTTATATAAATAATCGGTATATATAATATACTTATCGTTTATATATATTAATAGAACGGTTTATAAAATTCGATAAGGTATTTTATTTAAGTTTATTTATTTTTATTTAATTATAATTATTCCGTTTATTTATAGAAAAATTCCTCTAATACCGGCCTTAACTTTAGAGCGCGGATTAATATATAATAAATTAAATTTTATTTAATCGCTACGTCCTAGAAGAGCTTTAACGTCGTAAATTTATTTCGATATTTTTTATCGTATATTCTTTATACCTAATTCGGCCCGGCTAATTAATACTTTTTATTATTTAACTATTTTTAGATATCTTAAAAGCGCTCGCGCCGTTAACTATTTTTATTAAAATAGGTAGAGGCTTTACGAATTTATATCCCCTAATATTAATAGAGAAATAGATATCGGTATAATAATTAGTATATTATTTAAAATACGGAAGTACCTTTATTAAAATAAATAGGATCCTAGGTTCTTTTTTTATTTTAGAAAGTTTTTATTTATTTATTTTATCGTCTTAATTCTTTTAAAAGTCTTTATTTATTAATAAGATTTTAATTATTTTAAAAAGTTCCTTTAAGCCTAGTTAAATAATATATAAAAGATATAAGACGCGGTGAATTCCGGTATTTATAAAAGTATTTTAATTATTATAAAAATCGCGGATTTTATTTTCTAGTTCTTTCTTTATAATTAAAAACTAGGCCTTTTCCTCCGGTAATATAATTTCGAGGGTTTAGTATATATTATTATTATTAGAGGTATTATCCGTAGTAATTAATATTATCCGATTCTTTAATTTATAACGATGAATAATAATATTTAAATACGAGGTTAAATTAATATTATTATACTTTTTCTTTATATATTTAAAAATTAGGAGTACCTCGTAGTATTATTATCGCTAGTCGATAAAGTATATATTTATAACTATATAACTCTATCGGTTTTTAGAAGACTATAAGTCTAGTACTATAATAACTTTCGTACCGTTATTAAATAAATTCCGAAGGAGTTAATCTTAAATATTATTATATTTCTTTATAATATAATTTTTAATTATAAATATAGAAGGGAGAGTAATTAACGAATTCGCGTACTTAAATACTCGTTATATATTAATATTATTAATAGATCGTAAGGAGAGCCTAAGCCCGATAATTATTTATATAAATAATTTAAAGAAGTCCTTAAATATTATTTCTTAATTATTAAACCGTAGTATATTAACCTTTCTTTTATTTCTCTATAATTAAGATTATAAATATTTATACTAATCTTTATACCTATATACTAAGCGGGTTAGAATATATTTAGTCTTTAAAGGATAATATAGTCTAGATTAATTCTATACCTAAATATAAAGCTTTCCTCTTATATTAATTTAATATAAAATACGTTTTTATACTATTCTAGGCGTTGATCTTCGTGACTATTTAATTATATTTTTTATAGATATTTCTCGGCTCCTCTATACTTATTATAGTATTATTATAAAAGAACTTTTATTCTAGAGCCGGTTTAGGCGACGTCTAGGAGAAATTAAATATATAACCTTTATATTTCTAGTTCTCTTATTTAATCTTTTGGGCACGATATTACTTTTATTTATAAAATTATTCTAGAAAGACGGTAGCTATTTCTACTATATATATATATAATAATATTTATCGGAATCTTTAGTCGTTAAACTCTTTATAAAAGAATTATCTCGAGTAACTAAACTAAAAGTAAAAGAATATTAATTATTAGATTTAGAATTATTAATAACGAAGCTACTACTTTAAGATATTCTAAATATATATTTTAGAAACTAGTAAAGAAAGTAGGAAAATAAAAGGAATTATTAACTCTTTTATAATTATATAGTCTATAGAGGTACGCTATATATAATAATTATAACTTAACTATATTAATACCGGATAGGAAGATTATAAAGATAAATCTATTATTATTTTATATATTTTAAATTAGTATCCCGCTAAAAAGTAATTTTAAATATATAATAGATTAATATTCTAACCCTCCTTTAGAAATTCCTTTTAAGATTTAACTAAATTCTTATTAATTTAAATTAGTAGTTATACCTCTAGCCGTTAATAAAAATATAGCCGATATTAACTTTAAATTACTCGATAACTTTAATAATAATACGAGAGTAAATTAAAGCCCTCGATTATTAAAAATATAACGGAATTTAAAGGTAGCGAGGAAAGTATTTAATATATAAAAAATATATATAAGGAAACCCTAAATAAAGAAAGTCGCGGTATAAAATAAAAAACTAAAGAGTGGTAATTAATAAAATCTTTATAATTAAATTATTATTTAATTTAACTCTCTAGTTATTACTCTATAAGAAATTAGGTTTCTTTAGAAAATTATTAATCTTTTAATCCCGAAGCTACCCTTTATATACTTTATATACGAAATTATATATACTTTTTATAGACGTTATTTTCGTATATAATCTATAAATCTAAACGCGTTATAGGAGGCCTTAGAGGCGATATTAATTAAAGAACTCGTAAATAAATAATTTAATATTATCTCTATAAATATATAATATTAATCTTAGTCGTAGTAACTAATTTTTACGCGATTTATAATAAACGGATTATTATAACCCCGAAAGATATATAGTTTATACGGCTATTAAAGGCTATATATATTAAATAAAAATATATTATAATTAATATCCAAAGGTCGATACTTTATTATATTTATCCTAATCTTTATACCGATTAAATTAGTACTACTACTTTTATTACGAAATTTGGATTTAATTATAAACTTTTAGACTTTCGATTCTATTTTAAAATAATTTATTAATCGTTTATAACTACTACGATTAATACTATAATTTATTAATATAAAATAGGATAAGAGACTATTTTAATATAAAAATCGTTATCGAAGGAGTATAATTTTCTATTATAGGATTAAAATAAATAATAACTAGAGATCCCGCTTTTAATACTATAAATCCGATTATTCTATTTATTTATAACCTCGCTTTCTCTTATACCGAAGCTATATTAACTATACTATTAAAAAAATATTTATCTTAATTTAAAATATTGTATAGTATATTTATATATATAAGGCCGGTATATTTAGCTACTAATAAATTAATTAATTATAATCTTCTTTATAATCTTCTTTATATTTATCCGTACTTTAGTCCTTATAAATAAGGTGAAATTAAATAAAAATAAATTATAAACTAATAAGATATTAAGTTATTATAATTATATAATTATTAATATTTAAAATACTAAGTAAATATATTAAAATAAAGATTAGAATAATTAATATTAATTTAATTTATAGAAAATAGCTCCTTAGCCTCTAAATTATAAAGTAATTAATCTACTATATAGAGGGGTAAGATTACTAGGATATAAATTAAAATAAATAATATTAATAAAATCTATAATAGTCGCCTAAATACTAGGGCTTTGGAATAAAAAATATATAAAATAACTTTAACCTTCCGGTAAATCTTACGGTATAAATATTAAGATAAATAATTCTAATGAAATATATAAACCGTAGTTATTCGGTCCTATATAAGAATAAATCGACTTCGACGATATTATTAATACGAATTAATTAAATATACTAGATTAATTCTCTTAACCTATCTACTCTAAATTAAAGGATATAATTTAACCGATATTTATTTAACTATATAAACTACCTATACCTAAAAATAAAATAGAAGATAATAAATATAATTTAAATAAAGATATTAAAATTAAAAATAATAATAATACTAGCGACGATAACGAGGCGACCGTCGATAATAATAATAATATAATAGGGTTAGAAGGCTGTATAAACTATATAAATAATAATAATATATATAAATAGGCTAAGGATAATCCTAAATATTAATAACTATACTAAAAATATTAATATAATAATCACGAATACGTTATCGAAAGGTAGGATTATAAAATAGGGAATATATATTTTCATTATCTTTATCCGGCTAATTCCTCGAATAATACCCAGATTTAATTAGTAATACCCGAGATCCTAGAAGACTATCAAGAGAATAATAATTAAGATAAAGATTAAGACGATTCGGCCCTAAATAATTAAAATAAACCTAATTTTAATAATATTAAATCTTATATAAATTATATAGAAGAATATATCCTATACTTTTATTTAAAAGAAATTAATCTTATCTTCTAAGGGTATAAAAATTATTAGTAGAATAATTTAAATTACCTTATACTCGATTACTCCTATAATAACTAAGATATAAAAGATATAATAATAGAGGAGGATATTTAAAACTCTTCTAATTAAAATAAATATCGGGATAAAACCCGTAATAATAAATAATTAAAATAAATCTCTTATATTAATAAAAATAATCCACCGAGACCTAGTACGGGCGAAATACCTCTCGATCGTTTAGAGAGTATTATTAAAGAAATATATACTACTCGCTAGGTAATCTTTAAGAATTTAAAAATAAATTAAAAAATAATAAAAGAGAAGGAGAAGGCGAGTAAAATATAAAAGATTAAAATTATAATTAAAGATAAAAGTACGTTATTTTACTATATATCCTAATTTTATCTTAATCTTTATACTAATCCACTATTATAAAAACTTCTTTAAGACGTAGATATCCTCCGAGAAAGACTAGAGTAAAATAAAATAATAAATAATTCACCTTGATCTTAGCTTTATCGTAATAATTTTATTAATATTATATAAATTATTAAAGTCCTAAAGTATAGAACCTTATATATAAAAGTATTAAGAGTATTTAAATTTATAAATTTTTTCTTTATACTAGATATATTATAAATTTTATATTAATTTCTAGATATTAATACTAGCTACGCCTTTATTTTAGAATTCTTTATTTATTAATTAAATCTTTATAAGAATATAGGCGGTTAAAACTCTATTTAAACTTTTATCTAAAGACCGTGTTTAAGCCTTAAGAAGGAGGAGGGGAAGAATAAATTAAATTCCTATATTTACCCAACGATATATAAAGCCCGATAGTAAATTTTATATTATTATTAATTATCTTTATCTTAATTAAAGTACTAATCCCTATTAATAAAAATACTCCGGGAAATTAAAAAATATTAAAAGATTTTCGATTTATTAATTCTAAAAATACTCTTTTTATATCTAGTCCGCGAAATTTATTACTAAAACTTTTTTAAAGATATACGATTTTAGAGTAATATATTTAGCGCTTTATAAAAGACTATAAAAGATTATTTAATATATATATTCTTTAATAAATTTATTCTTTATATTATCCCTAGATAAACTAAGATCTAATTTATTTAATAATTAATTTATATATTATATATAATAAACGTGTCACTCTTTAAGCGAAGGATATTAGGTTATTAAAAATTTTAATAAAAATATTAAGCGGGTAAATAAATATTAATAATTAAAACGAGAAGGGGTTTTATTAGGAGATAGAATCTTAATTAAAAATTAATATAAAGATTAATATAAAGTATTAAGGTAGTAGATTCCGAGAGGAATTAATAAATAAATAAATATTTACGATTTTATCGTGAAATAATCTAATTAATCGTTTAATAATAGTATAAATAATTAGTTTATATATTTATATATTACGATACTAGAGCTCGTAGAAAGATAAAAGTTTTTAACGAAAATATATAATTTCAAAAAATAAATCAAAATAAATAATAATTAAGAATCCCGTTTTTAGCGCTATAAATCCGATTATTCTTATTATTTCTTACTTTACTTTTCTCTATACCTAAACTATATTAACTATAATATTAGAAAAGTATTAATCTTAATTCGAAATCACGTTTAATATATTATATATATAAAGATCGGTATAATTAACTATTAATAACCTACGTCGGTAAAACGAAAAGTGGCTCGATCGTGGTTTAAGGCGCTCGACGGGCGCCCCGGGAGCCTTAAATACGATATTTATCTACCGACTCGATAGGCGCCCGAGGTATATAATTAAAGGGCCTAAAATTACTCGGGCGTATACCGAGTAAACCTAAAACCGCTATTAACGGGTATTAAATTAGAGGTACGCTATTAACTTTGGACCCCCGTCTATAGCCCCTATTTATAGTTATGGCCTTATTCTATTTATAGTTATAACGTATTTTATAATCCTATCGCTGTCGTTACTCTTTAATTATTACTATCGTACCTATAAACCTTTAATGTATGTTTTAGTATATGGCCTACGTATTACCCCCGCGAGGATTTCGCCTGAATCGATCGATTCCGGGGATTAAAACTTACTGGCGTTAAAGGTAATTCCGGGGGGTCGCTACCGTCGATAGGGGCGATTATAAAATATTAAAATTTTAGGTAATAAATTACGTAATTTTTTAAGGCTAGGGCCTTTAAAGTTTTAGGTTTAAATTACGCTCGTTAGGAGCCCGACGCGTATCTTATAGCGGCCTCGGGCGCCTATCGAGCGCCCGTCGAGCGATTTAACGCTCGAAGGGTACTCGGCGGGCGCTCGACGGGCGCTTAAGGCCGTTCGGGCGCCCTAAGCTTACTTTAGGCGCCCGAGGTAGCTTACCTAATAGCCCCAAGCCACTAAAGCCGGTTTTCGATTTACCGACGTAGTTAGTTATTATTATTTTTATATTTATCCCTATATTTATCTCTCTAGGTAAATTTGATTTAAACTAAATTTTACTACTACCTAATAACGTATCTAATTATCGTAGTTATAGTATTATAAATTTAGTTATTATTTAATATAATTATTAAAATAAAGATTAAGATAAATAATATTAATTCGATTAATAAAAAATACCTCCTATATTTTCTCTTAAAATTAAATAAACAAAGTCTTTACTCTTAATAATATTACTAATAGTATTAATTATATATATTTAATATAGTAAATACCTCCTCTTAAAGGCGATGGATCTCAAAATTAATTTAGTAAAAAAGTAATATCGCCGAGATAGGTTTTAGGATAATAAATATTAATTATATATTTTAGATCTAGTAATCTCGGAGTTATAGATCGCTTAAACTAGGATCCGAAAAACTAGTTTTTATAATATCGGATACATTTAATATAAACGTAAAATCATTAAGATAAAGATTAAAATAAATTATATTAATTAAATTTATTAAATATAATCGCTTAAGCTATAAGCCTTTTATTTAAAACTAGGCCTTATAATAAATCCTTAACTATAAATAAAATTATTAATACAAATTTTAGGGTAAATTATATTTACGAAATATATAAAATATAATAGACCGTACCTTAATTACTAAAAGTCGGAGGAATAAGATATAATATTTTTAATTTCGTTTATAAAAATCGTCTTTAAATACTTTTTAGAGATTAATAAAATCGAGAACCTCTTAATTCGTTATTTATACTATATACTCTATTAATATCCCGCGAAATAACGTAAGATAATAATCGGTATAATCGCAAAAACTAGTTTAATAATAATAGCGGTTTAGAATTAAATTAGTTTTATATAGAATACAAGTATTTATTTATTTACTATTTATATTTATATAGTAACCCTAATTTAACTAATACGTATTAATACTACTAGTAGAATAAACTCTTTTATATTCTCGAAGATAAGAATAAAGAGGAGGGGTGTATAAAGAGTAAAGAAATATTAATACTATTAAGGAATTTAAATAAAAAAGGAAAATCAATATTACGGAAAGAGTTAAACGAATTAAATCAAACTAATCTCATAATACTAGAAGTAAATTAAAATAAAGATAAGGATAATCTTAATAATTAAAATAATTTAGGTTTAGGGTCGTATATATTATACTTAAACCGGAATTTAATATACGTCTTTAAATACTTTAACGGAGTATATAGAAATTATCTAGATAATAAATTCTAATATCTTTTCTAAAAGTCGGAAATCGATTCGGATATAGACGAGGATCCGTTAGAGCCGAATATAATATTAAATATTAATATAATACCTCTTGATACTCGTCGATAATTTAGGAGTAATATTAAGTTAGAATTTAACACCGCGACTACTCGTTAAATAGGAGGTTAGTAAATAGTAAAAAATAAAAAACCTATAAAGGAAAAGAACGCTAAAGATATAACTAAAAATAAATATTTATTATTTTATTATATATCCTAGCTTTGTCCTAATCTTTATATTAATTTATAAATTTAGATATAATCGTTAATAGACGCGACCGGCCTTAAAGGAATCTAGAGACTTTATAAAATAATAAATATATTACCTCCCTTCCGGCTTTATCGTAATCTTTATATTAACCTCTAATTATATATAAAGTTTTTAAAATATAGAAATCCAAGTTTAAAGATAAACTTAAAAGTAAATTTAAAAATAAATTTAAAAATAAACCTAAAGGTAAGCCTAAACCTATATTTATAACTAGAAATAATATATATTTTCCCCTCTATAATTCTATATAAGTAATATATTAATATATATAAATAAGGAAAGGAAAAGGCCTCTAATTAATTTAATATAATACTATAAAATAACGGGGAGGGCTCGAGTATTAATTTTTTAATAACTCAGCCTCTATTTAATAGTAAAACTACTATAAGACCGATACCTAATAAATTTTTATATAAAGCCGCTTCTCGTATCCTTAAGACTAAGCGGAAGAAGTAGGGAAAAATAAATTAAATTCCTATATCTACCTAACGACGTATAAAGCTCGGTAGTAAATTTTATATTATTTTTAATTACTTTTATCCTAATTAAGGTATTAATCCCCGTTAATAAAAATACTCTAGGAAATTAAAAGATATTAGAAGACTTTCGATTTATTAATTTTAAAAGTACTTTTTTTATATTTAATCCGCGAGATCTATTACTAAAATCTTTTTAAAGATATACGATTTTAGAGTAATATAATTAGCGCTTTATAAAAGACTATAAAAGGCTATCTAATATATATATTCTTTAATAAATTTATTTCCTATATTATCTCTAAATAGATTATAATTTATATTATTTAGTAACTAATTTATATACTATATATAATAAGTATATTACTCTATAAGCGAAGGATATTAAATTTTTAAAATTTTTAACGAAAATATTAGGCGGGTAAATAAATATTAGTAATTAAAACAAGAAGAGGTTTCGCTAGGGGATAGAATCTTAATAAGAGTTTAATATAAAAATTAATATAATTTTATATACGGAGGATACTAAATAGAGATTAATATATAAATAACTATAATTCGTCGTTCTAGGATATTATAATATATACTAATTATTTAGATCGAGGGTAGTATAGAGGTTAGTTTATTTAATCGCGCTATTAAATCTTAATATACTTTATTTATATTATCGTTATTATAATAGTCTTAAAAATACGCGTAGATATAATTTATTAATAGGAATAATAATTAATATAATTAATAAAACGCTATTAGCGACCCTAAAGATATTTATTATTTATATTAATTATTATCCTAATTAATAAGGTATATATACGTATATATATAAACTATATAGGGCTAGCCCTATTAAGAAGGGAGGAAAGAAATAATAAGAAATCCCTTCTTTTTCTTAAATTAAAGAAGGAAATAGTTTTAAATTTATCCCTTCTCTTCCCTTCCCTTTCCTCTAGGGAAGGGAAGGGAAGAGAAAGTAATCTCTACTCTATTCTATAACGTACTACTTATAATAAAGTTTAAAGATAAAGAGTATAATAGCGCGGACTATATTTACTAATAATTATTAGATAAATAGGAAAATATTATATCTTAACTTCTTTATTAAAGGGGAGTTAGGGCTCGACTAATTTTAATATTATATTAATAAATTAATTTATAATAATAATTACGATTTAACTATTTAGAATAATAGATACCTATTTAACCGCCGTAGTACTCGTATATTATAGAATATATTAAACTCTCTTTATCGATTTTAAGCCCGCGGTCTTAATAACTTTAATTATAAAAATCGTAATACTAATACTAAAGTACTTATTTAGGAAGAGTAATAATTTCTTAATATAATATAAATTTATATAACGGCCGCTTAACTTAGAGTTAATAAATACTATCGAAGTATAATTCTAAAAAAATAATATTATTATTAATTCGATTACGGATACCCCCGAGAAAGTTATTATAAATAAACGAATACTTTATATTTAGAGAGAGTATTTCGCGAAATCTATTAAAAATATTTAACCTATTAATTTAATCGAGTACTTTATCGAATTAAAGGTATATATTAAATTAATTAAAACTAGTCTCCCCCGCTATACTTTAATAAAGCGAGAATTTATTAATTAGATTTTCTCTAAATTAGAAAACGTAGGTATAATTATATAAAAGAATAATCTTTAGAACTATCGAACTAAATTTTCTTTAAAGAAAAAGAACTCGTCTTTATTTCGAGTTATATATAATTTTATCCCCGTTAATTTATTTATAATTAAATCTAACTACCCTATATATTACCTAGAAAAGGTAATCGATACTTTAATTAAATTATTATTCCGGGCTTTCTTTAGTTCCGATATATTAAATAAATATTAAACGATTTTAATAAAGATCGAGGATATTAATAAAATAGAATTTATTATATTAAATAATTAATAAGTATATCTTAGAATAGGATAAAAACTAAAGAATAATCTTTATATATATATTTAATTTACTAATCTAGTATTTAGACCTCTACTAGTAAACGACGAAGGGGTAAAATATATATTAACCCTTATCGAAAACTATAACGATTATATATTTTAAATATTTATAGATAATTATACTATAATAGTTATAGGATTCGATATTTTATTTAAATTCTTATATAAGGATTATTTTCCCCGAGTTATATTTAGCCCTATTTATTTATCCGGGTATAAGATTTTTATATTTATAAATAATTTAGAGTTATTAGGATTTTAAGGGAGTAGTCTAAACCTACGACCGTTTATTAAATACTATAAAAAAATCTAAATATAGCCTATACTAGTAAACCGAGCGGAATTAAATATTTTTCTTTAATTTATACTTTTCCTAAGAATCTTTATCCCTAGACGAGTAGTATATATCCTAGAAATAAAGAAACCCTATTTTAAATTTATACTAATAAAGCTAAAAGTTAAAAAAGTATATAATAATAAGGTCGAAGTATACGACGAGGATTTTACGAAAATATTAATTCGTAAATCTAGGCCTAAAAAACTAATAGTCTAACGTAAATATATCGAGAAAAATATATTTAACTAGGGTAATAACTAGTAAAAGTCCTTCGACGTAATTAAGGAAACGATTATATCTAATATTATAATAGGAGTAGATCCGGATTTATAGTTCTACTTAATAGTTAATACTAGCTAGGAAACCGTTAACGGATATCTTTTCTAATTATAAAATTAACCGGTTAATATAGAAATTTCCCCGAAATTCCTACCTAACGAATAGATTATTATATTTTTATTCTTTAAACTTAATAATACGGAGTCCCGGTATATTAATTCGGAAAGAGAATACCTAGTTATTATTAAATATTTAGTTAAAATTAAGTAACTCGTTATCGGGTCTAAATATCCGGTTAAAATCTATAGTAATTATAATATATTAATATTAATTTTCATTAAAGGCTAGACGGAGAAAGGTAGAATATTAAATTAAATAAACTAGTTAAGAGAATATAACTTCTAATTAATTTATAAACTTTCGCGAGATTAATATATCGAGATTACCGACGACCTCAGCCGAATATTAACTCTATTAACGTCTATTAATAGAGTATAAGATTAGGATTATATAATTATAATAACTTTATAACTAGCCGATCTTAAATAGTACTCTAGGTTAAAGTAGATTCGTAAATAAATAGAGGATCGAATAGAAAAGTATATAACTTCGTTAATATATTACTAGCTCATTAATTATATATAGAATAAAGAAGTAATACTAAGCTAAATAAAACTATTAAAAAACTAATAGAGATTTTTACGAGAAATAATAAAGTATTATAAACTACTAGAACCTTATAAATCCTAGATCCTCCGTTACTATAAAAGTACTAGCGCCGAAAGTATTTATTTTATAGAAGCGGAAGTACCTAGATTCCTATATATAGTATATAAAAGTTATAGATACTACGTAGTAGCCCTAATATTAGATTTTTTTATAGGAAGGGCCTACTAGCCCACGAGAGTTAAGGATATATATATATAAGTATAGAATTACTACTCCTATTAATTAAAAACGAAGAAACTAATTAAAATTAATATTTAAATAATATAGTACTTCGCCTTATTATTTATATTAGGGATAAATTAAATCGGCCCGATAAACCCTCCGTATTTAATTACGGGCGTAATATATATTCTATTAATAATAAATTACTTTACGAGATTCGCCTAAATAAAATTATATATTAAATATATAATTATTAAAGTTATTAATATATTCGAGAACTATATTTCCCTAGTCTTCGGATAATTAAAGGGTATATATTTAAATAACGAATTCTATTTCGTTAATAACGATATAAGAAATATATTTATATAATATAAAGTAAGTTATTTTACCGGCCCTATTAGTTATCTTTCTTCGATAAAATTACTAGAGAGGGGAGTTTAGGAAATAATAATCTTTATAAATAAAAAATATATTAATAAATAAACGCACGTAGGATAGTCCCTTATCGTATAAAAAGAAATATTAGAGATAAATATTAAAAGAGTAAAAATTCATAATTACTCGCTAAATTAACTAATACTAGGATTCGAGTCTTAATTATATTATTTCGATATTAACCTAGTACCTCTCCTTATATTTAATAAAATTAAAGAAGAGTTACTATAATATTAATATTAAATCTTTACTACTTTACGAGAAGAGAATAAACTTCTATCTACCGAGGTAGCCTTATATATATATTATAAATATAGAAAGAATTTACGTAAATAACGAATCCTAATATTAAGAGATTTAGTCCTCGTCTAGAACTATATTAAAGTAAAAGAATATAGGCGGAAACTAAAGTAAAAATAACTAGGACTAAAACTATTAACGAGATTAACCCTATATAAATTAAGCGGATATATTAAAAAATTATATAATAACGGAAAAGAAAAGAGGTATAATATTATACTATACTAAGACTAGCTTCATAGTAGCTACTAAATATAGTATATAGATCCTATATAGGGAGTATACGGCGTAGTTACGCTATTTATATTATAGTATTATATTATAGTTTCTAGTACTCCGGAGCCCCTTTAGAAATAAGAGGCTCGGAGCCTTTACTTTAACTCTTTAAAGATTAATTCTATTTTTTAAATATAAAGATTATTTTCTTATTAAGACTTTATACTTATTTTTATATTATTATAAATACCTTAAATATTATAACTTAATAGTTTTAATCTCTTTTAATCTTTTTAAATAATAATTTATTAAAAGTATAGAAGATCTTTTTAAAAATAATTATCCCGAAGGCGAGATATACGGGATTAATACTCTAAATAAAAATATAAGAGATTTACCGGAGAATATTAATTTTACGGTAGATTAATAATTTATAGAATTAAAATATAAATAAAAAGCCCTCGAGAAAGAGGCCTCTATTATTACGATTTAAAAGAATATCGAAAATTTACGACGTACTATCGTAGGTAAAGGAGATAAGGAAATCGAAAATAATCCTTAAAAACTAAATATAAAAGACGAAAACGACCCGACGATAAATCGTAGTTAAATCGGTTATAATATAAATTAAGGTAATTTATAATTATTAAAACTACGGGATTTTTATATAAAGAATCCGTAAAATTATTAAGAATAAATCTACGACGTAGAGACCGCGTTCCGTTTAATACCCGTAAACTTTTAAATAAACGAAAAGAAGATTTTATATATAATACCTTATTTAAAGGGGTAAATTAAGAAATTATAAAATAAATATAAGGAACTTTATTTAATAAATATATTAACGTAGAAATTCTTTACGAACTATTTATTTAACGTAATCGAGGACCCTTTAAACCGAGTTATAAATACGAATCTTAAATATTAATATATACGTTAAAGGAATAATTAATTAGTACGAGATTTCGATATTTACCTTAATACCCTAAAAACCGAATTACCTCCTTATAATAAAGAGTAATAGATAATTTATCTAATAACCCGTTTAAGACTTAATATTTTAAAAAAAATTAACCGGGCCTAAAGTATTCCTATTAAACGAACCGAATTTATATTATTTACGGCGCGTTATAAATATAATCTTAATCGAGACTTTAAGATATAAGATAATAATTAAGATAATTAATTAAGACCTCGGAAGAGATATAAAAAAGGGTTAAAGGGCGGAGATAATAAAGATAAATTTAATACGAGGGGATAAGATTTTAATAGGGGTAATCGTAGAAATATAAATAAAATATATACGACTCGCGCGAGCGATAAGAATCTTAAGGATATTAAGTACTTTAATTATTATAAGCTCGGTTATTACTTTAATAAATATCCGGAGAAGAAAATAAAGACTATTAATTATATCGGCGATTATACCGCCGAGTTAAAAAATAATAAACCCTTAAGGAAGTCTTTATCCCAAGGGAATAAGGGGAAATAAAAACCCGACCGAGTATAAATATCGATAGCGAAGTTATTACGAACCTAATTAATATTAATATAAAAATTATTCGTATTAAAATAAATAAAGATCTAGGAGCGGAGATAAATATTATTAACGAGATATTTATATAATAATATAACCTAGAGCGTCTTGAGAGCGAGCCGTTACCGATTCCCAAATAAATAAGCGGGTAATTTATTTATTACTATAATATTTATAATATCGTTTACCGGTTAACCGATTTATAAAGATAAACTAAAGAGTATAATAATATCTTTTACTTTATTAATAAAAAAGGCTCGCTTATTATTATAAATATACCGGTTATAAAAAAGGAAAAGATTTAAAACGATTATAGTATACGTACCTAACGGTTCGGTATCGCGCTAAATACGTATATATTAAAATTATTTAAGGATTTTACGAAATTATTAAAGACGTAGCTAGTTATATATATATTAATTTATATTAAGGCTGGTCCCTTTAATTAAGATCTTATTAATAAAAACGAGGCTAAAAAAGGCGATACCACCGTTAATATAATATCTTTTAATAATTCCGTTATCGTACCGCCTACGCTTCTTAATAAATTTATAGATTTTAACGATATCTTTTTAGATAAAGAAGTAGGTCGATTACCGTCGTATAAGAGCGGCGACTATATAATTAATATAGAGGGTAACCCGTTATACGGGCCTCTTTATAATTTATCGAACCTAGAATTAATAGAGTTAAAGAGATACCTAGACGACGCCCTAGCGAAGGGTTAGATTAAATACTTCGTAAGCCCCGCCGGGACTCCTATCCTTTTTATTCTAAAGAAAAATAATAGATTATAATTATACGTCGACTACCGAGGTCTTAATAAGATTATTATTAAGAATCGCTATTTATTACTCTTAATTAATAAGACGTTAGACCGCCTAAATAGCGTTATATAATTTACGAAGTTTAATTTAAAAGATATTTATTATCGAATAAGAATTAAAGAAGGTAATAAATAGAAGATAATATTTCGTACGCGGTATAATCTTTTCGAATATATAATAATATTATTTAATTTAACGAATATACTTACTACTTTTTAAGCCTATATTAATAAATCGTTAACGGGTTTAATAGATATATTTTACGTCGTTTATCTAGATAATATCCTAATTTATTTAAATTTAAAAGAGGAGTATATTAACTACGTACGATAAGTACTCGAACGCCTACGAAAATATTCCTTATTCGCGAGTCTTAAGAAATACGAGTTCTTTACTCGGTTAATTAAGTTTTTAGGGTTTATTATAAATACCGAAGGTATCTCGATAAACGAATATAGGATTAATATAATTTAGTCCTAATTAAAACTAAAGTCCTTTTATAATATATAAGTATTTTTAGGCTTTATTAATTTTTATCGTCGATTTATTTATTATTATTTATAAATAGTAAGTTTATTAACGGGTCTATTAAAAGGTAGTTAAGATAATAAAAAATTTAGGTTATTTAAATAACTTAAAGAGGTAGAATAAACGTTTTACCTACTTCGCGATTTATTCTCGTATATATTTATTCTAGTATACTTTAATCTAGAATTAAAAATTCGGATTAAGATAAATACTTTTAATTTTACCGTAGCTACGATTTTAACGTAACTATAAAATAATAACGAATAATATCCCGTCGCTTTTTAATCCCGTAAGATATAGGGTTTAAAAGTTCGATACGAGACTTATAATAAGGAGCTCCTCGTAATCGTTACGATATTTAAATAATAGCGATATTACCTCGAGGGTAGTTTATATAAAGTAGAAATCTTAACCGATTATAATAACTTAAAGGGTTTTATAAATATTAAATAATTAAATAATCGCTAAGCGCGTTAAATAATAAGACTTTTATCTTTTAATTTTTTAATTTCGTATCGTTTTAAAAAGAGTAACCTAATTAATAACCCCTCGCGTCGTTTTAATTATAAAGATTAAGATAATTTTTTAGATAATATATTATTTATATTATAATAAAAGTTATTAAATTTAAAAGGTACTAGTTAAGGCCCTATTTTCGTTATAATACGAGATATGTTCGTAAATATAAAAGATCTAGAGGTAAATAATACTTTATTAATATTAAATAATATATCCGTAGGCGTCGCGTAAAACCTAATATACGTAAAATTTACGTTATTAAGGTCTTTAAGGCTTATTATAAAAAAAGTATATTCTTCGGTAATATATTTATTTAGGCCTAAAGAGTTAATACTTAAACGGGAAATTCTAAGGAGTTTAAACGAGATATTTATTTAAATCGATTACGATATAATAAAGGAACTATTTAATTTTATCGCTAGAATTATAAACTATAAACTATTTATTCTACGTATTATTATTAAATTAATAGTATTTTACGAAACGGTTTATAATATTAAGAGCTTATTAATAATTAAAATAATTCGCGCTTTATAAAAGGATAATTCCTTCTCGTAAATAAAAATCGCCGAAATTATATAAACGGATTACTAGCGTTCCGCCGGAGTATAGACTTTAGATTCTATATTAATTTTTAGATATAATAATAAGATTTATATATTTAAAGAAGGATTAATCCGCGAAGAGTTACTAAAATAATATTATAATAATATATTAACGGGGTATTTTAACGTTAAGAAGATAATGGAGTTATTTACTAGAAAATATTTCTAGAGTACTCTTAAGGCTAACGTACGGGAATATATTAATATATACGATATATACTAGCGGGTTAAGGTATATCGATACCGCCTTTATAACGAGATTAGTTCTTTATTATATCCTATAGAGTCGTAAAAGGAAATTATAATAAATTTTATTACTAGCTTACCTTTAAATAAACGATACGGGCGCGTTTATAATATAATTCTTATAATTATAAATAAATATATAAAGATATTACGATATATCTTAACTACTAAAATAATTAACTCTACGGGGTTAATAGAGTTAATATTTAAAGAAATTATCTTAAAGTTTAGAGTTCTTAATAAGATTATTTCTAATAAAGATTTTATTTTTATAAATACGTTTTAATTAAAAGTATACTATTTAATAAAAATTAAGAGGCGCTTAAGTACCGTATTTTATCCGTAGACGGATAATTAGATAAAACGCTAGAACTAAACTTTAGAATATTATTTAAAAACCTTCTATTTAAGCGAGTAAAATAACTAGGTAGTACTCTTACCTATAATAGAATAAGTATATTATAATATATAGTATATAATAATAAAATAGATATTATTTATAGTTATATATAGTTATAATCCTTCTCTTAAACTATATCTTAAGGGCGAGATATACGGGGGAGAAGTACTATCGGTATAAAAAAGAATTAAAAAATTAAATACTTTAAGAGAGTACCTAATAAGAGTATAGATTATCGCGGTCGAAGCGTAGAAGCGTAGCCATAATAGAAAATATAAGCCGAAATTATTTAATATAAATAATCTTATATTATTATTAATTAAAAACTTAATATAAAAATAACTAAATAAAAAGCTCTCTTATAAAGTAATTAGATTATTTAAAATTTTGGATACCGTCGGAATATAAACGTACCGCCTAGGATTATTAACCAGCTACTATATTTATAATATTTTCTATATATCGCTTCTAGAGCCGTATTATTAACGATAGGGCGATATTTCGATTCCTAATATACCTTTATCGGAATTAATAAATAATACGAACGAATAAAAAATAGAAAGGGTATTAAAAAAGAAAAAGGTAAAGAGCGAGATACTTTACCTTATAAAATAACTAGGATAATTAAAGACCTTTAATAAATAAATTAATATAAATACTTTAAATAACGCGCTAGAACTACGAGAAGTATTCGAAGAGAATATAAAAATAAAAAAGGTATAAAAAGTAAAGAGTAAGAAGAGGAAGCGTTATTAATTACTAATTATTATTAATTATTTTTTACTAGTAGACTTCGAGCGAGATATATCCTTACGGTTAACGGGGCGCTTACGGGTAGGCTTATATTTATAACGGCCAGCTTTCTTAATATTAAGACTCGGTTATTTACGAGTAAGGCCGGGGCCGGGAAATTAAATTAAAAGACGAGGGGTAGAAGTAGAATTAAGATTAGGATTATTAATCTTATCTTTAACTTTTTCCTTAGAAGCCTTACGAGAAGATATTAATTTATTTAAAATATAACGACTCGTACCCTTTATACCGGCGTATTAAAGGCGAGGCTTTACGATATCCTTAACTAAAAGAGCTTTACGACTAGACGTTATAACTCTTTATATACCGCTAGAGAATAAAATAAAATTAATAATATCGAGATCGTTAATAGTAGGTATTTTAAATTAATTAGTAACGGGATTAAAGCCGGGAGAAGAGTCGTATTCGGAGGCGTCTCGTATACGACGAGTACGAGTATTATCTTCGTCTTTATCGTCGGCTTTATCTTCGTCCGTCGATTTAAGAAGATTATTAAATTAATACTACGTGGTCCTACTTTAGGGCGTACCCGTATCCCGGGTAGTAATCCCTCCCTAAAAAACTATTAATATACGAATTATATTTAAACTATATTAACTTATTAGAGTATAAAAGGTATTATTTATACCCTCGACGCTCGTAGTAAATCGAGATATTAATTATAGTATATCCTTCCCTCTTTTAACGTCGCCGCTTTTAGGTTTAATCTCCCGAAGGAAGGCTACGATATCTTTTATATATTTAACGACCCGCTTATAAAAATATTTATTAAGGCCTCGACGTTTTAAACGATTAAGAAGAAAATTTATAAGGGTATAAAATTTAGACGGAATCTAGATACGTTAATATAATTCGGTTTTAGAATATTAACGATATATAGGATTATATAGATACTTATTCTTTACGTAATAAATATACTTTATATATAATACCTTATTATATAGGACGTAGTTATTTAAATTTATCCGTTTAGAGTAACGGAGGTATAAAAATACGGATAAACGCGGGGTAGGAGTAAAGCGGGCGGTTATTTTACGGGGAGCGAGGGTTAAGAACGTATTAAATATTTAAATATTATCGTTAATATTATATACTATAAAGATTAAATTAATATACTAAGTATTAAAATAATTTAATTATATATATATTATTAATAAGGTAAGATATAGAACTAATAATTTAAAAATAAAATAAATATTACGATAATATTAATTCTTTTAAAATATATTTAAATACCTTATTTAAAGATAGAATATATTATTTATTTATTTTAATAATTATAAATTTAAAGAAAGAATTTAAAAGAAGAAGAAAAAAAAAAAAGACTTCGTCGGCAAAACGAAAAGTGGCTCGATCGTGGCTTAGGGCGCTCGACGGGCGCCCCGGGAGCCTTAAACGCGACACCCATCTACCGACTCGACAGGCGCCCGAGGCATACAGCCAAGGGGCCTAGGGCCACTCGGGCGTATACCGAGTAAGCCTAAAACCGCCACTAACGGGCACTAAATTAGGGGTGCGCCACTAACTTTGGACCCCCGTCCATGGCCCTATTCCATTCATGGCCATGGCCCCATTCCATTCATGGCCATGGCGCATTCCATGGTCCTGTCGCTGTCGCTACCCCCTAACTGTTACTGTCGCACCCATAAACCCCTGACGCATGCCCTGGCGTATGGCCTGCGCATTACCCCCGCGAGGATTTCGCCTGAATCGATCGATTCCGGGGATCAAAACTTGCTGGCGTTAAGGGTGGTTCCGGGGGGTCGCTACCGTCGATAGGGGCGATCACAGAACATCAAAATTTTAGGTGGTAAATCACGTGATTTTCTAAGGCCAGGGCCCCTAAAGCTCCGGGCTTAAATTACGCTCGTTAGGAGCCCGACGCGTGTCTTATAGCGGCCTCGGGCGCCCGTCGAGCGCCCGTCGAGCGACTTAACGCTCGAAGGGTACTCGGCGGGCGCTCGACGGGC
>JAABUW010000484.1_pt1 | contig 79307 bp, 21 predicted proteins | sample 5560081 | NCBI WGS metagenome assembly JAABUW01 (sample SAMN10711882, study PRJNA513363) | rock metagenome | isolation source: Antarctica rocks | place: Antarctica: Victoria Land, Knobhead sud | reverse complement strand
AGCGGACGTGGAGTGTGGTGGCGAAAGATATCCGGATTGGCCATTTTCAAACCGCTTCTTGCGGTTCTCTAGGTGGTACTGTGACTTACTTGATCCTTTAGCGGATGCATCGTTTCGCTGGCGTTTGTCAGGATAGGAGATGCGAGCCTCGAATACATTGCGGTCAGTGGTGGCTCGCCACGGTGGAACAACCTGGTTTCCTGCTTGCTGATCATCCCATTCGGATGACTTTCTCTTTTTAGAGTTTTGGATGTCAAGGTAAGAACTCAGGTTAGTGTCAGCGACGCTGGGAGTAGAAAAAGAGCTCTTCCAGACAGGAATTGCGGGTATTTGCACAGATTTCGCAGCCTCGATACGTTCTTTCTGGATTACTTGCTGAGGCAACGGAAGACTGGCCCAATCTATGACATGCAGAGTCTCACTTGATGCGGCATCCGATATTATATGTTTTAACTTCGTTTCCATCTCCAAGCGGTCGATACCAGGCAAACTATTGTCCGAGGCAAAGGCTCGCTGGACGTATTGGCGCACAGGTTCAGGCCAGTCACGTTTCGGTTTCGCGTTATGGGGTGTACCATTTGCAGGAGCGGCGAACGAAGTAGATGGAGGAGGCTCACGCGCGAACGTTCGTCTGGCAGACACTGCGGTGAAAGCACCAGTTACTGCAAAGATAGAGGGTAAGCGTACGATCAGCGGAACAGGAATCAGGTAGACTCAAGAAAGAGCTAATAATTGCTCGCGTCAAAATAAGTACAAGGAAGGGTAGCTCACAGGACATTGCAGGATAATGCGGTAGACTAGCACCCCAAGGCGCCACGGCATTCATGAGTCTTCTGAACGGTCGGTGAAATGAAGAAGAAGAAGAAGGCGGACAAACGTCGGGTTAAAAGGTGAGAGTACCCTCAGGCTATACCAGTCAAAAGGTGATACCTGCTACGAATTTGAAGATAGAGTGGCGACAAAGGTGATGAGCTGCATGGAAGTGCAGAGATGGAGTAGGGTGATGAACTTGGTAATGAAACAAAATTCAATACATTGAATACCTTACACAGCCCGTTATTACCTTAAATGCCAAGGTGACTGAAATCTGCGCGACGATCATGCCGCATTGAGATTCGGGTAAGAGCTGCTTTACAGTCGCGTGATCTGAGTGATTATCGCGCGACTAGAATGCGACATTGGATGCGCGGCGCGTAATAGAACTGAGAGATTTTATGGCCCAGAGAATCGCCGATCCACAGCAAGGGCCATTTATAAGTAGCAGTAGTCAATAGTTATTCTCAAGTGGCCGTGGTTATCCATAACTGGCGATACGCATTCGCAAACGGTAATGATTCAATCGCCGAAGTAACTGGTATCGACAAATAGATACATATTTTACTCGGAACAAATTATTACAAAAAATGCTCTCTTTTTGTATACTTATAATTCAAGAAACTATAAATTAATTACAGTTATATGTTTTGTTATCTTGATTCGATCAAAAATTCGAACCGAGAAATCTCTATATATTAATCAACTACCGTCTATCAAATCAAGAAATTCGGTAAGCAACTGACTTAGAAACAAATATTTTTACGTTTTTAAATTATTAAATGCTTTACAATCGAGTTCTTTATCAACAGATATTTCTTTGTTCAATCTTGAAAATGCTCTATTAGAGCTCTCTGTCTATCAAAAGTAACGTTTCTTGAAGCTGAACTGACTTTTAAATCGAGATAAATATCGTTTCTAGAACGTTTTGCGCATTATATATCGATTCTGACTGAATATAAATTTGTAGATATTGAACAGATTGATAGTATAAATATAAATAGAAGTATGCAATCGCGATTGAATATATCTCTTCTTATTTATATAGTCAGATAGTAACTGTTCTTTTTACACATAATTAATTAGTGCTTGTACTGCTAAGCTGTAATACTTGTCGAAGTCTTTATAAGTCAACTATTCGAAAGACGAGACAGCACGATTTTGTTAGTTGTGTTCTGAAACTTTTCTATTGTTGATGCTTCGTGCGCAAGTTATAGAAGAACTCGTTTGTTGAAGTTTACAGTAACAATTGGAAATCTGAAAGATAAGCAGATTAATAGCAGAATATTGCTTAAAACTTTTTGAATTCTGTTTTTAGCAGTTGTCTTCGATAAAATAGTTGTATAAGCTCGAGTAACAGTCAGCTCCGAATTATATTTTATCTAGAATAGTATTTAGAAAATTTGCAACTGTAGATCTAGACTCGGATTTCTCGCGAATACTGTAAAGTATTACAAATTGCAAAATACAATCAGCTGCCGAGTTCTAGACTATATCGATCTGCTTCAGAATTCAGTAAGATTTAGTTTTAGACTATTGACTGTCGATTTTATTTACTAGTAAAGTCGAGACAGCTATACTATATAATTTCTGCTATTCTATCTGCGTCTGCTCGAGCTCGAAAACTTTATTTTCAGTTTTTATTGTTGTATACTGGTCTGAAGAGTAGATATTACTCTATTACTAGAATACGAATTTTTTTGCAGTTGAATTGTCTGCTGAGCTCAGACTCGAGACATTTTGAATTCGGACACAATATTGCGTTCCGATCAATTATAATAAATCTGATTGAGAACAACTTGATTGCTATATGGACGCAGAGTATACAGAATATAGATTTCTTCTATATACTGAATCAAGTTGTAAGAGAGAGAATTTATATTATAAATAAACAAGACTGACTATTTTATCGATTGAACAATCTGAAATATGTTCGACAAAATATAGTCAGCAACAAGATAAATAAAGTGTCTATCAATTCTTAATTAAGCTGTCAATATCAGTTTTTAGTATATTTAAAAAATTGTAAATTCTTTTCTCGAGCGATCTGATCTGAAGTTTTGGAAAATTTTTGATTGCAATTTCGATTATATATATTGCAGTTTTCGAAACTCGTTTTTGCACATCAAGAACTCTATAGCTGTAACAGTTTAATATTAATTTTCGAATTCGAAGATTGTGTTCTATAAATACTTTTATCTTTATTTTCTGAGTATCAAACACGACAAAACAGACTGATATAAGATTCTTAAAAAAAATATTGTTAAAAAAGAACTAAAATCAGTAAAAATAACAATAGTGCAAGAAGACTTGTAAATATAAACAGATATTGCTTGTTGCTTCTTTCTGATTGTATCTAGATCTATTATAGATATTTGTTTTGCTTTTACTGTAATAGCAGAAACAACTGTTATATTTGAGTTTGATATCTGACATAAAATTGAACAGTAGATCAAAATAAGATTTTCTAGATTTAAAAAGCTCGAGAACTAGATTAAAGCAATAAAAGATAAAGTATTAACAACTGAAAAGATAGATATCGAGTGTTTTGTTTTCGGCTAGAAATATTTTGCTAAACGTTTGTATCGAAGTTTTCTTATTTCTGTGTTAACAGAAGTTTCGCTTGTATATAATATAAAATATAAGAATATTCTGAAAATGTCGCTGTAAAATGCAAAAACAATTCAACAGATTTAGTGCTTGTTATTATACAAATAAATTTCGAGAGAAACAAAACAGTATAGTAAAATTCTATATACAAAATACTTTGACAATAGCAACTTATCGAGACACTTCAAGAAGTATCTGTCTTGAGTATATATATTTTTTTAATCTCAGTTTTATATAGTTTTTTTATATAGCTCTTCTTATTCTTGTTCAGAGCTATAGTATATACCGCAAACGTATCTATTGTTCTTACCGGTGCTTCTATACATTTTACAAGAATCTATAACGAACACTATTATTAATATTGTTAGAACAACGTTATTTCTGCATCGCAGTTCTCAAGATATAGTATATTTATCTGCTTATAATATTAACAAATATTTACCGATTTCTGCGAGATAGCTGCTGTCGATCGAAGTGTAACAGATTTTTCGCTATCTGTATTAATTTTGCACTTGAAAATATTAGAATATCTAGCGAGCTATCGGGAGTCCGGCAACTTATTGTATATTTCTTGAATTGTAGTCAATATTGTTTTTCTAGAAGAAGTGCGAAACGTTTAGAAAAAGAACGTTATACATTATAAAGATATTACTCGGTTGCCAGATTTGAAGAGTTTAGTCCGAGTGTAACGCTGTCGGATTTTTTTCGAAAACTGCTAGCGTCAGAGAGATCTGTTGTTCAGTTTTACTTTTAATTCTGTTTCTCGAACTAATTTTTATATCAGTCTACGTAGTTATTTAAAGTTAAAAGTCGAGACATTAATACAAGTCGCAGCTCAAGCTTTTATCGGCGCAAACATATATTTTTTACAGTATAATCTGAAGAATGTTATCTACGATCTATTCTCGAGAGAACAGAAGCTGACAATTAGCAGTAAACTGGAATTGATGCGTAAATCGGGCGAAAACAATATTACTACGTTGTATTACAAATCCAATATCAATAAAAAACAACTATAGAATTATCTATCGCCAAATAGTTGTTATTTCCGAATAAAAAGATATAGATTACGCTTCGATTCCGATAATATATAGAATAATATTCCGATAGCATATACAAAACAAGATGTTACTTGATTCTCAAGATATAAAGTTGATAGACAGCAATCGAAGATATACAAATTGACAGCTTTATTTAACGAAATCAGAAATCAGATCAAAGATACAAAGAATCAAATTAGAAATACAAAAAATCAGATTAAAAAGACGAAAAATCAGATTAGAGACGCAAAACATCAGATTTAAAAAACAAAAATTCAGATCGAAAAAGCGATAGCAGCAAAACAAAATGCTGAGAGAGAAATAATTCGACTATATTTGATTATTCGAAATTTTTAAATCAAATCAGCAATACTATTAACTTTGAACTTTACAGCGCACAATCTACAGCAGAAGTCTTTGTCTATATTTTTATTGTTTATATTACAAATGCACAATTCTAGTCTCAAGTTATTTTTCGATTTTCAAATTGCTACAGCTCGAAGCACAAAAATTCAATATTAATACTTTTTCAGTTTTAACAGTTTGAATTTCAAATTTCTTGTCTTGTCAGCGTATTTGAATATATATATATTAGTGTTGTCTTTTTTTATTAATCTAGATTTTCGAGCTTCGTTTCTCTATAATTAATCTGCAGATATATTGACAATACTGTTCTATAAATTATATTTATTTTCAACGTTCAGTTTGCAGAATATCGAGTCAAATTATCGAGCTCGGTATTTTGTTAATTGCTCTGCAGATATATCGAAAATATTGTTTTATTATTTAAATTTGTTTCTAACTCTAAATATAAAGATACTCGAGTCTAAACAACAAGCGCTGTACTTTTATAAATTTTCGGCCGAAAGATTTTTAACAAACTCTCAGAGTAAAACTGTACAGACAGATTTGTTTTTTATCTTATATATTTAAAACTATTAACTCAGAGCTCGATTTTATAATAATTTGCTTGCAGATATATCTGTTAGAATATTTCAGCTTGCAGATTAAGTATTTGCAGATTTTTTAATATTTTAAAGCATATTTGTATAAGCTAAAGCTTTATAAGATATTCGATTGCTGATATTTTTGTTCAGATAAACATATACGCTCGACTTACAATATTTAATTAACTATATCAGTATAACTCGATATCTTATATAGCGACTCGACTGTCTTGTTTAAGTATATATAGTGTCGAATATTTGCTAGTTCAAAAGTGTTAAATTGTTTTGTTCTGTTGATATTTTAGAGAATATCGAAAATAGAGCAAATCAGTATACAGTTATTTATAAATCTTTATATTGTCTTTTACTCTATATTCTTGTCTCAAGTCAAATATTACTGAGTCTTTTATTCAAAATATCTTAATAAATTATTCTATTACAGATCTGCTACAACAATTCTTTGTTTGTTAACAATATTTCTCAAGATTTTTTTTCTTTTGCTCTGCTCGAATCGCGCTGCTGCAACTATAATATTTAACAAAATACAAAAAAGCAATAATTACTGCTAATCGAAAAACAAAATAGTATATTCGATCGACTTCTTTCAGATCTGTACAAGCGATTTTTAATTTATAAAAATATTTCTGACTCAAGATACAATCTGTAATATATTTAATAAAAGTATCTCGACTGCAATCTCGGATTTCTCTCTATCTATCGATAGCAATTCTTCAGTAAAAAATATCAGATTGTCTATTATTCGGTCTGATTTCGAAAAATCTGTTGCTATTAATATTTCAGACAGTCAATCCGATTCTGATATTTCGACTAGTCAAATTATTTTTTACTCTGTTTTTTTTTCTATCAAGATACTGAGTAATTTCGAATTTTTAATCTCGATTTGCTATTCTGGTTCTGCTTCTGATTTTTCTACTTTAATATTGTAAGTTTCTTTTCGATTGTTATAGAGTCTTAACAAGAGCGTATATAAACTAAATTTCGAAAAAATCTCTTAATTGATCAATAATGCTATTTGCTATATAGTATTCGAATCCGATATCGATATACGGATAATTTTTGCTGTAGTTTTTCAGAAATCGATATATTTCTTATTTATCGCTATATTCAAAAATAATGCAAGTAATTCTGGACTTATGCAGTCTTATAATAGTGTTGACTATAGCAGCACAGCATCGATACTGCAAATAATCAAGAATAAAATCGAGAGAATATATTATCAAGATCTTGATAGAGAAGATAGACTGCGACAGCTTATCTCTAGATACAATATTTATAGAGAATTTCGAGCTTACAATTTAGACAAAAACAGAATCAATACAACAATTTGAGCTCGGCATCTATTGGAACTTCTAGCTATATCAGTAATGTAGCAAACAGACTTGTTGGAGCTATTATTGCACATTAGCTATTATATAATAATCAATCTTATAGTCTGAGATTGCTTTTACTAGACTACAATATCAATTCTTTTTATTTATTTTTCTGATTTTTCTGATATATTTGTCTGCAATTTGACTGTTTTCTCTTGTCTGTTGTTCTAGTCTTTTTGATTTTTTCGATCGATTAATCGATAATAGTCGAGACGCTGAATTTTTATATCTGTTGTAGAATTGCGATCTTTTTGTCTTATTCGAGTTGTTACGTCTTTGTAATTATCTGATTGTAATCTTTTCGGCAGTAAGCTGCTGATTATTACAGTTTTCGCAGAGAGATTGTAATTTCTAGACAGTTTAGTTATAATTACTTTTATCGATTCGTATTGCAAGACGTTTTGGTCTGTCGCAAATCGAAGAGATTGCGTTTTTCTTATTTTGTGTTGTGTTGCTGATAGAGTAAATTCTATTGACAACGTCAGTATATACTGTATAGAAATATTTTTGCTATTATCGAGTATTTTAGTCTTCGATACTTGTTTCGATCTGACTGTTTCCGGATTGTCGATTACTGTTGGAAAAGCGCTCGTAGAGAACTTATATCGCGCACACTGCTGCAAAATATCTTTGCTGTTATTTATTGTTTTACTTTCGGCCATTTGTATCGGTTGGCACAGTCTTATTTTGTTTTTAACTATTAATAAAAGACTAGCTTCTGTAAATCTATATCGCATCTCTGAACTATTTATTGCTTCAGACTTACTTGTATGCGGTCCAGAGACAACTCTACTGCTATCGAATATCTTAATTTTGACTATATCTGTAGAATTATATTCAGTAAGAATATTCGGATCTGTGATTATCAAAGAGAAGTTTGCTTCAGTAACTTGTTATTAAACTGCTGCAGAACTAGTTTTTCTGAAAAATAAAAATTTATTGATTTTTTGCATCTCTGAATACAGATATTGTTCTTGTTTTTTCTGTTTTTGTTAAATATTTATAAGTTTCTGCTCTAGAACTGTTATTTCGTTTGATTTCTGTAATAGTTTCTGATATTTTTGCGCATACTAACGCTTGAGATTAATCAGATTTATATCTGTCAAAATAAATTCAGCTCTCTGATATTTTTGATTCTGCTTTATTTTCTGTAGATATTTTTTCTCTTTTATAAGTTTTTGACGTGTTCGACACTGCTTTTGTTTCAATATAAGCAAGTCGCTTCTCTCTAAACAAGATTTCTGTCGCTTCTCTTTTTAATTTTTATAGATTTTGTAAAAAATTTCTTGTTTTTTTGAGATTCTCTCGCGTATCTGTTTATTCTCTATTTTGTTTGATTTCTGTAATAGTTCTTGATATTCTTGCGCACGCTGACGCTTGAGATTGGTCAGATTTATCTTTTTCGAGATAAATTTAGCTCTTTAATATTCTTGATTTTGCTCTATTTTCTGTAGATATTTTTTCTCTTTTATAAGTTTTTGACATATTTGACGTTGCTTTTGTTCCAGTATAAACAAGTCGCTTCTCTCTAAGCAGAATTTCTGTCGCTTCTCTTTTTGATTTTTATAAATTTTGTAAAAAACTTCTTGTTTTCTTGAGATTTTCTCGCGCATTTTTCTATTTTTTTTCTTGAGCGTCGCAAGCTGATTCTGCTCGAAATACAAATATTGTTATTTTTGCTCTTGATATCTTGTCTGATCTAACTCTTCAGAAATCTTCTCTAATATATTGTTTTCTAGTAATAATTTTAAGATACTCTGTTGTACTGATTTTGAGCTATTATATTTTGTCTGATCGATAACAGAAATTAAGTGCAGTAATTTGTCTGAACAGACTTGAAAGAGCAAAGAGAATATTAAATAATCGGTGTCAAGACTTTGATAGATTTGGAGACTGAGAGTGTCGAAGAATTTGAGATATACAGATTTTATTCGAAAAAAATTAATAATATTGTTTGATTGCTTGTTCTTGGCTTCGTGCAGATAAAATATAAAGTATAAACAACAATTCTATTTATAGTGCTGAGTACAAAATATTTTATATCTATATTTTCTCAATTTATCTGAATTATCTGTTACAAGTTGTAGTTGTCTATTGACTTCTTCTACTGTTATAAATGCAATCTTGAAACGATTTCTGAGAGCAATAATCTATATAAACTGAAAATCTAACTTATAAACAAAATCAGTCAGATCGCGCAGTTTGAACTTATCAATCAGCAATATAGAATTTGCTAGAAAATTGTTTTTTCTTAATTTTTGTAAAATTTTACAATAATTACGCATAGCAAAAATATACAACTGTCGAATTTCCAACTCTCTTTGCATAGATAGATTTGCTGAGATAGTTTTAAATACGTTTTTGCTAGTCTGTATCAAGACTGTATTCAGTAATAATTTGTTGTCCGAAAAAATATTAGCAAAAGCAGTTAATATAGTGTTTCTAGAATTCAGACAATACAGCTATCTCAGACTATCAGCTCAAATATCTAGATATTTGAGATTCTCAAAAAATTTATAAAAAAAAAAATCAATCTGTTAAAAGATCTTAGTTTGTTCAAAATAAGCTTACACTTATATTGATTAAAACAGTATAGTACAGTTTCTATTGATATTTTTTAATACAGAAGCTCGGAATTTGTCTTTAATATTTACAGCGCTCTGAGTTGCAAGTTTTCTATAGTATATATATCTAGCTTGATTATAGTACTCTTGTTGTTAGAATATAGCTCAGATTAGAAGATCTTGATATAGTCGAGATAATAGAAAATTTTCTGTTTTTTCTGTAAACTTTTTTTATCAAACAATAGTTAATAGTCTTATCTTATCGTATCTCAGAACAAATATCTTATATATAATATTTAGTTTTAGACTGTCTAGTATAACTGATATTTCTAAAAACAAATCAAACGCTGCTGAGAATTTTTTGTGCTGAAAAAACTGTTTCAGATTGTTAACTCTGTGCTTAGACAGATATATCTATCAACAAATTTTTAGATTATTTTATTTGTTAAACTGATATTTGCAAATCTTTCGATAGATCTTGTTATTATACGGATTGTCTTTATTAAAGTATTTCTTGACAATACATTTTCTCAAATCGGTACTCAAATCTGTAGAATAGATTATCAACTAGAAATAAAGATATTTATTTCAGTTATATTTGCATAATAAAGATCTACTGTCTATTATCTGTCTGACAATACAAGAGCTGATCTGGCAGCTTCGAGTCAATAGCAATTATATAAACAATTAAGTTTGAAATCTGATCAGAAAATTAAATCTGAAAATTCTCTATTCTTGTTTCTGCACAACAGATTATTTTTTAAGCTGAAAATATATAGCGCAGATTCGAAATCTTGTCGATTAATAATTGCAGAAATATAATTGTGTAAATCTAGTCGACAACAATTTTTTGCAAAATATATTTTAAGAATCTGAACATACTTCTGACTAACTTCAGTTATATTAATATACAACTATTTCAGCGCAATACAAGCTGTATCTAGATAACAAACGGCTTGTTTGTTTTCGAATCTTGATTTCTGATAAGCTTTGTCTATATTAACTTGCTAATTAATAGTAAAAGTCGAATGTTCGCTAGTTATCTTTTTCTGAATAGTTCTGAGAGCATAATTCTGAATCCGATTATATTTACTACAAATTTTCCAGTCTGACTTTCTTTTTGGCTGATCTATTCTTCTAGAACTTTGCAGCTCTGAAATTTTTATTTCTGACTGTTCAAAATCTTTTAGAAAACGTTTTCTGAATTTGTATATCTGCAGATTTTCTGATTGTAATATCAGATAGAATTTTTTTTATAGCTGACTTATAGAGATTTCTAGAAAAAAGCAGATTAATACGATATCGAATTTAAAGATCTGAAACTCTTAAAGATATAAATTATACAGTAGCTTTTCTACAGCAAAACTTTGTAGTTACGCTTATTTTTATCGAGACAAGAGCAAGATTACTTCAGATTGCAATATAAATTCAGTTAAAAAATCTGTATTATTTTTATTACTCAAGTGTTATTATTCTTATTACGTTTTTTGAAAAAGAGTTCAAGTTTATAAATATGTGGACAATTGCAGCTTGTTTATTGTTTTTGATAAAAGCTAAGATTTCGAGTATTGTCGAACTTTTTTATATAATTGCGTTTTATCTTTCGATTCAGACACTATTTGTTTAAAAGTATTTTTTTTTTCGCATATAGACAACAGGATTTGCGAGCTAGATTTTTGTAATAGACTGTTTTAAAAAATATATCGAGATTTTGTCAATTAATAAACTATTGTATTGACTGTAAAAACGCGCTGATTTTTTTTTGTATTTTTTTAAAATTCTGAATTTGTATATTTTGTATTTAATCAAGATTACAAACAATAAATTTTACAAGTTTTCGAAATTGTCGACACAGTAAATACAAATCTTGTCTACTCTCGAGACAATCAAGAGTTTTTGTATTTGTAATAAAAGTTAAAAAAAAAAAATATTTTTTGAAACAATTTAATAATAGTTTTTTTTAACAGTCGACAATATATTGTTTCTAGATACTGCAGTCGATTTTCGGACACTTTCTTTAAAGCACTTTTTAACTCGAAGTAAAATATTGCTACTAGTAAAGTATATATTGTTCTATAGCAGCGTTCGACAAACTTATAATTTTTGTCTACACTTTTTCTCAATTCTGCTATCCGATTGGTGTTATCGATATCAGATTTATTAGCAGATAGAAATATATTAAGTTTTATATAGTTGTTACAACTCGAGTTATTTAAGTAATTTACTATATTACAAAAATTGTTTTCTCTGTCGAAAAACAATATATAAGCACGTCAGAATCGAGATATACAGCTATTAAACAAAATATATCGAAAAGAGATAAATCTAGACAAAATCGAGATTTTTTGTGTTTCAGTATTTACTGATATCAGAATATCGAACTTGAAAAGAGAAAACTCAATTCTAGAGATTTCTTAAAAAGCAAACTTAATTAAATTGTTGTATTTGCTTATTTTACTGTTTTGAACTGATTCAGTTGCCGGAGTATATGCTATCGAAAAAAGTCTGCAAAAACTTTGTCAGTAATTACTATTAAAGAAACAATTGTTGCTTATACTGGTGCTGCAGACGTTGCTCGATCTCTAGTATTATATTAGCTATAGTAGTCAGAGAAAGCTAGTGTACTTATACTTTTTATATATACAACTTTTCTGTATTGTCTTTCGGTCGGATAAGCTTGTACTTTTAATAATTAATCAGTCAGAATCAGAAAGACACAATCTGTACTTATTACAATTTTTGTTATTCCGAATCTGATTGTTATAGTTAGTTATTACTAGAGAAAAGTCTTTATCTATAATAGTTGCTGTAATTTCAATCTTTGTAGAGATTAAAGTTCGAGCGTAATTAAAAAGACAATTCGAGATACTAAAAATTTTTTTTAAGAAAATCTTTAAGATATAAATCTTGTAACACTTGTTACAATATTAAGTTGTCAACAAATTTCGAAAACGCTTAAAAGTGCTGACACGCGTTGTCGATTGAAAAAAGAACTGTTTTGCTAGAGTTTCGAAAATCGCAATACAATCAGAAATCGATATTTGACGCAAGAAAGTAATTAAAACAATCAGATTTTCTACAGTTATATTAATAATACAAAAAGCTCTAGAAAAGTAACTGATCTATTAATACTGATACTATAGATAATATCAAAACTATTTTAAATTCTTCAAATGTTTTCTAGAATATCTTGTAGCAAGTTCAGAATATCAATTGCTATTATATCTCGAGTATTACTATTGTTTATACTTAAAACACGCAATTCGATAATCAGAGATTTAAATTCAGTTACTATTTTATTTTTACGACAAAGAAGACAGACGTCGATATAGTATTAATTGTCGAGAGTCAGAATCTTTTTGTCGATATTGCAAATACAAATATTGTATATAGTATATTTACAAGAGAGAATATTCTCAGATGCTTTTCGAAAACAACAAAAACAGATTTTGTTAAATTTCAGAAACAATCAATCGAGTTCGAAACAAATAAGAGTTTCTCGATAGCTCTGTATAACTGAATTTTCAGACTTTATTATATCTAATAACAATCTAGTAATATAATATTGTACAAATAAGTTCAGCTGTTGCACGATTTCTTGATCGCTATAGATAGTAACAATAGATTAAAGAATAGTTTGGCAATACAAAGTTTTATAAATAATATCAGAATCAAATACTAGCGTGGATTTTTCAGTATAAGCGAAACTTCTAGAATCAGATAAGTTTATTATATATTTTCGACAAATAAGTGTCTAATATAATAGTCGACGCAATTATAATTATCAAAGATTCTTGAACAGCGTTGTTTTTGAGATTAAATTGTAAAAATCTTGACAAATACTGCTCTAGATCTGTCTAGATCTTGTTATTTTATCGATTTGCAAATACAAAGTCGAAAAACTGATTAAATATAGCAACAATATAATTTACTGTCAGACAAAAAAAGCAACTGAAATATACAACAAAATATAGATAGTCGAGATCTCTTCGAACTACTAATATTTTATCGAGTTTTCTGTATAGAAGTTTTTTCAATTTTCGAAAACAAATTATAGAACTTTTTTGTTCGACAGTCAGATATAGAATTTTGATTGTAGAAAAAAAATTTCGAAAAAATTTATTATAAAATTTTTGCTGAATATTTTCAATATTAAGAATATCGAGTATAGAGCTCGATCTATATTCGACGTAATTTGTAACAATAACTACTCTAGATCTTGTTTTTTTGAAATAGATAGAACTGTTGTTGCTAATAACAATTCAAAAGATTAATAGCTAAACAGCTTTTTCGAAACTAGCAAAATTGTCTGCAAAGACAAAAAGTATATCTATAAAAAGACAGAGTATTCGAATATATACAAAATTGTAAAAATTGATTTTTGTTGTCGTATCTATTTATTATAAGAAGAATAACTCGATTTCAAAATATTCAGTATTATCTGTAATTCGAAACAAGTTTTGGTCGGAACTATTTTAAGTCAGATATATAAAATACTCCGATTCGGCGCTCTTTTTGTTAATCTGTAAAGTTGCTAAATCTGCGTAGATTTCGGATTCAGATTCGATATATAAAAAAAGCTTTTCAAAAGCGACGTCTTTGATCCGTAATTTCAAGAAAAGTATTAATAGAGAATATTGATTGACTGATATTTTTAGTTTAATTGCTAGCTGACTTATACAATCAGAATTTAACAATCTTGTCTTGTTGATATCAACAATCTTCAACTAAGAAAAATCTTTGTTGCGCGATATAGAAATACTTTTTAAAGTCAAGTTTGTATAAAAACAGCAGAAAATTATCTTTCTAAAAATTCGGAGTATTTTTCAGATATTGCTGACGTATCTGATTATTTATCTGCATTGAAATGCTCTCTGAAACAGCTGTTTATAACAGCAAATCAGACAACAGTTTGTAATTCGATCTGCTGAAAATATTCTCGAATTTTATAATATCTTTTTACTATAGACAAAATATCTTCGAATAATCTGTTTATTCTGAAAAAAAAAGCTCGAACTTATTGCGGCTTCTTCAAGATTTCTTTGAATCAAATTAGTCTTGAAGACACGCCGCATAATATATATCAGCAAAATCCGAAAAATGTAACAAGACTATTAGAGAGCTTCGTTTTTAAAGATTGCAACAAGTTGCAGTCAGAAAACTATATCTTCGTTTTGATAAGCAGAGCCGATTTGCTGTCGCAGAATATTTTTTCAAATACTTATTTCGAAGAGCTTCCGACTTTTGCTTCCAAGAGCAGCGTAGTCTGTCTAGATAGTTACTATCGTATACAAGCGGCACAAGAATATCTCGCCGGAGAAGACAGATAATGGGTTGCTTATCTTTACTCAGATAGTAAGAGCTACTGCTTTCGGGACTCGAAAAGTGCAGAAAAGATCTGGCAAAGATCCAGAAAAGATGCGGCAAAGATGCCTATTTTCTATATACAGATGTTTGGGCACCGACTATCTCGAAAAGCATCTCACCGCCGCCTAAATGCGTGCGGAAGAGGTCGCCGGTAAGACAAAGCTATCGGCAGAGTTACCAGAACTGCTCCGAAGCCGGCTAACTCTCTTCTATCTAGACAACAGAAGCAAAAAGAAGTAAAAGAGCAAATCAAAAGAGCCGAATACAATAAGAAAGAGAAGAAAAGAGAGAAGTGCAATAGACAATTGCTATACTAAATAGTATAACAGACAACCAAATACTGCTCTCTGAATCTCTTTTATTTCCGGCACTAGCTTCTCTGTTCTGCAGAACTCTGCTACTGTTTTTAAAATTCGAAAAATGCAGAAAAAATCTGACAAAAATTCAGAAAAAATGCGACAAAGATATCTATTTTCTATATACAGATATTTAAATATCGATTATCTCGAAAAGTATTTTATTGCCGTCTAAATACGTGCGAAAGAGACTGTCGATAGAGCAAAGCTATCGACAGAATTATCAGAACTGCTTCGAAGCCGACTAATTTTCTTCAAGTCTTAAAACAATGTTGTCAGAACAAAAATAATAAGAACTAGCAACTCTGATAACAACGCGAAGTCTGCAGAATTAAATTGAAATTAATTTCGATATAGCAAAAATAGATATCTGATTTTTAACAATCTAAAAGCATAATTATAATCTCTGATATATCAGAATTGCGTATCTCAGTAGCTGCATCGCAACAAAAGAAATAACTGATATAGTAATTATTGTAATCTAAAGAGCGAAGCTTCTGACAAAGAATGTCGATAATTCTTTTTCTATTAAAGATGTCTTCGCCGGTATTAAATAAGAGATTGATAGAACAATCAGATACTATAAAAAGTATTCTTTTTAAAAAAATAATTGCACAATCGGTATTGTCGGCAGCGACAATTCTAAAAATAATATTTTTGCAAAAAAAATCTGTTTTAAAAACAGAAATATCGAGTTCGAGTTTATCTGCAAAAAGTTTAATAGATAATCTGATAATAAATTAATTGACAAAGTTTGCATCGATTAAATTGTGCATATTCTATATAAATTTATCTGCTTGCAGAAAGTCTGCAAAAACAAAACAGAAAACAGCGTAAAAAGTAGTATCTAATTGTATAATAATATTAAAGATAGACAGAATATCTAGTAAAACGTTCTGTATAATAGTTTTGCGTTTACAAAAAATATTGTTGCTCTGACAACATTTAATATCGCGTATAACGCGAAGAAAAAGTAAGTTACTAAAAACTGTATAATCGAAATAGTCTCTATCGATATAGACAGAGCGAAAATTGCAAATATATTTTTTAATAGTCTTTGTCTTAATACGATCGAGATTCAGACAAGCAATTTAACTGACAAAACTTTAAATAGTAACAGACAGAGTACTGCAATTAAAATAAAAATAATAGTGTTGTATATAGCTCTTAAAGACTGTTAAATAGAGATCTTTTGTAATAGCAACAAATCTTTACTATAGAAAGAGAGCTGCATTTCGATCTAAAAATATCTCGATATATTAGAAATTAAAAGAGTTGCAAAAATCTGAACAGCAAAATATACTAACTGTAAATATTTGTTAGCAATAGTCTTGTATTTATCTTGTAATAGTATATTCGCAAAATTGTTTAATTTAAAGTCGATTTAAATCGACTTTATTAGTATATTGTTAAAAGCAAAAATTATAACAATATCTCGCAGCAAATCTATAGAGCTGCTGCGAATAGATTCTTTATTAAGATCGACAACAACAACAGTGTTATTGTTGTAGATAATAATTTTACTGTTGCAAAGACAAAACAGTTAAAGACAAAAAGTATAGAGAATTGTTTTTATTTTGTAAATATTAATATAAAGAGTCTTGCTCTTAATACAAGTAGAATAGTGCTCAGAAAAGACGTCGATAGATATATTGCTTTTATACAATATTCAGTAACTATTTATATTTCAGAAACCGAATATATCTGTCTATATATAAAAGATTGAACAGAGAGCAACAAACTGTAGAATCTTAATACTGTTCTATCGAAGCAGAAAATAATGCTATCAGACTATATCTCTTGTTATAGAGACAGTAATACTGTAATATTATATATCTTTTGTCAAAAAGATATATAAAGTGCTTAGAAAAACGTGTTTCGGCACTATTATTTTGACACAAAAAAATAGAAAATCTATCAGAATCTTCAGACTTTAATACGATAGTGTTTTTGCTTTTGTTGCTGCAACAACAAAATTACAAGCTTGTTGCAGTTTAGCAGAAAGCAGTTGTATCTTTATTGTTTTACTATCTATTTCGATATTCAGAAACTCTATCTGAAGATCTGACTGTTTTTTCTTTTTATTGTTTCGGAGTTCTAAGAAATTGCAGAGCAGATTCTACTTTTTTTGATAGAGAGAGATATCAGTAAAAAATAATAGAACAACAAAGAAATTGTTCAGATAGTACAGAAGAATTTGTTATTCGAAAAAATATATTAATATTTAATATAAAGTTTTTACAAATAGATCGAAAAAAAAAGAGACAGTCTGCAGTTCGAAAAGAAGAAAATTTTCTATATAGAAGATAAGATTTTACTGAAAGTCTAACAGTTATCGATCAGATATTGTTATTGCTATATATTTAAAAATATCAGCGAGATTTTTTTTAAAAAGTACTGTTTCTTGTTTTTGTATAATAAGAGTTGCAATAGTATTATCGACTGCAATATATTCGAGAGCTTCTCGATTGCAAGATATACTATTATTGACAGAACTGTTTTTAGAGAAGAAAAGATTATAGATATATTTTTATTTACTGTTGTGTTTTAACACAAGATCTAACAATAAGTATATATATAGATTAGATAATAGAGCAGACAGTATAGTTAAACAATCTGTCTGTAGCTGCTTATTAATGTCGACAATAAATATATCAGAAACTTTGTTTGCAAAGATATAATTAATATCTATGCGAAAAATATACAAACTGATATATTCGATTTTAGTGTCTTGCGTAATTATATCTAAAAGAGCAGAAACAAAATATCTATCAGAATATTTTTTCAAATATCTGTACTATCTTTCTACTAATAAAAATTTATCTAACGGCAAATCAGACTCGTCTGAAAATACTAAATTATATAAAAAACTCTTTGATACGAAAATCAGCAAACTAGATATGTCGAAAGACAGAAAAGACAACAAGACTGTCAGAAATTATATTTTATTAAAATAACAATTAGAATTGTAAGTCTTCTGACAAGATATATATATATACTTATATCTGCAGTTGATATCGTTGCTGTATTTGCTATACTTGGTCTACTGGCAACAGATATTGTTTGTAATAATAAGTTGTTTATCGGATACAAATATAGAAATATTTTTGACAGAGCTGGCAGTAGAATATAGTTTTTGCAAAAATACTAACAAAAATAAAGAATCGAACTGCTTTTTAGAGATATCGGCAAGCTTTTATTCTGTCTCGAGATACACTAATATTTAATATAGAGAATTGTTCTGATTTATTCGAATAGTACAAGTAACAAACTTTTGATAATACAGTCTGATAGAGACAAAACTTTTGTAGTCTGCTATATCTATTATATATTGACGATAGAAAGTAATATCTCGATAAAGTTTCTATCTTACTGTCAGATACAGAACAAAGCTAAAAGCAATAAAAATATAAATATCGAAGACACGAACTAAATCCAGAAAACTTTTTGTATCAGAAAAATCGGACACGTCTGTTGTCGCGACAAAGAAAAGATCGGCAGTAAATCTTATAATATTCTTAATATCTAGTCTGCTATAGAAGATGTTGTCCAGATAACGACGCGACACACTAGAAAATATAACGGCAAAAGTATTGAGTTCGGGCACTGCTTCGACGGTGCAATTATTGTCAGATTCTGCAATTGAAGTTTCTGAGCAGCAAGAGTCTCTCTTGCCGTCGCTATCTGTCTTCGTACAGTAATCTCTTTTGCTATCGTCTTGACTCTAAGACAAAGAGCGGCAATCTTATTGTTTAAGACGGTGTTCTGTCCGCTGTCTCTTTCTTGCTCGAACGAAGATAACAATAAAAAATAAAAAAACTGTAATCGCAAAGAAAAAAACAGTAATCGACAACAACATAAAACGTTTCTAAATATCTGTCGCAAGAAGATATCGAATTCTGCGTTAAAACAAGTATTTAGCTGCATTTTAGAGACAGACTTTCTAATACAAGACGTGCAACAAGTATTAGACAACTTTTTGACAACAATTGTGTCAACAGTCTTGCTCTTACAAGATGCTATAACGACGAAAAGACGACGAGTAAAAGAATAGTGTAAGAGATAGAAGAAACAACTGCAAGACAGTAATAAAAGAGATAGAAGAAACAACTGCAAGACAGTAATATAGAAGAAACAGCTGCAAAAGACAGTAATATGCGCGGTAATCAAAAGAGCCGAATACAATAAGAAAGAAGAGGAAAGAGGGAAGTGCAATAGACAATTGCTATACTAAATAGTATGGCAGACGGCCAAGCACTGCCCTCTGAATCTCTCTTATCCCCGGCACTAGCCCCCCTGTCCTGCAGGGCTCTTAATTCTTTATTTTTGAAAGATTGTTCCGATCTGAGTATACGGCAGACATCAATTTATTGTGCAAGACTGTTCTGCGCGAGAAGAACTCCGGCTCAGCAGACTATTTTGGTAAAAATATCTACTATTACATTTGTATCTCAGCACTGAACAACAACAATTCTTGCAAACAGAAGTGGCTTGCTAAACTTTCTTCTGAAAAAAGATATTATATAGTATATTTCGAGAAGTCGAACATTATGTCTGAAATAAAAGTCGAACTCGATGTTTTGATCTCTTTTACTAATTTATAGTTCGATTTTAAGTTAGAAATGCTGCAGAAAATCTTAAAGATTTATTGTTTCGAGATATATTTATATTGTTTCTGCTTGATTTAGCTTCGACTAACACTCGACAGAAAATAATCAATATATTGCGTCAAATATATCTGATATAGATTTTTATCTTGAGCGAAAGTCAGACTTATCAGAACATTCTGAATACAAATATAGTATACATTTTTCAAAAGCGCTGTCTTTTCTGTTTATTCAGTAATCGCTTATATCTTGAAGCGAAAATACAGAAAAACAATATTTTATCAGAAATCTCTTCTGCGTTAAGAACAGAGATATATTAACAAATATTGATTGTTTAATATTCGATCTCTACTATCTATACGTTTCTTGAAAACACAAAGATACTTGAATTCTGTATCAAAATACTTCAAGACTTTCTATCGACGAATTGCAAAAGTTTATTTGTTTAATCTTTTTGCGCATTGTATAATGGGCAGACGCGCTTTAAAAAGCAAATCAGTATTTTTTTATACAAGTACTGAGAATTGAGTACAGAGACTGAGATAGAATAATATTTTTATTGTTAACTGTAAATTCTTCTTCTTCGCTATTTCTTTTTTTTACGCAAAAATACTGACAAGTAAAAAGCTCGTGCGAAGTGTACAAACAAAAGAAAGTGCAAACTGAACAAACATTTTAATCAGATACAGACTGTTATAATATACAAGTTCGAAAAACAGTAAATTCGAGAATTTGCAATACTTGTCTCGACTAACAGTTATCGGCAGATTTGCAAAATCGACAAAAAGATAAAATCTGCTGATATTGTTATAGTCGAGAACTTTCTGATAAGAATCAGACTCTCCGAATATTATAATATAGATACTGAACTGCTAGATCAGAAAGTAGACGCTATCTGTCAGATATTGTATAATATCGAAGAGTCGAAAATCCGAAATACAAATTCGGAAATTATGTCAGATTTTGACAACTGCAGATCGAATATTAATAATCGGTGCAACAGATCTCAAAAATATTCTGTTAAAAAAGATAAGCAGAATCTTTTTTTTGTTTTTATTTATGCTACAAATCCGGTTATAATTTCTAAGTAGTATATAACTAGTTTTGTCTCGAAGCGAGACATATTTCAGATATTTTTCGAGCAATCTCAAACTCAACTTGTAATAAAACAAAATATATTGACAGAAATTCAATCTGTCAAATTCTCTTCAATTATAAACACTGTTTTAGACAAAAAAGCACAAAATTAATATCTGAATTCTGTTTTTACAATTGTTTAAAAAAAAAATATAGACACTTTGTCTATTTCAAAATTGACAACTCGAATTTCTAGAGAGATTTTAATTTGTTTTCTGTTCGATAAGAGTTCTGCGAATTCTGTTTTGTCCGAAAAGACTGTTAACAGAGAGAGACAAACAGATCAATTCCGTAAATCGGATTTTACTATTTTAATTGCCGAAATTCGACAATTACTTTTCGGCAATAGTGTTAGCAATAAACGTAACTCGTTTGTAGTGTTTTTTTCTGTTAAGAAAGATTGTTTTTATATATATTGTGTTCAGTCAGTCGATAGAGTAGCTATAGTTGTTGCACTAAATTTATTATCGACATCTTATTATTTGATAACGGAAAAAAACAATAGACTTAAGCTAATAGATTTCAAAACAATTGTCGAGCAAGCTGCAGTTTAGTAAATCAAGATTATATTTATAACTTCTTAACGCGAGTCAGAAAATATTATCAATCGATTTGAAATTTGAGTAGCAATACAAAACACAGTTAATAGTATACAGTAAAGTAAGCAAACAAGTTTCTTTCAAGTATCGCCAGCTATGCGTCTTCGAATAGACAAGTTTTTTGATATTGTTAACTGTATTTTTGTTTCTGTTGCTGTCGCTTGCCAGACTTGAATACAGCAACTTTGTTTTTGTTGCTGCTTTTCAGCAGTATAATATTCTCTTTTTGTTTGTTGCTGCTCTTTTCTAGCAAAGTATGTATCTTCTTGTTACTGCTGCTATTCAGTAGTATAGTTCCAGCTTTTATATTCTTATATTTATCTATTTTTTTTGATAAAGTGCTATTCTTCTGCTTCGATTCGAAATTGCACAATAGTTTTTTCAGAAAAAAATACTTGTGTTCGAGCTTTTTCTGAATCTGTTTCAGTATTTGCTCTAGATATTTGATTCTAGCTGTTTGATACTCGAGATCGATTTTTATTATTTTTTTTTTCAGTCAAAGTTTGTTAACACTTGTTTCTGTCGAATTTTTTATTTTCGATAACTGAAAAGAATCGAGAAACTTAATAAAATCTCTGATCTGAGTTTGCTTATATTCTAGAGACTGAACTGTTACTTGATAACAACAGAACTTATAAATTAGAGATTGTACTATTCGAACGTGTTGTTTTTTTATATATTCTGTTGCTTCTTGCTGTCTTGCGAGTGCTTGCTGATAGTAATTAACAGCTTTTTTTAAGCGCTCAAACTCTTCTGCTTGATTTATTATTTCTTATATACAGACTTTATTTGTCTGACTGATCTGATCTGCTTTATAGAGTTGCATCTGCAGAATAGAGTTTTTGTTTGCAAAAATAATAATTCTCGACCGATACTTCTTCTGAGCTTTCAGCTCTGTATCGCAAGCTTGACAGTTGGTCTGTGTTGGCTGCAAATTATATTAGCGATATTCAAGCAATAGCTGTATAAGATTACACGATCGTGTAATAGAAGTGACGCTATCAAGACGCACGCTGTGCGTGTGAGGAGCGGAATAGAAAAATAGATCTACAGTTATGGAAGAAATAAACTGTAAGAATTCAGAGAGAAATTCTCGGAGAAAATTTTTTTTACTGTTAAGACAAAATCTGGGCACTGTTTTGACGTATAATATAATTCGGCTACGAGTTACAACAGAGTTTGGAATATTATAGTTATAGCATTACAATTGTCTCTTTCTTCAGAATTCTGGTCTTCAGAATCAGTACTGTATTTGCTGACTGCTATGCGCTGTAGATGTGCAACTACCGCAATTATGTCTCGTGTCTGTTATCAATTTGTTTGTTAATAAAAATATATAAATAGATTCTTCTTGTATTGTTCTCTATATTTCTTATACATTACGGGCAGAAAATTGCTGCAGTAATAGCAAGAATACTTTTTTTGTATATTACTGAATAGCGATCCTGTAACTGGACAAGACTTTTATAGATACTTTTCGACTATAGATCGGAAATTCGAGAAGAGTTTTTTATTTATTGTACAACAGTAGTTTATCTTTAGAGATTACAATTAGATTATGTTACAATTTTTAATCAGTTAAAATCAAAATATTATATACAATACTTTCTACTAGGCGTTTTGTTTTCTGCGCAGTGTTAATTTGTAATTTTGCAGTAAAAATTTCTTTGTTCTGTAAATTATCTCGATTTGCGCGCTTGAGCCGAATCGGATTAGCGCAATATTAGACACAATAGTAATATTTATTTACTAGAATATCGCATTCTTTTTATTATTATAATATATTTAAAATAGTTTTGTAACAATCTCTTTGCAATCTCTTTCCGATATATATAATACTAATAGAGTGTGTATGTAGTTGCAGCAGCAAGAACAGTAAGTTTTTTCAGCGTTTTATATAAGTTTTAGAAATAACACAAACTTCTGATAATATCGGCTAATATCTGGCAGAGCGCAATACTATCGGCGTAAATATATATAGCAAAACTGTTGTAGAATTTTGTTGAAACTGACGTCGATAGCAATTCTCGAATAAAATCGACAATTTTCTTACTTGCGTTTTCGATATTGTCTTTTTTGTGTTTTTTTGCTGTCTGCGATACTTGTATTATCTGCAAAATAATAAAAAAACAATAGTAAGCAGAGTTTTTTTCGCAGTTCTTCTTCTATACTGATATATTGTACAGTATGTAAAACAAAAAAATCTGCGCTGTATTTGTTGTACTGTTGTTTGCCGCTCTGTAGATTCAGTCTGCACAGCTGTATTAAAGACTGATATATTAGTATCTCGAGATTTTTTGTTGCTTCTGCAAGAGAATTGTTAATCTGCTGATATTTGTACAGCAAATCTTAGTTAAAAACAGCAATTTTAAGTTATCTGATTTTTTTGCTAAAATTAGACTTGTTCTGCGCTCTATTAACAAATAAAAGTATAATAACAAGAAGTTGCTGTCTTCGACAAATCGACTAGATAGTATAGAGATTACTCTAGTATATTTGTATAATATTCAGCAGAAAATACTGAATATAATACGCTATCAGACGCATTTATCGAAACTTTTTTAAAAAAAAAACAATTCTGACTTTTCGAAAAAAAAGAAGTTCGCGTCAGCTAATATCGATATCTAGATAGTATATCAGATGTAATTTAAGAAAAATTTTGCTAAAAACAATATTATCTGTTTTGTTTCTGATCAGAAATTATACTGATCAGATCTTTCTGAAAAAAAGCGGCATAAATATTTAGACAAAAATTTCTCTTGTATATTAATATTGTTGTCGACAGTATATATAATTTTACTTTTTCGAGAATTAAGCTGAATATTTTAATCAAACTTTTGAAGATATATTTATCTGCGAAATAAAGACTGTTGCTAATTGTACAAATATACTTTTTACTGCTATTACAAAAACTTAAAAGTATATCTGCAATTGCTGTATTATCGCGCACAAACAACAACAATAAAGAATAAGTTGAAAATTGATATATATAGCAATCAGAAAAGAGAGTTAAAAAAAAATCTTGTTATTAAATGCAATCAGATTGATTCAGATAATAAATGCAATTAAAATTTATTGTATATTTACTAGAAGATTATTTGGACTAGAAAATCTGTCTAAAAAAGATATAGAATTAGATAACAAAAGTATATTATTTCTTATATTATTGTAATCAAATTTAAGAAGTTGCGATTTCCACTTAATTTCTTACATAATTTAACAATAGTAGAGATTCTGTCTTGTCCGCGCAGTATTGTCGATCAGACTGTATCAGTTCTGCTTTGCTAGATTGTTTCGATTTACTCGAAGATATAACTTTTGTATCTTGAAAGCAAAAACGACAATCTGCTGTTGTTTGTAAAACTGCTTCAGTATTGTATTTGTATAAATCAAGAATCGCTTCGATATTTAACTGTTTTCGCAAAGAAGAAATTCTTTTTATTAAATAAAATAGTAGAGTTTTCTCTATCTCTTTTTCTTGTTCAGAATTTTCTCTATCTTCTACTTTTTGTTTTTGTCTATCAGTATTATTTGTGTCGACTCGACAACGTTAAAGTTCTGATAGTAGAATTCGAGAAACAAAATATAAAAAATCGAATAAATTTATTAATTATTTGAGAATTGCAGTCGATATATCTGTGTCTCGACAATATCTACAATAGAAAACAATTTTGTATATTTGTAGAAAAACTTTTTCTTAAATCGAGTATTCTTAAAATTTTTAATAGAAAGTATAATTTTGTTTTCTACTTTGTAATACTGAAATATAATTTTTTTATTGTAATATTCTGTCTGCACTCTTTGTGCGTCTCTCAATTGTTTTTTTATATAATTGTGTTTATTTTACAAGATTTGTATACGTTTTCGAACAACAAAAATGTCAGAGTATTTTTTGTTATTTTAACTAAAATCGAAATCCGAATAATACTCGAACGCAGTCTTGAGAAACAATATATTCGAGAATAAATAAACAGTATTATTATATATATATTGAGCTATCGATAAGAGAAATTTCCAGTTGTTTTGTCGATAGTTACAATAGCAGCAAAAATAGTACTCTAGTATTTGATTTTATCTTTCTGTTTGTCTATCTGTCTGCAGATAAAAAACAGTGCTCAGTTTTCTTTTTACACAAATACTATAGTATATTGCAAATTAGTAGCTACTGATAAATAATATATCTCTGTCGAATACAATTCTCTTTACGTTTTCAAAAAAAAAATTTTTTTTTCGAACAGAATATCGATTAAATCTTCTGCTGTTCAGATTGATTTAACTGAAATATATAGTACTATTTTAAAGAATCGATCTATAATAACAAAAATTGTATTGTAGATACTGTTGTTACTGCAACTAGAAAGAAATTCTGTAATAAAATCTATAAATTTTTTTTTTTAAGATCGAGTAAATACAGATAGTACAAAAAACTTATTGTATAAGCAATATCGGAACGTTTTAAACTGCTGATATATATTGCACTCTCGAATATACAATTCTATTTCAGCAAATATACAAAATTAATAGAATTTTCGATCAATCAGTATACAAGTTTTCTTAATTTTAAAGTAGTTTTTGCTCAGAGAATTATTGTAATACAAATATAGCAGTTCCGATTTCAGCAAAACTTTATTCGATATATAGACTGCGTAAAAATAGTAGAATAAACTGTTGTTAAACTTTTATTTATATTTAGTATATTTGTTGCGCTGAAAAAAAGCAATTAACTGCTGTTTTACTTTAAATATCAGAATATTTTTTTTCTGAAATATCTCTATTGCTGTTAACAGAATCGAGAAAAGAGATTTTATTGAGTTCTTGTGTTTGTATATTGTGTTAACGTTGCTGTGTCGCAGTTGTTAAATTATAGCACTTTTTTTTATATTCGAGTCGGTATTATTAGAGATCTCGAAAATATCTTTAACAAATAGTTTATTAAATATCTCGATATCGGAGATATTTCAGACGCGCAAAACAATATTAGTGCAGATTAAAATCGATATTGCTTTAGTTGTGTTTCTGATCAGAACAGAAATTATTCCGATAGTTGCAATTGTAATATTCTTAAATTTGTTTTAAAAAATAGACAGACAGATTTTGTTGTCTGTTTTGTTTTTGTAGTCTGACTGTTTTAACAATCTATTCGCGAAATTAATCTTTTCTGTTCGATATTTAATTTCGAAGTTATACTCGACAAACAAAAGAACTTATCGAGATTAACAATAATTAAGAGACATTATTGTTATAAAATACTTCAGATTGTTATAGTCTGTTAGAACAGTAACTGACAAATAACTGTTTTTAAAATAGTATTGCTACTGCTGAAATTCCGCAACAATAGCTAACAGCTCTTAATTATATATTTTATAGCAAATTTCAGCAGAAATTATCTTTCTAAAATAGAATACAACAGAATACTATATTGTCTGACTGTTGTTCTGTATGCAGAGCACAAGCTGAGAAAAAATAATTGCAATAACAAATTTCAATGCGTCGATTTCAACTATAATCCGATTCTTAAAATCGAAATATATTAATATAAAAGCAGTAATAAAAATATCAATAAGAATTCGAAACACAATTAGAGCAAAAGTATCGAACAAAAACAATCTATTCTGTTTTTCTTGTTTGCTATTTTTAAGCAGTTCGATTAAAAATCTGATTATTTTTGCAAAATATTGAACAAAATGTCGATAAAAATTTGCGAATCTCAGAAATACTTGCAACTTTTGCAATATAGTAGATCGAGATTACGTGCAAATTAACTCTACTTGTAACGTATTTATAGCGATACTTTTGCTACTAACAATATAGTTCAGAAATTTGATACTCTATATTAGAAAAATATATTTAGAAAACTTTGTATATAGTTTAAACTGTCTCAGTTAATCAAGTACTTGTCGAATATAATTTCAATACTTCTCGCAGATTTTGAAGTAGATCAGAATATTGTTCAGATAGACAACACAGATATAGTTTATTAAATTCTGCAGTGCTTTGTTAATTAGAGCTTGAAAAATAGCAGAAGTGTTAAACAAGTCGAAAAGTATAATTATATATTTAAAAAGACTATAGCGCGTACAGAACGCAATCTTCTATTTGTTTTTTTTTGTATACAAATACAATAGTATATGTTCTTAAAATCGAGCTTAATAAAGTAGTATATATCTATCAGTCGATTCAGTGTTTTCTCGATAAGAAATAGTAAATATCTGTTTTTAATAGTTATCGAGTTCAGCTCTCGATAATTTATACAGAATCGAAAAATACTATTTTTTTTAAAAACAAACAGTATCGAGATATTTGCGCAATTTGTAGATTTGCAAATATATTCTGATATTTGATTTTCGAGCAAATAATCTCGAAATACAGCAAATTTTTTTTCGAACAATATATATAGAAATTCAAACAACAACTCTGTGTCGAGTTGTAGATCTATAGTATAATTATTTTTGTTATATTCTGACAGTAGAGAAATATCAGTTTTAAAAAAACAGTTTTTGTACAATAAAATCTCTATCGAAATTTAAAAGATCGAGAAGAAAATTGCTTTTGCGATAGTACTAATACTATTTGTTACAAATATATAGACTGAAGCGTTCTTTGTATACAATAAAAAATTCTCAAGAAAATCTATTATAATTTTGTTTTCTGTTATTTGATATTTCTATATAAGAGTTTGTCAATTAATATACAAGTTTGTTTCTATTATCTATAGTAGCTCGACAATTATATTCTGAGCAATCTTCGAGAAAAAGTAGAAGACTTAACACAATATATATTTTCTGCTGTCGCTATTGCAAATTCTGATATTTATATTGTAGAATTCTAGAGATTGCATCTCGACTTCGTAAAAGATCTCGATTTTAACAGACAAGAAATTTGTATTCTCTAGATATTATATTTTTGTCTATTGTTCGAAAATACAATTGATATATGTTTCTCTATTCAGAAATATTACTTTTTTGTAGTATTTGTCTGATATATATATAAACAGCTCTGCCAAAATTGTATTAACTTTTGCTTTGCAACTCGCGACAGCAACAATAATTGTCGCAAGTCTCTCTAGTTTTCCGAATTATCGAAAATTTTGCTGATACGTCGGAACGATAGTGTCTTTTGCGTAACATGCAATGCACTCGGTTTCGCAGCAACTGCTGTATTGACTTGCGGATTTTTCTTTTTAAGAAAAGAACAGTTGAAAGAGATATATTTCTGCTGATTACAATTGTAACACGTGCGAATTTTGTTTGTACAATTACTGTTACTCGAGCTGTTTTGCAGAAAAAATATAGTAATATTTTTATATCGATTTTGCTAAAAGAAATTGCAGAAATCTGATCTAGAGACTGTCTTGTTCGATTCTTGTTCAGAACAATTATCTCTTAAAATAGAGTAAAATCTATAACTTGATTTCTGAAATCGATTTCTATAATTATTTTGCAAAATAGTAGCATCTTCTATATGCGCAATTAGTATAACAAGCGCGTTTTTTGTTACAGAGAGATCAGAAACAACAATAATTTTTTTATAAGTTTTGTTTTTTAGCTTATTTAAAAATATATTTTGTTTCTGAAACTCAGTAAAGAGTTCTAAATTTGTTTCTAAAATTTTTAAATAGACAACAAAATTATTTACGCTCTGCGTAAAGTTCTGCTTAATATAACTGTATTTAGCTACAATAATCAGTCGACAATTCTCGAATAATTCTATAAAATTTATCAGATACTGTAAGAATTGTTCGAATGTTCAAATATTCAGAGTAGTAGAATTTGTTTTTTTGTAATTGTTCTATTGCGTTGTCGGACTGTTGCGCAGAAAGAGTTGATATTAGCAAATTTTATAATTTTCGATAGAAAAGAACTTTAAACTAAATTTGAATATAATTTTTGTATTTCTGATTCAGTTTTTCTATTTTTTGAAATTTTTTCTGTAATAGTTATCTAGATAAAACAATTTCAGATCGAGTGCCGATTTTTGTTTTTTTAAAAATAGTTTGTTGTTTTTCAGAATATTGTTTTTCGAAAATACTGTACAATATTGTTGTATAAACAACGTATTTATTTTGTTATCTTGTAACAGAATTTGAAGTTTCTGATTTTCTTTTAGAAAAAGTTAATACTTATATTTAACAGCAAGCTGTTTCGACTTTTTTCTTTTCTTCTTTAGAAGAGTTTTATAGTCAATCTCGAAATTGTCAAAAGTAGAACTTGTATTTGTTCCGAGTTTGTCTCTGATCAAGAATTTGTTACCGAAGTTGCTATATTTTTTGTTTAATAATTCTCGAGAGTCGATAACTACAAAAAGTTTTCTAGTTGCAGTCGCACTGCTTTTTGCAATAGTTGTTTTTGTCGCAGATTTGTTCTTGTTAAAACAAGTTGCTTTTTTAAATTCTTAATCCGATATTCTAACAAACAATTGTCTTTAGAAGATTAGACAGTTTATTATTGTAAAATTATACAATTGTATAATAGAAGTGGCGCTATTAAGACGCACGCTGTGCGTATAGAAAGCAGAATAGAAAGATAGATCTACAATTATAAGAGAAATAAACTGTAAGAATTCAGAGAGAAATTCTCGGAAGAAAAACTCTTTACTGCCAAGGCGGGATCTGGGCACTGCCTTGGCGCATAACGTAATTCGGCTACGAGTTACGGCAGAGTTTGGAATGTCATGGTCATGGCATTACAGGCTGTAGAACTTTATTACCACATTGGCAGACTGGATTTATACAGCACTATCTGAATAAGTTATTTCCGGTCGATTTGGATTGCTTGGTGGGTTGGAAAGACTTTGAATTTGTGGAGACTTTGTTGACTCTGTAAAAATCTGAGCTATCTGATCTAGAAAGCACGTCAGATCTCAAAGAAAGTAGAGATGCAGTCTAGAGAAGAGCACTTGCTATTATTTTATATATTCAGACACTGATCTAGCGCAAAAACTTGTCTTGATTCAGTTTTTTCTCAATCAAGTTAATAGATTTTGACTGCACAATAAGAAACATCACTCAATTAATCCGATACGCTATAATTTAATTCAATTATATCGGCCCGCTTATCCAAGCGCTAGAAACAGATATTTATAACCGTTTATAAAATAGAATTTCGGAACTGTATTAATAAAAATTGTTCTGAGTTTTTTCTATACTTCTGCTTTTGCTTTTGACAGCGTCAGATGTCAGCACTTGTCTTAACGCAGTTTAGTATCAGTGTTATAGAATATGTCTTTTGCACTTCTATATACTAAGTCTTAGTGCTGAATATCAATCTCAGTGTGCGCTAATTTCGGAATCTCTATAAATGGATGCTTGCTCTATAAATAGATGCTTGAATACTTGCTCTATTAATAGATGCTTACTGCTATATATAGAGGGATTTTCTTAATCAGAACAAGACATATTCTTATTTTTAAGCAAAAAACTATTATAGACAGTCTATTCGGGAAGTCGAGTTCCGATTTTGACTGAAAAAATTTTGTAGATTACAACAACAACAGAAACAACATTTTTGCGACAAACTACAAAAATATTAATTTGTTTTCTCTTTTGAATTTTCTCTCTGCTTCGAAAATCAATACAGAGAAAATTAACTCGAACAAGCAGATCAGCTTATTGTCTGAGAGCAATTACAAAGCGGCAGATTATATTTAATTAAGTTTACAAGACAGTTAAAGCTTGAAGTATCAGATTCAAACACTGATGTTAAAAGTTCAGAAAATTAAACAAATGTATATACTGTAGAACACAATTTCGGTACAACTGCTAAACAATATCTAGACTGCAAGAGAATTCGAGATAAGAAAAAAATTGTATTTTTTATTTGTAGTAATCGAGAATTTATTATTACAACAGACAGATTAATCAAATATTGTATTATCTAGTTGTTCTGTATCTCTTTCTAAATACTATAAGATCGACGCTGAAAAATCTGATCGAACAGAGCTCTCGACAGATAGTACTGAAAATTTTCAAGATTTTATTTTTCAAGCATAAGAGGCAAGACCGGGCTGAGATATTGCATAACCGCATTGAGAGAAAATAGACAGAGATAGCGCGTTTGATTTGATATCTATTCTTTCAGATCTTGAGTCTATAGCTCTAGCAGTCTTAAGACTTTTTAGTATTAAAAAAGCGCTTGTAATATGGCGCTCGAGCAATGCAAATGTAAAATCAGCGACTGCTTTTATAGTATCAGTAATTCGCATAAACATCGGCTAATTGTAAAATTGTTTATAACTCTTTGACTATCTTTCTGATAAGATATAATGTTGTTGGAAAATCAGTAGCTCTCTGTATATCGAGTTCGTTTAACTGTACTATATCGGCGATACTGCAGATTGTTTGCTCTCGAATTTTCAGAAACATTACGCTAGTATTAGTTTAAGCAGATCGTTAACTGACAAGAATTGACGCTTGCATTTTGTAGCTAGCTCGGCAGTTACAAAATAAATCTAATTAATTATCGAATAGACTTCGTGTCGCTTTTATACTCTTAACTTTTTTTAGCGCGGATTTTTAACGTTTTGATCTAGCAATACTACAATAGTCTGCTACTTTCTATCCAAGAGATTATATATTAAGTAACAGAGTTTATTCTGCTCAGCTTTTACTCAAATAATTCTGTTATACTAATATACTTATATTTCTCCAGACTGGAAGTACGATTGTGATCGATTTTATATAAGAGATTATTTACTTCAGCTTGAACTCTATCAAGTGTTAAGCAATTTCGATAAACTCTGTTTCTCTATTTCTGACTGACTTATAACAGAGTATATAGTCTATTATATTGATAAAAAGTGCTTGAAGCGCTCTACCGATACAAGTATACTAGATATTGTTATTACAATTTCGATATCTCTGAGCACTTTTCAAGCGTCAGTCGTGTGCTAGAAAGTGGAAAAGTAAAATATATATATAGTACTGTACTATATTTTATTTTATTAAGACTGTTCGGTCTGCAATTACTGATTGACATTTTCTCTAGTTTTAATAATATTATAGTCGGAAATATCTGATTATATCAGCATAGTAACATTCTGCTGTATTTTCAGACAAAAATAACTTTATATATCTGTCGCAAAACTATTGCTGAATCTGATCCGAATCTTGTTCTAATGTACTCAGATCGAGCTGCTCGATAATTTTCAGAAAATATAATATACTGAACAACTGCATTGTCAGAGAGCCGCTTGTATAGTTTTTGTTGTATATAATATCGGTTGCCGCTACAAATTGATTCTGGCAATCGGACTGCTCAAAAAGAACAATATCGATATTCGAGAGATTCTTGCTTAGAGAGTCCGAGTTAATAAGCTGTATCAAAATTATTACAACAATTCAGAAATTATATACTTAGATTTATATTCAGATTGTTAGTTAAGTCTATTCAGTCAGTTATTTGAGTATTAAATATAAGAAATGTAGCAGCAACCGAGAAGAGATTCGCTTCGATTATAAATAGAGTTGATATTATATACAGAATAAACTTCGACTAAATAAATAAATTGACAGATAACGCGAAAAAAAACAAAGATTGATAAAGCTTTGTCTGTTTTATAAAAGTAAGATTCTTTGAATAGCAGTTATTTACGGAGCTCTGACAGTACGCCGAAATTGAATACACTGATTGCTACAATTATTTGTCGAGCTATCAGAAATAAAATACTTACTATCGAATTATTAGAGAATATTATCAAACAATTATTATTACAAATATCAAGCAGACGTTCTGCGCATAATATTCTTTGCTACAACTATACTTACATTATCTTCTATTTTGGCAGTGTCGACACTGGAGATTAATCAGACTAGTATTGTACAGCTTTATTGCAAAACAAAAAGAAGAAAGAGTTATAACAAGATTAAGAGAGACAGATATATTGCATATTTATTAACTATTTTGTATCTTTTGTGCTGAAGATATCTTCTAAGTCGAAGCTTTGGAAATGTCAGACTGAAATAGCTATTTCGCGTTATTTTATATATATTTATCTTGGACTGTCCAATTCCGTACTCAGAATAATATTGCAGTCAGCTAGCGTGGTGCTAACAATAGCAGAAATAGATAGTATAACTGACGTTTGAACTCAGATATTAGCAAAAAAACAAACTTTCTTGTATTATGTTCCGAGCTGCTATTTTGTTTAAACGTTTCTCGGTATACCAGAGCGGTCTGATTGATAATCTGCTGTAAAAGAGTTTTACAAAATATATTAATACAATATGTAATCAAGCAGTTCTGAAAATTACTAATATTTGTTTTGTTGTTGTTCGGATAGATATACACAGCTTTCTGACAGACAGCAAAAAAGAGAGAGATAGAGCTGTCTGTATATTGTTGTACAAAATTAAAACAGACAGAATTGTCAATCTGATAATTGTAGCTAATATCTGACTGACTAAATAAGTCGATATTGCAGTCAGCAACTGCAATATCTTTAAAGAAATATATAATCGGAACAAAGTAGTTGTTTATATAGCTGATATCGATATCTGACAAATCGATATAACTGTCTTCTATTTTGTTATCTAAAAAATTAAGATTTGACTCTATATAGATTCTATCTGTCTATTCTGTAGAAAAGATATATTAAATAAAAAAGTTGTAAATCAGAGTTGTTGTCGAAGAGTCTTTAATCGATAACAAACTATCGGCATTCGAATTAAAGAAAATAGAAAACGGAGTTCTGTATATATTGATTATTGCAATTGTTAAATATTTCTCAAGAAAAAGACAAGAAGTCGTTATAGTATACAACAGAATTGAATTGTAAAACTTTTCAGAAAAGCGAGAATCTGTTGTTATATAAAACTGCTGAGTAGCTTGAGACTCTGCAAGAATACAAAAACTTGTTATAATATAAATTCAGAATTGTATCTGAGATTGTTAAACAATAATAAGTTGCTGTTTCAGAACAGTAACAATTGCAATAGCGGCAGTTAGATATTTCAGCAGATATACAACTATTAGAGTTGCAGTAAACAGAATCGCAATCTGACAGCAGATTCTTATATTGTTTGTTCAATTTCAGATAACGAGAGAAGAGCGTTTGACAAATTTTTGAAATTCTTGTAGAAAAACTAAGCAAAAATATCTATATTTGAAGATCTTGAAGACTGATACAGTCAGTCGGAATATTCGATCAGCAACAAATTCAAAATAGCTAACTGTAGTTTTGTTCAATACTGACTATATCTTTACAGATAGTGTAATCAATATATCAGTTATAAATTTTTTAATTAGAGAGATATCTTGCAAAAGATCTCTAGAACTGATTAATCTATACAGTTAATTTTGACTCTATTTCGGTCTTTCGAGAATAGAGCTTAATCGAATTGTATAAGCAGCTATTTTTGATATACAGAGTTGTCGATTCTGACTTCAATAGCTAAAATAACAATTTCAGACTCGGTCTACAAAGAGCGTAACAATATATAGCAGACTGTCTCGGCTGTATATTATACAAAAATACAATATTTCAGAAAACAATATATAACGCATCGTATATTCTGCACAGCTATATATCAAGTTGTTAGATCGAATAATTGCGATTATATATTTAAAAACAAAAGTTTGCTATACTATCTTGTTGGATTTTAACTTATTATAAAAACGCAATAACTACTGCAAAACTATATATATCGAAAAAAAAATCTCAAAAAATCTGTAATCTGATTACAGACAATTTTTCAAGTTTTTCAATTAAATATATTGTTTATATTTTACGTTTTTGTCTGAAGTCAGAGAAAGAGAAGCACAATAATATATAAAATTTGATATTTCAAGATCTGATCTGAATTGCAAAAATTATTTTCTTCTCTCGACTGAATTCTATATTTCTGAGTGTTAGTATCGAAAATTTCTGAAAAAATAAGAAATTGTTAACTGCGTTTTTCAGAGCTTTATCTTGAATATTTCTAATTAATTCAGCAAATATTGTTTTCGACAAAGATAGAAAATTGTTTCTCCGGTGTCTGCAGCTATATATATATATTGATACAGCTTACAAGATTTATTTTGTTTCGGAACTGATTTTAAACGTTTCTGATATTGTATCTGATAGCTCTGAAGTAATAACACTTTAATTAATAAGATTATTTGTCCGACAAAGCATGCGATTAGAACTGATATTGTACTATATATACTGAAACAATAGTTCAAAATTGTATACGCTTTAATATAAAAAGATTCTCGGAGTTGAAGAAGTCGCTAGAGAGTTTATACAGATTATATATATATATTATTGTACAATTGACAATAACAAAAACAAAACTATATATCAGTTCTGCGAGCCGAATGCGCAGTTCTATATTCGAAAAATCTTTGATAAATATCGAATATATTAAGTGCTGATTGATTGTCGGAGTACTGTATATAAAATCGATTATTTTTAGAAATCTTATAATCGAATACTGATCGACTATAAGCAGATAGCTGAAGTTTTTCTGTTGAACAGATTAGACAAGAAAAATATTTAGTTTTTTTTTTTTAAAAAAACTATAATTCTCTAGCGAGTATATAGCAGACTAAGCTAAACTAATATATGCTAGAAAATATTTACAAAAGAAGACAGAAACTATATATAAAGTTAATATTATTATATAAGTTGATACTGATTTGCGAAATTTTGAATAGTCGATTGCCGAATATTAAAACTAAATATTATACTGATTTGTCTCTTTTATAGTTTCTGTCGATTCGAATACTAATATTCTGCTACAAAAATTGTCTGATATTGTACAATATACTTAAGAACTGTCGATACAGAATTTTGTAGTCTCTCTTGTTATATCTGCGTCTATATTTTTTGTAAAAGTATTTTTTTTTGTTCTGTTTAACAATTATCTTAGATATATCTAGTAAGTCTTAGCTGATTTTGATTTTCGATTTGCTAACTCGAGATACTGTTATTCTCGATTTTTCTTATCGAAAGACAAGATTCGAATTAAAGCAAAAAATCTTTAAGATATATATTATATCTTACAAATATCGGAGATTGCTGTTTTACAACAATTCGATTTTGATATCTTTTTCTTTCTCTGTTATATTTACATTTTTTTTAAAATCTTTCTCTATTTTGCTCTGATTGTTGTATCAGTTTTTATTCTGTTAAACTCTCTTGAAAATAACAATTCGATTTACGATATCAGCGGTCTGAACAAGTTGAGTTAAACAAATATAAATTCTAATTATACTAGCTTTTACTGAACATATGTCTCTGTAATCTTCTTCGTAATATAATACGTGTATTATGTAATATATAAGAAGTTGCTGTTCTATATAGAGATTCGCAACTGCTTTTTTGTTTTATCTGAACGTCAATATCTCGAATTCGCGACTACAATTCTGATTACAGATATTCCGAAAAAGAACTTGTATATTCTGAAAAATATATATAGTATTTTCTCTGAAGAAGTCTGCTCAATAAAAATCAATCGAGATTTATTTAGTTTATCAAAAAAAATTACAAAAAGACAAAAACTTATCTGCGTATACAAAACTGCAGTAATCGAAATTATACAGTCGGTTATTTACTCTTGTTGTCAAAAACGTATCAGCAATTGATACTGAATCAGAATTACAGCTTTTAAAAATAAATCTCAAATTAATAATATTCTGTTGACTTGTATCTGTTCAGAATCTGTATACTTTTACGCAAACAAAAAATTTTCTAATTTTTTATTTTCAGCAAAATTCAATAACAAGAACAAATGTCTACAAAAGCTGACAATATTGAACAAAAATATTTAGCTGAATCAGCGTAAGCTGACAGAACTATATTAAACTGAAGAAGTTTCGAAGAAGTTCTTGTATATAAGTTTCGCGTTTGTTCAATTTACTATATTGTTGTCGATCAGAATAACTTGCCAGACTGTTTTATGTCCGCATTTACTGCAATTACTGACTAGATATGTCGATATAGATTTTGAAGATATCAGATAAGATTGTCTGTTGTTTTGTTAATAAACTTGCTATTTGCGAACTGGAGCGATATCTGTTGCTATTGTTTTACTTTTTGTTCTATAGACAGTATTTGTTGTTTTTATCGAATTTCTCTTTCAGATTACAATGCTGACTAATTCAGTAGTCTGACTTTTCTGATTAACTATTGTATCTCTCTGACTTAGTAATATAATCCAGAGTGTATTGCCGCAAATAATACTTACGCTTTTTACAATAGTGCTGCTCTATATTTTACGCGTTATTGCCGATTACAAAGACTATTCTACGAAAACGTCTATCGAGTTGTTATTACAAAGATACTATTTTATTTTTATTTTTTTGCAGATATTTCTTACTGTAGCTCTGTTCTTCAGTTTTACTGAAATTGTACAAGATATACTTTACAAACTTAGTTCTGTATCGCTGCTAGTTGCTCAGAATCTGTTCAAGTTCTGCAATTTTTTTTTTTTCTATCTAGTTATTCAAAACTTTTCTATAAGCGCGGCAACACTCTTGCAGACAGAAAAGTTATTTGTGTAGTTTGTTCTAAGCTTTTTGCTGAATTGTATATTAAAACAGAAATAAGAACGTCTCAAAAGCTTGTCAGATATTTAATAGAGAACAGTATATCTGCTCTATACAGTTCTAGCTTGTATTAATAGATCTTTATAAATCTTTTTGATTTTTTTGTATTTACACTGTAGACTTGATCTACTCGATTATTGTATTTTTTATATTTGTTCTCGGCGCTATTACGTTCGGTCTTTTTGAATTTGTATTTCGATATTATTTTCTTTGTGTATCAGTGCTTCAGTATAATACTGAGAGTTAACTCTATTTTACAGCTTTAAAGCAACTTTTTACCGGTGTTTACGTTCTGGAATTATGCTTAATAGAACTTTTTATAACAGTGCGAAATATTAACAACAGTATTGTTAATATTGGTCAGCTTGTTCTTATTATATTTGTTACAATAATAACAATTATCTTTTATATTATATTGAAGAAGTTGTTTGCAACTGTTCTAAGATATCTATTTGCAGATAGAGATAGCAATTATTATAATATAAATTTTAACAAGAAGTTTCTGACGGCGCAGAGCTCTAGTCAGATACTGCTGAAAATACAGTATCTGTTTTATTGTTTGATAATATTGTTTAGTCGACAATTACTGTTAAGTGTTTTTTCTAGTTTTCGAGCTGACATTTACGAGTTTGCAAAAAATCAGAATTAAATACAAAATTAATATATTTTCAAAACAATATTCGCTCTGCACTGTATTTCTATTATTTTTATATCGACAGATTTATTTGAGTTTACTGAAAAAAAAAATATTGCTAGCAAAAAAATATCTCAGTAATTTTTAATTCAGTACTGAACTCGCAAAACTAGATATAAATAAATATCTAGTAATGTCAGAAAGCGCTGACTATATTAACAATAATTGGTTGAATAATATATAATAGATTTCGTAGTCTGGTTCTGTTGGTCAATAGCTTATAATTATATATATTTCCAAAAGTCTTGAGCAGAACGCCGTAAGTCTATATCTCGGCATACTCTAGAGATTTCAGAACTGTTTTGTATTAAATAAATTAACAGCAAAAGTGTCTGTTCTGTCTAGACATTATCTTTAACGAATATATATCTCAATTACTATTTATAGATGTCAGAACTTCTAGCTTCTCAGTATTTCAAGATTAAAATTATAATAGAAAACTTTGCTAGATATAGAGATAATTAATATAAACAATCAAGTTAAGAAAATAGATCTAGAGAATTCAGAACTAGAACAGTTACTAATTAGTTTAATTCAGTTTCGAATTTGTCTGAGATATTTTCTCAATATATTTCAGATCGGAGCCGATTCTAGCGTTGTAAATAGAATTATTTATATATTTTTACAAGAAAAAGATCGATTAAAACTACTGCAATTAGCAATATTTCGATCTCTTTTGTCTGCAGACAGAACAGAAGTATCAGATAAAATTAAAAATAAAAAAACTATCGACAAAAAAATAAACTTAATATCTGAAATCGCAAATTAAGATTTTGCTATATATTCAAACAACAACGCAGATCAGTCTGAGCTGCCGACGCAGAATCAGATTGTCGATAAAGATTTTCGAGAAATAGCAGAGAGATTGATCAGAGCAGAACAGATTATTGTTTTTGTTAATATCGGAATAAATATTAATTGTAATATATCTGTAAGTATTTTCCAGTTATCTAGAAATCAGTTATCTTACGCCGTTTTAGAATTTTTGTTTATTGAAGAGCATTTACAGAATATATCGAGAAATATTTGATATTGCTGTGCTCGATAATATAGAGATTAGAAAACAGTTATTTAAATATCTGACAGATATAAGAGAGATCTCGAGATTAATTGCGCTGATTCAGACTGACATTTATCGATTTTTATATATTTTCAAACAATTTTTCAAGCTACAGAGATACTATACTCAAAATTTCGATAGATTGAAAACAAAAGTGGAATTGAACACTGATCTAGACTGTAACAATTGTAAAACAATACAGTTTTATAGCAATTTCGATTTCTTACAATACACGTTCTGTGTCTATTGTAAAAACTGAAATAGTATTAATTAAACAGATCTGCTGTCTGAAAAAACTATATTATATATCGAATACAGATCGAGACAAGAGAAGCGAAGACTTCGAGAAGCTAGAACAAATATCTATGTCGACTTTATGCAATCAGATATAGTATTGTTTGATAATTCGATTAATCTGTTCGATAAATATAAAACAGAATTGATCGATCAAAATTGTACTCTGAATATAGATATACTACTTGTTATTAATATATTACTGACTATCGATAAGATCAAGAAAATTCTGCAATTCAATTTTATTTCAGCAGTACGTTGCTGGAATAAAAAAACTGTATATATTAACAAGATACTATCTTTCAAGATATTCGATCAGCGTAAAATAAATTTTATTTTTGAAATAGATTGCAATCTCTGAATACAAAAGCTTGCACAATACAAATTTTTACTGATATCAGATATTGTACAATCAGAACAACTGCTCTTTTTCGATCTCGATATTTTTTCAAAAACTAGAAATATTGCTGAGACAATTCAAGCAGCAGAATCTATACTTGTATCGATTGACAATTATTCTGATATATAGTATAGACTCAGAAATCAGAACAAAGTAAGAGAAAAATTTGACTGCTTTTATATAGACAATTGACTTTCTATATTCTCTCTAATAGATATACTATTGCTTTTTGAATAGAACAATACAACAAAGATTCTAAGCAGTAATTTTATAGATTTTAAAGCTAGCAATATATATATCAGAGCTCAGCTTCTTCAAAACACTGTTTAATCGATTGAACAAAAGCAGACACAAGTTGTTATTTTTTACAATTCCGAAAATTATTGAATTCTGATAATCGTAAATATTTCGAATTGTATTATATACTACTACAATTCTCTATCTGATTACAATATTAATATTGCAATCGAGTTCTTGCAGACTCAGATATACTGCGTTAAAGAAATAATAGATTGCAACTACTCTATCTAAAACAATTTAATCGATAGTGTAAGTTCTCTTATTTACCGGAGACTTATACTGACAATCAGTCAGAAATTACTACAACAGACTAATAGTGCAGATTGTAATATCTATCTGCTGAAGAACGCGCAATATATTAGTCAGAAAGTATCTGTTAATAGAAAATCAATTATTGCAGACAATTTGAGAATTATTTTTGTTAAACTATTGATCGAATATTTGTTTTTCGAGACAAGCAAACAAAGTCTACTCAAAAACATATTATTCTATATGTTTTCAGATCTTTGTCGGATTGAAAACGAGCTACAATTGTGTATCTTTAGAACAATATTAAAATATCGAAAATTAAAACTAAAGAATATAGAAGTTCAACGCGAAAACAGTAACAAAGTTAAAACAAGTTTCAGCAACAAAAAGATATCGAAATTCTATATCGAAATCAAAACTGCAGAACTTTTTATTGTCTGACTATTCAGTTCTTGATTCAAGTATCTCGAATTTTTTGCAAGTTTTCGGATTCAGAGAAGCGGTCTGATAATAAAATATATCAAAATGTTCAGACTACTACAGATAATTGCTAGTTTCGAATATTCAGAATATTTTGTAACGCTGAAGTCGGCTATTATAAAATACTGTATATTGAAATCTTATAAAGTAACAAATACGTTTATAAATGTATCGAAACACTTATATAAAATTGTTCTGTAAACAGAATATATAAAATTAATTAATATATTTTTTCAACAAATAGTCCGAGCGTATTTAGTCTCGCTAATCGATAAAAACAAAGATCTGTATATTGACAGATCTAGATATATAGAGATATAACAAAAATCTGCTGTTGTTAAAGCTGTCAAGATTATAGTAATTAATCTCTATTCTTATATAAAAGAATAGAACACGTTCGATAGTTCTTCTCAGATTGCTGCTTTTATAGATATTTAAAAAAATCTGCAGCAATAGCAAAGAGAAGACTGGATATAATTTTTGATTCAAAAACAATTCGGTTTTCTAGTTTTGTTTGTTCTGGTATTATATTACACTCGTGTAATAGATAAGTTCAGAAATATCTCTAGCTGCTTGTAGATTTTCGAAATATTTATTTTACTTTAATACTGATCGATTAATAGTTTTCAGACGGAGATTTTCAGCAAATATTGATATTTTTTTGTAAAAATATTAAATAAACTCTGTTTAAGTTTCCGAAACTATATATCCAAATTGGTGCACATCTTTGATATATTTGTTAACTCTGAAAAATTTTGTGCTAGTAGATACAATATTAAACTCTTGTCTGACAAAAATATTCTTCAGTCGATATCTGATTCGAGTCTGTTTATTAATATATTTCAGTACTCAACTTCTGTCTAGTGTTCGGACAAGTTGTCTTGTAGATTCAGCGAAACTTTTTGTGCATTATCTGTTTCTCTATTATGGCTTTTTATTTTTGATAGTATTGTGCGGACAGACTTAGATATTCAAGAACTGAAATAGAAGATAGATCAAATAATATCTGTTTGATTTGTATCTATAAAGCAACCGAATATATACTTGTTCAAAATTGTTTTGTCCAGTTTGGATAGCCAGTTCTTCTTGTGTCGAAATTATCTGATAGAACATATTATGCAAAGTAGAAAATTGCAGACTTACGCGATGCTCGAAGAAAATCCAATCAGAATATAAGAAATCAATTTTGTAATATACAACTGTAAAGACCGGCAACTCTTGCATTTGGCAGTTGCAAAATGCTTGTCAATCCGCGCAAATTTATTTTTTCTTATTATATATCTAAGTCAGTGCTTGGCGATTGCGATTCTATTTATATTTTAAATCAACAAAAATAAATCAATTGCTGTAAAAGTAATACAGATATATTGACTCAATAGTCTTTTCAAGTTTAGAAAGAAAATTTGTATTTTGAAACTATATTGACAAAGTTGACTGTTTAATGTTCGAGCATATGCGGGAATAGTATTTTCGAATTGACAGAAAAAGATTGACAAGTATTTTGCAATTGTCAAAAAGACTTGATAACATAACTTCTCGACTTATCTGAATATCTCGTGCGGGATTATAGAATATCTGTAGCTACACTATAAAACAAGTATTTTTGCTGTCTTCTGATACACTAGATAATTTCCTACAATCAGAGAAGCAGTATCAGCGGTTGTGTACAGTGCGAGTCTAAAAATAGCGGTTGAAGCCGAAAATAATATTTCAGCTTGTTAAAATCAAAAACAACTTTAGTGTAATTATCTACACGCTATCTTCTGAGATCGGCAATAGAGCTCCCGCATAATATATAAAGATTCAGACGTTTTTGTTGTAATTGACTTTATCTCAATTGTTAAATTATTATAGAGACTCTGATTGTCTATAGAGTTTATCAAGTTCAGCGTTGCTATCGACAGAAATTGTTTTGCAAACGTAAAGTCAGTCTGATAAAAAAGACAAATAAACTACACACTATAGACAACGTAAATGTTGCACTTCTTGTTTGTTTGAATCGCAAGATTCTTTTCTATAGCTCGGATATCGATATCAATTATCTCTCAATTGTAGCTGTAAAACTTTTAGACTTATTTTTATTAGAATTGTTACTGACTTGATCAGACGCTGGACTGAGACACTCTTATAAATATAAAGATTTTCAAATTCGCGAATCTGATTTAACAGCAGAAAAACTCGACTTTTACAGAAGATTTTGCTCTCGATCTTCTGTATAATTGTATATATTATTTATTTGCAATATTTTTAAGTCAATCTTCGATTTGTTATTTCTGCTCGATATCAGTCTTGTCAGAAAACTGTCTGTCTCTAAAGTCAGTTTCAGCTGTCGGATCAGCTATTAATATAAATAGTAAACAATTAGACAAACTGCTTTCTATATAAAACAAATATAAAGATACTACAAGTTGTTCGAATCAAATCAATTGTTTACGCAAGCGCAGCAGAGTCTGTCTCAATTTATCTTTCAGATACAAATCTAATTTCAGAGTTACGTGTTTCTCTGCAAGAAAATCAAGAAGACAGACTTGTTTGTCAACAAAACACAAAAAGTTGCGAAAATACTGAGTAATAACTGTAGAACAGTATTTTTGAATATATTAAGTCTCTTTTGTATTTAGCAAATTAATCTAGTTTTCTATAATCGAACAGTAAACAAATTATCTCTGATATATATTTGAGTTATCGAAATCAATATAGACAAACGTCGGAGTTCCGAAAGTGTTATTATTAGTTGCTCAAGAATTCAATTAACAGCTACACTTTACTATTCCGCTCAGACAGTCAGAAATAGATAACTGAAGAAATCTAGAAGCGGATAATAGTTTACAAAAGTAATAGAAAGCTATTAAAAAATATCTCAAGTACACTTGTTTTCAGACTATAAACACTAGAAGCTGTTCTGTACAACTGAATCAGTATTATAGAAAAGAAATTAAAAAACTCAAACTGTATAAAAAATTCAAAAAATAACAGTTTTTGCTGCTGATTTCTTATTCTATCTTCTTCGCTTGACCGGTCTAGAGATCAGATTGTTAGAGAAAAATAATATAATATTTTTCTACAAACTTTATAAAGAAACTGCGGATAGAATTCTTGTCTATTATCTATTTCAATACTCGGAGATATTGAAAGTAAAAAAATCAACAATTCAAGCAGCAGTTGTTGCAGTTTTTAGTATGCTGTCTATATTTCTGTATTCGAAAAACAATATAGAAGCTTAATATAAGCTGACTTAAAAAACTTACAACTGTCGATATAGTTAATTCTACTCGAGAACTTTGCTAACGCAAGCTAGAAATATAAAAGACAACTAAATTTTTCGAAATCGATATAAACAAGTTTTATAAAAACAATAATAAGTTTTCTTTGTTCTCAGACAACTCAGACAGCAAATATATTGACAGTTAATTTTCTGCAGTCGACAACAAAAACAGTTCTGAAATAGTTAGTTTTACAGTGTTTTGTTTGTCTGGAAGTTCTGAAAGCAAGCATATTTAAAATAAAGACAGAACAGCAAAACGTCTTATAGAATTATTTAGTAGACTGGGAATTTCCAACAGTAGCTCTGATACAAGTTAAAAGTCGAAAAACAGAAGTGTTTCAAAAGAGATCTAGAATTTATATAACAAATAGTTGCTGAGATACTTGCAATATTGTTTGTTCTATAATATTTCGAAGATATTTCTAATGCATTTTTACTGTTATCTCTGAACAGAAACAAATAGTATAGAATAAAATACTATCTTGTAAACATTTACTATAATCAAGTATATTTTGTAATCGAATAGTGCTGCAGTTTGAGAAGAATTTTTTCTCGCAATATATTCTATTTGCGTTCTGAGAATATATAAGCAGTTTTAGTTGACTGAGAAATTATAAACTCGAGACTTGTTTGCTTTTGCAAAAACTAGTTATAAAATCGAAAATAAGCTAAAAATAGATATAAAAATAAAAAAGAGTGTCGAAAATAGATATTGTAAATCAGTGTTAGAAATAGCTTCTTCTTCGAAGCGTCTATTGCTGATAGTCTGCAAAAATAAATCGAGAATATTTATATATAGTTATTGCCGACTTCTTGATCTGTATAAGTTTAATTACAAAAAATCTTTTTAATCAAAATTGTATCTGTATTATTTTCTAAATTTTTTCAATACTGATCAAAACTATCAATCCCGAATAAGTCTATGCTTAAGAGCATCAATCAATAAGATATGTCTTGAAATAGCTTACTTTTCGACTGTTTTGATTCTATTGACAGCTGTAAGTTATTTTTCTATATATAATATTATTTATTATTTCAATATTGAACAGACTGTCTCGCAATATAATGTTTCTGTATTTTTTTTGACAAGATTCAGACTTGTTGTAAGAAGTTCAGAGAGAACTTCAGCAACTGCAATAGCAATATATATTATTATAGTTTACTAATTAAACTATTATTCTGCTTCAAAAAAAGATTTATCTGCAGTAACTGACAAAATCAAACAACTCTTAAGTGCTGCGGCTGACTCTATCTCTTATTTTGTAATCTAGCAGACTTTCTGCAATATCTAAACTGTCGCAAGATCCGTGCCAAATACAATATCGATAATAGTACTTGCACAGATTGTCTAGTATCTTTCTGTTGCTTATACTGTACTATAGTGCAGAAAGATAAGAAAATCAAGAAACAAGTAGATTTGTTATTTAATAAAAGCGCTACATTTCAGACGCAACCGCAAATAGCTTATCAGAAACCGGAAGACGTGCAGTAGAAGTCAGCAGAACAGTCTTATCTTCTTTAATAGTTTTCAGTATTAAAATTCTATAGATACTATACTCTGAACACCAGAATAGCAAGAACACAAAAAATCAATATTCTTTGTTTATATTTATTCTGAACAATTCTTTGAAAAAATCTCGAGATATTATAATTAATTTATCTCAAATAACAACAAGATCAGAAAATTAACAACGTCAGTATAACAGACTGTTCGAGCTAAATCGATAGAAAAACGTTTTTTTCTATTGTATATTAGAGAATCTGCGTTACAAATTACAAGCAATTTTACAATATTTAGTTTTCTGCTAGTAACAGTTTTATGCAGAGACGTTTTGCATTTAACAATAAGATTTTTTTTTTTATATAGATTTAGACAGTTATAGTATTTGATTCTATTAAACTGATTCAGAACTTTTTTAACAAAAAAATATTTCAGAATTTGCAGCCGATCTTGATTCTAACAATAGATAATATAATAAAAAAAATAACTATACTGAATTGAGTCAGATCTGTCTTAATTAAATAATAAAGTAATTATATTAAACAATGCAGAGACTAGAGTCTTCGAAATAGATATAATATTCAGTCTAGTTTGCACATTCGAATTCGTATTGTAATCGAGAAACTATCGAGTTATAGCTTTATTATTAAACGTGTCTGCGAGTAATACTGCGTTGTAGTTGTTTTATAATTTGTTAATATTAAAATCGTAATCAAGAACTAATTGCAAAAAGATATAGCACTTTTTATTTATAGTTAGCTTGAAGTAAATTTTATTAATAACAATTCTGTATTCGACAAGATATTGTACAATAGACAGACAATTTTTGTTCAGAATAAATTCGAAATAGCTAATAAAAAAAATTTTGTTAATCTGTTTGTATTTCGATTTCTTATTTTACTAATACAATATAATTTGAATTGCAAAGAAATTATCTGCAACACTAATATATTTCAGTTGCAGAACTTCTGACAGCAGCTATTGTTTCGAATTGCTGTACAGTTCAAATTCTTGTAGAAAGTGCTCTTCGAAACTTTTGCTATTTACAGAAAATTCGATACTTTTGTATTCAGTAGTCTCTAGCATACAGATATTCGATTTCAATCAATCTATCAGACTATTTTCTGTAATCTTATTGAACAATAAAGCAAGATCTGCTATTTTTGTAGCGGAAGCACTCTTTTTCTATTGTATTACAGATATAATTAATTATTGACAACTAAAGTGTCCAATTCGCACATGTTGAGAAGTAACAAGAGAGTCGAATAACTAGATCGGAAGTAGTGCTACTCTATCTGTAACATAATCGGTCGACAAATGGAGCTTGTCTTCTTGTCGACACTATTTTGAAACGTGTCTCTCTTTGTAAATGTCGATACTAATATCGCTAATACTCTCGATTCTTCTTATAATTTTGTCGGACGCTTTCAGCGCATTGCTCTTAATAACAATTTTAATTATCTTTCGAGTTAACAATAACGACTGCACAATTGCAGCAAATATAAGTTTGCAATATTCTTAAGACAACGATATCTATAAATTATTACAATATTATTTGTTTCGATAAAGCTGAAATATAATATCTTGCTACAGTTGATCTCAACACTTGTTATACTGTAATTATTGTTTTAAAGAAAACTGCTATTCTGATCTATATCGTTCCACAACTATCCGAGACTATTTGTAATAGATATTCTACGTCCGAGAATTGAATTAAAAATATAATAACAAAAATTATAAGCTGCTTTATAGTTAACAAACAATATTTCGAATATCAGAAATCAGATAATATAGTAATCTATAATATTTACAACAAAAAGATTGTATTGTCAGATTAAATCAAACTATTAGCAACTACTGTGCAGAAAATTGTCGGATCGAATATAAGATCTGTTATCTACAATATATTTGAAAGCAGTAAGTTTTGCAATTCTGATAAAAGTATTGTTCTTGTTAATAGTAGTTAATCGGCGCAATTACCAGTTGTTTGAATTAAGAATAAACAATATAGTTTAATTATATCAGAGTCGAAGATTGTCAGCTCTGTATTAATCAGTTTACAATCGAAATAATATATTGTATAGAGATAGTTCGAATTACAAATAATTTAGATCGGAGCGATAGATTAAGAGAAATTTTAAAAAAAAAAATTTCGAAAACAATACTGCAAACAATATTTGTCTTCAAATCTAGCAATATTAAACTATATATACAAAAATAAATGCTTATGCCGTGCTTGCTAATCAGAATATAGTATAGACAGTCAAATAGTTCAAAAAAATTCTGCTTTTGAGATATTAATATATATTATAACAAGTAAGAGATCGGCAAGATCTAATATCTGTTAGTTAGACTGTAATCGAAGAAAATACAGTCTTAGAAATATTTTTTTTGCTTTTGATAATATTTTTGTTGTTGCTACGCTCTGCTACAGTATATTTGCGAGACATAAATTTTGTTTTGAAATAGAATTCGAAATCTATTTTTTGAATATATTTTGTTTCTAATCTCTGATATAATATACTGATTTTTATCGACTTGATACTGTTAATCGATATATTCTGAACTTTTGCTGTACTCAGTTTTTGAAACTGACTCAATAGAGCGACTAGCTGCTTGTAATTGCAAATATGCAGATTTTTTTTCAGAAAAATAAAATTTGCAGACTCTAGAAATCGATATTATATACAAAATATTTTACAAAATATTAATATATATATTGTCCAGTTCTTAGCGCAAAAAAGTATTATATTTGAATTGACAAGTTCTGTAACTATAATTGTGTAGTGTAGATAGTCGATCTCCACAAATTGTCGCTTAAATGTAGAATTGTAATATTGAATCAGATCAGATATCTTGATTTGTCAAATATTTTTTTCTCAAAGAATTTTGTACACGTATCCGAAAAATATATAATCGATATAAAATTTCTCAAAATAAAAAATATCTAGTATTTGCTGCAGATATTGTATCTTGCTGAAATCGATTGCAAACTTAGAGATATTAATCTTAATAATATTATTTATATTGATTATAAGAGAAGAAGCGTAATAATAAACTCGAGCGATATAATACTATTAAAACTGAAATAGTTTTTTTCTTTGCTTTTTGACAGTAATATTTATAAAGAAACTTCTAAAATTTTCTAGATCTAGCTGATAACAGTATCGAGCAATTAATTTTAATAATATTTGTTGTTTGTTTGTTTCAATTTTTGTTCAGAGAAACAAAAAATCAATACAATCAAAAATAAACTTGTTCGGATTGTATACGCGCAGAAGTATTATCAGATTCAGTACTGCTATTAAATTTTTATATTTTTGACAAGCAACTTTAATAATATATTTTTTGCAAACAGTAAAATATATAAACGGCAATCAATTTATATTATAACTGTCTATAATATCTGTAATTGCATCTTTTATTTCCGAAGATATCGAATATATATCTGAATGCTGCAATATATTACAATCGATAAAATTGTTAAAATCAATTTTTGTAATAGACTGTATCTGTTCTGTCAATACTATTGTTTTGTATATTAAAACGCAGAACAAATAAATATCGATTGTTGTATTATAGATAAAATCGATTTGTATTTCTAATACTCGATATATAAAAAAATCAACTATATTGCAAAACTGAGATCTCTCAGACTATTCTGAGAATTCAGTAAATTGCATATAAACTGATTCTTGCTTGTTGAGTAGAATTACAACTAATCTGATACTGCAATATATAATATTGCGTTTGTTAAGCTATCGAAACGTATCGCAATCTATTTGCAGATACATTTTCAAGATATCTGATATATCGAGCAAGTATAAATTCTGAATCAAAGTTTTCAAGAAACATTCTTATTTGAAGTTCGTAATAATAATATATTAATTATTAAATATAATCTCTTCAATAAAGAGTAAAAGATTGGAATAACTTTTCTCTATTTTAGTCGAATAGCAGATCTTAAACAAAATAATTAATTTTTAAGATTGCAAATAATTTAATATATATTTTGTCTGTCGTTTGTCGCTCGGCTAGAAAGATATAGAATTTATTCAAAATATATTGTCTGTTACTTTTTTCTACAAGTCTCTTAATCGATTGAACAACTAAGAGTATCGAAACAATCAAAATATAATATTTGTCAGACAATATAGCAGAATTTTGTAACTCCGAACTTCTTAGAGTACTGCAGATCTGAGTCTGAGTCTGAATTTGTGTTTAAAATTTCAGATCTTCGAGATCTAATATTTTGTCTGCATTATATTCAAACTTAAAATTTATTGAAAAACAAATATAAAGAAAGAGTTCGAGAGAATTTAAAGAAACAAAATTCTGTTTTTCTGAATAAAGCGCGATTTGTGTACAGTATATCTTTTCAGAATTAACACGTATACTATTTTTGAAGATATCTTCGAGTATTCAAAATTTATATTGATTAACAAATACGCGAAAATAACAACAACTTATAAAAGTATAGTGTAAAGACTTTTTTGAAAATTTAAAAGTTATATTTTTATCGAAGCCGAAATATAATCTATTTTTGTTTGTTTGACGCGCAAACAAAAAAAAACAAAATTCTTAAACAAACAAAGAAATGTTTTTCCGAGAAGAGTAGCTAAATATTGCAGAAAATTTATTGTTAGCAAACTATTTTTGATTGCCGAGTTGTTTCAGAACAGTTGCAGTAGATTCTGAGTTTTCAATAATAATAGCAACTTCTTCTTGATTTGAAAATATATTTTGTAAAAATAGTATAATTGAAGAATAAAAGTATTGTAACGAGCTCTCAAATCAGAATTTGTTAACAATATATATGCAAAACTATATCGAAGAGATTCTGATAAATATAGCGAGATACAAAGTGCTTTACACATATATATATAATATAATATCCGGTTAGAATTGCCGTTTCTCAAAGAGATACATCTGAATTGAAAAGTATATATATTTTAAAGTACTTCTATCTTTCTGAAAACTAGTAACTGAATTGTACTAGCGCCGGAGCTGTTGCTTTGCGCCAAAACTCTGACAACTAGAGAAATATCAATTAGTGTTATTGTCTGATCGGCAATTTTCTCTTCCAACTTGAATCTCTCGATTGTTATACAATATTTATAAAAAACAAACAGAATTCTCTATTTACTCTGATCTGTAATTCTGTTTGCGAACAACAAGAAAAATCGCAGTAAAACTATATTCTCAAAAGAATACGCTAGATCTGTTGCTGATCTGATAGTAGTCTCGATAATTTTTTCAGAAAAAATATTTTTGTCGAGAATTGTTTTTTTAATAAACGTTTTGTCGAAAAGAAAATCGATATATAGTATAAGCAATACAGAAAATGTTCTGACAACTAGTATCTATTATAGATAATACTACAGTATATTTGTTTTTTTTATATAATTTATAGACTCTGGCAAGATTCTTCAATCTATATAAGTAATATGTATCTTCTTGGAACAGCAATTTACCGAGTAAATTATTTAAAAAATCTGCTACTTAAAATACAAATCTTGCGTTTACAATTATCGAATATCTGTCTGTTCTGATCAATTTAATATCGAATTCGCAACAACGTTTGCAATATTAACAAAGCTCAGCAAAGAAGAGCGCGTTACTAGCTATAGATTTATATTTAAAAGAAGAATATTGCGTTTCAATTAATATAACAAAAGTAGCAAAGACTAGAAGTAGCAAAAACTGCTAGCGTGTAACTTGCTCTCGAATATTCTTGAAAAAATATATATTCAGAAATAATTAGCTAAATCTAAAATAGAAAACTTGTCGAGATTGTTTGATAAAATAGATTACTATATAGTAAATTGGAAATAGATAAACAACTACAAGAAATAAACAAATATATTATTGTTAAGTATCGAACGCTGTCTGTATTATATATATTGTACTACTATTTCTATTTTATTTCAGTATTGCTATCTCGGATTTACTAGTCGAAACACAAATTTAAGTAATATTTACTATCCGATAGATTATAATATTTCAAAAAATATTCGAAATAACAATTGTTATTCTGTCGAGATTTCTCGCAATATTGTAATCTGTATTTCTACTGAATACAACTATTACAGAGTTTTTGCTCTCGACAGATTGAAGTTCTTCAAGTATTATATTTGTAGATTGTAAATAGATAGTTGCGGTTACAACAGCAATAGTCTGAAAATTCAGTATTTATATAAATTTCGATCGGTGCAGACTTTTCTTCTAAATTGTTAAACTGTTTTATATTAATTTCAAAAGATCTAGCCGCGTTCTATATATCTGCTTGTATTAACAAAATATCTTGATATAGACAGAATACACTGCTTACTGTCGAGTGTTAACTGAATATATTTATAGCAACGTTTTAATTTATTTTCTGGAGACAGAATATTTAATAAAATTTTGAAAAATACAACTATTTTTTTTTGATTATTGAAATCTTGAGATCTAGTATTTCTGCGAAGTGTCAAGAATTAATTTTCAAAATACTTATTATTGTTTTGTAATAGAACTGATTACAAAAGTTTTTGTTGTTTTTGCTGCACAAATTCTGTACAGTCTTTTCTAAACAAGCAAAATAGAGTAAAATCGATACCGCTATTGCGTTCTGTTGTTGTTTTATTCGATAGTCTGCTAATAGATACGACTAATGCTTTGAGTTTGTAGCTTTCGATAAGTTATATTCTGTTTATATCGAAGAAACAATTTAGATATTTATAGAGATCGAACGTAACTGAATTTTGTATCTGTTTTTTGCTACTTATTCAATTTCGGTCTTCTTACGGTTGGACGTCTTTATCTTAGAGATAGAATATTAAACAAAAATTCAGCTACTATAAATTCTTGACTCTCCGCTACTATCTAGCTATATACTGTAAAAGATTCTATCAGATACAGAATTGACTACCGTTGCTGCTGTAAAATTTTACAATAAGAAATTTCGACTGTTTCTGTACCGGAGAGAGACTTAAATGTTCTCGATTAACTGATACAGATTAGTACAATCTTGTTGTCAGCTTTAGAAAGATATACTATCTCAAGATATTGTTTATAATATATTTGGCACTATTTCTTATTGCATTGCTTGCAAGAGAATACTCTGATAGCAGAGTCAAGATATATTTAATATCTAGCACTGAATAGAGAATAGATCGAAAATATAGTTTTATATCTTTAAGAGTGCTTGCTTGTCCAAATAGTAGTTGTATTACAAAACAAATGTAAACAACGAAAAGAATCTCTAGATCAATTGATATTATTCTTACGGAACATAACTTTATTCTGATAACTTATACTATTTAAAAATAAAAATAAGAAAAGAGATCTCTAAAGATTTCGATTCAACTTATCAGTAAACAATTGCATAATAATGCAGACTGAAATTATAAGTTATCAGCGAAAATACAATAACAGAGAAGAGTTGCGCAAGCAGAGATAGTGCGCTGTAGAAGATTTAAGAAAGACAAGCCAGAGAGATGTGCAAGTCAGAGAGATGTGCAAGCCAGAGAGATATGCAAGCCAGAGAGATGTGCAAGCCAGGGAGATATGCAAGCCAGGAAGATGTGCAAGCCAGAGAGATGTGCAAGCCAGAGATGTGCAAGCCAGAGAGATATGCAAGCCAGGGAGTGTGCAAGCCAGAGAGATGGTCAGCGCAAGCTTTGTAAGATATGCAAGTATGCAAGATGTGCAAGTGTGCAAGGTGTGCAAGCCAGAGAGATGTGCAAGTCAGGAAGGTATGCAAGCCAGAGAGGTGTGCAAGCCAGGGAGGTGTGCAAGTCAGAGAGGTGTGCAAGCCAGAGAGATGTGCAAGTCAGAGAGGTGTGCAAGCCAGGGAGGTGGTCAGCGCAAGCTTTGTAAAGTGTGCAAGTGTGCAAGATGTGCAAGTGTGCAAGATGTGCAAGCCAGGGAGATATGCAAGCCAGAAAGATGTGCAAGCCAGGGAGGTGTGCAAGCCAGGGAGATGTGCAAGCCAGGAAGATGTGCAAGCCAGGGAGTGGTCAGCGCAAGCTTTGTAAGATATGCAAGTGTGCAAGATATACAAGCCAGAAAGATATGCAAGTCAGAAGCGCAAGCCGGAAATAATATTTTAAGCAAGTCAGAGAGTATAAACGCTGTAGAAATATGTATCTTTCAGAGCTAAGTGTAATATCTATTTCCGGATATAAGCTATATTTGGAGAAGAAAAACAGTCAATAATAATTGTCTATATCGACTCAAACTGAAGATAAGAAGAGTCAGAAACGAGATTTCTTTTACGCTAGTAAGAACAAAATCTCTTGTAGAGCTTGCAACGCAGAAACTCAATATTATTCAAAGCTTCGATCGATAACAAGATACAAAGCACAAGAACCGACAGCACGCTTGTATAGTCTCTCAATAGTATTATTCAAACAAGTTTTTTCAAAAAATCAAAACAAACGTTTACAAATCTTATATCTATTCGATATCTATCAATAAATGCTCTTTAATATGTCTGTATCTTCAGGAATTTCTTACAAGTCAGAAGAATCAGACACGAAAAGACAAAAATTGTTAAACAGAAATTATCTGTCTTTTGTCTCTATCAATATCGAACTCTCTTTCTATAATAAATATAATCGAATCAGTATACGTTACAATATCTTTCCGACAAAACTAGTAACAGCTTTAAAATCGATTATCAATCAAATTGATTGGTCCGAGATAGTTCTCGATATTGTAAAACAAAAAAGATCGATCTTATATTGGAACGCATTCGAAAAAATTCTGAGACTATATATTGAGAAGTTGTTAACGCAGAAAAATAGAAAGAAAAACAAGCTCAACTGTTATCAGAAAAAAGATCAAAAATTGTCGAGCGCTATTAAAAATACAGAGCAGATTTTATTTGAGTTCGCTTTTACTAGCTGCAGTACTAAGAAGTTTTTCAGTCTGAAAAAGCAAAAAAATATTGACAGTTTTGTAAACAATATCAGTAAAATCTCTGAACACAACAATTTTACTGACAAGAGTAAGAAGAGTAAAACAGATAAAAATAATACAGAGTATAAAAGCAACAGTAAAAACAAAAATAGAGACTATAAAAAAGATCGAGTTTCAATTTAGATTAGTTCAGCGCTTATTATATAAGATAATTTAACAGTATAGTCTTGTCTTATTATAGCAAATTCCACAGTTTTTGTTGCAATTTCTCTGAAAACAGTTATTTTTTATTATATTTTAAGTTCTTCTGGCGTAAATATACAGACAGATTTTTTTAATTTTTGTATATTTTTATTGTTTAATATTTTCTGCAGAAAACTCGATAGAATTATAGTTAAAATCGACTTTTAAGTCTGAAAATATACAACACAAATAGTTGCGAAATCTGTAATACCGAGATCGATATACTAGCAATTTTTAAAATTTGTTGTTCAATTTTATTAAACTGATTATATCTGACAGATAAAAAATAGTTTTGCAGAGTCTATCTGTATTATTTTCGATCTCGAACAACTGTATAAGTATAGCTGGAAAATTGTAGAGAGAAAATAGCGAAGTTTAATAGTTCGAGTATACTGAGTAGTATACTAATTTAATACAATTTAATATAAATTTCTCTCTCTCAGTCTTGTTAGAGACTTCGATTTTAATTGCGTAACAAATATTAATTTTAAGACAGTTGTAATTGTAATTTAGACTCTCTAGAATTTCGATTAATTAGTTCAAAAAATATAATAGTAGACAGAAACATTGATATATATAGTATCTATCGATTAATAGACACAAAAATTAATCGAATTCGATAACTGATCAGAGATACAAGACTTTCTATCTAATATAGTATTCTTAAGCGCTATTATCTTGCAGTCTATATTGTAATTATCGATAATCTCGAATATCGGCAAAACTCGAATCGCAATATAATAGAATAGATTGTCAAGTCTGTTAACTAAATATTGTTCGAGAATTTTGTCTAGCACAAGTAATACAGAAAACTCTCGATCAATAACAAGAACAAGAATTTCAGTATAACTATTCAGCTGATTTTCTATAAACAAAAGTATATACTGTAAAATAAAACTCAGACAATCGACAACAGCTCGACTGTTCTCGAAACTTTTGTTCTATAATAAAATATTCAATTTGTCGAATTAACTATTTCGAAAAGATTTCTCAGTATTGTCGGAAAGATTAAATATAAGTTAATAGTATATTATTAAGACAGCAACAGTTAATACAAATTATATTGCGCTTTAAGCAATCGAGAGATCTTTTAATATCTTTTTGTACAAGTTTTGTCTGTTTTCGAAAATTCTTTATTCCGACAGTATTTCGATCTGACAAGTCGATACTGTAACGTTTCAGATAAGAAATAATAAAAGATTGTTTTTCGGCTGCCGAAACAACAAAATAGTGCAATACATTTTATAACTGCTTGCTGTAAGCGTAACTATTCGTGAAAGACAGAAAAGAACTTGAAGATATTATATATAGAACTTAAATATATCGATATAATTTCAGTCAAGTCGATTTGAAATTGACTGCAGAAAATTCTAATCTGATCAGCTGCTGATTATTGTGTACTGTTCAGAAAATATTTATCAAATAATCTGTTACAATAGAAAAATAAATACAGAGCTTCTCTATCTGTTGTTGTATAAATTTTATATCAATAGTTTTTTCTGCAAAAATTACAAATCTTATTAGTATTTGACAGACTTTCTGAGTATTGTAGTTTCCGAATAAGTGTATTCTGATTATATCAATTATAAACGCGTAAAAATTAGTATTGCTAACAGTAGTAAAATCTTTATTAAAACTATATTGTTAATTGTTTATTCGATTGTCAGATACTTTAAAAAAAACTCTGATAAAAAAAGTTGTATAAATTTTTTCGCGTTTTAACTGTTGTACTTGCTCTGATATATATATAAAAGACTGAAGATTATCGAGCAAATTATTTATATTGTATTCAAATATATCTTGTATATCCGGAAAATTGTAGTCTTGCTCAAATATCAGATATAAAATTAAAATATTCTCTGCAATTGTTGTCTGAATTACTGTGTCAGATTGCTGAAAGCAATTATATTAGAAATCAACAATAGAAATAGATACATATAAAGTTTACTCTGATATCTTGAAGCAGTATTGCTCGATTAAAAGCTTTGTATAAGTTGTTAAATCGAGCTACGCGGCAATAAGTCTGTACAAAATAATACTGATCTCGGTCCCGTATTTTCGTTGCAGTGTTCTCGGACTACCGCAACACAGCTTTGTTTCTTGCATTCAGAATATTATAGATAGCTATATTTTTTTCGTCCGGTAGCACTAAATTGTAAATAAGTTCGACAGATTTCTTGTTTCGGAATATCTTTCAGAATATCAGTCAGTATCTTTTAAAAAGAATCAGAATATATTATTACAAACGAAAATTGTATCTAATTAATGTCGAGTCTGTTTATTAACAAAATAGACAAAGAATTTATTATATCTGGATTTATTCTGAGTCTGTTTATCGAAAAGTCTGGAAATTCTGCTAATCTAATATCTGTTAACAGGAACAAATACTGAACAAAGAAGTTGCAAAAAAAGAGAAAAGAAAGTATACAAGTATTGTTGCGTAGTCTGCAGTTTACAGAGTCTACTTTGTATTTACAAAATTAAATATTATTTTGAACAGAATTTATTAAAAGAAAAGCTAGACAAAATAATCTCTGTACAAAATAATATTTAATTTTCCGAATACAAAGTACTCGGAGATTACAATATTTTTTTAACAAAGCATTTAACAATAACTGTAAACGCTGCAAATCTTAATAATTTGAATAAGCTGTTTTCAAGTTTGCTCGGACTACACTGATAAAATTTTATCAAATTTTTTTAAAATAATTTCGAGCAGATCTAAATTGCTTTATTTTGATAGTTTTGTATTTTTATTCAACAAAATGCAAATTATCAGCTTCAGCTTTTAAGCTGTTTCTGCATATATAAGTCTAGATATAAGAGAAAACTACAACAAAAGTTTTTATATAATGTCGATAATTACTAATGCAGATATTTTTGCAAAACGTACTGATTTTTTATATCTATTTATTTCGAACAGTATTAAATATTTTCTTTCTGTCTGTATATTTTGTACTCTGATTCTCTATATTAACTGAGAATTGTATCGAGATATTTTGATTAAAAATAAAAAACTCAAATGCAAACAATCTTTTCAATCTTTGATACTAATATATTTTTCAGCTTTGTATAGCAAACGAGACTCTCGACATATATATATATAACTTGTCGATCTTTAATATTTTAAGATAAATTAATAAGCAAAATCAGATTGCTTTCTTAATAACGCATCTCGATCTTCTATAGTGTCGCGAGCTTTGTTAATCTGTTTGTTTGAAAATTTTTTCTATTGCAACTCGGACAAAAAGAATTTCTTATATATTTTGTTCGCAAGTCTCTGAAACAATACTGATTAATAATTTGATTGTCGATACGTAGTATACTTATCTGCAATTCTTGCTATTGACGAGCATATTTAATGTCGCTTAACCGAAGTATATTCTTTATTTGTTTTGCTGTCGTTTTTGCATTGGTCTTCAAGAACTTTTCGAGTTCAATTATTGTCTCGGCTCGGTGTTACATATTTATAGATTTCAGATAACACTGTAATGTTGACAGTAATATAAATGTTGAGCAGGAATTAACGCACTAGACTTAGTGTTGACAGCGCTATTGTTTCTGTAGAGCGTAAATACTAACAATCTTTACGAAGACTACTGTATGTAATATTGAGATATAATCTATATCAGATAAGATATCGTATCTGTGCAGAATTGTAGAAAATTGCCACGCTGCTCGATATCTCTGATACGTTATTGACGCTTACTCTTCTTTATTCAACGTACTTTATATACGTTGTTTTCTCTCTATCAAGTATGGTGTCTTCGCAACTATAGAATCAGCACACGTTGCAATTCTGCACAAGTAAAACTCTTCTATAAGTGCGCTCGATTGAACGGTAGCTTTTTCTGATAGAAGGGCTGACTGATAACATATAGTTGTTATCAATATTTTTTTGACAGAATACGGCTTTCTCAAAAAATCCGGCAGTAATCGATAGATAGAATTCGTTGCTCTCGCTAAAGATTTGCAGATTTCTTCTGAGCGGATAGATATGTTCGAGAACAATCAGTTAAGAGATTCTGAGAAATCTTGACAAATTCTGCTCGCACTCTTTGTTTCAAAAACTTTTGTATCAGACAGACTTCTTGCAGATATACTGTTTTATTTTTAGTTTTTTAATCAATCTGTGTTTGAATAACACTTCTTTGCCAGTCTTTTATATAGTACTAAATTCAAAACGTACTTTTGTAGTCTGTCAGCTAATACTAAATCGAAAATATATTTTCTGCGCGACGTGCAGATGCTCAGAATTCGAATCAATATTATATTTGTATATTACTTTTGTCGCGACTTCCAGCTATCTGCAGTCTGCATCTTATCTTAGATTTTCAGTACACACTAAGTTCAAAATACACTTTCGTAGTCTCTTGTCTGACAATGCCAACGAGCACTAAATTTAAAACGCACTTTTGTAGTCTCTCAGTCAGTACAAATTCAAGACACACTTTTGTACTCTCTTTTAGTTAATACTAATCTAGTCTTTCAGCCAGCACTAGATTCAAGACGCATTTTCGTAGTCTCTTCAGTTAGTACTAAATTCAAGACATACTTTTGTAGTCTCTCAGCCAGTACTAAACTCAAAATACACTTTTGTAGACTTTCAGACAGCACTAAACTTCTATATATTGTTTTCCGGCCAACATTACAACAATTTGTCGGCAACAGCAATTAACCGATTTGTAATTACACTATTGAATCAGAATTAGTCAAGCAGAAGCACAGCAAAAACAACTGTTAAATTTATTCTGAAGTACACTCAGTCTCTTAAAATATAGAGTATTGCGACGCTATCGATCTCTTATATTGCTGTTGGAATCAAGATATTTGCTCCCGCTGTAATTTAACTATATTTACTGCTGGAACGAAGATTTCAGTCAGAAGTAGACTTGTAGCTTATCTAGCGCATATATACTAAGATTACTAAAATAGATTCTTATTAGATATTATATCTATCTTTTGTATCAGCAGCAAAAGATTCAGTTATCAGATATAATCAAGCAAACAATTAGTTACTGTTGGCATATAGTTTGACTGACACAGTATCTTCTGTTTCTACTAGAGCGACAGTCTGCTGAACCGAGAGCAAAACCAATTCTATACTTATAAACAATAATAATAAGTAATCTGTAATATAATCAGTGTGCTGCAGAGAGATATACTGCGAAAATATTAGTTCTGAAAACTTACTGTCTGACTGTTAATCTTGTGCACAGCTTTTTGAAGCGAGATATGTAATCTGAATATATAAAAGAATACTATACTCGACTCGATTGTAGAAAATTCTCGGTTTATTAGATTTACTTTTCTGTGTTTTTTTAACTGTACTGACAATAGAAGATCTTGTACTGCAATCAGTGTTGATTTTTTTTGCTTGAACATTTCTATATTTTACAATAGCAAAACAAAGAACAGTCTGTACTGTAATAAATAGCAGAAAAATCTGAAATAAAAGCTGATATTTCTTTTGTGCAAAGAACTCTGTCAATGCGATCAGAGTTAATATAGCGGAAAAAATATAAAAAACAGAATAAATTTTCGAGAAATTGCAAATTTCTATTAAAAAGAAGTTTCAAAATAAGAATATCGAAATATCTACAAGAAGTATCTATTCGCTCAGATTAGCAAAAAAATGTATTTTAATTAGTAAAATAGTTTTGTTTTGTGTTCTATATCGATTTAGTATAAACAAAACAGTAGCAGAGTTGTATTTCAATATCGATAATTCGAAAGTAACAGAATATTAGAGTCGACGTTATTCTCGATATCTAGAGAAGTTTAGAGTAAATAAGTTATACAATATTATTAGCTAGCAAAGTCAGTATAGTGTTGTTCTAGATTTGACTGTAATTATATCTCTGTAAATACTACAGCAATAGTTGAGAGACAAAAAATCAGATTGCAAACTATTAATTTATCTGTTTAAAATAAGAATTGAAATTTTAATCTGAATAGATTTCAGAAACTTCTGTAAAATATTGCAACAATATATAATACTGTCAGAATCTATTTTGTACAGCAGTTTACAGCGCTCAGATTTCTCTGCTATATCGAGACTTGAGAAATATTTTACTTTTTATCGACTTCTTGAATAATCTGATACACAAGAGCTATAGTAGACACGCAAAATGCTGTAATAGTAATATCTAGCTGTATATTGGCTGGTTGATCTTTTATACTGTACAATCGATTAAGATAGTCTTGATATAAAGATAGACAATCAGAATAAAATTGCGGATAGAAATCTGTACAATAAGAAGAGAATAAAAAACAGATACAAGACATTTATACAGTATGCGTAGTCGCTGATTTTATAACACTTGTAAATCTCTGAAAGCTTTCAAAATCTACAAGTATAACTTGAAACTAGAAAACAAGCTACAATCAACACTGATTGCCGAAAATAGATATAAAGAAGAAAGCGCTGGAAACTTTTATCTAATCTGCAATAAATATTGAGAATAGATACTGCGCGCAAGAAAAAACTATTAGTATCTGTAAATATACAGTTTTGTTGTTAGCTGAAATTTCAGAAAAAAGTCGATATTCTCGATTAAAATACTGCTAGTCGACAGTCTAAAATTGATACTTTTATTTTTGCTGATTCTCTCGAGTTACAGAATTCTACAGATTGGTTTTCGAATCTTAATATTTTAAAAAACAAGATTTGTAATTGATTCTAAATTGTAACTAGTATAATTTTGTAGTCGAATTCTTAGATATTTTATCGCCGAACGCAGTACTAAAGATAATAGACTGTATAGTTACTGCAGTTTAAGACAGTAAACAAATCGCTTATATCTGTTCAGCTATCTATTATATAACAAGAATGTTTTTTTAATAACTTATCTTCAAAAGTCAAGTTCAATCTTTTCTTCTTAATATCAGCGACAAGAAGTCAGCAAAACAATATATCAGAAATAACAATTATAGCTGAAGTCTTGTTTCCGCAAGACTTTTGGCACGCAACAATTACTGAGATTGTATTAACTATTGTCAATATTGTTATTTCTACAATCTTAAGATTCAGCACTAAAATGCCAGACACAGATCGAGTTACTGAATTTGTAATTTTAACAGAATATAATTTTATACTGATTAATCGATATATTATTGAAGAAAAATCTACAGATATCTATACAATTTTCGGAAAAAATACTTTTAAATATTCGATTATTTTTTATTATATCGATTCTGTTTACGATTTTACAATCTGCAAATATAATATAACAGATTTCGAAAATTTTTAGATAAAATAGATCGAGCTCAAATCAGAATTTATTAAAATCGGTCTCGAAATACAGATTATCGACAACAATACAAATTAAGTTTTCAGTATTTTTTCTGATATTATTAGCAGATTGAATTGTAATCCGATATATTAAAACGCTTGTAGATATATTTCTATTATTACTCTCGGTCCGATTTTCTAACGCAAACTACAGTAACTGAATATATTCAAGCGGCAGCTGATATCTCGGACAGATTCTCAGAAAGTCTACTTCTTACTGAGAACAGATATGTTGTCAACATAGTAGCAGATAGTTATCAGATACAGTTGTTAAACTTTTATCTACTATTTCAGCGATCTAGAAAGTATTTGCAAGATTGAATAGATAGTCGAACTATTGTAAGAGATATTATTTAGAGCAACTGGTTTCGAGAAACGCGAGCAAACTGTTTTACTCGAGATTTAGACAGTCAAATTTTCGAGAAATATTGTTCAGATAGCAATATTTTATTAAAAGCAAGCAAAATACTGCTTCAGAGATTATATGCTGGCAAAATTGAAGAAAACAATCTACTGTTTCAAACAAATAGAAAGAATATTATCTTTCTTAACAAATTCGAAAATCTGATTAATAAGAATATCGGATTCTCTATAACGTTTCTGATCTGACAACACAATTAAGATTATAAAATTATATTAAATATTAAAGATTTTTTTTACTCTGATACCGTATCGGATACTCGAGTTTGCGGACTTCTATTTTTAAGATTTTCGGCACAAAATAGCTATAACGTATAATTTTCCGCTGAGAGACGTTGTTTTTATCTTCGGTCGTAATTTCTTCAACTTTGCTAGAAATAATATTATAATTATTTATCTCGATAATCGGTTTACGCTCAATCTAGATATATTTATTGAGATTGTTCAAACTATTTAAGATAAACAAGAACAACAAACACATACTTATTTTTACACTTATATAGTCAGATAATGCGAGAGTTGCTCTCAAGTATCAGAGTCTTGATACTGTTATTTCTTGTTATAGAATTATAATTATAAATTGCTACTATCTGTATTCAGCTATAAGACTTTGAATTTGCAACAACAATATTGCTATATAGACTAGTATCGATATCGAAAGTAGCTTAATTGTAACTCTACTGATAAAACATTTTTTGCCGAAAATCTCTGTTGCTGAATTTTGCTTAATCAATAGATCTGTACTCTATACAGTACAGATTAAAATTACAATACAAAATCAAATTAACAAAATATCAGCAGATACAAAAATCTTTCTAAGTTCTGTAATTAATAAAATAATAGACTGAATTGTTGTTCCGCAAGCTTTTGCGCTGTCTAGCTTGTATAGTTTGATTGTAATATTCGAAAAATCTATCGAACTTCCAGCTACTAAAATATTTGCAAATATCTCAGATTATACAATTATTTAATACAACTCTGATTTTATTCAAGAAACAATAGAGCAGACAATCTTTAGCAATATTAAATATCAGATTGACAACAAAATTACTATCTATATACTTATTAACGGCAGAGATACTTCTTGTGCATTAGATATAACTGTAAAATATATTGAGTTGCTGAATAATAACTATAATTCGAAGATATTTTATTATTCGATTTATATAAAGATTCTATATCTCTATTATAATATATTATTGACTTCCGGAGTGCTGCTGGACAATACTGATAAAATAATAATATTATAACTATTCTTTATTTAAAGAGAGAAAGACTTTTTTATCTATATTGATATTTCAATATTGTTGCTGAAATCAGAAATCGAGCAGTTGCAGCAAAAAACTTTTTTACAAAAGTTCAGACTTCTGAATATACTGCTCGAGAAAATTAGCAAAAACAATATAACAGTTTTAGATATTTCTGAAAATATAAAATTTATAGTTTAATCTGAACAGTGCAAATTACTAGCTAATATATGTTCAAGATTTTTCTTTTTGCTATTTTGTTCAAGTAGTAGAAATCTTTTGCATCTATCAAGAGCTAAAAGTTGACAATATTTTTTTACAATATAGAGAACAGCAAATTACTAAAGTGTTGTATATATATAATTTTATATATAAGCGTTTGAAGTTATTTGTTATCCGAGCTGATACTAAAATTTATATTGAGATATTTACTGTAACAATAATCAGCTATCTGATTGACAGAGTAATCTGATTTTGTAATATTCAGCTGAAAATATTATATTTATCGATTTATTTTTATACTCAGAAAATTTATAGTTGTATCTGAATATTTTCAGTGCTGTCCGCAAGTCCGGTCAGTATATTCGATTTATCGATTTTGCACTTTATTACACAAATCAACAACAAGCTTGTAGAAGATTTTAACAGTCTTGTAAAAGCAATAAAGTTGTTGTCGGAGAATCAGTACTGTCAGATTATCTGTATTAGTCGAATAGATATTTTAAGAATTTTTTTTGTCAGACCGAATATACAAAACTTCAAAATATTTTAAGTTCGAAAAGTAATAAATAGCCAGAAATAGCAGTATTAGAAACTACAACAATAGTTGAGCAACCGCAGAATAGCTATAGCAGATAGCAATAGTGTCAGTTTGAAATATTTATTAGATAAAAGTTGTCAAAACGGAGTATTATATTAAGTATTGTTTATTGTCGATATATATCAGCGCGTTACTTATACTATTGATAGATTAATTTTGTAAAATAATAGATTATGCCGGAAATACTTTTTCCCGATATTTCTATTTTTGTATCAATCTTGTAAATCTATAATATACTTTGATATTATATAATTTTACAACAAATTATTTATCTAGTCTAGAAAGAGTCTTTTCTATAGTATTCTGACTGCTTTTACAGCAGCAAAAATATAACGTTCGAGTCAAACTTTTTGAAGCTCGAAAAACAAAAATAGATACTGATAAAAGTTAGTACAAGTCTGTATATTTGATAAAGAATTTGTTGTTTTTAATATAAAAAGCGATATATGTTGTGTTGCAGCTAAAAAAATTTTGATATTAAGTCCGTTACTTTATTTCTTCGGCGCTCTAAGAGTTGTTGTTTTGAAATCGAGAATACTGATTGTCGGTTTTATAAGCTCTATTATAATAGTTCCGATACACTTGATATCTATATTAACTATAGTAGACAAAATAATTTTTTTTTCGAGAATCGAATCTGCAATATTGGCTGTAGTCTGATCAGATCTTTAATATAAAGTCGATTATAGATATAATTTATCGATCTTGATTTTTCTATTTTAACAAAAAAAAACAGTAGCACAGAATAGACTTCTATAATATATTGAGAATTGTCTATAAATATAGATAAGTTTTTTAATTAGCTGTTCGAATCTCAATTAGTATTCAAAATATTGTTTGAAGAAAGACTGATCTCTTTGTATACAGTTGCAATTTTAAAAGTTTGCAAAGAATTGCCGATTACAGCTATAATATATTTCAAAAAAATATCTATCTGTTTGTAAACTATTATTATCTTTTTTTTGTTCAGAAATATATTTTTAATATTAACTACGTAATTGTTTACAAAGTCTGAAATTCGGAATATATTGTTAATACTGCTCTTTTTTGCGTATTTAATTGCAACAAAATTTCTGTTTTTGTTGTTGCAGACAATAACAACAGATTCAGTCTGATCTAGAGATATAAAATTATAGTACAATTTGTTATTTTGATTTGTAAAATACTTCAAGAACTTCTTTTTTCTCGGTAGCTTCGGTCTTGCATGTTTGTTATCAGCTGAGATATAAATTGATATAGTATATTTTGATTTTGCAGACTTATCAATATAACTAGTCGAGATTGAAAATAATATAGTATACTGCTGTTTCGCTTTTGAAAACTTCTTCGATAGACTTGTTTGTACTGAAAATCTCTCTAGACGTGTATATATAGATATTAACTGATATTTTACAAGATCTTTATCTATCAGAGTCAATCGATTTGCTATATTTGTTTAATATGTTTCTGGAATATATTTCTGAAATATATTTTGTCGATAGCATTCTTACAAACTTATATTGCTATCGAGAAAGATATCGAAAATAAATACTGCAATATTCAGAAATAACATTCTATCTGTTAAAGAGCTCTGAATTTCAAATTTCGGTTCTTTTCTATATACAACTTTTTATCTATCTGATTTTATCTGATATAGCAGCAGACTCTGAACTACCAAGCTGCTCGATTAAAAATATGTTTAACAATATTCTGTTTACTATAGACAAGTTCGGATATTCTGCTTTGCCGAACTATATATCAGACAATACTATATTTTTCTTAAAGTTACTTTCTCGCGATTACTTGGCAGAGCAACAGCTATCAAGAACTACAAATTATGCGATATTTTTAAAGTCTGCAAAAACACAAATTTATATATTAATTCGATTTTTGATTTGCAAACGTTCAGTATTCGACAAAGCCGAAAATATAATATCTCTGAATTACTGAATTGCTAATTATAGTAAAACAATATCTATCTATAAGAAACTTTTATATCGAATTCAGTTTTCGAAATATATTTTTTTGCAAAATTTTAAGCAGCAAGTTAAAGAACTTACACGCGAGAAAAACTTTTTGCTACAAAAGCTGATATTTTTTAAAATATCTCGAACAGCGAAGACAAAATTCTTTCAGTCGATTAGCACAACTGTTACGAAGATAGAAAATATATTAGCAAGACTTAAAAATATTTTAAATAAAAGATCAAGAGTATATATGCAGACGGAGATAGATTTTTGCAGCTATTGAAAAATAGATTTTGAAGACAGCAATATAAAGAATACAATCTTTTAAAATATTTATAAAAATATACAAACTGGACTACTCAAGCTTCAATCGAGTGCACATATAAGCTAATTGATATATCTTTCTGTACTTCAAAATATTTCAACTGTCTATCGAAAGTCTTGTCTAATTATCTATAGTCGCATCTTTTCTTCAAAGAAAAGATTATAATTGTAATTGACTAGCGGATTGATATTTCAGCTTAAATAATTTGATATTGCTGTTAAATCTGTGTTTAACTAGACTTCGAAAATTGTTTTGTATTTATCGATTTGTCGAGACTACAACAAATTTAGATAATTTATATTGATTTTAATATTCTCTACGCATTTGTAATTAGTTTATTTGCTTTTTTACTCAGATTTCGAGATATATTCTGTTGATTAAACAAGTTTGAAAAATCTATCGCTCTTTTTCTATATATTAGACAATTATGTTTTCCGACAGTTAAAAAATCTTGTTTCAGAGTATCTAATATATAATATATATCTATACAAAAGATCTGAAGTTGATCAGAGAGACTGATTGTTACTGTTTGAATATAAATTTATATAATTGTTCGGATTTATATTATTTTGAAAAATTCTGTCAATAAGTTTGCTAGCTGGTCTTCGATTATCTGTGCAAGTATTAGTAATATTCTATTTGCTAAGATTCCGATATATTAATACAGTATAATTCTCAGACTAAATATATATCACGCGTCCGAATCCGATAGTTGTTGAATTCGAATACTAACTTCTGAAAATAAGATAGCTGCGTTACAATGCCCGAGTCTGTAGCAATTATCAACACTTTACTGTAGTTGTTAACAGATATATTATATCTATATAATTTGCTGAAAAACACAAATCGAAAATCTGACTATTAAAAATTGCTGCAGACATTCTTGTATCCGAATTTCGACTGTAAAATTTTTTTTTCGAGTATATTTTGATAGCTTTTATTATCTGTTCGAGACTGATATTCGCTCAATTTATATAAAAAAAACTTGTTGCTCTCAAAAAATCTCTTTAAACAAATTTCGACTGCTGTATTTTGCTCCGAAATAAACTTAAAAGACTTCTCGACTAAAATATACAATTTCTGTATAAAATTTTTTCTCAATACTATTATAAAATCTAAAATAATATTGTTTCTCCGAATATTTTAAAAAACAATTGTAAATAGATAACTCTGAAGAAACAATCAAAAAAATATTGAAAATATTCAGATATTTATATACTGTTCAGCTTGAACAGTTAATAGTTTAAGAATATCGATATTTATTCTGACTGTATCTTGTTGCTTAGATATTAGAGTTCGGACGTAGCTATTGCAAAAAGTAATATTGCAATATAGAAGAATCAGAGTCTGTAGAACAAAAATCGATACAAAAATAATAAAAACAATATATATATACAGTCCGGGAAATTTCCAGCCGAATACTGTATATTTCTATACAGCAAATTCTGCGCCGAACGCAACAATCTGATAACTGCGAAGATACAATTTGTACAAAAACAAACAAAATTATCGAAGCAAATAAAGAAGCAAAAATATTGTTAATATCAGAGTTTTTATACCGGTCAGCTTGCAGTCTTTTCAGAAATTATTGATTTTATTACAAATTCGAAAAACTGACTAGAAGTTCGAAACAATTTCAGTTTCGAAACTTTAATAATTTTGATAACACTATAAATTAAATCTAGTATTACAGATATAGTTTCTGTTGTAGCATAAATGCTTCGATATATATGCAAAAACAATTTCAATATATTACTGATCAAACTCAAGTGATAAGCCAGATATAAAGATATAATGTTGATAATTGACAGATTTTCTGCGCAAATATCTATATCTGCAATGCCGGAAACACAAAAGATGCTGCAGAATATATTAACAGCCAAATATATTAAATAATAGAACAGATCGATTCTGAACAAGAGTTCAAGACAGCGGTGTCTTTTTATAACAAGCAGATAAGAGAAATACTTAATATACAGCGCACTGTAATATCGAAACATTTTGTCGAGATAAATTATTTTACGCACAGCTATATATGCGATTAAAGCGACTTCTAGAGAGATAGCGTAGACTTGAATTGAATCTATAGACAGTTTCTAAGATAATACTCTGAAATCTTATCTACCGAAAAGTATTGCGATGTTAAAAACACTATAAGCACGAGCGTATTTAGATTTCTTATTATAGATATATCTATTTATAGATGCATCTATGTTGTAACTGAGCACATTATATAATACTATAATTGATCGATACAGCGCTGAGCGGTTGAACATTCAAATATAAAGATATATATTTACTTTTCGTTTCTACAAGTTAGCGCCGTCAGACGCAGCGTCTTCCGCGGAGTGCAATTCTTGTTGCTATAAAATATACAGCAATCTTTCTTGTGTCTAGATACGAACTAAGATAGTTATAGCAAGAAATCAGTTACATAACAAGTTGCGCCGGACTGTACAAAAAAAAATTCGCAAATATAGTCAGAATCTTTTCAAGAAAATCAACAAACTGTTGCAGCAAACAGAATCCAATATCTATATTTTTATCTATCGAAACAATTGCTACTATATCTATCAGTCAACTGATCGAGAAAAGTGGTCAGTATTTAAGTAAGATATTGTAAACTTTTTAAAGTATTTGTTGTATTCTAGACTGATATATAAAAGACAAATTATTATTTTCAGATCAAAATTCGCAAATCAAAAAACTTTAAAAAATTATATACAAAATACAACAAAGTATATAAAAAAGATTTCGAGAATACCGATTATAGTTTGTGTAAAAAGATTTTTTCCGAAAATAGACAAAGAGTAATTTTTATATCAAAAATATCTATATTTCGATTAAAATTAAAGAGAATCTTGTCGACTACTGTTTTGTGTTAATTTAGTTGTCTACTCTTAATAAATATTATATATAGATCAGAATCAGAGAAAACAGCGGATATTCTCGAAATCTGTAGTATAATTGCATATTGTCGTTCTGAGAGAGTAATACAAGTAACATAAATTGTAACACAAGATAGCACAATTTGTGTACAAGAAAGTTACTAGTCGATTATAATTATATTATTTTTTTCTCGACTTCTCTGCACTGTATCTCGACTTAATTCTATCTATAGTTTAAACTTCTAATTTTATACTATTGTTTTTCGATTTAATTCTATTTGCAAGTATCTATATATAATTGTGTTCGAGAGCAAACTTTGTCTATTTTATTATTTCAAGATAATATAGCTCGCAATACAAGTTCAGATATATATATTTATTATAGATCTGCAGAAACAATTTCTGAAGTTATTTTCGAATCAGTATATCAGCAGTCTACAGAGCAATGCAGCGCTATAAATAATCAGAATAATTATTTCTATATTGTTACAATCTTTTTTGTATAACGAAGTTGATCTTGTAAACTCAGCAGATAAAACTTTTATATTTAATGTCAGTCGATCTGTTGCTTTAAGACTGTAGTTGTTTAACAATTTGAACAAAAAGATTGCAATTGTCGACTGACAGTAACAAACTAAATATAAAAGTTTTAATATCAAGTCGATCGACAAAAAAAAATCGGATGCTGATTCTATATATAGATCGAAATTAAAATATAAAAATATTGTAAATAGTATTACAAAGCTAGAATCAGTTCAGACTTGAGCGCTTTCGATTAATATACTCGAAAAATTATTTAATATATTTAATATAGTAAAATTGAGTAAAACTGTAAAATTAAGATTCAGCTGCTTGTATATTTTCGATTTATAACTAATTAATATTGTCAGAACTGATTTGTAATAAATCAGTTAAAATCTACAATATTGCTATTTACAATATCAATAGCAGTACAAACTTTATAACTGCTATATCTACTTTCTAGTAAAGCAGCAAAGTTATTTTCTTATTAAACGCATTTACAGATACGTACTATTTGTAGATAAAAAGAATATCTAATCTAGATATCTAACAATCAATCGAAAATAATATTTTTGCTCGATTCGAAAATCGACTCTTTGTTTTTATCTCAATTAATATAAATATAGCAGTAGAGTATTTTAGTTTAAATTATAATCGATTGTAAAGTTCTCTGAACTGATTAAATTATTTAATAAAAAAATCAAATAGCGCGTCTGATTATTATAGCTGACAACATATTTGTATCAGAGAATCTGTTGTATAATTCTGCAAAAAACTCTGTATCTGATTCGAAACTACCGATATCTGCAATATTGCTAGATTCAGATAAAAAATACAACAAAACAGATTAACAGAAATAAGAAACAGAAAGTTCAAAAACAACTGAGAAAAATATAGTTTTAACTGATACAAACAGAATCAAAGTATCTGAGCAGAGCGACGCACTTTCTAATCAAGAAATTATAAAATCAGCTGAGCAGAGAGTAGTGTCTGTTAATATCAGTCAGACAACAACAGAATCAGTTAAACAGAAAACAATAGCAAAAAAAACAATTCAGAAATATTCAAGTTCAAAAAGAATAACAATGCGGAATCGAGTCAAAAAGCAGCTGTTAAACAATTTACAAGAGTCGGAAAAAGCAAGAACAGAAAACAATTTAATAACAAGAATTGTTAACAGACTATAGATTGTGTGCTTTGCTGTAATTCGATTGATAATTTCAAAATATTTAATATTATATCTAGTACAGAGAAAACACAGATCGAGAAAACAATTGTCAAACTGTTGTTTAGAACAAATTTTAAACAATTGTTAGATCTAGATTAAAAAATCTTAAAATATACTAAAAATATATATAAGCGTGCGTAGACATTACTCTGCAAGCAGCTTTTTCTGTTATACTAACAAAAATAACAGACGTCAAAAAGATCTATAAGCTATTTCAGCAGTAACTTAATTTTTCTTCAATAGATAAGAATAAGATAGAGAATAAGATAGAGAAAAAAAATAATAGAAAAATTATAAACAATATTGAATCGATCGATCGAGCGAAGTTCTTTGAGCAAATCTATCGAACAGCCGAAGACTTGCTAGCTGATTTGTTCAAGAAATCCGATAATATTGATATTCAAATCAAACTGAAAAATCTAAATGGCAAGATAGCGAGAAGAAACAATCTTAATAAACAAACAGATAGCGTAATTAACTACAGAGAGATATCTAGACTTTTTGTTTTGTAAAATATACTATACAAAAAACTATATCAAGATTTATCGAACAAGAAATACAAAAAGCAACTAAATAAAGTTGCAGAAGACTTCGCAAGATTTGTGCGTAATAACAGCTATTTCGAGAAATAGACAAATCTCTTGAATTTAATCGAGCTATTCGACTACAGCACAAAATTTAAAGTCTCTGAGTTTAGCAAAATACAGACTATCTCTAAGTCGAGCGAAATACAAACTGTTTCTAAATTGCGCGAAATACAGATCGACCAGATATTGAAAAACAAGCTTATTTTAGAATATCGAAAAGTTTTGAAAGACTATCGATACTATATAGAGTGTTTTGTTAACAACAAATTAATTTGTATTGTTTAAATTGCAGATAAGATTGAATATCGAACAAGCAATATCTATCTGAACTGAAATTAATATATTACGGTTGAAAAAGACGCCCGGAAATATTGCAGAAAAAATGTTGGAATAGTTCAAGAAATTATTTATATTGCGTACAAACCGACTTATATCAGAATTTTATTCAAGAATTCAAATTGTAAATCGAGACAACCGCTTACTGATATCTATATATTATTTAACAGAGAAAAAGTCTGAATAACTTTCAGTAATCTGATATGTATACAAGACAAAATCGACACAAAATATAATATAAAAAGATACTACAATCAGCGCGATATACAATATTCTTGAAATATTTCAACTAAAAGAATTATTACGGTGCAGAAAATATCAAGTTATTAAAAGATTGCAAATATCTCGACTATTCTGTTTCTATCGATATCTACACTCGAGAATAGATTCGATCAAGAAGTTCAAACAGCAAACAATAAAGACAACAATATAGCTGCTCTGAGAAAAAATAATAAGAATATAAGAAAGCAGTTAACTTTCTTGTTCGAGATATTGTAGAGATTAACAGCGTCTCTGAAAGAAAAATCGAAATAGATATTTGTTAATTACAGTAGAAAATATTAATATTGCTAATAATCTGAGCGTTCTTTTCTGTTTCTACTTGCAATTATACAAAATTGTTTTCAGCGTCTGTCTGACTAATATTCTCTTGTTCAGTACTTGTTTCAATATAAATAATTGTTATTATATCGAAGTAGCTTACAAGATCTGCAATGCAATTACTCTTGCTATTAGAGATTCGGTTTTTGTTTTGCAATTAATTGATTCTCTTTGAACACTTGTATATTTAGAAAAACAAATCTGAAATAATTTACAAGATACAAGAAAACGTACACATCTATGCACGAACCGAGTTCTAAAGAAATATCTATAATTATAAGAATTTTGATTCTTAATTCTGTATAAGTCAAAAGACAAACAAGATCTCGGCGTTACTATCTTCTTTTGTTTGAACTTTGCTAGAAGTGTTGTATTAATCTTTTATATTACTGAGCTGTGTGCTGACGATGTTGTAAAGATACAAGAATATCAACAAAAAGTACTGTTTTTACAAGAAGACAAAACAGAAACACTGTGTTCAAAATAGAAAGATACAGCACTAATAGAACAAGACTTAGAGTTGTCTGAAAAAACATAATAAGTTGTTCGGCTACTGATAACTATAGCTACAGTACAATTAGTCAGTAAGTAATACTCGACTACACGCGACTATCGATCTTGCGCTATATGCAAAAGTGCTCTTGTTGTTCACCGATATTAACAAAGTCTATAGATTCTGGTTCTGAAGATAAAGTTGTAGCAAGATAAAAATATATTATTTTTGTAACAGCAATAATATACAAATTCGAAATATTGACTGTATATTATATAGTATTCAGATCTGATATTGTTCTCTATTTGTAACTGACAGAACATTTTCTGTTTAGTAGAGATATTTATTTCTGGCTGTCTGCACTTTGAGATATCAATTCTTTTGAAAACTTCGGAAATATAAAGATAAAGAAAGAGCGTCAGAAGTAAAGATAGAAGTTATAAAAAGCTGAAATTTGAAAGCTATACAACAACAGAGATAATATATACTTATTTGTAATATAATTTTGCAATTAATATATATCTTGATCGAGTGTAGAGATTACAAATATTGCGGAATATATATAAAAATAGATTTGTTTCGATCGGGCAATCTAGATTGCGCAGCTTATAGAATTAAATATTGTTAGAAATTATTAGAATATATCTGTAAGATTTAGCTAAAACAATTAAGAATTTGTAGCTAATTAATTAATAAAAAAACTGAATACTTCGATTAAGTCTGCAGAAGTAAGATTGATTACAAATACTGACAATTTCTATATTTAACAATTCTTATTACAGAAACAATATCTGTTCAGAAAATATCTGAATAAATATTCGATTAAAATTTATCGAGAACTGTATTGCAAAATCGATATATTATTCGAAATTGTTCGAGCTTCTACAATAAATTCTGCGGCAAAGAGAGCGCAAAAAGCAGATACTAAAATATATTATTATTTTATTGCTCGAACTTTACTGACAAAAACAAAAGAATCTCTTATATATCGAGATCAGTTTCGTCTCCGTAATTAAACAACTAGAATCAGATAAATTCAGATTAACAGCTGAACTAGTTTGTTCTAAAAATCAGATAATACAAATAATAAAGTCGAAAGAACTTGTCGAAAAAAAAAAATACAGCTAAAATTTTTGATACAAACAAGCAAAACAGATCGACAGCTATTACAGCAACAAATGCAGAACTTAAGAGCAATAATAGAATATCTAAAAAATACAATTATAAAGTTTGTAGATAAGTTTACAGATAAACTCAAGCTGAATCTAGATATATTTGTTGATAATTAATAGCAAAATACAACAGACAAAAAAAGATTAGAAATTTGAACAATTAAGCAACAGAAAATTGTATACAGAAAACTATTTTTTCTATAATTAAATTTACAAGAATAGAGATAATCGAAATATATTTTGCAACAACTTTTTTTTCTAGATTTTTCGTTTTTTCTGTTTTTTAACAGTCGACTTTTAACAAGTAAGTTTTTTGATTTTGTTTATTCTCGATTGAGTTAATTGCAGCTTAGTTTTGAATTTTGTTATTTCTTTTGACAAATATAATCGAAAAATAATACAAGATTTTTTTGTAACAGAAATTAATTCCGATTTAATAGTGCTGTTTTTTGTTGTATCTAACAGATCGATACTTGTAACAGCAGATATATATATACTCGGAATATCCGAAAATATACTTTTAAAAATACAGAAAATAGTATAATTGTTTTAATCGATATTTTTAGAGTCGAAGCTTGAAAAAGATTGCAAATGTAGAAACAAAAAAAAGAGAGTATTATTGTCGAGAAGAGAAATCTGAGAATTATTGTTATTAACAATAAGCAAGCTATTTTCGGACTTCAGACTATCAGAAAGTATATACTGTTGTATATTCAGAATATTGTTAATCGGTTGAAAGTTATCTCTGTCTGATAACAAAATAAATCTGTTAGCAGATAATATTAGTAAACTGTATATATTCTCGACAACAACAAGATCGATAACAGAAATATCGGATTTCTGAAATATAGAAACTGTTGTATTATTTTCTGTCGATTTGTTTGTAGAAGTTTGTTGTAATATATATTTTATATCGCTTTTGTTCTGCTTTGTCGCTCGCTTTTTGTCGATACTTTTAATAAAGCTCTTTTGTTTAATTTCTAGAATATTGGAAAGCTGTTGCACAAAAGATTCCGAGCTCTTGTTTTGATAGTGTTTGTTAAAAGAAGACTTGATAGTTAAACTATAAATATCGACTATATAATAGAGAAATAATGTCTTGTTGTTAAGCTGAAGATAATACAGCAAATAAGAATATTGCAACAGTTAACAAATTGCACAAAGATAGAACTGAAGATAATCTTGCAATTGTTTTTTGCGAATTCAGTGTTGTCAATATAACAATACAACAAGTTGCTTGTTGTTCAAGCAGAAGAAACAGTAAGCAGAATAGATAAATATATTACAGTATATAAGTTTTTTGCATCGCTTGTATTGTATAAATTTAAAATATATTTAACAGTATTTATTTTACTCTTTCTTTACAAATCAGCTGAAATAAATATAGCAGTATTTCAGCTCGATCTTGTATCGATCGAGAGCATATATTAATTTTCTATATCGATATTAATATATATATATACTGTGCCGATATTTCGATAGACTAAGATAGTTAGACTAATATTATATTGATTCAGCAATAATTTGAAAATTATTTTTGTATTTCTATATAATAGTCTTGTGTAGAATATATATTATAAATAGATAATTTTTCAGACAGATAAATTGTTGTACAATTCTGAAATACAAAAGTACAAAAATTTTTAATAACTTGTTTTTGTTTTTCAAGAAAAAAATTTTGTTTCGAAACTATTATTTGTGCAAAACAATCTTTTTCTGATATAATTCGAGACAGAATTTCTAGCTGAACTATCTTTTTGTTATTGTTCGATTTTTGTTTGTTATATATTACAATTTTTCAATCTTTTTGTTTCTGAATCTATTCGAATTGATATATTTTCAAAATTTTGTTAATTAAACTACAATAATAGCTCTGTGCTTTGTTCTGCGCAGCTCTGATATTATTTTTGTCGATTTTTGTACGCTGAAGATTGTATGCTGTATTCTCGAGTTTCAGAAAACACAAATTCTGTCGAATCTCGATTTTTTTTTCGACTGACAGACTGATCGAAAGATTTTTTTTCTGAAATTTTTTAAAAAACTGAAAATAATTGATATAATTATGCTGAACAGATTTGTTAAAGAAAGCAGATTTTCTATCGACAAAAAAGAGATTTGTTATATAGTTCTGATTGTACGTGCGAAAATCAGTCTGCGTAATATATTAAAATCTCTCAACTTCGATATATTTCTCTATATTTGTCAGTAAAAGCAAATATTGTATAACAATTAAATTTATTGTTGATTTTCTTGTCAAAATAGCAATATATAGAGTAAACAATAGCTGCGCCGAAGAATTCTGAGCTTTTCAATACAGATTTAACAATATTTTGAAAAATACTTCTGAATAACAATTCTGTCGAGATATCTTCGTTCTTTGTAATATTGCGCAGAATTGATAAATATTTTGCTGAGTTCTTTTAACAGAGAATCAGTTTGCTATTGTTCGGAGAAATCTGTAATTGTTAGAGATTTTTAAGAAAATTAATACTATAAAAAACTTTATCTGCAAAAGTTAAAACAAGAAAATACTGAATATTATCGTAATTCAATTAATTGTATTGAAAAATAGATATATTGTATTTTTAGATTATTGTTAGCATATATGTTATTGCAGATACAAGAGAACAAACGTAATATTTTCTGAATTGCGATTGTTTTTTACTCAGTATTAATTAATTCTGTAGATAATCTTCTATTTGTTCTCGAGAATACAAATCAGAACAATCTCAATATTCTATCTACAATCAGTAGAGTATTTTGTCAGAGAACTAGATAGATATCTACTCGATATCGAAAATCAGTTTTATATTTGTTGTATTTGTTGAAAAAGAAAACGTCAATTCTTGCTTCAGTTCAACAGAATATAGCGATAACAAAGAGAATTTGAACTTTATTGCGCAAATAGATAAATTGAATATTGTTATTGATTCAGAAGATTTTGTAAAACTGAATTTATTTATATTTCTCAAAATTATATTTCGATTTTTTTATTTTTATAACAAGCGTTTTCTTAACCAGCGTGTTCCGAATCCACTAGTAAAGTTATTTAGTTTGAAATTATTAAAACTTATATTTAAAAATCAATATTTTGTACAGCTCTTGTCTGTTCTCTTCGATATAAAAATTGTCAGTAATTCGAGCAAATTCAGCAAAAAACTATTTCTTAAACGTATTTATAGAATCGACAGTTGATCGACTTTTATTATCGATAAGTTTTTGACTAACTGAGACTTTATAGCGAACAAAATTTTTTAAAATTGCAAAATCGAGAGAAAAAATTCTTTTTTCGAGATATTTCGATATTATACTATAATATTGTTCTGTTTGCTGCTTCTGCTCGATAAGTGTTATTTATCTGCTCAATCTTGTAAGCATAGCTGTTTAACTGCAACTAGTTTGAGAATATATATTTACTGATTGTACTGTTCTATTGTCGAGTTTTAATTCTTTAATATCTTCTTAATATTGTTTTTCTTAATTTTGATACTATTTTTTGTCTAATAAGTTTCTGATATATATCTTTTAGTCTGAGATCTAGCCGTCAGTTTATCTACTGATACTTTTTTTCGATCTATATTGCGAGATCGCAGAATACAAAATCAATATTTGTAAAAATAACAGTCTTGCGATAGAGCTGAACAACATATTGCTGTCTTTTATACGATTCAACAATCGCTTTGAAGCTATCTGGAGCAGACTGTGTATGCGCGAGCAAAAATATGCGTTTTTGAATGCTCCAATCTCAGAAGACGCCATAATATAAAGTAGTTCGTAATAAAGGGTAAGTGCTTATTCAGACAAGGTGTGCAACACCCAGGTGCGAGTGATAATTACTCTTGTTGTGCGCTAAAGCGGCAGTCTCGGGCGAGCGTCGAGTGAGCTGAGTGCAGATTGCAGTTCGATTGTCCTGCCAAGCATTCGAGATATCACGGCCTCATGTTGATAAAGCGGTTCCTCTTGATAAGCAACCATGGACCCTTTGTGAGCCTTCTCCCTCACTTGTTATGACCCTGAATGTTCTTCCAATCCTTGGATCTTACGACTGCACTGCGACCCTCCCTCCTTCCAGACGAGACTTT
>JAABUW010000482.1_pt1 | contig 79397 bp, 144 predicted proteins | sample 5560081 | NCBI WGS metagenome assembly JAABUW01 (sample SAMN10711882, study PRJNA513363) | rock metagenome | isolation source: Antarctica rocks | place: Antarctica: Victoria Land, Knobhead sud | reverse complement strand
GTAGGAGAAAAGCTTAGTAAAGAAAGGATTTACTGGTGGGTGATGTCCGCGTGCGCATAGACGTCTGTGATTATAGCGAGTGCATCGACTTGATCAATGAGCTCGACTGGAGCAGCATCCTGAGCGCGGTCGTGAGCGGCGTCAACTCTATCACGGTGGCCAGCCGCCGCACAGCTGCTCAACATTGAGAGAAATTGGATGCATCGAAAGTGCTCGGATGAAGGTTTCCCGTGCGCACCTGGAGCAGCATGCCGAGCGCCGTGGTGAGCGGCGTCGATTCCGTGACGGTGGCGAGCCGCCGCACCTTCCGCCGGTCCCTCCGCTCCTCTGTTGCGTTCGACGCCTGCGGAGCAATTCCAACATGATGGTGGATTTGGCGTCTAGCCAGCGACGTGCTTGCCAGGAAGCAATCGTTGTTTGATGGCCAACTTGGTGTCAAGCCTGCAATGCGCTTGCCGACATTGGCTGGATTGCACATCGTGCAGTGTGGCGCGGGGGCATGCAGCCAGTACCGCACCATCTTGCGCCACAGTTGCAGCAATCCTGCTGGAATCTTACAGGTGGATGTCACAATGGCCTACCATTGCCGACAGAAGCGACAGTGCGTACAAAGTACTGCTGCCCCACGTGCACCCTGCACTCACCAGATGCATTTCACAAGTAATGAGACTCACCTCGCCATGTTCCAGCGCCCGGCCACCGCTGCCCTGCCGTTCCGCCTGCTGCTGTTGCTGCTGCTGCAGCAGGAAGGGTGACTCCGTCGACCAGGTGCCCAGCTGCGGCACAATGGGGTGATGATATCAGAGTCATGCTTTGTTGGAAATTTGTCAACATGTGCATGAGCTGCCGCAGCGAGAAGGGCGACTCCGTCGACCAGGTGCCCAGCTGCGGAGGCAGCAGTGGTGATATCACCCATCTACTTCACTTGCGGCTACGCAATGTGTGGAGAGGTGCATGTGCTGCTTCAACACAGGCGACTCCCCTCGACCAGGTGCCCAGCTGCAGGACATGCCAGCGCCAAACAAATGGTAATCCCAAAGTGGTGGGTGCTGTGTTACAAGATTGTCTGTGCCTAGCGGGAGCCTGCTTTGCGACCCTGCAGTGTGACACCGGTGCGCATGGCTGTCTGTATTAGCAAGAGCTGCTGCCACTGAGGAAGCAGCAGCACACGCTGATTGCACCATGCCATCCGCACATGCCCGAAATTATGATCGAACCGGACTGTGTCGCCAATGCATAAGCGATGCCACTGAGGACAGATAGAGTGTCCAGACAGGCGGGCGGGCCCAGTCCTGGAATAAATAACCACATGAGGAACTGGCGCAAAAAGCGCCTTCACGACACACAGAGTCTTGACCATGTCTTTCACTCACTGGCAGGCGTTCGAGGCGCTTGTGCAGCAGCGGCAGAGGCGCGGAAGTGGCGCAATACGCAAATTTGTGCAAGGTGTTTATATTTGTCTCGCACCGGCAGGCGTCCAAGAGGCTGTCCCAGGAGCGGAAGGGAGGCGAGCGACGCGCGGAAATGGCGCAGCAGACACGCCAGCACGCCGCCCATTGTCGCCACCGTCAGCAGCGTGCACACCTCCGGGCCGCCTGCAGGGCAATAAGCATTCATTTTATTTGAAAGCACAGACTGAAACTTGGCCACGAAAGTGGCGCAGCAGACACGCCAGCACGCCGCCCATCATCGCCATCGTCAGCAACGTGCACAACCCCGCGCAACCTGCAAAGTCCAGATGCTACATAGCTCAGGCTACTGTCCCAACTACAAGCTGTGAGGGTTGCGCAGCCTGCATGCCAGCACGCCGCCTGCAGCCGGCATCTTGGCAACATGCATGCCCTGCACAGCCTGGACAGTGTCTGGAATGATGCGGCAATTGAAGGCAAACATCGTCAACCAGAGGCCCACAGCCTGTCAATGGCCGGCTCCACCATGCAGGCTCAGTCATGGTGGCGCTGCTGCCTTCTGGGCGCCGTACAAATATTGGAATGCAAGGGCACGCCAGACATGACATCACTGTATAGTCCAAGGCAGTCTGTGGTCGTACAGAGGTGTTCCCACCAAGCCAACACCAGGCTGCATTGCAGCCGCACTTGGAAGCAACCCGTGTCGCTGCAACAGAATGCTTCACTGCGAGTGAAGCCATCCACAAGCCATTCCTGCCAGCGCACCTAGCGAGTCGCCGCGAACGGGGGCCGCCATGGAGCAGCGCACCGTAAACAGGCGCTGCACCAAAGTTGGCACGGTCTGCCTTCGAAAACCTAATTGCACCAGCTAGCGCACCTAGCGGGTCGCCGCTGACGAGGGGTGCCATGGAGCAGCGTTCTACCAAGAGGCGCTGCACCAGCATTTTCGTAGCTTTGTTCTACACAATTTCCTTTCCAGAATGGCTCTCAATTCCACTATATCCTCACCGAGCGGGTCGCCGCTGACGACAGGCGCCATCGAACACCGCTCCGCAAACAGGCGCTGCACCAGCACGCCCAGCGGGTCTGCCGGCCGCACGAAGACCAGCGGCTTGGGCGACCGCCGGTTCGCCGAGGCGCCTGCACACAAATTGGGTTATTCTGGTCGATGATGCACACAGATTGCGTGGTCATAGCAGCGCGGCCGCAGCCCACGAGCCAGCTGTCTCTTGACAGGACCACTCCTGTATGGAGTGTGGAGGGCCGTACGGTACTGTTGCATCTGCTGCTGCTGCCGCGCTGCCGCCGAGCTGCCGCAGAATTAGCCAGTTTTATAGGAGACTTTGCAATGCTGTTATGCCGCCGCCATCACCGCCAACACTGACATGCAGTGGACTTGTCTGATTGCCCCGCACCTCCCAAACAATGCAGAGGCGAGGCGCCGTGTGCGTGTTCTTGCAGGGCGGCTGGCGTTGATACCTTCGCGCAAACCCTTGAGCACGTGGCGGCCCATCTTGACACTTCCAACATCCCGATGCCGACAGACCCTGGCTGCTGAAGCCGCTCGCTTGTCGCGCAATACAGCACCCGCAATACAGCACACGGGTTGGTTTCCCAAAAGAGTCAACTCACGGGCGTAGATACCTTCGCGCAGGCCCTTGAGCGTGTGGCGGTCCATCTCCGCCTCGCTGAGCGGGTTGCCGCTGCTGGACACACTTGTGCGCAGCGACTGCAGCACCTGCAGCCAGGTTTCGGAGAACCGTTCAGAATGTAAGCCCGCTCCACGCGTGTGTGCAGCAGAGGAATACCAAAACGCGACCAATGCAATTGTGCAGACAATGTGTCCTGGCCAACCTACGCTGGTTTGGCTGAGCGGCGTGAGCGGGCAGCACATTCGAATGCGAAGGAAGAGCCACAGATGAAACAGCAGCAAGGCGCACCTGGATGAAGTCTGAGGCTGAGATCATGCCGGGCACCGTCGCGGTCTCCGAGTCCCACAGCGGCGCTGACGCGATGCCCTGCGCCAGTGCACGATAAGCTTGTGAGGCAACGCTAGCCTCTTGTCAGTAAATACGCATGATGCAACATTGACAAGCATCGAGCTGCATCGAGCTGCCTCGAGAATCCCATCTGCTCTTGCAGCAGTGGGGAGGCACAGTAGGCGACTTGCTCATCAACAGCTGCTGTCACAGCAGTCCCAACATATCTTGCCTGCTCGTGCAGCGCGTGGAAGGCCTGCCGGATGGGCAGCGCGGAGTCCAGCAGCAGCATCTCGCCGAAATGACATTCTGATGAGCAGCATTGCCGGGACGTATTCAGATTTGATTTCACGCTCGAATGTCCCCACCTGCTCGTGCAGCGCATGGAAGGCCTGCCGGATAGGCAGCGCGGAGTCCAGCAGCACCACCTTGCCTGACTCGGGTATCAGCTCGTACGCGGTGTGCGTCAGCAGAAAGTCCTTGACCTTCCGCCGCGTGTACTCTGGGTCGTCTGCCTGTTGAGTCAAGCAAAATAAAGAATCACCACAATGACACCTTGTTCGGCACGTGGTGTGAGTCAACAGCAGTTGACCTTCCACCACGTGTACTCCAGGTCATCTGCCTGTTGAGCCAGGAACTCGAACGAGTTTGGACTACCAAAGATGATCAAGTGCGCGTCAACAGAAAGTCCTTTATCGTCCGCCGCGTGTACTCCGGGGCATCTGCCTGTTGACCCACGGAGACCAACGAGCTTAGAGTATGACAGAAGGTCAAGTGTGCGCCGACAGAACGTCGTCAGACCTGTCGCCGCGTCTACTCCGGGTCATCGGCCTGCATGTAGGGTTTTGCGAACTTCAGCAAGACGACTTGAACATGTGCTTGACGGACAACTCTTCGGCTACCAATACAGCCTCGTCGACCTGCACCATGCTCAACGCGTGCAGATGCCCGTCGCACTGCCGACCACGTTCCATCCATTGCAGATGCGCTTTAAGGGCAGAACACACTAGCGTCCCGGAAGGGAGATTTCATCGGGAGATGAGGTCGAGGACACCTGCACCATGATGGGCCCAGCTGCTGGTGGCCCTCCGCTGACGGCATTTAGCCTCATCTGCCTCATCATCAGATTTGTAATCTGAAATGCAATCAGGTCACGTGGATTTCCACACCTGTGCACCACGACGGGCACGCCGGACTGCTGGTGGCCCTCCATCGTTGGCGCTTTAAGTTCAGGTTGCATGGTCGTACTTTACTGAGTCACGCTCACCTGTACCACGATCGGTGCGCCCGGCTGCTGATGGCCCTCTGCCATGGGTGACTCTGCCATGGGCGTGTCCGCGTCCGACGCCTCTACACCCTCCCCGCCCCCGAGGCTGCCGGCCGGCGCCGGCCCGCTGCCGCTGCTGGCCATGGCGCCGCTGCCCTGCGGCGAAGGCGGCGCCTGCTGCACGTGCGCTAAAGCCGCCGGCAGCGGCGGGTGCTGCGAGTGGCTCGGGTGCGCCGCCGCCGCCGCTGCCGCCCTGGGGTTGCACCAAGTGGCGCGGTTAATGCAGGCTCCAGGCAGAAGAAGTCACAGAAACCGTCACGGAGCTGCTGGCAGTCACTGCAGCGCCAGGGTGGAGCATTGCACCAATGAAGGTCCATTCAGGGACATGCCAGGTGTTCGGCAACATGTCCCAACACACCCATTGTGTCACGACGCAGCTGCACACTGCATGCTTAGCAGCCAGAAGCGCACCCGTCACTGGGTGGCGGCGCCTGACCATCGGGCCGCCGCACAAACAGCCAGTTGTTGACGTTGCCCAGCGGGTCCGGCATGTACGGCTGGCTCTCGTCGTGCCGCCAGTCTCCGTCCACAATGAACTTGTACTGGTGGTACCTGTCCGACATACAAACAAACGCTCCCACTGTCACGCTACTAGAGAAATCCGGTGACGCCGGCTCTGCACCTGCGCTCGTGCATTGCAGGTGCAGGGTGTGGCAGCATAGAACGTATCGATTCAAAAGTAAGTGAGTCGCGGCGCTTGCATACTGCATGCGGCATGGCGACTCACCCAGGCGGCAGGTGCACAACGACTGCGAACGTGTCGGGCGACCCCTCCACGGGCGCCATCGGCATCGTCTCCACCCATCGCGTGAACGAGCCACACAGGTGCACCTGTGCAGGCGCACTTGATCCGTGAGCTGTGGCTCTGGGCGAACCTATTCAACTGTTTCCACCCATCGCGTAAACGCGCCGCACAGGTGCACCTGCGCAGGTGCACTTAACTCGTGAAACGGAAGCACATGTGCCAGCGGCTGGTGAGGCTCGGTCAGCCGCCTGCCCAGTGCTCTGCTGGACCCCAATGAACTTGGCCATGTGCGCCTGCCGACGCCAGTCTCGGCGGCGGTTGCAAGCCGCGATGCGCACCGCAGCCGGCGGAGTGGCGCATGTAGGCTGTAGCTCCGACCCATTACCGTGACGAGCTGGTTGGCATGTGGTGCAAGTGACGGAGGCATTGTCATGCAGCAGCAGGTTTGCCCTGTGCACTTCAAGAGCTGTGTCAACGGCAGCTGAGCCTGGGATGTGAGTGCACACAGCCTGTCACCACCGCCATGCGCATGCCCATGCCATGCTTGCCACCCCGCAGGCAAGCAGCTGCCACAACCACAGTTGGCACCAGCAAAATCAGGGTGCACTTGGCAGCCGCTGCTCGTGCATGGCTCGTTGGCTGCAGCGGCGTGACGCTGCTTCTGTGCCATCTGCTTGGCACCTTACGACGTGCACTGCGCAGGGTCGTAGTCCGGACCTAACATCCAATGTGTGCGATCAGCCAAAACTCCACCTGCTGCCCGCCAAAGCGCCACACGAATCTTGTGGGCACGAAGTAGGCCATGGCCCAATTCAACTACCCTCGTGGATGCCTGCGGCCTACATGCGCCGGTTTGGCCGACACTCAGCTCATGCTGACTCGGCCCCAGGCCCTTCTCTCGCTGGGAGGGGTGCAACGCCGCCTGCAGCGCTCGCGAAGGTGCCTAAGACTGCCCGAGGAGTATCTTTGCCTGTTCGGCTGCTGAAGCTGAGGCCAACGCTGATCAAAAGAGGACAATGCATGCACGCTGGATGCGAGCCGCGAAATCGGTGAAGGGCAAAACCCTAAAACCTCCCCCGTGCCCGCCGGTCACCGCTGCCACGCCGCCTCACGTGAATCTCCGATGAATCACCTCACGGCAACTGCCTCATGTTAACGTGCGTGACTGCCAGATTGGGTGACCATCGTTGATTGCACACAATCAGGACTTCACCTGCTATTCGCAGCGTTTCAGACAACCATCTGCACAGCTCGATCAGGATCAAATCACCGACACGGCGAGATGGTGGCGTCCTGGCTTTTGGTAGTGGGCGTGGCCGCACTGGGAATGAGTGCAGTTTCAATTCTTCTAAATGCCCGCTTGGCTCCACGCCTTCCTGCACCCGCTTGCTGACGAAACAACTTCGGCCTCATGTGGGGCGATGGGGTCTAGTTTCGTCGCTTCTTTCACACTCACCCAGAGAAGCGTGGCACACTCCCTCGCTTGGTCGGCGAGCCAATGCACTAGACTCAATCCACCACAAATGGCAGCTAGCCGATGCGACATGGCATTATGCACACGGGATTGTCTAGGGCGGGCGCTTCTGCCACATGTTCATCCATCGGTGCAGCATGTGCATTTGTTGGGCGTTGTAAGTGGGCTGCTAATGTTCAATGGCTCATGACATGACTTCGGCAGCAGGCGCAGCACATGACATTTCTGTTTGTCATGCGCTGCGCCGTATGCTCTGCGGCCAGAGCATACGGCGCACTGCGGCAGCCAGATCTTGCGCAACACTGTGACATGCAAGTCTGGTCGGCTCTGTGCTGTGATGCATTATATGAGAGCCGCAAGGAGACGTTCATGCATCTACAGCTGCTTGAACATCTGTGCGCTACCTGGTAGTAGAGCGGCAGGTTGGGGTCCAGCTGCAGGCCTTTGCTTGCTGGGGCTGCAGCGGCGGCGGCGGCCTTGGGCGCTGCTCCATCAGCTTGCCCGCCGGTGCCGGCAGCAGACCTCGACACATCGGCGCCTGTTGTGGCGTCCCCCGCCTAATCGGCGGCCAGCTGCTGCCTCGCGTTCCGGAGCAGCGCCTGCACAGCACCGTTTTGAGGTTTAGGGTGGTGAATTGATTAATCTGTCTGTGAGGAGCCCAGTTTCTTGTGCACAACAAGACACGATCCTGTGACAACCAGAAGACATGCGGGCATCACCTCGTGATAGATGGAGGTGCACCCGTTATGCAGCGCCAGCTTGACGAGCATTCAATCTTCAGTCGAGACAACTTGAATGCTTGTGCCATTTCCAGGCCAAGGCGGACGCTTGCAAGGAGTACAGGCAGCCCTGTCGCGGGATGGCAGCCTGCTGCACAACCTAAAAACTACATTCGCGTTCAATTTCTGCATTCAACTTCATTCTGTCGCAGGCAAAGGCTGACGCGCGCAAGGAATGCGGTACGGCGCAGCCGCGGCCCGACAGCCTGCTGCACCACCTTACTGCCACACACCAACAGCAGAGATGCTCCCCTGACCTCCGCCCTCTGACAGGCATCTGTCACTTTTTGGCAGGCTTTGAGACGACGTCGACGGCGCTCACGTTTGCGATCATCGGGCTGGCGCAGCGTCCCGACACCGAGGCCAAACTCCTGGCTGAGGTGGACGCGTTTTGCGTGGAAGGAAGACGCCGGCATCAATTTCGACGACATCCAGCAGTTCCCCTACACCCGCGCCGTCATCGACGCGGCCATGCGGTGGGCGCTGCAGCGCTGAAGATGAGACTTCTCTTTTGTCATATCGTAACACTGGCGCCGGCGCCGGTTTTGGCGAAATAAAGAGCTCTCCTACAACCGCGCCGTCATTAACGAGGCCATGCGGTGCGCGCAGCAGCGCCGAATCTTGATTGGCCCCGACGTTTTGCAATGGAGGCACCGAAGTCGACTTCAACGACCTCAGTAGATTTCTTTACACCCGCACCGTCATCAATGAGGCCATGGGGTGAACAGAACAAGTATCGATCGGTGTTCCCAGACTGCCTGGCTGATCAAATGTGAAACAGGTGTGCCCTGCCTGTCGCATTCTGCACAAGTTTAGGTTTCGGCGCATTTGTGTGCCACCACATTGCCAATGATGATATCATTGCAGCAGTTCGGTTCCGGAGCGATCAGATTGGTGTTTGCTTACTATTTCGTTCATTTTCTCGACTATATAATATTAGATGCTGATCTTGTTGCCTTTGACAGGAGCCGCCTCTGGACCCGGAACTGGAGGGCCAGAAGGCGTGGAACATGCTGCCCATCTGGCCTGGCAACGACTGCACCATGAACCTCAGCTACAGCCAGCGGCACAGTCGCCTGCGCGCCATTCTCAAGCGGGCGGGCGTGCCGTCGCGCAAAGTTACGCACCCTGTGGCGGGTGCGCAGAGCGCGCGCCATGGACGGGGCTGGCGTTGACGACAAGGTGTGTTGCTCATGTTTGCAACGTGAGAGCACGAACAGGTCGGTCGATGGATAATTCGTTGCAGCAGATCATGCCGCCCAGCGCTCAGCGCGGTTTATTCTCCGACGTAATCTCTCTAGGCTGTCTCTTGCCTCTTGCTGCATAACAATACGTTGCGCAAGCTCTGCACTCTCACACTGAGCAACCTCGCATGCAGGTCACGGCGCGCGCCTGCGGCTGGATGTTCGAGTCGATGTACACAGCCACCTCAAATGGTTCACGGCGGCCGGCCTGCTGGCGGCGGGCAGCTGGCCAAGCGCCGGCCGGGGGGAACTGGACCAGTACTTCTCCCCGCGGTTCCTCATCGAGGTGCTGCGATGGCTCTCAGTTCTCATGCAAGCTTCCCACTATCGATGCCATTATTGCTTGCAGATTTCGTCTTGAAAGAAAATGTAGACAAAACATGGAAGCGATGAAAAATCCTCGTTGTTTAGGACCCTCGCGGGTGCCGCAGTCGATGGTGTTGCCACAGCTGCAGCCGCTGGCGGCAGGTGCAGCGGCCAGGCGCTGCCCTGCCACAGCTGCCGCCACTGTCGCAGGCGCAGATGCTGCCGCCTCTGGGGCCAGCACTGGTGCACGGCCATGTGCCGCATGCGCCGCCCGTTCAGCGGCGATGGCTATGTGTATGTCCATGGCTTAAGGCCCGGCGCCAGTGGTGCCGCTGGCGTACCACGTGGCCCACTCGGCTGCTGGCATATCGGATTTGCCGACAGCACCAGCCGGCAAGCAAGCCTGGGCAGCAGCAGTGGCGGCGGAAGCGGCCACTGCACCCGCCGTACAGCCGGCGACGCCGGCGGCGGGGAGCGGCAGCGGGCAGGGGACGGGCGCCAGGCCCTTTCCCTTGCTCAGCAAGATCAACAGCATGAGCAAGCTGTGTGGGAAAGGAGCTTATGGAAAAGGAGCCGATGCGGCTAGCCGCATCGGCTCCTTTTGCGCCAGCGCTGGCTCCTTTTCAGCGCTGGCTCCTTTTGCGCCAGCGCTGGCGCACCGCGATGAGGAGGAGGCATCAGCTGACTTGGCGCAAGGGGAAAAATAATGGGCTGCGGTGGTTTGAGCTGCAAGAGCCCTATCAGGAGCTAGTCCAGCGCTGGGCCGAGGCCAGGGCCGAAGATCCCAGTGTCAGCAGTAAGTTCTCGCCCAGCAAAGTTGCCCGAGAGATGGACGTAGAGCGAGAGGGCATGCAGCCGAAGCCCAGCTTTGTGCAGTTTGTGAAAACAGTGGTGATGCCAACGCGGCGCGAGCGCCGCCAGGCAGGGCAGGCAATCCAAGAGTAGACCTGTATTGTTACATTTTTGTGTTTTCCTGTTTGTTGATTACAATTGCTCCTGTTTGTTAATTACAATTGAAAGCTGCCACATCGTCGGACACATACCTATAGCAGAGTCTGTAATGCTGGTCAGACTTCGTTTCAGTGTCTTGCGGTGCCCCAAATTCAGCAGCAGCCGAGGTTGTCACCTGCTGCAAATTAATATCATCCATCTGGGGCTGTGCATTTCCGTAATCAGACCTTTTGTGGCTCCCGATGTCTGAGCTCACAAGGTCTTCAGGCCGCCAGGTCAGTTTTGGGCGGAAACGCTCTCAGACGCTCCAGACACGCCCAGAAGCTACTAGTGCACAGCATAAGCATGAGAGGAAGGAGCACAGGAAAGGCCTGGTCCCGGGCAAACAGGCGACTTTGCATGGTGCAATCAAGTGATTCTGAGCAATTTGCCCCGCGCTTCGAGCCCGAACGCTTCTCAGACGTCATAGCATAGGGAGCATGCATGCATCCGTACACGTAGGCTTGCGGAGTGCATTCTGTGCGCTTAGATGGCTTCTGCACACCCGTCCTGCTAGAGTCCGTCGGCTGGGTTTCAGAGGGGCGTCGGTTTCAGAACGCCTTTTGATATTTTGGAGGCCCTTTTCGACAAGCCGACGCCGCCAATCGGTTTGCAAACCGCAGTAAAGTTCACTACGTGAGCTTTCCACTGGGCTTTCTGCAGGGATTTCGAGCTGTGAATGCGACCGGCGAAGTATGCCTTCAAGTAAGTTGGAACACTCGGGGCTGTTGGTTGTTTCATCCCAATTGCTGATCAAAGAGAAGAAGAGTCCGAGGTTGTGCGGGGAAAAGGCACAAGTACACGACCTCCAGGCGGGGATGCGGTCCCTCGACCTCACAGCCAACAGTTGCATCTGCTGCTGGCGGCAACCCTTTAGACGTCTGGTGTCTAGGTATATCATTGCGCGGGTACAGAGAAGGAACGGTGCGAAAATGCGGCTGGAAGCAAAGAGCCGGCGCTGCGGCATTATTTCATTGTGGCTGCCAGCAATGCGGCAAAGCCGGCTGCGGCACGATTGGAGCGGCAGCCGGCTCCGCGCATGGCAGGCAGCAAGCCCTACCAGCTAAGAGTCGCTACTAGCAAGCCGCATTCAGCTGGCGTGTGGCGCCGAGCGCTGCTCAGGCACCGCCGAGCGCTGTGGCGGCGGCGGCGGCGGAGGCCGCTGCCGCCCCCGCATGGCCCACGTATCCATTCGGCAGCGGATCCCCGCCGCCGCCCTTCTGCTGGACCTGCACATCCTCCTCCGGATCCTCCTGCGGCAGCTGCTGATATGCCGGCTGCTGCTGTTGCTGTTGCTGCTGCTGCTGCTGCTGCGGCGGGGTCTTGGGGCCTGGGTCCTCTGGGACCGACCACATGTCAGTTGCGGCGGGGGGCGGCGCCATCGCGGCCAGCGCGGCCTCCGTGCCGAGCCGTCCGGGCGCAACGCTGGTTGTGGTGCTAGGGTTTGGCGCCGCACCACGCGCCAGTGACAGTTCGCCTGCCGCTGGGCTGCCCGCCGCATTGGCCGCCGAACCCACCGCCGTCGCCGCTGCCCCAGCGCCTGCGGCGTTGAGCTTCCAGCCGTTGCAGGCGCGTGCGGCGTGCCAGCCGTTGCCGGGGGTGCGCCCCCAGTCCACCAGCCGCTGCAGGAAGGACATGACCTCTGCCGGGTCTTGCAGCGTGAACTTAGCGTCCGTTGGCTTTGCCTGCAGAACACCATGTGGTGAACGTCAGCAGCAGCATAGGAGGACAGTTTCGCCTTGTGTTCATCATCTGGGACAGACAGGCATGCAGGGCTGACATTGCCAGCATGAGCGGTGCAGTCAGTGCGGAATAGGCAGGCCTCCACAGCAGGTGAGTCTCGCCTCAGCTTCTGTCAAAGTTCCTGCTGCCAGGTGTGGCGCGCACCCGGTTGGAGACAAGGATGCCAAAGCCGTGCTTGCGCTTGGACAGCAGCCGGAAGGCGTCCTCGTCCGTCCTGCGCACAATTAAAGACGCTAGTAAACTCGCGATTAGCAGCAAGGACCAGTGTGAATGTTTTCCCAGCCTGCGAGCTCCTGTGTGTCACAGCCGGCCCAATCCTTGGCAGGCTGCTCAGCCCCGGCCGCTCAGCGCCAGCTGGCAGATGCACGGCGCGAGACTGCAGCAGTGCATCATGACGTCATGGAGCGCAGCCTCGTCATGTGCGCACCTGTCGTCGCCGAAGTAGATGGGCAGCACGTCGTCGCGGCCATGATGCACAGGATTGGAGCATGCCGGCGGTTTGTTTTGAGCAAGATGAAAGCGGGATAACATCCGATTTCACCTGTCGTCGCCGATGTATATGGGCAGCACGTCATCGCGCCCCTCCAGGCCCAGCGCATCCAGCAGGTGCGCCAGCGCGTGCCCCTTGTCCCACTCCACCTGCAGTAGGAGGACATGGTGTTGTGAGTTGACAACTGCCAGCATGTGACAGTCACAGACGCTCTGGGCCGAGCGCGTCCACCAGCGTCCAGCAGGTACGCCAGCGCGTGCCCTGCGAGGAAATACTGAAGCAACAACCTGTCAGGACGTATGTCAAATGTCAAGAGGCCTAGCGTGTCCAGCAGGTGCGCCCTTGTCCCACTCCACCTGCAGTGGGAATTTGGAAGGTCACGAGTGCCAAGGGTGGCGATCGCGAGCTCCTGTGCAGCCTTGCTGCCAACAATCAGCCAAATGTGGAACATATGTGTGTCTGCGATGGTCGGGGCTCCAGAATCTTGCGGCCACGGGTCAAGCGCAGACCGGGCTAGAACGCTAGCTCAGTGCACGGCTTTCCTTTAGACAGCAGCATTGGGGAGTGCTCTGGTTGTTCGGTGCACGCCTCGCTGGTGTCAGCATAGCGAACACAACACATGCAAGCTTTCACCTCGGGCCGCAGCTCCAGCACCTTGCGGCCGCGGGTGAGGCGCAGCTTCGGCTGTGCTGCTTTCATTGTGGTGTTAGCATAGTAAGTACATTACCGCCAATCTCACCTCAGGTCTGAGCTCCAGGACCTTGCGGCCACGGGTGAGGCGCAGCTCTGGCTGCTCCGCAAGCGTTGCCTGCACCGCGGTCTGCACGTCCTCCCAAGCCGCCTCCTCGCAGTTGCGGAAGTGCACGCTGCAGGTGACAGGAAACAGTACTGAAGGTACTCAAGAACGACAGACACCAGGGGAGCGACGCCCGGCACGTCCTCCAAGCCGCCTCCTCGCAGTTGCGGAGTGCATGCTGTACCGTCACAGGAGAAGAGCGGGTGCAGGCAGGCTCAACAGACCAGCAGCGAGTGCTGCCGCCACCGCACTTGCTCCTGTCACCACTGCAGCATGTGATGCCTGTACACCAGCAGCGGCGGCGGCGGACAGTGGCGGGGCCGCGCGGGCGCAGCAATAAGTGCAGTGCACTGCATGTATGCGCACTGATGGAGGAAGCGATGCACTGCTTTGAACGAGGGCAATGCCGGAGGAGCAGCACGCACCTGATGCAGAACTTGTTGTTCTCCACGGACGCGCCCGGGATGAGCCGCACCCGCTCCTCCAGCGTGCTGCACACCTGCAGAGGCAAATGGAACAGGGGCTCTGAAGAGGGCCTGGCATTCTCGGCGAGCTGCACATGTGAGACACCTGTAGGCTGGATGGCGAGGCGTGACACTGCGGTGCTGTGCGCGTCGGCATGGGCGCTGCAGTGGCACACCATGTGTGCAGGCCTTTTGCGAGACGCGCCTCGTCTGCTGTGTCAAGTTCTGCATCCATCTCCGCCGGCGCAGCGTTTACACGACTGCCTGTGACATCTGCGACGTCGTTGGTACCTACGAAACACTCACCTGCTGCATGATGGGCTCGAAGCGAGCGGCCGGCTGGAACGCCAGCTGATCGCTCGACGCGCGCTGCACCTGCAGCAGATACAAGCGGCAAAGCTATTAGCGGTGCTCCAAGGAGTTGGCATAGCGTCGCTGGCACAGGTTGTCCTTCAGCGCTGCACCTGCGACACGCCGCAGCTGCTTGCCAGTGCGCCGTCTTTCCTGCACGACTTGGACATTGCGCCATTCTCAACATTAAGTCCTGGCAGTGCCAGCCATATACCAGCTAGGCCATCGGCAGAACGCGCGCCTGAGGCCAACTCTGACCCTGATCACCCATAACCTCCCACAAAAGCTCCACCTCAGTGCAGACATGCTGCATTTCGAGGCGTCGCTGTTCGTTACCCACCTGCGGGCCGACCATGTCTATGCCGTGGCTGCCGGCGTGGAACAGCTCCCGCAGTCCTGATCTTGCAACCCTACACCCTAGATTCCTAAACAGAACAAACCTGCGGGCCGAGGATGTCCATGCCATGGCTGCCGGCATAAAACAGCTCCCGCAGCTGCACAAAGGCCTCCACCTTCTCGCGGCCGCGCCCGCTGACGATGGCCACCGGAAACAGCAGCGCCATGACCCGCACTATCTCCCGCATCTGCGCAAAGCAATACACAACATGCCTTCATTCCGTGCTGCAACAACAAAGGGCCATTCCAAACGAGTCCCAGTTTCAGCCTGACTGCAGGTCTTGTGCCAGTGAAAATGATACGCAGCATGCAGACCCACCTGGTCTGACATAAATGCCCTGTCTGGATTCTTCACGATCGGCGTCAGCGTGCCTGCAGACCGGAACACAGTGCGATCAACAGCTGCAGTCGTTTGCTGATATCAGCCGTGACCTTCTCCCTGCCTGCCGCATGAAAGGCATGCCGCAATGCCCTGAGCAGCTGAAGGCACTGAAGAGGAGGTGTGGGGCATGCCGAGGACATCCTTCCCTCAATTTCAAACTTCTCAATCTCAATCTTCTCAATCTCAATCTCGATCTTCGACCTCGCGCACCGTCATAGTCAAGGAAGACGGCCACCCGCTTGCCGTGTGCCGCCCGCGCAAAGTCGTCAAAGTGCGCCAGCACGCAAGGGTACTGCGCCTGCAGTATATTCAAAGCACAAATTCAGGACTCAGTTGATTTGACGAGCTCAAAGCTAAGAACGCTGCTCCATGATGCTCCGTGATCGATGCCCGCGTGCATTACGTGGCCTGAGTGCCGCCCATGCGTCAACATCCACCCGCTGCAGCCGTGATGCACTCATGCATACGGCACTGCAATGGAGCAGACAAGCAAGGCGGGTACCCACCCTCCAGCGCTTGAACTCCGGGTCATTGGGATCTGGCAGCCGCTGGTGCGTTGGCGGCCTGCCTTGCTGCTGTTGCTGCCCGAATGCGCCCAGCCCTGGCGTGCTCACCAGCTTCACCTGCAGGTGGCACGAATGCATGGAGCTCAGGAGGCGGTCACGGCGCCGGGACAGCTGCGTTCCATTGGCCTAGGGCATTGCCGCTGGCGCCAGCTGTTGTTGGCTGCCATGCTGCAGATGCCCGTGCATGCAGCAGATAGGAGCTAGCGGCGGTATTCACCGCGAACTTGCAGAGCGAACAAAGGGGAACAGGTGCAACAAACAAAGTGCACATCATAGACACTTGTGCAGCGCTCCTCACCCGCAATGCCTCGACCGCCTCTTGCGAGAGCTCAAAGCTCGCACGATCCGACGGCAGTGGCCTGCGGCATGAATTTCAACTTCGACTTGTGTCTCGAAGCAGAAGGGGGTTGCAACCCGTCTGCATGCACATGTGCCGTGCGGCCATCCTGCAGGTGCGCATTGACGGCGGCCGATATGCGCCATGCGGCTCAGCGTGGGCATCACAGGAAGCTCCAAAAGCTGCCGTGGACAAGGCAGAGGTGCTTGCTTCCACAAACGCGGAGCCGATCGGTCTGTAGCCGGGGGCCATGCATGTGGGCGACCACTTTGTGAAGGGGCGCAAACCTGGTGATGCGGGGCGGCGCCATTCCCCGCCGCTGCAGTCGTGACGGCGAGCCCCTGGACGTCTGCCCAACTGGCAGCCGTGCGGGCGCAGGCGAGGGGCCGCCCCCGCTGCCGGGCTGCCCCTCAATCGTGCCGCGCTGCGCGTTGATTCCTCCTCCAATGCCTCCTCCGAGTTGGCTGGCGCTGGGATCCGGCCACGCCGCTGGTGCGGAGGACACCGCTACCTCCAGTGTGGCGGGCTCCTGGTATGATGCGCCTTGGAGCTGCTCGATGGCAGTAATCGTGCACCCCAAGGTTTGCCCTTATTGGCACAAGCAACGTCTCCTTGAGCCAAGCCGGGCTGCTCCGCGCTCGCCCCCTTCAGCAAGGCTTCACTTAGCAGCTGAAAGGACACAGGGTATGCCACCAAAGCTGTCACAGCTGCGTGCCGTCGGCGAGGGCCGTGCCGGATGCTGTAGGTCCCTGGCAAAGGGTTTGCTGGCTTGCGCTACAAGGTATACAGCGAGCCTGGGTGTGCCGCGTCGCGACGATGATGCACTGGCTGTGTATGCGATGATGTATGACAAGAGTGCCTGCGCCAGCGGGACACGGTCCGACCGTCCGCGAACCAGCGGTTTCTGCGGAGCCGGATTCCCGTGTTTCCGCAGTGCTTTGACTTCCCAGAGCAATCAGCGTGCATGAGCCTGCTGAGCACCTGAAGCACACACCAGAATTGAGCGGTAGAAGACACATCGGCTGGAACCCACTGGCTCGCTGTTGGTTTTAGGAGCGGCCCAATCTGGCGCCACGCGGCGAAACCTGATCATCGTCACATCACACTTGTCCCTGCCTGCACTCATTGGATCCTGACATCAGGCAATCCAGCGAGGGTTGATCTGTACTGTCACTCAGCAGAGACCGAAACAGCAAGCAAACCCGAACGCGGCGCAATTGCACTTGTCAAGCCCCTGCACTCAGCGCGCAGCTGCCCAGCGCCTTGGAAACCTCAGCAGCCCGCAGCACGCCATGGGGCGCGGCAGGAGCGCACAGCAGATAGCCGCCCGCGTCGGTCGGCTGGCGATGCAGAAGCGGACCATGACGACCGGCAAGAAGAAGGTAAGTCAGCGAGCAGCGTGGGCTTGCGCGGCGTGCATCTTCATGCCAGTCTACATGCGTTCAGGGCATGCAACGGTGCACCGCGTCGCTCTGACGACAGATGCGTGGGTGCAGGCACCGATGAGCAAGGCTGAGCTGGCAGCACAGGCGCACAAGCCGGAAGCCGCCGCCGGCAAGGAGGTCCGTCCGGTGGCCTTACACAATTTTGCACGCGCAGGGCTGGCGATGGTTGCTCGGACAGCCTGTCGATAGCGAGCAGGATCACACCATGCGCCGCCAAATATGCTGCACAATGCTGCTGCTGCTGCTGCTGCGCTCAATGCTATGCAATCATGTCAGAATGAGAGAATACTCTCATATGTATATCACGCCATATACACCCAGGATCAACATGGGAGAATGTCATGATTTGGGTGTCATATGACAGGAGCTGGGACGTGGCAGCAAGCCGGTGTTTGGCGCGGGGGTGGAGAGCAAGCCGCCCGGCAACGACCCGACGCCGGCGGCACCCTCCGGCGCTGCCTCGTTTGCATCGGCGCCAGCCACAGGTCTGCCGCTTCTGGCTCTTGCTGAGCCGTGCTGCATGTCCTAACTAGCAACATGTTAGCGCCATGTTGCGGCGACGCCCTCTGGCGCTGCTCCTTTCGCATCAGCGCCGACTACAGGTCCGTAACCTTGTTGTGCCATGCCGTATGCTGCTCAACTTGTAACACAGTGCTTTGGGCCGCGGGGCGCTCTGCATCGAGTCTCCTTTCAGCTCTGTGCGCACGAAGCTAGAGGCTGGCCAGCAGTGCCTGACTACCGCCTTGTGTTGGAATGTCCAGGGCAGCGGATCACCGGCAGCCTACCGAAACCAGGCAACGCCAAGCTTGCCGCCGCAGCGCAGGGCGCGGCGTCTCCAGGTGCAACTCCGCCGCCAGGCGCCGTCTCTGACGGCGCTGGCGCTGCCGCCGAAGCTCCGTTGACGGTGCCTCGCCCGGCCGGCAGCGTGGATGCCGGCCCAGCCGCTGCTGCCGTGCCCGGCGGCATCACAGGATCGACCGCGACGCCCAGCACCGGTGGCGCAGCAGTGCAGCCAGGCGGCGCAGCAATGCCGCCGGGGGGCAGCGGTGGCGGCGCGGGAGGCGGCACGCAGCTGCCACCGGCGCCTCCGCGTGAGCGTGACTTGCAAACTCGTGTGCCGGCCTGTCATCGCGTTGACCTTCCTGGCACTGCGCATCTGCCGGACGCACAATCCTGAACAGCCGGCAGCCAGTGGCCATACTCCTGCTTGCGCGGTCAGCGTGAATAGTTCAGGCATCAACGACACCCATACGTCCTGTGCAGTGTTGCACCGCAGAATCCAGTCCCGGGCGGCTGCAAACTGTGCTGTTGCTGGATCTTCAGTGTCGCTGGTATATTGCAACACATCTTCTGTCGCTGCGCCGCAGAGTCGAACCGTTGGCGGCTGCACCCAGCCCTGCCACTGGATGTTCGCGCGCTTGGCGCTGGGTTCGTCGCACTCGGTGCTGCCTATCTGTACTTCGCCCAGAGGTCCCAGCCCTCGCAGCTGCAGAGCAATGTGCGCTCCATACAACGCAACGGCTTGTGTGCTGCCTGCTGCCTCGGCACCTCTCTGCACACGCATTCACACTTGTCTTCGTATGCGACAGAGTCCGCAGCTGCGGAGCGAAGTGAGTGCGGCGCGTCTGTCTGCTCAGGAGCTTGCTTGCTATTTTGCCTCACGGCAACTGCTGCTGTGTGCCGAAAATGCTCGACGCTCCACCGTGAGGGATGCAGAAAATTTAGGCCCTCTGGAAATATCTGGCATGACACACAGAAGCGGCAAATCCCAAAAACCTCTCGTCCCAATTGCCTTGCAGCACGCGAACGGCGATGGCCGTGTGGAGCAGCACAGCGACGACTTTGCCGGCGAGCAGCAGCTGGGTGAGCGCTTGCTTAAAGTCAAGGTGTAAGTCAGGATTTACTGTCACTGTCTCGTACTGCTGTCTAGCTCATGTCGCTCAGTCGCCCTTTTAATCACCGTGGCGTCTCTGCAGCATCCAGGTAGAGGGCACATCTGAGCATGTGGCAGCAGGTTGGCAGACAGTCCCACATATCATGAGGCAAGATGGCATGCCCAAATGCAGCGCCGTCGGCAGAGATCGTCCACTGCAGCAGACAGCTGTTGCACCTGGCTTCAGCAAGACGCTGAGTCACCGCTTCTGAAGCTGGACGTCACAACTAATCGCACGAAACCCTGCATCACGCAGAGCCTTCGGCGGAGATCATCCGGGAGCAGCACCAAGCGGACATGGCGCCGGGCTTCGCCGACGGCGGGCAGCCGTTGGCAGAGGAGGAGGAGGCGCCACCTGCGGCGCAGGATGAGGAGGACGTCGAATCCATGGACAGCCGAGAGGTGAGCTGCTGCATTGGCTTTTCCAACATACCTGGGAAAGGTTTCGACCGCAGGGGCAGGAAGAGTTCATGGACACCTGGGGGGTGTCGCATCGCTTGCCAAAGAACATTTCTGGAGAGGGTTTCTGAGCCGCCTGGGGTAGGAAGAGCCCTGAGACAGCCAGCGGTGGGCCATGCGTGAATTGCCATGGGCGCACCAGGCAGCTCGAAAGAACAATGACGAAAGAAGAATGACGAAACATTTGACAAGCGGACATGCTGAGGCTGTTGCATAATTGTGTTTCGTCACACCCATACACGACTCCGGTGCCGGCGCACCCGTGCAACGTTTTACACTCGCAACACGTTCCTGCCTATTCCTGCGTCATGGTGGTGATTTGGTTGTCCTGATGATGTCCATCTTACATGTCCCCTGTGTCACGGCAGGCGCGGCTGTGGGAGCAGCGGCAGGCGGCCGCCGCCAAACCGCCCAGCGACACTGCCTCAGTCACCAGGAATGGCGTCGGAGAGGGTACGCACGAGGAGACGCAGCTACCGCCTGTGGACGCACAACCTGTCACCGACTTCCTGAACGAGGTATTACTCGAATTGATCTTGTACACAATCACAACATCGAAGAATTGGGAGTTCATGCTCGGAAACACTTGAACCATCACATCCAAGGAACGAGGTCTGCAAGCACTGGCGCATGTGGTGCTAACATACCAAGGATTGGCGCCGCCAGCAGCATGGCACCATCGAAGACGCTGCGCAGCTGCGTGCGAATGACGCCTTGCAGCTGCGTCCAATGCACTCGTTGGACGAATTGCCGGCTACGCATATTGCAGCGCCTGGCCCCAGGTGTTGAGGGCCGGCGCACGAGCTTGGATCCGCTATTTGCACCATGCTGGTCTTCAAGGCTCGCTGCCCAGTCGATGGCGTCATCACGTGCAAGACACAGGAACAAACAGGAATGATGGGGATGAAATCCCTGCCCGGTCCAGGTGCTGGCGGCGCCGAACGGCCAGCTCGGCGGCGGCGCCGAGGCGGAACCCGCAGCGGAGGCGGTGGCAAGGCAGCATGGTGGTGAGCGCTTGGCGCCGCCGGATTCCGGCTGGGCGCGTGATGCCGCATCAGACGCGGCTGCCGGCGTGAAGTCCGCTGGCCGCAAGGCGGCTGACGCAGCATCTGATGCCGCGGGGCAGGTCGCGGACGCCGCATCTGACGCAGCAGCCAGCGCGAAGTCCGCTGCGCAGTCTGCCGGGAACAAGATTGCCAATGCTGCCTCAGACGCGGCTGCCAGCGCAAAGTCTGCAGCAAACTCTGCTGGCAGCAGGGTTGCAGAGGCCGCCTCGGACGCGGCCGCCAGCGCAAAATCTGGCAGCCGCAGGGCGGCCAACGCGGCGAGCGATGCGGCGGGCGACGCCGCAGACTCTGCAGGGGACGCCGCAGGCGCCACACGCTGGGAGGCTGCGGGGCCTGGGCCTGCTGGCCGGCCCGCCGGCTCGGAGACTCCCGTGGAGACTCATGTGGAGCCGGCAGCCGCAGAGATCGCCCGGCAGCGCCGTGGCGAGCCGTTCGCGCCGCCGGGCTCAGGCTGGGGCCGTAAGGCCGCCACCAAGGCAGCCGACGCAGCATCCGAGACGGCGGCGAAGGCTGCCGATGCAGCGTCCGAGGCGGCAGCGCAGGCTGCGAACGCGGCGGCCAACGCTGCCGTGCAGGCGGCGGCCGCCGCCAAGTCAGCCGGCGGCAAGGTGGCGGACCAGGCCGGCAAAGTTGCCGATTCGACAAAGGCCGCTGCGGAGATGGTCAGCCACCAGGTCGCAGACGTGGCCGGACGGACCGGTGATGGCGCCAGATCCGTGGGCCAGGCGGTGGCGGACAAGGCTGGCGACGCTGCCGGCTCGGTCAAGTTTGCTGGCCAGCAGGCGGCGGACACGAGTAAGGCCGCCGGCAAGCAGACGGCAGATGCAGCAAAGTATGCAGGCGATCAGGCGGCACACGCAGCAAAGTCTGCCGGCAAGCAGGCGGCTGACGCAGTCGGCGATGCTGCTGACGCGACGAAATCTGCCGGCAAGCAGGCGGCACACGCTACAAAGTCTGTCGGCAAGCAGACGGCAGATGCAGCCAGGTCTGCCGGCAACAGGGCGGTGGGCTCCGCAAAGCCTGCCGGCAAGCAGGCGGAAGATACAGCCAAGTCTGCCGGCGACAAGGCGGCGGGCGCAGCCGGAGCTGCTGAAGACCCAGCCCGGTCGGCGGGTCATAAGGCATCGGCTGACAATGCCGCAGATGTGGCTAAGTCCTCAGCCGACGACGCATCCGACACCAGGGGCGGTGCCTGGGAGCATGTGACGGATCCAAAGGGTTCCGCCAACAGCAGCGGCGGCAACGGCAAGGCGCATGGCTGGGCGGGCGCAGCACCCGGAAGCCGGAAGCAGGCCGCCGCCGGCTGGGGCGACCTGGAGGCGCCGTTCATTGAGGACATAATTGAGGACAAGCCGCTTGATGACGGTGGGTAATGCAAAATCTGTGTCACGGCCCTGGATTTTCCAACCTGAATGTGCTGTTTAGGGGAAGTCTCAGAGCCGCGCACCGACGGCGACCTACATGAACATCGTCTCAGGGTGGCAACTCTACCTCCAGCTCCGGTTGCGCCCTCCAGGCCCTGAACCCTGACCTAGGTTTGTAGCTGCCTCTGCAGACGGCGGCACGGCTTCCGAGGGCGAGCGGCCCGCGCCGCCAGGGGCGGCGCCCAGCGACGCCGAATTTGCTGGCAACACCGAAGCCGATGACAACGATCTGGATGACGAGGCAGAAGCGGCGGCGATGCGCGCAGCGCTGTCACGCGGCGACGATGGCGGCAGCGGCGGCGGTGTACTGGGCCGCGTGGCGGGCATCCTGGGGTTGGCGGAGGATCTGGACCCTCCGGCGCTGGTGAGGAGTTTGAGGATCATCAACTTGCTGAGCAAATGATGTTGGGAGGCATGTGTCCCAATTGGCAGGCATCCTGGGCCTGGCGGACGACCCTCCCGCGCTCCCGCGCTGTGAGATGTCACTGAAATGCTTTTGCGATTCATTTTTTCTCAAACGCCTTCGCACTTTCCCGACATCCCAGTGCCGTGTGGCCAGCATTTTGGCCTGGCAGAAGATGTGGAGAATGCAAGTCGATCGTGGAGCTCCGCAAACATTGCGACAGCACCACCTCTTGTCAAGCATGGCATGCTTGGCATTCTGAGGCAGAGGACGGGGACCTCTCACGCTTGTAAATCGTGAGCCGCTGCAGGCCATCGAACATACTGGGTGCCCAAATGTTGCTCCTGTCCCCTCGAGCAAGAGGGGCTGTTCGTGCTCATGCACAGCCATTGAGTGGGCCACCTGCTCAAGTCTGAGCCAAGTGCGGTGTCGACCAATGTTTGAGTGCGTCCGGTTGGTGAATCTGCCAAACACAGGTGCGCAAGGCGGTGGATCGCGACGAGGGCATGGACTGGGACGATTACCATGCACGCCTCAAGCAGGTCGAATTTCCAATCTGCTCTCTTCCAGCCACTCTCACATCGTGTCCCTCTGCTACCGTGTCCTCGATCCGCTGAAGCAAGCTTGTGGCGGACTTCATACCAATGGCAAACCAATTTGTAGCGAACCTCTCTGGTGTCCAACCTTTAGTGTCTCACCGCATTGTGCTTGATCAGGCTGCAGCGGACGCGCGCAGCTTCGAGGAGGCCCTGGAGCAGGCGCAGCGTTTCCACGAGGTGGGCTTTCCTGCTGCGTTGCTCCTGCAACACTCCGTGTTGACGCTTCGGAATGAGGCTGCTATGAGCTTGTGGCATGCCACCCTTGCCCTTGCCAAGACAGAGAGCTCCAGCAGGACGTCAGTTAGATTTTATTTACAAACAAAATTTAAAAAATCTGTTCCAGGTTCAAAAAATAGAAAGCTGCGGCGTCAGCGTGCGCGCGAGGGGCGGTGCAGCAGTGGAGGATTCAGAGAGCATGCTCTAACGTTTGATCTGAGCACGTCTCCAAGCGCAGCAAACCCTAAACCACCGTATTCTTAAAACTGTATCTTGCAAATCGCAGGGTGAGCTGCAGCAGCGGGAGGGCCAGATCGCTGCGCAGGCGCGCCACGCGCAGGACCTGCTAGGCGTCATCCACGAACAGGTAAGCTGCCTGAAGGGCGGCACACCACACCCACGACCGCACAGCGTGAGCTTCGCTTTGAAAGCCACATAGGCGTGCGCGGCGGCGGAACGGCAGCTGTGGGCAGAGCTGCAGCGGCGGGAGGCAAATTTGCAACTGCAGTCCTTGTAAATGCCGATGAGACTTACAGGTTACGGACACCACACAGGCTGAAGAGCGCCGCGAAGCGGAGTCCGAAGCGCGCGCGGCGGCGGACCGGCAGCTGCGTGCGGAGCTCGAACGGCAGGAGGCGGAGCTGCAGCGGCGGGCGGCAGAGGAAACCAACGAGGAGCGCACTGCCCGCTCTCAGCAGCTGGACTCGGTGGGAGCTCTGTTGCAGGGCCCAGGGTCCATGACAGAAAGCTGCTCAGCCAGGTGGAATCGTGCTGTGGGTCTTTGAAAGGACATAGCTAGCCGTCGTGGCGCGCGGCAGAGGCCACCAACGAGGAGCGCGCAGCCCCCTCCCAGCAGCGGAACTCGGTGACAACCCAGATTCCAGCTGGGGCCGCACGCTCTATTCTCACAAAGAAAGGCAATTGAAAGAAACGAAAGAACTACAGGGTGCAGTTGTGGGCGGGCTGCGGAGGCCACCAAGCAGCGAGCGCACAGCCTGCTCCCAGCAGCGGACCTCGGTCAGCGTGCCCGAAGGTGTTGTGCCCATGCATTTGACCGCTTTCCCGTGTCTGTTATCTAACGCTGCTGCAGATGCAGCTGGGGCGCTGGGCGCGTCTTCTCCCGCCGCTCGGACACAGCAGTTCACAAGTCAGCTGTGATCGTAAATTTTCGAATCCGGTTGAATTAGTCACGCTGTACTGGCCGCAGCTGCGGGTGCGGCTGGGGGCGCTGGGGCGTGCCTTCAGCCGCCGCTCGGACGAGGCGCGCACCAGCCACGAGGCGCACAAGCTCACGCTCGCGGTGCTGGGCCTGCAGGACGCGCTCGCCCAGGTGGGATATCGGTTTGATGACTTGCTTGTGCGTTGGGCCTCCTTTCCAAACTTGTATCTGGTGGATGTCACAGCGAGGCGACCCTCGCGGTGCTGGGGCTGCAGGATGCGCTCGCCCAGGTATGCACCTGATGCATGACTTCCCCAGTCAGAGCCCTCACTACTCCTGACTGAATGAAGACGCCCTCACCCAGGTATGCACTGAATTTGTAATATTTGCTCTTGTGAAGGCCCTCATGTACTCCTGTAATTGTGAGGGCGTACGACCAGCCACGAGGTGGAGCATTGCTCACGGTGCTCGGCCTGCCGCACAACAGTGTCAGGATTTCCTTCAATACAGGCGCACAGGCTGCCCGCGAAGCTGTTCTTGCAGGGCGCGCTCTCTGGCTGTGAATCAGAGACGCTCCTTTGTCTGCAGCTCGCTAAGACAGGGGCGGTCGTTCCAGCTGGTGGCAATTACCCAGTACTGCGCAGCACGGACATTCGGCGGTTGTTGAGCAGTCACTGAGGACCTGCTGTGCAGGATGCAGCAGCTTAGATGCTGCAGTTATATGCGCATTGGCTGCCCCTTCTGGGCTGCGCTGGAGGGCTTGGCGCTGGGCGGCAAGGACGTCTCGATTGTGCGCGCCACATAAAAGGGCACCTCATTGCAGACAAAGTAACGTTTGCACCTCCACTTTCTTGCAGGGGCGGCTGTTCCAGGCGGCGCTGGAGGACCTGGCGCTGGGCTGCGAGGCCGACCTGGTGGTGCATGATGACACAGTGAATGATGGTGCTCACAGCTCCGTTGTCCTTTGTGTCCAGGGACGGCCCTTCCAGGCGGCGCTGGAGGATCTGGCGCTCGGCGGTGAGAAGGACCCGATCGTGCGCGCCGCGCTGGCCGCCCTGCCGCAGCAGCTGGCCGACCAGGTGCGCTTAAATTGGGGCAAGCTTGAACACTCTCAATCCATCACATGAACACTACAAGTGGTGCCCGCCGCACTGGCCGCGCTGCTGCAGCACCCGGCGCAGGATGGCAGGGGCAAAGTTTGTGCACACATGCCAATGGCGCGATGCATCAGACTCTGCCATTCGTCTGCGCCGGGCCCGCCAAGGAGTGTGCAGAAGGGTGCGCAGCTGCCAGCGCGCTTCGCGGATGTCTCACATGCCGTTTGACAGCTGCCCTGCGTCCTTCCACGTGAACAGGAGAAGGGGTTATGATCTATGGCATTTGTCACTCTGTGCAGGGCCTGCCGACGAGCGCGCAGCTGGCGTCGCGATTCGCCAACGTCTCGCGCGCGGTGCGGCAGCTGTCATATGTGCCGGAGGGCGGCGCGGGGCTCGCAACTATCGGCGTCGCCAAGCTGGCGTCGCTGCTGAAGGTGAACTTCACACCTTGCACCGTGTATCAGATCGTCACTTGGGTTCAATGTAATGCTGCTCAGCTCGCACGGACTTGACGACTGTAGCCAAGCTGCCAGGCCGATGCGTTTGCGCTGTCTTCACGCTCTTTGTGTATTGGCCTCTAGAAGTCAGATGTTCCATCCACACCTCACAGCGTCCTGCGCTGCACTGCAGGTGCAGGAGCCGCTGGTGTCTGACGTCAGCCCAGAGACCGTCGACGGCGCACTTTCGCAGGTAAAGAGCCACATTGACCTAGGCGCAAGGACCAACTTCGGCGAACATGGTGCTTGGATCACAGAAAAACTCCTCACGTTGACATTGATCAGCGTCCTCTTGCCGAGTCGTGCTGGTGGCTTTGGGCCAAAGCCACCAGTCCGGCAGGGACGCCCAATGTGCGGGTGAGCAAGCTCTACTGTGTTTTCACAGGTGGCGGCGGACCTGGCAGCGCACCGGCTGCAGGTTGCGGCGGACACCCTGGAGCGGGCGGCGGCGGGCAGCGCGGCGGCGGGCGCGGCGTCCGAGTGGGTCGCTGCGGCCCGCGCCCGCGCGAGCGCCGACCAGACGCTACGGCTGTTGCAGGCGCACGCCACGGCGCTCACTTCCTCGCTGAGTTAGAGACGGGATACATGGCGCCGCACGGAGGCACCGGGATGACAGGGACCCTGGGCAGTTGTGACGAGGCCACGCTGCGCCTTTTGCGTCAGGTGTCGCGTATGCCTACCGCGGCCGCAGTGACACGCCGCTTGCCTGGGGCTCTAGCGCTGCCGTGGCTGCACATTCGGCTTGCTGTGCCGAGATTCAGAAGATATCTAGGGTGATGTAAATTTGGCATCTTCGTGCCGAGAAACTGGAATGGTCGCAGCTGAGGTGCACAGCAGGCGAGTCGCGCATGCATGGAGGGGCATATGCACTTTCATGTAATCGCCTCGCTGGCGATCCCGCCTCTTCAACAAATACCTGCGGCACTCCTGCCTACGTGAATGTCTCGTCCTCCCGGCGACGCGCGGAGGCCGCACGTGCACGACGTCCGACAAACCACGTGGCTGCAATCCTGCAACATTTGGTAGCGCGTATTTCTCAGCAGACACAAAGCTCATGATATGCATGCAGCCTACACTTTGACGTCGTGACTCCCAGTCCACATCGCTGTGCGTGCGCCCAGCACCTGTGGACCGCGACTTGTGTGCACACCCACAAGGCTCAGTTCGTCTCGACTTGCGGATCTTACGCGTGCATGGATGTGAAATATCCGCTCGAGCCATCCACAGATCGCAGCGGCGGCTTGCAATCAGCGTGTTGCGCAACAGTTTGTCACTCAAAATAGATTCAACGCAGGCAGCAACTCTTGCAATGCAAGAAGTAGACCCGCATCAGTGAAACTTACTGCGCATCTCGGTGTCGCCTTATGCTTTCGGGAAGCAGCCGTCAGCAGCGATGCAGCCCGCTGTCACTCGCGGCGCTGCTGGCCTTCATCGCGCTGGCGGCATTTGGCGCCGGCAGAATTTCGGAGCGGTACATCCGATCCGGCCGGCTGGGCTGGCAGCTGTTGGCGTCTCCGTGTCTGAACGCGGCGCAGCGCATGCCTGATGCTGCGCACAGCCATGCTGCCGCCAACGGCGAGATGCAGGCATTAGATGGCGCCGTGGCCGAGTCTCACGTTGGCACGCCTGATGCGGAGCAGCACGAGGCCTCAGAATTGCTGCATGTGCCTTCCGAGGACGCAGACTACCACCACCAGCAGCAGCAGCAGCAGCAGTCGCCGCCGCCGCTGCCGCCGCCAGCTGACAGCCTAACAGCAGATCCGTCCGATATAGTGGACGCGCCAGCGGAGCCGGCCACACAGCAGGCAGTGACACCAGAGCAGCCGGGGAAGCCGAAGCAGGAGCCGCTACCAGCACAGCAGTGGCAGCGGCGGAACAAGCGGACGGCACCAAAGCTCCCGACACTTGATGTCGTAGGTGGGCGGAGGCACATGCTGCCGTCTTTTGCTGCCAAACACCTGCGCATGCTGCAGAACTCTCGAGTCGGCTCAGGTTCAATCACAAGTGACAACGAGAGTTTACATTTTCTGTGAAGCTTCCTGACAGCACTGCATTGTTGCTGCACAGGCCTGACAGTCAAGCCAGCTTGTATCAATCTGGCGGCGGAGTCGTGAACTGCCATTGGCACTTGATTTATGTGGCTGATTCCAGTGAAACAGGGGGTCTGGGCAAGCCAACGTGCATCGATCATGCGGTGGTGGCGGGGCTGCGGTTCAGAGTTACAATGCCCAGTGCCACCGACTGCTGTACACTGGATGTTTCATGTGGGAGTCCATCATGCTGCACAGGCCTGGCGGTCAATCCGACGTACATCAACACGGGCGGGGGTGGAGGCGCTGGTGTTGATGACTCTTCTCAGTCGGATATTGCTGATCGGATCGAAAATGATGTGGTCCACCCTCGCACGCTGCACAGACCTGGCGGTCAATCCGATGTGCATCAACACGGGCGGGGGTGGAGGCGCTGGTGTTGATGACTCTTCTCAGTCGGATATTGCTGATCGGATCGAAAATGATGTGGTCCACCCTCGCACGCTGCACAGGCCTGGCGGTCAAGCCGACGTGCATCAACAGGGCGGCGGTGGCAGGGCTGCGGCGGCACCTCAAGCCGCGGGCGGTGCATATTGTGACCAGCACAGCACGGCAGTGCATCGCCTTCCGCTCCTGGGGCGTCAACGTGCAGTGCCACACCCAGGTCAGTCTGTGTCAGTGAAGTCCGAGTGCATGTCTGAATTCAGATCTGAGTGTGACTGCGAAGAAGTGGCGCCACGGTGCATCGCCTTCCGCTCCTGAGGCGTCACCATGCAGTGCCACACCCAGGCGAGTCTCCCTGACTCTAACCTTATCCCGCAAACAAGATTAGTGTTGTTTTCGTTTCGCAGACGAAACGAAAAACAGTTTGATGTTGTAACTGTTTCGCAGACGAACGATGAAGTTCGTTTCGGCAGACAGCAAAAGCAGCTCGCTCTGTATTCTCGTCAAGCCCATGTTGTTGTGCATGACCGTCCTGTATCGGGGCGCCAATGTGCAGTGCCCCACTCATGTGGGATTCAGGTGCCCGAGATCTGAATGCACAAAGGAGGGCTTCATGCTTTTCACAGTAAATGTGCGAAAATTGCGCCGCAGCGGCGAGCCCAATTCGGACTTGACAAATTATGCAGCGCCTCATTGGAGTGCGCGCGACCCTGGCTTGTGCACCCTGGTCTGCAGGAATGAAGATTCTGTAACATGTGAGGTTTTAACAGCTTTTGGATGCGCCGCTGCAGGGCGCATTACAAGCGGGCGCCGCTGATGGCGGTGCAGTTCTACGTTATTAGCTGCACTTGTATAATGTACAGTCTTGCGGAAGGTGCCTCACTTCGTTCTGTGTGCTCCCAACAGGACGCATTCCTGCCGGGCGTGACGAAAGCGAGCGTTGCCGATGGCATTGCTTCGCGCTTTGGGCTGGACTCTAACGAGGTGGACAAGGGGCGCTCCCTCTCCGGCTGGTACCTGCAGCAGGTGTGACATTGTGAAATATTGAGCGGAACACGGTAAGTTATACTCTGAAGAGCCGCCTCTCGTTGGCCTTGCCGTCGTCCAGGTGGACATGGGACGCTCCCTCGCCGGCTTATACTCAGTAGTTGGGAAGGATGAGAAACTGTACTTCATCATTCGCATCTTCGTCCACAATTCCTGGCTACTCGATTTTGGCGTCGACTCGAGCGAGGTGGAGAAGAGACACTTCCTGGCTGGCTGCTACCTGCAGCAGGGAAACCCCTCGAGCGGAATGCAAAACAATCATATAGGGAGCCCTTCCTCGTCGGCCTTGCCTTCGGCGAATTGGATGAAGGACGCTCCCGGCTTGGTGCCTACAGAACGTGTGATGGGGAGGCCGTGCAGACAACGAGTGTGCCGCCGCCTCCCCAGCGATGGAAGAAAACGAGCTGGTTGTCCATGTCAGCGCCGAGTGGTGAAGCTGAGCCAACCGTATGCACTGCTGCCCAGGTGCAGCTGTGATTCAGGCCTCCAGTGTCGGAACTCTTTTCATGCATTTCATGCGGGTGCAGTTCCTGAAGCCTGGCACGGCTGGGGCGCCGCCTGGAGCCCTCGGAACAGAACATTCTCCGGTCTAGCATTCCATTGAGTCCGAAGTGAACTGCTACAACATGTCTCAGTGTTTTCCGGGCGCAGTTTCTGAAGCTGGGCGCGGCGGGGGCGCTGCCGGGACTCTCGGAGCACTTTCTCATATGGGACCTGGACATGGTGCTCCTGCGGCCGCTGCCGCTGCTGACGCCGGTGGAGGGCAAAAAGGAATCTAGCGGCGAGGGCGGGGGCGGTGAGACTGGCGGAAGCAGCTTCCAGGTGGGTCTGCACCGCTTGACGTGACCGCTGCGAGATGGAATTAGGTGGACTGCATCTTCACAGCGCTGCTAGGAGAATCGATGCCCTCTAGTACCGCCCACCGCGGTCGGCTTCGCCTTCTTATGTTGTGCAAGTCGGTGGACAGGGTTCGCCCGTCACAGCAGACGCGTGCGTTCTGAGCTGGCAACCCGCAGGGGAATGTGCGCTCCAGTCTGCACACGCCTTTGCCGGAGGCTCGCTGGTCCAACAGCAGCACATCGTCCCGCGTTCCGCTCATTCCAGCTCATACCTGCTCATGCGCCTGCTAGTGTTCGAAATGTGCCGCAGGCGTGAGCAGCTCTGCCGCTGACGCCTCAGATAAAACGAGGCGCATAACCATTCATCGCCCTTCCTGGCGCTGGACGCAGTGAGGGAAATCACACATCGCCTGTGATTTGGTGTGTAAAACCCTGCCACAGACACCGCCCCCTCATGTGCAGGCGCTGGTCAACATTGGCGGGCCCATCGATTACGCCGCCGCATGCGATATGGCGCACCAGTTGCTGCCTGCAGCTCAAAAGGTGCTGAAAATCACGCTCTGACATAAGTTTTCTTGCAGTTCACAGGCACTGGTCAACGTTGGCGGCTCCGCCGATTACGCCGAGGGCTATGGCAAGGCGCACCAGTCGCTGTTCGGGCGGCCGCTGGACTTTGCGCCGGACGGCTCCTCACTCGTCACACACATGATGGTGACGACAGAACAGAAGCTTTGTATGTGTTACTGAAACGAACAAGATAATAAGAACTCATGCTGGCTCCTCGCTGTCTCCCCCCACCGCCATGATGGTACGGTTATAAGGGCTTTTTAGCCAGCCTGGGCGTTGCAGCAGCACCATTGATGACGTCATATAGAAGTGAAATAACAACCATTTAAAACTCATTACACTCCTGAAATTTACATTACAAAAGCTACAGCCAGCAGTCGTTAGCGTTACCATCACCTGCTAGGGTGCAGTCCCACTGTCGCCTGCGCATGGCCACTGACAGCCCATGCATTGGGACAGCTCGGTGGCATGCATTGGGGCGTCTCCAGCTCGGTGGCGATCGAGCAACACCACAAGTAAGGGGCCTATGCATGGCCACCGTTGCGTTTGAGCTACTACCGGTCAAAGTGCACAGTTGTCCTGCTCCGACAGGTGGTGTGCACGCTGTTCATGGAGGCGTTCCTTCCAGCGGAGGTCGCCGACGCAGCAGCGCGGCGGCGCAGCAGGCCTCTGATACCATGCTAGAAGACCTCAACATGATCCCCGTGTGCAGGCAGTGTGTGACGGCGTCCCCAGCAGAAGCCGACCGCGGTGCCTGGGCAGATGTCACGCACTCGCTACCGATAGATGTCAGCAATAACACTTGATGCTGGACATGGGATGACAGGTGGTGTACAAGCCGTTCATGGAGGCGTTCCTGGCGGAGGTCGCCAATGCCACGGCGCCGGCGCCGGCGACCGTGTGGGTCGCCCGCATCCTGGACGTCCTGCCGAGGGATCACCTGGACATCGGTGCGCGTCGTTGATTGCTCTATCACACTCGTGTATGATCGAAACAAAACATCAGATACACTTTTCCAACTGAAGGACGCCACAGGCGCATCCTGGACGTCCTGCCGAGGGACCACCTGGACATTTATTTTAATCCAATGTTATGAACCCCTCTGGAAAGTGGAGCAGGTGAGATTGCCAGACTGCTGGTGAAAATGATGCACACGCCTGCAGCCATAGCCCCAACCGCCTCCTGGATGTCCTGCCGAAACACCACCTGAACATTGGTAACCATTGAATCCAACGCCTAACTCATATAGGTGAAGCAGCTGAGATTATCAGATTGCTGGTGTGAATGATGCACAACCCTGCAGCCACAGCCACAGCCGCAGCCAGGACGTCCTGCCACCCTAACATAATTGCGCATCAGACTGAGTCAATTACTGTTCTGTCAATTACTATTACTGTTCTGTGTATTTCAATCTGCATGTTTCAGCAGTTACTGCAGCGCCTCGGCCTTAAGATGCCGCACCCTAATGATGTCATGCCAAATTTGCAGCTGGGGCGATGCACGCACAGCAGCAGCTGCAGGAGCTACATAAGAGTATCAGAAGCACACGAAAGTACAAAAGTGTAAAGGCGGCTGTTCCAGGCACATCTGCCAGGGTGCGCCAGAATGTGGCAGGCGTGGGTGCGCGCACCCACCCAGACTTTCAGTCGGCTCAGGTTGAGCATTGAACCGCATGCACATTGGCGTTCATACCTCGTTCCTCACAACCTGACCGCACGCTTCTCGGAATGCGCATGTAGCATCAGCTGGCGCCGGACGCGCCACCTCATCCCGGCAGGCGGCAGCTGCCCGGCCGTGCAACATCAAGTAAGGCTTGATGTGAGAAAACTCATTCCGACACCTGATTTTTTAATGAAGTGCAGGCTCCAGCGAGTATGCGAGATACATCAGCAGGGTGCGGATGCGCTACCCCGGCAGCCAGCGGCTGGCGGACCAGCCATGCACATTGCTGATTTATCTCTACCAGATGTTGCGCGTGTTGCGCCACAGGCTTCAGCGAGTACGCAAGCTACATCAGCTGGGTGCGGACGCGCTACCCCGGCAGCCAGCGGCTCGCGGATCACCAGACCTGGAGCCGGTTTGGGCCCGGCGGCTGGGACGCGCTGGTCGCGGCGGCCGCCGCGTCACCGGACGGGCTTTGCTGCCCTTCGGCCGAGCAGATCCAGGTGCGAACTGAATGAGCATCAAAGATCATTTTGTGAACGTACGTTGGCTGCGGCGCCGGACGGGCCGCCGCGGCACCAGCCGGCTTGTGCTGCCCGTCCCCCGAGCAGATCCAGGTGGGTTGCGCTGGTATGCAGGAGCGTCAGCTGATTTGTTGTACGGAAAGGAAACAATGACAGAGACACTCAACCATGGGGCAAAAAGGCATGGCGTCAGCGCCGACCGGGCTGTGCTGCGACGGCAGCCACACGAATGCAATCAGGGGTCCAGTTGGCGGAACAAGAACCAGGAGACCAGTTGGGGAATACAAGAAGATGTATAAAGGAAGGGAACGGACGGCTTGAGGGCTTTGGCATCGACAGAGACGGCCGCGGCTGTGCTGCTCCTTGCCCAAGCGGATCCAAAATGAAGGGGCGCTGACTGGTTCTGATGCCTTGCGGCACAGGAGGCGGCGGCTCATGGGCTGGAATACTGCGGATGGGACGTCGGCCATGTGCCCGAGTGCAAGTACACAGATCCGGAACATGCCGAGGCATATGGAGTGCAGCTGCCGCCGGCCTGAAGCTGGGCTGAGGATTGACCGGGCTGTGGGACAGGCTACGGCGGCTCGACCGGCGTCGTCTTGGCTGTTTGTCAGTGGAAACGCTGGCAGCAACGGCGCTGGAGAGCGCGGCGGCGACAGAGGCGGGTTGTGGGATATAAATCTTAGTGAATCGGCCAATCGGCGGATGGCGTCACCGCTGCCGCCGCCGGCGCCGCTGGCTGCTAGTTGGTTGGCATTGAAGCAACATCTTGCAGCTGTGCGAGGGCGCATGCAGGGGCCGCTATAGCTGGCGTCCATCACAGAAACTGTGCAGCGGTGCAGGGGCAGCTGTTTCGTTTCAGAGGGCGGCAACCCGCATCTGAACACCCGTAACAGGGCGGTGTGCTGTTGTGGCAGCATCGCACGCGACTCGAGAGTCTATTATTCAAGTTGATTGAATCAGGGCCTTTTCAGCAAGCATGAGGTTGTGCACCCAGTACTGACGTCTTTGCTCTGGTCAGGACTCTTACTCGACTGCAACCCTACACACGTGTTGTAAAGCTTCTTACGGTGCTATTCTTATTTGTGCACAGTTTCGCAGCGCGTTTGCGCCATCAGTTCACACAGATGCCGGAAGTTGGTGACACGCCGGCTGGCGCAGGGGCTGGCAGTCACGATCACGGCAGTATTGTGTGACTGTCGTACTGCTACCGGACCTGCAAGGTCAATCATATTGGCACCGCGTGCGGCTCTTGTTCGAGGGGCAGGTTGCTGAGCTGTGCAAGCATGTCCTATGATCGTCGCAAGCGTCCGATCAGCGACGGACGCTCCGAGCAAGAGCCAGGGTTGCTCGACTGGGTGATCACGTCAGTGTGAATCCCCTGGGACGGATCAGTGTCGTACTCATTTCAAACCTCCAATCCTACAACCCTCCACACGATCCACCTCACAGCCGCACTCTGAACAAACCTAAATGTTATGTTGCACATTCCGCGGATCCGACAGGATGAGTGATGCAGCAAGTGAAACCTGGTGGGTGGGCAAAACGTATGTCCGATCTCCGATCGGCTCAAAGCCGCCAAATCCTCTGCCAGCCTCAACGCGGTCGTCACGGCCCTTCTCACTACCCTGCATTTCTCTGCGATCCTGTCCAACCAATCGGGCGGCGCAGCAAACGGCGCAGCTGAGGCGCTGCACATCGTGTGCGGCGTGACCTCTCCTAGCCACGATTGGTTACACGGTGCAGCTGGTGATGCTGCTTCAGCTCGGTCGCCTCGCCGTCAGCGACAACATCCCTGTTGCGCGCGACGTCGTCGGCAGCAAGGTGTGGTGCCTGCTCCTGTGGCTCACTACCGCTGGGTGCGTCATTGGTATGTTGGCCATATTCACACTGTCTCCTTGGGTGTTCCTCCCGAAGGGTGCAGCTCGGTGGTGGAGCGGCGTCGTCATCCAGGCGGTGGGGGCACTGCTGATGCTCCTGATCGGCATCGCCTATATCGCCGTCTGGCACAAGAGCGAGCCCGTGGACAAGGTGAGCCTTGCACGCACTGCAGTGTGCTGCTGTTCATATTAGGTAAAACTATTTGTGCGCAACAGGACCTGTTTGGACGTGCGGCCTCCAGCCTAGGGCTGGAAGAGTCTCATGCACCGTGTGCCGCGCTCAATTACGCAGGTACATGCTGGTCCAGGGTTTGGCGTCGGCGGCTGCAAGCAAGCCAAGACAAGAGGTGCGTTGCTTAGATGCATCAAGTTGCATTGTCGAAGACATATGACATCTCGATGCGATATGAGATGAGCTGAGCTGAGAGCATCTTTGTAGCTGGCAGCATGTTGTTCAGTGGCGTTGATACAGCGAGCCGAGACGTGGGCCTGCCTCGATGACACCAGCACGTGCAAATCATGTAGTCGGCCACAATAACACTGCAGCAACTGCGTGAAGGCGAGACGACTGCAATGCGCAGGGCTGCTGTCGCTCACTGTGAACAGCCCACAGTGAGCGGCGCTGGCGGACAGGGCAGCGCTTGGCGCGAATGGCGGCTCCCCAATGATGCTGAAGGATCCGATGAAAGGTCTCAGTCTAGTGCTGCCATCCTCGATGTCTCCCAGGTGCGCACTGCTCCCGTGGACAGATACAGCGCCGTTCCTGCCTACTGTGCACTGCACCTCTGCGAGTGCTAATTGTGAGCCCAGCACGAAGACAATTGTAAAGTCGTCACCTAACTTGCTGACATCTCTCTGCCGCGCTCTCTGCAGCAGGCGACGAGGTGCATGCAGCGCTCCAGGTCCCGGCGGAGGTCATGTCCTCCCTGCAGCGGCTGGAGGATCAGCTGGCACGCCGCGCGCGCCTGCAACGGCTGGAAGCTGAGGCTCCGCTGGCGCCAAGGCGGCAGCCGCGGCCGGTTCCAGCATGCCGACGCCAGCCATGCGCCTGGTGCAGGCGGCTCGGTGCATGTGGTCGGCTGCCTCAAATACTGGCAGCCCTGGGGCTGGGCCAGGCACGACGGAGGTGGCACTGGCCGCGATGGCGCCGCTGCTACGGTGGATACTGACATGTGGACGGCCCCCGGGCCCCAGGCAGTGCCGCTGCCGCAGCAGCAGCAGCCGACGCCGGCATATCAATCGCTGGCGCAGGTTGAGCCAGCGTATCAGCGACTGGCCTGAGAGGAGCCCCAGTATGCGTTGAGAGAGGAAGGAATTGCAAATCGAGCATATGACTCTGTGCAGTTACTTCGAGAAGGAGGATGGACGCATGAAGGCGCTATCGCTGCAGCGGGCGTCGGTCGATTGGCACGCAGGATCATGCAGTGGACCACATGCAAGTCTTTCCGATGAAATGTGGTGTTTAAAAACACCATTTGGTGAATGGCCAATGCATCTGGCAGATCAGCCGCCGAAGCCGTACAGGGTGCGGCCCTGGCGCTTGAGCGCGTACACGACGTCCAGCGCCGTCACGGTCTTGCGGCGGGCGTGCTCGGTGTAGGTGACCGCGTCGCGGATGACATTCTCGAGGAAGACCTTGAGCACGCCGCGTGTCTCCTCGTAGATGAGGCCGCTGATGCGCTTGACGCCGCCGCGGCGCGCGAGCCGACGGATGGCGGGCTTTGTGATGCCCTGCGTTTCAAGTGTGAGGACGTGGCTCAGCTTTCTGTTTGCAATGCAGCGAGCACAGCATGCAGGCTGATGCGCACACATGGCGGCAAATAGTAATAAGCAACCCTCAGGCCCACTGAGGCTGCGCCAGGGCGCTGCTGCAGGTACTCATGCAGAACCCGCGCTGCAAGTGGTGCACTGCGCAGCAGTCAAGCCCCTCTCGAAAACACACCTGGATGTTGTCGCGCAGGACCTTCCGGTGGCGCTTGGCGCCGCCCTTGCCCAGGCCCTTACCGCCCTTGCCCCTGAACGTTGAGAAGCGTCTGTTAGGCAACGGGTGCACTCGGTAGGCAACCACAACCGGTGCTTCACAGGACACCTGCTGCGTGCGGAATAGGCTCTGCATCGGGCATGCGCAAGGCACCAACCAGCCTCACCGTCCGGACATGGTTGCTGAGGTGCTGAAGAAGTGAAGAATTAGCTGAGAGAAGGTTGGAGAAGTTGTTGAGAGCAGGAGAGCAGAATGGTCCAACTGTCGGTGCCGCGGAGAGTTTGCTGCTGGTGGGAATCAGCAGCGCGGATCGTAGAACAGCAATTCTGGTCTCACTACTGCGCTGTTATTCCATTTCAGCGGCAGGACCCTAGCTCTGGACGGATCTAAACCCTGAAAGAAGCGCAGGGCCGCAACGTGAATGCCAAGCTGCGGCACGGGTTTCCCGGACTCTCATCGTGGGCGAGCCCTTGAAAGCAGCGCGTGTCGTGAGCTGCAAACCACAACACTCTCTCCTACGCCCCTCTGCCTCCAGCTGCCCGCAGATCGTCACTTCCAGGTGCTTGCCCGCTCGCCGCTCTCCTGTCTCCCCCGCTTGCGCCCAGCGCCCACGCATCGCTTGCCTGCCGGTTGACTGGCATTGCGTTGCAGTCCTACCGTACTCCTGCCGTGCGTTGCACCTGCCTCTGCTGTCATTCCGGCATCATGTTAGCATGTTGTCGCGACGTGCTGTCTGTTGCGTGAGGCGGAGGGGCTGTCGGTTTTCACTGCTGAAACTGCTGATGGCTCAAGCTCCTGGTGTCTTGAAACTTCTCCTGTTGCTGACGCCTTTATTTTTGCTGCCCTGCAGTCTTTAACAATGGCTCGCACGAAGCAGACGGCTCGCAAGTCCACCGGCGGTAAGGCGCCCCGGAAGCAGCTGGCCACGAAGGCCGCGCGCAAGTCCGCGCCCGCCACCGGTGAGACGCCTCCCAGCACCTTCATTGTCCTATTGCCCTTTCGAATCGTCATCATGCTGGAGAGCTTTCCGAGAGCCAGTCTGCATGGTTCTGCCGTTCGGATTTACTGGTTGCACTCTGGCTGCCTACATTGATGTTTATCGCATCAGGCCTGGCTGTGGGTATCGATCGCCAAGCGCTGACTTTCGATTTGTACTCCTCATATAGGCGGCGTGAAGAAGCCTCACCGGTACAGGCCCGGAACCGTCGCGCTGCGTGAGATCCGCAAGTACCAGAAGTCGACGGAGCTGCTGATCCGCAAGCTGCCCTTCCAGCGGCTGGTGCGCGAGATCGCACAGGACTTCAAGACCGACCTGCGCTTCCAGTCGTCCGCGGTGCTGGCGCTGCAGGAGGCCGCCGAGGCCTACCTGGTCGGCCTGTTCGAGGACACCAACCTGGCCGCCATCCACGCCAAGCGCGTCACCATCATGCCCAAGGACATCCAGCTGGCCCGCCGCATCCGCGGCGAGCGCGCTTAGGCTGCTGCTCGACTGGTATAAAACCAAAACTGGTGTTTTTAAACACCACCCTTTTCGCTGGATTGCGCCTCTCCTCGTGTGTACGTTGTGTTTCCTGCTTGCTATGATACTGTAGCATTAATGTTTGAATATTCCTTTCCGTCCTGTACAATCCTTTTCCAGATGCTGTGACGTCTGCGGCAAGGCCTTCACTTTTTTTCATGCTGCTACTCTTTTCCCTAGAGGTAGAACCGCCAGGCCTGGTAAGCTAGGAGGCTATGATCCATGGCATGCCCTCAGCTGCAGGTTCCGCCAAGCACGCCACTCTCCTGGCAGCTGCTGCGGCCTTGTGCCAAGCTGCAGTCTGCTGGCGACCTGCACAGCACTGATGCTTCACCTCTCTTCCTTCCCTAACCCTTTTCTCATCAGTGTATTCTTTGTGGCAAGCGGTGCAGCCGGTTGCCCATGCCGACTTGATCCTGCCTGGTGGCGGGCGCAGTCTTCAGGATTGTGGACCCAGAGATGGGTAGTGCTTCGATTGTACCTGGCCGGCGATCTGCACCTGATCCCTTCCCGCTGCCTCCTTCACGTCGCCGACGCCTGCTTCTCCCCTGCATGCGTTCTGAAGTATGCGCACACGCAGCGCTCCTGAGCGCAGCCCGACACCAATGTGACAAGGCATCTCATCAAGTGCCTGCTGCAGCAGCCGCCGCCGCGCCGCCAGTAGTGGTGCCAGCCTGCTGCAGCTTGCGGCCTGCACGAGCAGAACACGGGTGCCATTTCACAGCAGGTCATCAACGGTTTCTTTGAAACAGAGTTCGAGCTGTTCAATTCGACTTGAAGAAGGTGCAGGCTCGTTGCTGTGGCAACCGCAATGTTTGTCTCTTGTTCGGTGGCGGCAGGGAGCAAGCCTGTAACACGGCCACAGGGTAGCTAATAAGGCACCTGCATTGAAGCCACCCAGGGTGGTGCTGCCACCAGCAGCGGCCGCGGCGGATGAAGCAGCACTGCAGCGTGTGGCGGCGGCAGTAGCCGCAGCGGCACCCGTGCCAGTCAGGGCCTTCCTAGTGCCGCCGCCAGCGCCGGCGGCAGCAGGTGTGCAGAGTCCTCCAGCAGCAGTGGTAACGGCGGCGCGTTGTTAGCTGCGGCGGCAGCTGCTGTGGCGGCTGCGCCGCCGCTGGTGGCAGCGGCGGCAGCAACAGCCGCGTTGTTGCCCGCAGCTGCAGTTCTGCGGCGGCAGCGCCTGTCCAGGGCATGAAGAGGCGCTTTGCACTGCATGATGATGGGCGTGACATGACAGCAAGGTTCCTGCTGCAAGTAGGTCGATGACAGACCTTGAACCAAATTGATACCGCAACAGAACGAGCGGCACCGGCAAACAGAGCGCACCGCAACCGCTGCCGCCGCGGCTGCTGCTGTTGCGTTCTGGGATGCTGCCGCCGCTGCTTGCAGCCGCTGCAGCTCTACCAATGCCTGCGACGGACTCGACACGCTGTCGGCATGTGTGCGATGCCATGCAGCTCGGCCGCAGATGGTGGCAGGGTGTGCAGCTGTGGCACCTCATGCAGCATCCCCGGACACAAAGCAAAGCCAGCGACATGTCTGTCGCTCCAGCAGCTGCAGCCGCAGCCGCTATCGCAGCCGCTGCGGCACCAGTAGTACCAACTTGCTGCAGTTCACGACCTGAGCGAGCAGAAACGTCACACAATGATGTCCCCGCAATGGACCTGGGTGATATAGTGACTCGGACAATCGAAGCCTGGTGCAGGTGACCAAGGGAAGTCATATGAGGGATGTTCGTGCTGCCAACCCGTGTGCTCACAGCGGATACAGTCACACGATGCCCCTGCCTTGAAAATACATCGAAAACTGTCACTTACCCGCAATGAAGGCACCCAAGGTGTGGCCGCCACCAGCAGCTGCAGCGGTAGCTGCAGCATTGCGGTGTGTGGCAGCAGCGCAGCCGTAGCGGGACCCATGCCAGTCAGGCCATTTCGTACTGCTGGCAGCAGCGGCGGCGGCGGCAGCCGCAGCACCACCGGGTGGTGCGTAGAGCCCTCCAGCAGCAGCAGCGGCGGCAGCGGCCGCTGCGGCGTTGTTGGCTGCTGCGACCGCGGCCGCGCCACCTGTTGCTGCAGCGGCGGCAGCAGCAGCAGCAATGTTGGTGGCTGCAGCGGCTGCCGAGGCAGCGACCGCACCTGCTCTTGTCACATGTTGTCCTCATTCATCAGCACGTCTCCTTCGTGCTACAGTTGGACCAACATGAATGTCGGAGTTGACGGCATCTCACAGATGCAACGTGATGGTCCAGTGCACATACAGTCATCGGCAGCCGTAAGCAGGCAGCGGACCGCAGTCACCCGCTGCCAAAGTAGCCGTAGCCGCTGCGTTCTGGAGCTGCTGCCACGGCGGCGGCACTGTGTCTCTGCCGTCGGTGCCTGTGTCCCAGCAGTATTGTCACATGACTGTAGAGATGCCCTCAGCCGAGCGGAACGGAAAACGGATGACCTGCGCATGCAGCCACTCAGGCGCCGTTCCGGTGTACAGCTACATTAGGTTTGTAGTAAAAGATATAATGGGCCACGCAGCTTTGCACTGCAATAGGTACCCGCGAAGGTCGCGCAGTTTCGGCGGCACGAGGTTCAGCATGTCTGCGGGTAGATGGAAAATTAAACATCTCAGTCGTGTTTTGCATGGTATTTCCCAGATTATTCAAGTGAGGCCGACTGCAGGCCGATATTGGACGATGCAGGAACAACATTTGCTGCATCAATGAGGTTCATTCCACTGCTGCACTTGGTGTTGAGAGCGGTTAAAGCATGCAGCACCACGGAGAGGATTGCAGGTGCTAATGGGACTGCCGGCACTCCAAGAGGGTGGGAAGGTGCATGTGCCAGCCTGTCAAGTGCTGGTGTGCGCCAGAGATAGCGCATGACAGGCAAGGCGTGCCAAAGGCGGAGGGTGGTGTTTAAAAACACAATTTTTGGTTTTTGAGAAGCAATGCCCCAAGAGTCAGCGACTGCTGTTCAAGCAGAGGTGAACTTGGTGACTGCCTTGGTGCCCTCGGACACGGCGTGCTTGGCCAGCTCGCCGGGCAGAATGAGGCGCACAGCGGTCTGGATCTCGCGCGACGTCACCGTCGGCTTCTTAGAGTAGCGCGCCAGCTTGGCCGCCTCCGTCGCAATCTTCTCAAACTGGTCCTGGATGAACGAGTTGAGGATGGAGATGGCCTTGGAGCTGATGCCCGTGTCCGGGTGCACCTGCTTCAGCACCTGTTGCAGGAGCACACAGAGATGTCAGGAAACCGACTGTGCACAGCAAGCATGATTGAAGCATTATAGCCAGAGTGCGCGCAATGCGGCGAATCGCCGCTACGCTGCACCACACACAGACATGCATGCCCTCAGCAATGCAGCTCAGCCAAGGAACTCAACCGAACCCACCTTGTAGATGTAGATCTTCCAGGACTCGACGGACTTCTTCTTGCCCTTCTTGGCGCCCTTGCCCTTGGGCGCGACGGCCTTGGCGGCGGGCTTCTTCTCGGCCGTCTTCGGCGCCATTGTGTCCTGCAACATAGTAAACATTCAGGTCAGCCAGTATGGCAGAGTCGTCGTGACCATCAAGGATGCAAAGCCTCTACCGCCTGCTTTAAAACAGGTCTGCAGTGATGTGTGCTTTCCACATGCAGGCCACAGTGCAAAGCAGCAGACATGCCAAGCCTTGCTGGCTACTTGTTTGAAAACGAATTGCAGCTGCACTGCGCTGCTGCGCCCCGACTATGCGTGCACCAGCTTGACATGCGTCTGACGAATTGACACCTCTGTGTGACAAACCTGCACGCGTGCACCTTGGCGGAGGGCGGCTCACCTGCTGGGGTAGGGAGTGAGAGGCTGGAGGCAGGAGGCAGTTGAGGAGCTTGAGGGGAGAAGAGCGCGGAATGACGGTCGCTGAGCGCGCTGCCATGACAAGCCGACGCCAAAAAGGGAACCTCGACTCTAAAACGGAATAGAATCGCTACAGGGCTGGTCTGCAATTCCCAAGGAACCTACATCTGAGATCCTCCGCCCCATACAAATAGCTCGCTTTTGGCGCGCAAAGAGCACTCGCACTCTCCTGCCTCCCTCCTGCCTCCCCCTGTGTCTTCAGCCCTCCCCTACCAACTACCTCAGCCACCATGTCGGGCCGCGGCAAGGGCAAGACCGCCAAGAAGTCTGTTAGTCAGTCATCTAAAGCAGGCCTCCAGTTCCCCGTCGGCCGTGTCGCCCGGTGAGCTTCTGCACCGTGCTACCGCATCATGTGACCGGCGGGGGGCACTGCGCGCACATTTGCAGTCAGCAATGTGCGCATTCTGGCTGCTAACAACGCATATGCCCGAGTCTTTCAAGTACAAATGGAGCAGCTGTTTCAAACCTTGCCTGCAGTTCGGTCAGAAGCTCACCGGTGTCTGCTCGCATCCAATGCAGGTACCTAAAGAAGGGCAAGTACGCCACCCGCGTGGGTGCTGGTGCACCCGTATACCTGGCCGCCGTGCTGGAGTACCTTGCCGGTGAGCCTCCTGTTCGCTTTGCGGCTTCTTGTAGTCTGAATGTCACTTAAATGACGTCACTTAAACAATGTCACTCATAATGTCACTTACATGTCACATGCTGCCAGCAGTGCTGAGGCGTCACATATATGCGTCACTGTTTTCTGGCGTCCAACATTTTGTATGTCTGACAGTTTTGATACTGACGCTGTTCTCTTCCCCGCGCAGCCGAGGTGCTGGAGCTGGCCGGCAATGCCGCTCGCGACAACAAGAAGACGCGCATTGTGCCGCGCCACATCCAGCTGGCGGTGCGCAACGACGAGGAGCTGTCCAAGCTGCTCAGCAGCGTGACCATCGCCGCCGGCGGCGTGCTGCCCAACATCCACAGCGTGCTGCTGCCCAAGAAGACCGCCAAGAAGGAGGCCTGAAGCGGTTCTGCGCTCGCGTGAGCTAACACCGCACCCCACCAAATGGTGTTTTTAAACACCACTACTCCAATGCGGCACGCTTGTCCTTTAAAAACCTTCTCTCAAGTTCCTGTGAAGTCAGATGGCTCCCCTTGCACAGCGTGAACGAGATTCGCCGCCACCATTCGCGCCAGACACGTTTGCCGATGTTGCTGCCAACTGCACCATCACACCTACTCCAACATGCATGCTGCAGATCTGGTGCGCCATGCTTCCATGGTCTGTTCTGTGCTTGCCAATAGGTGCCCCTCGTGTGTCTTCCAACAAGCGCAAACCCCCAGATCGCTCCAGGGGCGGCGGCATATGAAACACGGGATACCTATTCTTCAAGCCTCGCGCTTCAACAAGACGTTCAAAACCGCCAGGAGGCAGAAGCTGCAAACTCCTATTCTATTCCGAGGCCTTTTCCACAATCCTTGTTCCTACCCAAGACGAATCGCTTGTTCAGGAGCCAAAACGGCTGTTGCGGGTGCCGGTGCTCTTTCGATCACGCCATCACATCCCATGCTCAGTCCTCCTCCGCCAATGAGGCTTCCGACCCTGAGTCTGCGTCGCTTTCCTCGGCTTCCGATGACAGCCCAGCCTCGCCGTCCGGCGGCGGGCCGTCGTACATGGTGCCCCGAAGCCGTGCTCGGGTGCGCCCGTCCACCATCTGCGTGTCCGAATACAAACGGCATTGACTCGTAACATCTGGGTCAGCTTGCATTTTTTTCTTCCCAGAAAAAAGATGCATCCACATGGTTCTCTCACACACCTTCAGAATTCCGCATTGGGAGCCTCGGACCGCCCCCGACAAACAGGCACAATATCCCGCGAGTCTTGCCGCAGATGGCAGCTATTGGTCATCGATGCAAGACGCTGGCGCTGCAACATCAGGTTGTCCATCGTGTGCCGCTCACCCGCACGTCCCGCAGGTTTGACCCAGGAGATGTGTGCGGCAGGAATGTCCATCAGCGCACCTTGATGATGGCCTTGTAGTCGCAGTCCGGCTTGACGGCAATAAAGTCGCGCATGGGCAGCAGCGCGGCGGCCTCCGCTGGCGACAGCCACTTTTCGCCGCCGCCGCCGCTGCTGCCGAGCCCACGGGACACCGCGTCGGCATCAGAGCCGCCGCCGGCGCCTCCCACGCCGGAGCGCAAGTCTTCGTCGCTGGAGACCTCGGAGTCGACCCAATCGTCGCCCCGGTCGACCGTCGCGATCGCCGCTATGTAGGAGTTGTACATCGCCCGCCGCCGCTTGCCGGCCGACTTGGGGCCTGCTGCATATTATAGGAGGTGGTTTTAGGTGTTTAGAGGGGTCATTTTGCAGAGGGAGCAGTGAAACATACTCTGGGCAGCAACAATGCCATATGGGAAGTTGCACGAGGCCTCAGCCAGCTGGCGCCGTTGGCACCGCTGTTGGCAGTTGCCGCGCCACCTGCTGCAGGGTTGCTAGAGACCATGCGCACTGACAGAGCCGCTGCGAGGCATGCATTCAATCGTTCATCGTCCACAAACATGGCGCAGTCAGCGTGGGTGCCAACCTTTCGTCTGGCGCTTTTTGGAGGCTGAAGCGCTGCCGCTGCCGAGGCTCTCTGACGCGACCGCCTCGGCGCTGCTGCTCGCCTCGACGTGCTGAGCGGCCTGTGCATGTTAAGGGTTCAAGTCAACAAAAGAGAACCAAGGCATTCCAGTTGCAGACAAGGAGTCTGGGACAAGGGTCTGGAACCTTATGTCGACTGAGAGAACAGTTGCCCTGCCATCCCGTGCGAGTCCACTGACGTCATCGCTGCACTTGCAAGCGTGCTACAAAGGTCGGACGCCGCAGTGCAGCGGCAGCTGGCCGACTGAGATTTGGTGTTGGCGGCGACCCGCCAGCGTGCGGGGCTGTGGAGCTGCACGAGCTCAGGCAAGGGGACCGCCATTGTTGATGTTGTTGGTCATATAAAGAATTGTTGCGAGTGCAGCAACTCAGCGCCATTGGACACACGCAGGGCGCCAGAGGAGCATACCCGTCGCGATGCTCTGCGGCGGAGAGCAAAGCAGAAATGTGACCACATCAACAGAATGCGGTAGACAAAGGCATTCGACGACATTGTACTCAGGTTTAAAGAGGTTTCTTAGGGCCACTGGGGACTGCGCCTGCTGCTGCGGGAGGACCGCCAGCGCCACCGCTGGGTGCCGCAGCGCTGCCAGCCTGCGGGACGCTTCCGCCGCCGCCGGGGATATCGGGGGTGTCTGGCCGTCGCCGCCGGCGTCCGCCACTGCGGCGAGCGCACCCTGCAGCGCCGCCTCCGCGGCGGCAAAAGCGCGCAGCTGCCGGTCCACTCGCCGCTTAACGGACTGTGGAACATGGAATGGAATCGCTTGACAAGCATGGGTGGTTGAAAAGGGCAACTTCCAGTCGCCGGATGAGCTGGTTGTGCAAGAAGGTTTCCCGGGAGCCATATCTGCGCGCGCGAACGCGCAGGGCACAGCACGCACTGCACCCTGAGAGCACATGCTTGGAGGCCCCGAAATGTCGTGTAATCTACCTAGAGCAGCCCGAAGCTCTCAGATATGGAGGTCCCAGGCGACTAGCCCGCGCACACGAGTTCCCGCTGGTCACTTTGGTGGGCAGCAGCATTGGATTTTGAACTCAATCAATCCAAACATGAAAAAGTGACCCACGTTTGTCTCGCACCTTGTCGGGCGACTCGGCGTCCAGCGCATCCAGCAGCGCAGCCAGCGGCGGCAACGCGAGTAGCGCGGACACCTGGCGCCCGTTGAGGCACTGCACCATGGGGTTCCCGTCCAGTTTGGCGAAGACTGCGCACATGGTGTCCGTGGCTCAGCACACAGCCCAGAGGGGGCCTGCAAATGACCCTGTATGCAGTGTGGGTGCACCTCCTGCGAATGTGCCAAACGGCCAGTCGTCAGGACACGCCTGGGTCCCTTGGAACGGATGTTCCTTGAGGCATGCAGCCTCAAGCAGGCGCCGTGCAGCCGCGATCCGTTGCCCAGGCGCGGCCCACAGCCACAGGCATGGGGCTGGCCCATCGTCAGGAAACGAACGCCAGTGCGCACCTGCTTGTGCGCCGCCCGTCTCGAGGAGCGCCGTGAGATATTGCGCCGCGGCGGTTGCGTGCGACAGCGCGACGCGCGCCAGGCGGACCGCTGGCGCCTGCACTGCGCTGCCGCTGGCAAGCGCCTTGTCCGGCGGGCAGGCCGCCTGCACATGCAGCATCAGGATATGTGTCGATCATATTCCACTGAAACTCGCATTCTTTATTGGAATGTGCACTGCCGCTGGCGAGCGCCTTGTCCGACGGGCAGGCCGCCTGCACACCAAGGACCGGATGTTGTGAGAACCACTTGCGTAGGGAAGACTCATCGTTTCGATTGCCCATTTGTGCAGTCGCTGGCGAACGACGTGCCCGGCAGGCAGGCTGCCTGCAGACAGCAGGCTGTGAGTTGTCGATGCGCTCATCGTGCAGCTCATTGCAAGCTGCCTCCATGCTGCTGACTCTTCGTTCGAAGCATCAGGCACATCGCAGAACACATGGCATCGTGGCCTGTCGAGTCTGTTGTGGTTGAGCAATGCCCTTTCAGGTGCTCGACCATGCCGCTCATGGCACAGCATTGATGCGCGAGCGCCCGGCAACCAAGAGCGCACATAACGATGTGTAGCAGTCACTCGACCGTCGTGCAGCGCGTGTGAGCACACCAATCACCACAAGCTGAAAGCGTCAGATGCCCCACCTGCAGCTCGCTGCACAGGCGCCGCAGCAGCGCCGCCGCCACGTCCGTCAGCGGCACGCGCATCCTGTTCTTCGCCGGCGCCGCGTCACCGCCGCCGCTGCCCGGGGCAGTCGCTGGGCGGGGCGCCGCCCGCCTGCCGCCACTGCTGCGCCGAGGCGCCAGGCTGCTGCCCGCCGAGCTGTGCCGCTCGTCGGCCGCCATTGCGGCAGCGGTTCTTGCGACTGCCGCAGCAGCGGGAGCGTCCGCCGCAGCTGCGTCCTCTGCCATGCCGCCTGCATGTCCGGGAGAGGCCTGCGTGGCGCCAACACCGCTGCCGCCGCCGCTGCCGCGCCGTCCGCCGCTGCCGCGCCGTCCGCCGCTGCCGCGCCGTCCGCTGCTACCGGCAGCTGCAACGCAGGCTTCCCGCCCAGCCGCCTGCTGCGCCGGCGCCGCGGCACGGGAGTCCTGCCGCTCTATTTCCAGCAGCAGCCGCAGCAGCTCCCGCAGCGCGGCGGCTTTGGTCGCGGCGCACGCATCGGGCAGCCACCCGGGCGGCGGGTGCTCCAGCGTCTTGGTCCACGTCGGCAGCCGCTGCTCCTGCGCCGACACAGCGACGAATTGGTGCTGGATGCGCTTGTGCTTGCAGCGAACGGCACTGACCACTGGTGTTTCTGGACGCACCACAAAGCAAGCTGCCTGGAGGTTGCAGGTGATTCTCAAGGCACCAAGTGGCGTCATGTTCGTTTATATGTGGCGTCAACGGAACGAGCTTGAAGCGCATTGCGCTCGACGCTGCACTCGTGTGAAACGCAGCACTCGTCATACTGCACAGTGTGTGCAGTCCACGTCCAAATCCATTGTTCAAGTCCAAGTCCAAGTCCGAGCGTGGTAGTGATCCCTACCTGCAGAAGGACAAGCAGCAGCGCTGACGCCTGTCTCGCGGCGTCAAGGTCCGGCGCCACAGCTGACGCAACCGCCAGGCGCACCCACACCCGCGTGGCTTTGGCGCCGAGGGCGCACGCCGCGTCGGGCGCTGCGGCTGCCAGCGCCTTCCGCAGCAGCCGCGCCACCAGCAGCAGCGGCGGCCGCGCGCTGCCTGCGGGACGGATGGACATCGTGGTGCAATAATCTGTCGTCCCTTGCGCAGACTATGACGGTATGGCGTTACCGGGCCAGACTGGATGAGTGGATTGGGGTCTCAGCTGAGACGAGCCCTGGAGACAGTCAGTGAGTGATGCCAGATCCACAACGTCAACACACCATCGTCCTCAGAGAGGCAGGCGCCACTGCAGTGTGTGCCCACTGGCGCCGCTTGTTTCTAACGAGAACCATTTCAGCGCGGTTGTGTACGGTCATATCCGACATGCACAGGGCTTAGAGTTTCCGCACCTGGAAGCTTGTCGTCCCCCGCCACTGCTGCCAGGTGCTGCAGGCCCTCCAGCCGACGGGCGGCGACGGACGGCGAGTCCCTCCCGCCAGGCAGCAGACCGCCGTGCAGCTGGTGTGCTAGGACCACCGCCGCCGCGCCGCACGGCGACGCGCCCATGCCTATTGAATGGACCGGAGCGCGTCAGACACACGAGGTCGACACATCACTGTCGTGCCCGTGTGTTTGCGGTGCGCCCGTCCGTGGGATGGTACATGTCAGCAGCAGCGCGTATGCATGAGGCTGTCTACCGGTGCGGCAGATGCTACTGCAGGCAGGCAAGCTGGGCGACAGCCGCTATTTGATGTCCAGGATGTGTCCAGCAGATGAGCTCGCTGGCCTGAGAGACGCAGCAATAAGGCGAGCACAAAAGACAACCAACACCTTCGCGGTAGTCGGCAATCACCACTCCGCTGGTGGCCGGCTGCACCACGAACACCGCCGCCTTGGCCATCTCTTGCAGCTCGTGCTTTGGCAGTAGCTCCCTCAGCACGCCGCCCACCTCGTCGGCCTGAGCAGCGCGACAGAAAGCGCTGTGTGTGTGCGGCTCTGCACATGCATTTGACCCTGCATTGGCGGTCCAAGATGCTGACGGTGAGTTGTGGGTGCGTTTGTGGTGGCAAGTCTGCAAGCCTGTGTTCCTTTGCATGACCCTGTAACAAACCCTTCATAGACGTTGCTTGCCAGAGTGGTGTCAATGCACAACCGAGGATGCACCCGAGAGTCAGAGGGCGGCGCACCTGGATGGACTCCAGGCAGCGCATGAACAGGCGCAGGGACAGGCACAGCAGCGACGACCGATAGTCATGGCCGTCGCCCGCGGCGGTGGACCCTGCTGCACCCTGCAACAGCAAAGTCTCAGCGAGTTTCTAGTCAGATTTTGGCTGGTTTTGCGCTTTTGACAAGCTGTCAGCTCGTAGGCGGGCTGGACGGCCATGCTTTCAATCTAACGCTCAAGTTGGGAGCAGCATGTGGCTGCTGCTCAGTATGCTGTCCCAGGAGCTGTGTGTCGCAGCACTCTCTGGGCCAGGAGGATGCACAGCTTGAAGCAATATGCAGTTGGGGCACCTGCGGCGGCGGCGCACTGCGCGAGGCGCGAGGCTCGCTGGAGGGAGCGTCAGCACTGTGGAGCTGCCTGCCGGCTGCCGGTGAGCTGACATCGTCACGCCGCGGGGGCGCCGCCGCCACTGCAGGCTCCTCCTCACCATCGCGGACATCAAGACCCTCCTTTGGCGAGTCCTGCACCGATGAGCTATCTGCTCTCGAGTCTAGCTTCGCTGCAAAATGGGTGCGCCTTCCATGCATTTTCTAGACCTTTGTGCACGTCTCACTGCCTCTGGTATGCGATTCCTGCACAGCTCTCAGCCCCCAGCGTGCTCTCAAACCTTCCGGTGGCACACCTTGAGGATCGTGCTGACCAGATCCTCCTTGCAGGCTAGGAACTTATACCACTGCTCGTCTGCTTTCGCCTGCTCCGCCTGCGCACAGCGAAGGGCACAGGGTTGGGCACAGGGTTAGATGGTAGTGTCCTACTGTCAGGCGAACTGAAGTCGAGCTGCCTGATCAAGTCCATCCAGTCCATGCGGCAGCACTGGTAGTATTTGTCAGTGCGGGAACTGCACTACTGCGTCAGCATGACAGCACTACAGGGAGCCGCATAGGATAGGTACTCGAGGCGATGATAACCGGGCAGCGCCGATATGACAGCAGCGCCTGCAAGATTGAAATGCACTCCTGGCAAACTCACAAACCTGGAGGGTGGCCCGGGCCGCACTCGGCTTTGTCTGCTTGATCCTCGTTGGCGTGATGCGGCGCGAGGGAGTCGGCGGCTGCGGCAGAACTCGCCGTGCAAGGCCCGGGCTTTGCAGCAGTGGCAGCGGCGCCGACCGCCGTGGTAGCGGCCCGACCGACGAGCCTGAAGACGCCCTTGCATGCCTGCCAGCAAGTTGCGCAAGATTTTGATTGCTCGAAAATCCTCGAAACGATCACATCCCGTAGGCTTAATGCAGTTGCATGCCGCAGCGCGCCGCATACGATACATGCCGTATGGTTCTCGTGATGAGAGCAACAGCGCCTGTCCTGCTAGGCGGCTGTCAACGCATTGCGCGTCGTTGCTGACGTGTGAGGATGTTGCCGATCAGACGCCATTCCAGGCGTCGGCTTGCCTCGACAAACCTGGCAGCGGTCAGCGATGGGGTCGGCGGCTCCTGCGGCATATCTGCGGGCAGCTCCGGGGCGTCGCCTACTGCTCGCTGCAGCGACGCGTGCAGCACCCTCACGGCGGCGCCCGCAGTGCAGTCGGCTTGGGGGGTGACCTGCGTACGGGCACACGACAAGGCTCGCCACCGGGCTGGCAAGCTGGCAGCTGTTCGCAGGTTCTTTGACAAACAATACATAAAATGTTGCCTGGCTGTAATGCGCACAGGATGTCCGGCGAGCAACGAAGCTGGCCTTGCCACTGCAAGTCAGTGCTGAGGCAACAAAAGCCAAGTTGCCACCTGCATCTCACCGCTCTCACCTTGTCGGCCGCGGTGTACACACGCCAGGCGGCAAGCGCCAGCTGCTGCACGTGCGCTGTTTCCCGGCACCCCGGCTGCTCCGCATCAGCCGGGGCGCCGTCAAATGCCGCCTGCGCCAGCATCACCGCATAGGCCGCCACCTCCAGTGGCATCCTCCGGCTGGCCAGCAATGCTGTCGAGCTGTGCCGCCGCGTTTTCGCGCACAACTGCTGCTGCGCAGGGGGCGGCAGGTCCAGCTGCTGCGCGGTGAAGCCCACCAGGTGTTTTGCGGCAGGTACCGACAGCGGGACCGCGGCTGTGCTCGGCTCCCGATGCCCTGACGATGCGAGGGCATTTACTTGGTGATCTGAGCCAGTCAGTGAGAAGGCGGGACACAAACCGCAGGGAGCCAGGGATCGAGGCATGGGCAGACAGGAATGTCTGGAGGGGCGTCAGGTGCATGCCATCCTTCGAGTGCAACGCTTGGCAGCAGGATTCTTGCGAGCCATCGTCAGTATTGTGGGGAGCAGCAGCACCTGACACTGCACTGACTGCAGCACGCAGCTCCGCATGAATGGCCAGCAGCTCGATCATGCGCGCCGCGACCATTGCGGCGGAGACGTCTGACGGCGCCTCTGTGCCGCCGGCCTCCAGATCCAGCAGCTGCAGCGCAGTCTGCGACAGGCCCAGGCTGCTGCTGAGCGCGTAAGAGCTCTGACACACATTTGACTGATGATGGATGTGTGGCGTATGGTGTGACGCGATGGGCTAATTCCACAGCGCAACTGCCGGATGCCCTGGTGCACCGAAGCGCGGCTTGCCTGCTGGTCGCTGAGCAGGAGGCCCAGCACCTGCTGCACTAGCGCCGCAACGGTGGCGGCCCGCTCCGGCCAGTCGGCGTCAGGCTCGCTGCCGCTCGCATCGACGCCATCAGCATCCGCATCAGGGTCCACCGGCTGTAGGCCCAGCAGGCAGCACAGCTGCTGTGGGGACTGCAGATGTTTCAGGGCAGACTGCACGGCTGCGACGTCCACGCGCGGGCTGCTGTGCTGCTGCAGCTGTTCAGTAACGGCGTTGAAGCGCTGCCATTCGACCTCAGGGTCGCTTTCAGCGACAGCGCCCATTGCGACCTGCGGTTGCTCAGAAGTCCCGCATCAAGCTGACGAAGCTGTTGCCGCTTGCGCTGTCGATGTGTGGGCCGAGGAGCTAATGACACAGCTGATCATCACATCCGTGCCTCGTCTGCGATCGCTGGGGGCTGAACACGTGGACGATACGAGTGGCGATCTATTCAGCTACACATGGCAAAAAGTGGACACGTGAAATTGCGAAGTGATCGAGAGCTGCTTCGTGTCGGAGAGCTGTTGTTGTATTTCTCCGACGCATTCAAAAGCATTTTGCGTGCAGTCACAGATCTGCTTGCAAGCTCTCTCGATCGATAATACTTGGCCTTCGTGTGTCATGTCACCCGGCAACGCACTGCTCGTCACGGCGCACCCTGACGACGAGGTCATGTTTTTTGGACCCACGATCCAGCGGCTCCTGCTGCAAGGAGCGGCGGTACACGTCCTCTGCCTCTCAACAGGTCTGGACAGCTGACCTGATGTTTGCACAGTCGCTGAAGACAAGGACAGCGTTTCCTGCATGTGTATCGCCGCCGCAAGGCTTGGCACGCACGACGTTCCTGAAATCTGCGTGGCCTCATATGCAGGCAATGCAGACGGGCTCGGAAACGTCAGGAAGATGGAGTTGTTACACGCATGCGAAGCACTGCAGGTGAGTAAGCTGTGCAGATCATGCATGCAGGTCATGCATGCACATGGCACCATCATGCACATAGTGAAGTGAGTGACAAGCAGGCTGCTGATGGTGCAGATTCAGGTCCAGCAAGTCGCTGTAAAAGATCATCCAGCCCTGCAGGCAAGCCTCCATGCATGTGCATGGGGGGCGCCCTACCGCTACGATGTGCCTCATGCCGGCTGTGCAGACTATTTGTGTTACGCAAGCACCTGAGCGAGACTGGTTTCGTGTCTAGGATGGGATGGCGACCCAATGGGACGAAGCAGTGATTGCTGATCTTATTGAGCAACAACGGCAGGCAACAGCAGCCGACATGGTCAGTGTCAAACGCGACTTGTTGCCAGTTGCTGCACTTCAGGCATTCGCATTCGTCCCACGCATTCGCATTCGTCACAGGTGCACTGGAAGAGTGGCATAAACCAGTGACTGCATCCATAGGTGGTTTCATTTGACGGCTATGGCGTTTCAGGACACACAAATCACCGCGCCGTGCACCGCGGCCTCCTGTGAGTTTTTGCTGCATGATGTAGATTCTGCATGGACGCGCATGCACGTCCAGGTGCACGCGCAAGCACGCCGCCGGCGGCATTCTGTGCACGACTGCGTGTCTGTTGTCAACAGCAAGTTACTGCGGCTGACGGTTCCTGCGGTCTGGCTGCAGGCAGCTGCTGCAGCGCTGTTCGGCAAAGGGCCAGCAGGAGCCACCATGGGAAGCGTGGCTGCTGGTGAGGAGGCGCTGCTCTCGAGCTGCGTGCCGCATTCTGGGACAATTGCCTGACATTGATTGCAGTGTGACCACAGCAGCTGGAGTGCTTCTCGATGCCGACGGCTGATGCTACGGAGATGATGGTGCAGGTGAGCACGAGCCTGGTGCGCAAGTTTGCGGGCTGCCTCGATATCCTGCCGTCCCTATGGGAGGCCGCGGCAGCGCCGGAGAGTACGATGTGCTTCCTGACGACCTCGCCGCTGCGCATCGCCCTGGCCATGGCCAAGCACCGCAGCCAGTGGGTCTGGTGCGCTTCATATGCTCAGATTCTTGCATACTTGCGACATGACGTGCCGGTTTCTCGTCATCATGCTGTGCAACGCTAAAGAACACATCGTGCCTTGCCCTGCAGGTACCGCAAGCTCTTTGTGGTCCTCTCCCGCTACACGTACGTCAACACACTGCGGCAGATCGGCTGAATTTGAGGGGCACCAGCTAGCGTCTGGCTGCAAGTCTTTCAGTGAAGGGGGGCGAACCCCGAGATTCCCTCGTCCTGTCAACGCCTGACTGACGATCCGAGCGCGCGCCCGACAACGCAACAGGTCCGCGACCCGCTGTCACTGCACACTTCCTATTTTACTATTGATAGATAAGCAGCCATGCGAGCTGCAGCTATCCTCATCGCCGGCCTGGCGCTGCTGGCCACGGCCAGCGCCGGCCGCGACCTGGTCTCCTCGCGGAGCCTCCTACAGACGGCCGGCATCGAGTCGGTGGCCGACGCCGTCGCACAGCAGCCCGTCGTGCCGCAGATGGTAAGTCTTAGAGCCAATCGAAGGCCTGTGCATATGCCTGCAACGCTATCGCTGTCGTTGCACCGAGCTCCAGTGCCGCTGCCCTTCCGCCCGGTCAACCATGGTGCAGCGCCTCGGCGAGCACCTCTGCAATCTAGGGAGGCTTTCAGATGCCGAATCATATAAATAAAGAACGTTATGGATGCGCTGCATGATCGAAGCGCCACACGAACATGACTCAGTCACTGACTCGGTCAGCGCGGGTTCATGCACCGCTAGGGCCACTCAGTACCGATGTACGAAGGCAGACTGCTGCTCAAACATCACACACAGTGCTAATTATATGATGCGATCCTATGCGGGTGCGCGTGCGCGGCTGTGCTTATCAATCTCCCGGTAGTCGTCACAGAGATCGATCGGTGCACAAGCTCCTTTCGCGATCTTGTCCACCTTGAACACGCAGCACCTCACTTGCAGGTGCTCATTCATATAACTGCAGCCGCATTTCACCACGGTCAGGCAGTCAATGACTTTTCGATGTCCTCTGCTTTACCTGCGGCAACAGCCACTGTCTCTCTTTCTTGGTGATGCTGATGCCGTCTTGGTGGTGCTCATGTGCCTGAGCGATCTGCCGCGGGATTTCGCTCGTCTATTTGTCCTGATGGACAGCCGGTGCATGCATGCTCGGCCAGTTTGCGGGCATTTGCCACACTGCAGACGTGCTCACATGCCGCATGCACGCAGTCATTTCAGCACCATCATGTCACCTGACTGTGCCTTGACTGCAGGTGGGCTTCGGCGGCGAGAACCGGTCCATCCCGGACACCGCTTCAGTGGGCGGCATCGCAGAGTCGTCAACGGACCCGCAGCCGCAGTGCGAGGCCAACATCGCCGCCGAGCTGACGCCCGCTGGCGATGACAGCTACTCCGCCAAGCTCACCTTCTACCTGAAGAACTGGTGCGCCCGGCACAATCAGCTTCTGTTCACCTGCCTTTGCAGCTTGAAGGCATCAATGTTACAACGTATTGGCGCCCACCGGCGACGACAGCTACTCCACCAAGCTCGCCTTCTACCTGAAGACCTGGTGCACAGCACATGGGCTGGGCTTCTGTTCTCGCCTGTTTTGGAGACTGACTGCAGCAATGTTTTGAGCTGACCCCGCCGGCGACGACAGCTACTTTACCAAGCTCACTTTCTACCTGAAGACCTGGTGCGCAGCACGTTGGCTGGGCTGCTGTTCTCACCTGCTTTGGAGTTTTGACGCCCATTGGCGACGACACCGCCAAGCTCACTTTCTACCTGAAGAACTTGTGCGCCACACATTGGCTGGGTTCCCATGCACCCTTTACCTTTGGAGGGTCATCTGGATCCTGCTGCAAGACCAGTTGGAAGATCCTCAGCACACAGGGTCTCAATGATCGAGAAGGCTGATGTGCACCAGATCGCTGGCACCGTTGCACGCTTCCCCGGTTATGCTCTGCGCTTGCACCTTCCCCCCTGCTTCATCTCACCTCTCAGCCCACTTTTCTATGTGCAGGGCCACGGAGCTGATTCCGGTGCCCTGGACCATCCACATGTACAACCCGGTGTACATGCTTGTGACGGACGCCAAGAACGTGGCAATCACTTCGCCGCCAGAGGTTGTGTCCGGCTACATTGACGGTACGCTAAACCCTGGGTTAGGGTCAAGAAGCTGAGCTGACATGCAGGCTTCGTCTTACTGGAACACTGCACCCCGAGGCAATGCATGACTGATGCGCTGCACGCAGGTCGCTGTGCGTGTGCCCTACCATCATGCATACGCTGTGGACACCCCTGCTCAGATCACGCCTTAGGCATCTGCTGAAAGACCCTTCGAAGCCAAAAGTTGTGGCATGTGGTTGCAATGCTGCATGCTCTACTGTGCCACGCTGGCGCTTGTGCCCGATGTGCAGCCATGGGCGCGGATATGACACAGGAGATGCAGCCGCTGGGCATCAAACCGGTGCAGTGCATAATGATCTTCCTTACTGTGCTAAATCCTGAACACTAAGTGTTTGTTGGCGATGCAGCCATGGGCGCGGACATGATGCAGGCGGCGCAACCGCTGGGCATCAACACGGTGCCATTCTCAATTCTAGTATTAATCTATAATACCATGTCTATTTTGGTGCAGCCATGGGCGCGGACATGACGCAGGCGGTGCAGCCGCTGGGCAACAACACGGTGGAGTTCAGCGTCTCCATCATCGTGTCCTCCGGCAACGGCCTGCCGCGCACCGTCTTCATCAACTACACGCCCTGCTCCCTGGTGCGATGCAGAGGCTTCTCCTAAAGCTGTGTCAATAATATGAAAGGTAACAGCCCCGCACCGTGTCTTCATCAACTACACAAGCTGTTCTCAGTGATTTATCAGTCAAAGCGTCCTTCGTTCTCAACAATGGATCGATTGCACACATCGAAACGCTGTCCTCCGGCAACGGCCTGCCGCGCACCGTTTCCCTCAACAACACGCCCTGATCCCTGCCACAGGCTGGTTCCCAAACATTCGCTGTGAAGTGTGCTTCGTTCCGAAACATGCCATTTTACATGACAATCTTCGTTTTGCCCTGTGCAGGTGACGGTGTCAGGCACCGGCAGCACGCAGAACGACGCGCCGCCGGCGCCGCCCAGCCCGCCAAGCCCGCCGCCGGCCAACGCCAGCCCGCCGCCGCCGCCCAGCCCGCCGCCGGCGCCGGCCTCTGGCGAGACATCGACGCAGACGGAGTCTGTCGCTAACTTCGGCTTTGCGTTTGCCAAGCCGCCGGCCATCCGCCAGAACGTCGCCATCCAGGGTGCGGCGCTTGGCTCGTGGCCTTCGATTGGAAGGCCGGCACGAAAGCCATGTCGAGCAATGCCACGATGACGAATCAACAAATGCATCAAAATTCTGTGCAATCCAGCTTGTTTGCATCCTGCTTCTCTGCCAGTTTCGACGCTGTGGATGAGCCAGCTGCGCCAGCCGTGCAAATCCGCATGGGCACCTGACATATGCCTCTTCAACCACAGGCCAGCAGTTTATCGGCGTGGACGGCCGCCCCGTGCAGCTCAAGGGCATCAACTGGTTCGGCTTCGAGGTGCGCTGAACCACCCGCCATCTGCGCACACATTCACTGGCAGCTTGATCCTTGAAACCTTCCCTGCCTTCTGGCGCAGCCGCGCAACCTCTCGTGCACATGCAACTCCGATGCACGCTGATCCCTGTCCTCAGCAACACCCAACGATTCAGATCGTGGCTCGTGCAAGCACAGACAGTTAGTGTATATAGCTTTTGCAAATTCTGCTGCCGCAGGACATGAACACTGCGCCGGACGGCATCTGGTTCGGCCCTGACACACTGACACGCGATGTCGTCACCATCGCCAAGCGCATCAAGGTGCGGTGTGCTACTCCCTTAACCCTCAGAAACCCTGAATCGTCACAACCTGAATCGTCGCAAGCCATAATAGTATTGCACCGTCACGTAGTCTTAGCGGCGCTGTGCTCACCATCGTGCATCAAGGTGTGCTGGCTGCTGTTTCAAGAAGTAGACTTTCTTTGTGCCTATGATTGTCCTTTGCGCCCTCACGAGCCTCTGACCGGCTGAACTGCGCAAGCTGCACTGCACTGCGCTTGTTGTTTCCCAGTGCTGCAAAGACACGGCAGCTCGCGCGAAGTCTCAAAGCATTTTGCACCATGCCAGACTTGGCTTGATAAGACAGCCCAGGAGCTCTGGTCGTCAACAAGTGTTTCAAAGCCTGAATGTGGTCTTAGAGTTCGCTGAGAGCTACCAGAGGTAAGGAATCTCTTGTTCCCGTGCACAGGCGCTGGGCTTCAACGCCATCCGGATGCCCTTCAGCATGACGGACCTGTGGGGCCTCAAGCCGCGCCTCTTCAATTGGGACTGCGCCGTCGCGACGCCGCAGGCCTTCCTCAAGTCCGTGACGGACCCCGCAATTCCCTACCCCTCAAGTGCGCTATTCTGTCGCATGTGCCCTCCTCCTGACGACGACATCCTAACGGTCTGCACGCTCCGGCTTGCGATTTCGTCTACTGCGCAGCACGCAGGAGTCACTGACTGCATGTTGTCCGACGCGCAGACACTGCCGTCGAGCATGAACACATGTCATGTTTATTGTATATTGTGCATACGTCGCGACGCAACGGCAGCCAGCCGCACGAGGTGGACTCCACCCCGGAGTCCTGCAACAACCTACTTCCTCAACAGGAGGAAATGTGCGTTGGTTGCATTCTCACACGATATTGTGTCCTGTCCTGCAGACATTGCCATCAACTACACTCTGCCGTACGAGGTCAGCAGCACGCCCGGCTCGTGCGATGACTACCTGCCCAACGACTCCGTCTTCAACCGCTTCATCTGGACCATCGGCTTCCTCGCCCGCAACGGCTTTTACGTCCTCATCGACAATCGTGCGTTTCTCTGTAGCACGCCCTGTTCTTCTTGACCCATTATTGAACTCGCATCGCGGAGCTCAAGGCACAGGCCTCAGGTCCCTGCATCGACCTCGTAGACAAGCTGGTGTCCTGTTCATTGACGTGTTCATTCATGGTACAGCGTCAGCCTGCGGTGAAACTGCCTTGTCGTCATGATGATGTCCACTGTGTCATGACACATACGTGTTCGCACTGCTGAGCATGGCATCGTGTGTGCTGCGTGCAGACCTGCAGTTCGACACCACCGTGTACGACAACAACGCCAACTGGCTGCTGGTGCGCACCTCTGCTTCGGTTCTCACTGCGCTTGCTGCGACTGACGAAACCTCCGACCCTGTGCGCGGCATGTCAAATGCCAAGTTCTGCGTGTACAATCTGGGATCGGTGGCACCCAAACAGGGTAGCCTACCCCTGTCCGGTGCTTCCAGCTGACTCGAGCCTGCCTGTTTGCCTTTGACCGTTTGGATTCAGATGGTGATGAACAAACCTCATCCTGCCGCAGGGCTGGAACCGCATCATGTCGGCGAGTGCGCTGCACTTGATCACCAGGCGTGAATGATTTACGACATCTGATAAAACCAACTCGCAAGTTACATGTCACCACAGGGCTGGAACCGCATCATGTCGACGATCGCGCTGGACCCTGTCGCCAAGGCGCACACAATGTACGACATCCTGAACGAGCCCGACTGCCGTGGCATCGCCTGGGAGGGCGGCGGCAGCGGCCGCTCCATGACCAACAACTACCTCGCCATGATGGACCAGGCGCGCCGCTCTTTGACGACATGTCTGCCAATTTGCTTTCCAGTAATTGCCTGGAAACCGTTGTTTGGGACGGCGGCGGCAGCGGTTGCTCCATGTCCAACAAGTACCTGGCCATGATAGACCAGGCATGCCGCTTGTCTCTGGCAGATTTTGTCCACGTGCTGTCAGCAGCCTGACCAAGGCAGTTGCATGCGTTCCCACATTACGAATCGCCCCAAGAACTGCACTGTCTGTAGTTTCTGCTGCTCGTGGCTGCAGTCTTTCCAGCTGAACTCAAGAGATGCAGGATACCGAGCATGTGTTCCAGGCGCAATGCGGAAGCAACGCAGCGCAGCGGAAGCGATCATGCCGGCTGGGCGCGTATCATTGCCGCCCCTGAACTGGCAATTCCAGCGGCGCCGAGAAGTGGCATCTGACGACGTTTTCTCTGTCCCGCAGGGCTACAAACTGCACCCGGAGGCGATCTACATTGTCGAGAGCGTTGGCCAGGGCGGTATGCAAACCCTCAAAATTAACATCTGCAACCTTTGAACCATACACACTGCTGCTGCAGGGCTACAAAATCAACCCGGAGGCGGTCTACTTTGTGGAAGGCGCAGCCCAGGGCGGCACCGGCGCCAACTGGGGTGACGGCTTCTCCACAGCTTCCTCCGTCATCGGCAACCCCGGCGGCGGCGCCGACCCCACCCGCTTCTTCAAGACCCTGCTCACCAAGCCCTACAGGTGGGCTCCTACCGATGTCACCTCGCTGACGCCTTTGACTCCGATGTGTGTGCATGCACAGTGACTTCGACTCGCAACAACACATATCAGGGATCTTCGTCGTTTGCATGCTGCTTTCCTTCAGAACGAGCACGCATCAGAGTGAACCTGCACTATAGTGTTCGGCATGTCTGGCAGTCCACTTGAGTCCAAATTCATGAGATGTAACATCAGTAGAATACACATCTACTGACATTGCAGGGCGAAGGTGCTCATCTCGCCGCACATCCACCCGCTGACCATCACGCACAGGCGATCAATATAGTCTGTATGACAGAAGTTCTGACGTAATTTGCATGTACTGCAAATGCAGGGCGAATGTGGTCATCTCGCCGCACATCTACCCGCCGACCATCACGCACGCGACGACTGGCTACTCGGGCGTCACCCTGTACCAGCGCCTGTCCGTCGCTCACGGCTACCTCTCCAAGCAGGTGACAATCTCGTCTTCTGTATTAAAGATTTGATGTTACGACGAGTATTCCAGATAGGCCGGGTACTCGGGCGTCTCCCTGTACTAGCGCCTGTCCGCACGGCTACCTCTCCAAGCAGGTGGGCACGCCATCAGACGCAGTCGAGATGTGTTTTCAGGTCGCTGTTTGTCGACTTGCCTGTGCTATACAGCCGCCTGTCCATCGCGCACGGCTACTACCTCACCAAGCCGGTGAGATGATTACAACGCCAGTCCAGAGAGGAACCCAGATTTAGCAATGTCAGTCCAAAACGGCTACTCGGGCGTCTCCCTGTACCAGCGCCTGTCCGTCGCCCACGGCTACCTCAACAAGCAGGTGACCATATTGCATTCTGTATCAACTATTTGATGTTACGACGAGTATTCCAGATAGGCCGGGGTACTTGAGCGTCTCCCTGTACCAGCGCCCGTCCGCCGCGCACAGCCACCTTCTCACCACGCAGGTGACAATAAGTCATTCATCACTTCAGACACTTCAGACACTTCAGAGTGCATGAGTTGGCTTGGTTCTCTGTATAGCTGGCTGTGTATCGCCCACGGCAACCTCGAAAAGGTGAGACTGCTTTCTCGCACTTCCGCTGTGCCGTCTGCAGATCCAGACCTCCTAACTCTTCGGTGGTTGTCACCGCAGCTACCTGAAGGCTGGTCGGAATGTGGTGTCAGACGCTGATCGTGTCTATCATCCCAGCCTGACACCTTCTAGGCTTTTCGCATTCTAGTCAGCTTCCTGGCTGCAGCTGTATGCTTTTGGTGTGACTTTCTTCGAACTGACACAGTCGCACTTGCCGCTGTATGCAGGGCTTCTGCAACGGCGCCGACTGCCAGACGTTTATCGTCGTACCCGGCGAGTTTGGCACCCGTATGATCGACCCCAAGGACATTGAGGTGCGTCTGTCACCGGAATGGCTCCAGTTTGTTGCGATTCACTGCACCGATCGAATTTCGACAGCACGTGGAAGCCTGCTGCGTTTGAGCGAATGCGGCCGCTGCCCAGTTGGTTAGGGTTCCTTGCGCGCTGCACAGTGCCATGTTGCAGTTCTCCCTACAGTGCTGTGTTGTTTTCGGGGCCCAATGCACTGCAACCTTTGACTGCCCACTTGTGACGCTCGACCCTTCAAGTCTGATTTTCTCCACTTCTTTCCCATGTGCAGTTCCTGAACGACCTTGCGAAGTACATGCTGCAGCCCGGCGCCGGCACCGACTCACTGCACAACCCCGTGACCTCCTGGTTCTGGTGGTGCTGGAACGCCAACAGCGCCGACACCGGTGGCTTGGTGCGCTATGCATTCGGAATTGTCTGTTGACGTTCGAGGGATCCCACTCAATATGGTGGCAGCTGTGGAGCACATGCTTATGCTGCCTGGAACTGCCTTTCGGAGAACATGTTTGTGACACCACCTTCCTGATGTTCGTTCGCCGTGTGCCACATCGCTGACGCAGGTCGGCGACGATTGGCTTGAAATTCAATGGCCCAAGGTCAACTACATGAAGACCATCGGCCTGGTGCCGTGGTACACGCCGCTGTCCAACGACAAGTCCGCCGGCGTCGCCACCGCCGCGCCCATGTCGCCGACGCCCGCCCCGACGCCCAAGCCGACTCCGAGGCCGACGCCGAAGCCCACCTCAGGTACTGATCTTGTATCTGCGACTTCTCGCTGCACTGGCATGGTGCTTATGCTAAAATTCTATACGCTAGCAGAACTTGAGGGGACTGGGCCTCGCCAGGCGTCTCAAAAGGCAGCTGCCCGCAGCTGCTATGCCTTGCAGCCTGTTGTGAGCCCGACTGATCATCTTGTCTGCCGGCCGCAGCCCCGGTGCCCACGCCCAAGCCCGTCGCCTCGACGCCCAAGCCCACAGCCAAGGCGGCGACCACCTTGCCGACCCCCAAGCCCACCGCAAAGCCCACTGCCAAGCCCGTCACCAAGCCAACCGCCAAGCCGACCGCATTAACGGCGGCGTCGCCGACTCCCGGCACCGCCGGCGCCGTTGCCGGAACGCTGCTTCCCTGGGAGCAGTGCGGCGGCAAGACGGGTCCCAACGCCAACCCGCCGCCCGCACTGGGCGACTTTGCGTGGGCCGGCCAGGGCGGCCCCGCCTGCGCCGGCGACGAGACATGCTCGCGCCAGGTGTGTGCTGTTTCAGGGTTTCCAGCAGACGCTGACCTCTCTCGTCCTTCCTGTATCCTGTGTGTTCCCGGCCAGCTGATTCAGGGATGAGTGTCATCTGCGACCACAATCCGCTTCTTCGCATTGACGAGCGCTGTCCCCATGGCGCCCTGCTGCCTGTGACTTCTGGCAGATTTCCTGTGTGCTGGTGTTGCCAACATCATGCTTATCGGCAGCTAACCACTGCTCTTTCTCTGTGCCTTTGCAGAACGAGTGGTACTGGCAGTGCCTGCCTGGGGCTTGAGCGGGGCGGCTTGCCGTGACACGACCTGAGCAGCAGGTGTCTGTGGCAAAGCTACCTTGCTGCGGCGGCACCATCGATGGAAGGTAGCAACTTATGCCGCCAAGATATGAATCCCCAGACTTCGAAGTATGTCGTAGGTAGAATGATGGCCATTAGAGGAACTCGTGATTCAATCGCAGTGATGTCAAAATTATTATGCAACCTGGCGCGTTCCTGTGAGCAGCCAGCACATTGATGCGCCAGACTTGCGCTAGCAGCGATGCTTTGCAACTCAGCTATTGACTGTTAGCCAACGAGAATTTGAACCTTGATTCTCTGCAGCGTGCTCGGCTATGATGAAAACATTCGAGAGTGTGTAGGCGTTTACCTGATAGTCCAATTCGGTCGGCGAGCAGCATCAACTTTTGTTGGGCTTTCCGCACCGCCGGCTCATCAAACAATTTGTCATCTGTATCTGCTTCGCATAGTCTAGTGATGCGAATAGCTTGTTGCCTCATAATCGTGAGGCTCACGTGCAATACAGAACAAGCAGCCGTTGGCCTGCTGCAAAGGACGACGCAGCAATAGTGTGGCGGTGCCGCTGATGAGCAGGTCGCCATCGTAGATACAATTACAGTCGCAGATTGGCTTCCCGAAGGCATTGGCCCCAACTTGCTTGTACCACGGATTCGTATATACACATCGTGTGCAAACCTACACAGTCCAATCCGGTGCCAGTTTTGCCCAGAACATGACGGAATATGGCCATAAACGGATGTTGGAAAACACTGCTAGGGTGCAATCACCTGTCTCAAGCCACCCTCCATCGAACTCCCACGCATGGAAAACACTACTGTCCGCTGTGGTGCTAGTCTGCCGCGGCATCAAGTGAGGCGCGACGCCGACCACAGCTCAGCGCTTGGGCTCGATCTTGGCCGCCAGGTCCGACCGTGCATCCTTGACGGCCGCGGACGTGACGTTCACCGCCTCGCCCTGTGTGCAAAACGAGACCGTACGTGAACGTTCTACATCACGATACCTGAGCATTTTGAAGCAATCATCAGCAGCCAGGGGCACACGGTGGCTGCTGCGCTTTGTACGCAGCCGCGCAGCTTTGGAGAGACATGGTGCCTTGGCAGAACCTCTCGAATTCACATCCATCAACAGGTGCAAAACATTGCGGGCTAGTCAGTGGACTTCAAGTCACAGCGCATGCACAGAGCCGCACCGTTTTCGCTTTGGCATGTTCCTTTCCTGCCTCCAGCTGCTCCTTGGTTTCATCCTGAAAGCACACCCGTTAATACGTTGGAGGGTTTGCATCCATGCCACAAGGCAAGTGAATTGTGCTGTTTGGCGCCGCTCCGCACCTTGCTGGCTCTCAATATATGTAGCCAGGTGTCCGCAGATGAGCAAGTCACCCGCTGCGCGAATGACTGACGCTATGCATGAACATTACTTTGTGTCCGATTGCCTACCTTCTTCACCTCCGCCTGCGCCTTTGACTTGTCTACCTGCTCGTTCGTGTTCTCCGCCGCGATGCCCGTCGCCTCCTGTGGCAGCGACATCTAGGGATGAGTGTGTGAGTTCATCCTTGTGGAGAGAGCGGCGGGGCTTCAGCACCACCGCACACATAGCGGCGCCTCGCAGGGTGATGCCTCACTGCGCCGCGCTGACCGCATGGTGCATGTGTGAGGAAGCAGCAGGGTGCATGTGCAGGGAAGCTGAGGCCCAATCGGCGCTCGGCACACGCGTCTACGCACATGTGTGCATATATGCGTATGAGAGCCGGGGCGCCGTTGGGGAGCCGAGGCCCCAAACGGCGCTCCAGAAACTCTTGAAAAAACAGGACATTGAGTAGGAGAATGTGTGAAAGCACTTCGTCAGCACCCATTACCTTGACGGACTGCCACGCGTCTCCCAGCTTGCTGCCCACGGTGGGCTGCTGAGTGGTGGCCTTGCTGTCGCCGCTCTGCGCAGACCACCGGTCGGGTTCAGGTGCGACAGCGGCGCGAGACGCTCGGCATGATCATTTGCCTGAGTGAGCATTCACTCACCATTGAGTTTGAGACGGCGTCACGCACGCTGTTGAGTGTCTCGTTGGCCTGCGAAGAGCAACTGAGATTACTCCTCATATAGTGGTGCATGAGACCTGCGCTGCAAGAAGAAGTGAGAGCGGATTGAAACCGGTGCAGCAGTACGTGCGGTCCTAGTGTAGGTAGCTGTTGTTCACCTGCTCCGTGTAGGTCTTCTCTGATGCTGGCTTGGCAGACATGGTCGCGGCTGCTTTCTGTCCGATGTGAGGCTTCAAATAAGGCTTCAAACGCGTCGTACTTGATTGCGAGCTTGCTGAAGGGATGGTTGCTGTGAATGTTGGCAAGCCTGCAGCGCGTGCTGCAATGGAACCTGTAGAGCACGCTGTAGAGCAGCTACGCCGGTAAAATCCCAGAGGGAACAGGCAACTCGCCCTCAAGTACTAAATGTGTGAAGTATAAGCAAATCAGTCTCTGTGCAGTCTGAGGCCGCGCTCAAGACGCGGGTCAGAATGCGGAATATCGTCAGGGGCAAGCTGATTAGGTGTAAAAGCAACAGATTGCCCAAGCAGTTTGGTGGGTGCAAGGTGGCATACAACGCTCCAAACAAATCCTGGAGAGGTGTGGTGTGTAGCAGGAACTTGCTGAGACCAGCTTCATTTGACACAAGTGCGCCACAGTGCCGCAGAATACAGAGGGACACTTACAGGGGACTTGCGAGAGTCTGAAACCCAAGAAATCACAGGCGTGCATTGTCAATGACCATGTGCAGACATGGTTCCAAGAGCGAAAGAATGGTAAGGCTGGCAGTCGATCAGAAGGGAGAATCGGATGGTGCTGGCCGTCTAGCTGGCGCCGCGGTGCGCGTCCTGCTTCGCGTCGCCGTGCTGCTGCTGCGCCTTGCCTGCGAATGCAAATCAAGCGCTGGTCAGCACGCGAGATTTTGAATTTGACCAATGGGCAGCAGAGCACCAGAGGCGAATTGAAGCAGTAGAGACTGCCGCCAGTGATCCCTTACCTCATGCACACATCGCCAACGCAGCCGATTGGGACACATGCGCAAAAGAACGTTGCCAAACGTCTGCAGAGACTCACCCTCCTCCTTCATGCCCGGCTTGCCCATCAGGCCGCCGGCAACCTCCTTGCCCTTGCCCACCAGCGAGTCCTTGGCGCTGCAGGTTCCAGCATGAACCATCATGATATGAAAGACATGCATCAGTGCACACACATGGTGCACATCAGCGCGCACCGTGCGCAACATCCTGCCGCTTCAGCGTTCGGCATGCAATGTGTGGTGTGGGCACGCGTGCATGATACGAGCAGACGAAGGGAGATATAGTTTGTGAAAAATACATTCCATGCCGTACCCGGCAGCCTGGCCCTTGGCCTCCTCCTCTGGGTAGACGGCGCGGCCCTCCTCCTTCTGAGCGGCACCTTCAGTGAACAGTAGGAGGCACTCAAATACAGTTGCCATCAAGCTCGATTTACAGCGCACGATGCTTTTGTGTTGCCTTGCTTTGCAAGCGTTCATCCATTCTTCCAGAACAGCTGAACCTGTGAACCTCACCCTTCGCCTTCAGCTTGTCGGAGTGCAAGACGTTGCCGATCTTCTCCTACAGTTGGCAAGTGCGAATCGCGTCAGTGCCCTGGACATGCGCCAGCACCCACCAAAACAAACACGTGTGCCGCTGCCGCTGGTGCAGTGCATGACAGTAACAGGTTCCCAGACGAGGGGAAATGGCCTCCCGGTGCACACCTTCATGTTACCCTTCTGCTCTTGCTTTTGCGCAACCTGGGCGCAACGAGACGCACACAACGGAAAAGTCAGAACTCGATTGAATAAGTTTGCTGCAGATGCGCATCAATCACAAGCAACTTGTTCCAGCTATCATTGAACTCTGCAGGCGATCGAGACAACGATGTCACATGCCATTGCCGCCGTTCAACAAAGTCGATGCAGCGTCCAGTAAAGATATGCGATGGTCAGCACCGGCCAGGCACACTCAACATGAACTAACTTGTTCATTGTGGTGTATCCAATCTGTAAGAGGTACTGCGGCCGTTGCGCACGACGCAAAGAGCGCCAATAGCACACGTGGGATGCGCACCTTCTTCTCCTGTGCGTCCGCCATCGTGCCTTCGAGACTTGCGAGTGGTGAAAGTCGCGACGTAGTTGGGCTGCAGAAACAGGTTCGGGAGCTTGGGAAGTACGTATCTGCCACCTTCTCCTCGATTGTGTGTGGGCAGCTGGCGACTAGATTGCTAATGAAACAGGTTTGGCCGCAGGATGCTAGCTCCAAACAAGATTGCAGGTGCAGCAGACCAGAGCGCTGTACGCGACTGCAATTGAATCAATTTGGTCGTGTACTGTCTTGTGTCATTCTGCTAGCGGGAATCCGCGCGGTGTCGCACCTGCTGCAGATGCGTGCTGCTGGTGTCGGAACTCCGCAGAGTGTGCAGTTGCTGCCGGGCCGCTGCAGGCTTCTCTTATCGCTTTCAAGAGATCTGGGGAGGCGTTCATTGCACAAAAAGAGACGCTCGTGCTCTGCCATAATGGCGCAGCATGGGGAGGAGCAAGCGAAGTGCGGCGCATCAGCGCATGATGAGTGTCAATGACTCTTCCCCATCACAGTCACGCACATGCACAAAGCACGTTGCACATTACTAAGGCGCAGATCCTGCGGCTGGAATGGGGGCGCACCGCTCCTGCGTCATGCATGTTGGCGGCAGTAACTGCCTATCTCCCTTGCGCGGCGCACATGTGAATCGCCCATGTTTCGCGCAGGAAAGTGGTCATCTGTGGCGGCGGCATCATCGGCGCGTCGATCGCGTTCTACTTATCGAAGCGCGGTGTTGCGTCCACGATCATAGAGCGCTCTGGCGTCGCGTGCGCGGCTTCAGGCAAGTGTTCTGAAGGCAGTCCTGTGGGAACACCACTTACATAGCTAGTAAGCGTTCCAGACCACGATGCGCATCAGCTGGGTCTCTGCAGACGAGACCGGCGTGCTCCTCAGGTTGAGATGCCGCGGCGGTGCCGACACCAGGCCGCCACCATGCTGCAGCTTCCAGCTGCACGGGGAGTGATTAAGGATACCACATGGAAGTATGTCTCGTGAATCACTGTTCAGAGGCAAGGCTGGCGGCTTTCTGGCGCTACATTCGAGTGACGGCACCGGCACGGGGCCTTTCGCACGGCGCAGCCTCCGGGGAAATTTTTTTCCTATCTCTGATATCTGCAGGCAAGGCTGGCGGTTTCCTGGCGTTGGATTGGAGCGACGGCACCGATACAGGGCTGCTCGCGCGGCGCAGCTTCCAGCTGCACGGGGAGCTGGCGCAGCAGCTGGGGGAGGACACAGGATACCGGCGCGTGCACACGCTGGCGGTCACCTGCTCCGCACTGCCAGGTGGGTCACATGTCAAATTTCGGTGGATCCAAGTCTCTCAAAAGTGCATACACTGCCCGTCACCTGCACTGCGCAGCCGCCTAACGCCGTATGGCCATGGAGAACACTGATATCCATCAGGGCAGCCAGCATGCCGCTAACATTCTCACAGCTGGCAGTGCGGGGGGCGGAGACGCAGAGGCAAGAAGCGCGGCAATTATGTCTTCTGCTCAGCGGGGCGGACTGCAGGAGCAGCTCTGCTCTGCCCCTAGTTTGCGCCCTGCGAGCTGCATAAAGGGATGCATCTATTGCCCACCAGCATTGTGTGGCACGTTCAGGTGCTAAGGCAAACAAGCGGGCGGCTGCTGGCATGCCGGACTGGGTGGACGGCAACGTCCTCAAAACGCAGGCACGCCCGGAGTCACCCTGTTACCTGCAAGATGGTGTATGCGGCTGGCACTCAACAATGCCTGCTCTGAACATCAGACCAAATTTTTGAGAATTCAGGTGCGCCCTGCAAAACTTGGCAGCTTGTGGCGGCTGACATCTGCAATGCCTACTCTGGATGTTGCCATCCTGGAGCCATGTGCAATGTGCATGTGGGCGGCACCCTCGTCTGCCACAGATGGTGTCCTTTACCTTCCTTCACCTGCCAGAGAACAGATGCTGAGAAGTTGCGCCACATGGTTAGAGATGAAGATTCACCTCAGGGCGTCCAATGTAAGGCATGGCTCCCATGCAGGCCATGGGCGATGAGTCAAACACAGCCCAGGTGCACCCTGCCAAGCTGACGGCCGCGTTTGTGGCGGCAGCAGAGCGCAATGCGGGATCCAGCGTACGGCTGGGCACCGTGACGGGCGTCAAGCTGGGCGGCAGCGGCGGGCAGCAACATGTCGAAGGTGGGATGTTGCAGAAAACTCCTGGTTTGTATGTGGGCGGCTGGGTACGGTGACAGGCGTCAGACTGGGCGGCAGCGGCGGGCAGGGCTGCAACATGAGGAGGGTGAGGCCCACTGAACGAAGGGGTATGCAAGAATAGACCATAAGTTACCTTAGTGGCTCGGCACCGTGACGGGCATCAGAATGTGCAGCAGCGGCGGGCAGCAACAGAGCATGCTGACTCTGTCATGTTGGCTTGCCAAGGGCAAGGCAAGGGAGTCCCGTCAGCTGCAGTAATCGTCTCCATGAGCCTATGGATCGGCGAACTGAGGCTGCCAGTGCTGCATGCGCAAAAGATGTTGCTCTGCAGTACAGTAATATATGTCACGCTGTACAGTAACACATTGTCACGATGGTACAGGCGTCAAGGTGGACGGCATCGTCCAGCGGACGCAGTGGTTGTCGCCATGGGTCCCTGGCGGCGGCGGACTGGGGGTGCCGGTGCCGCGTGCGGACGTTCACACAAATGCTGTGCGGTACAGTAACACGCTGTCATCCTGTCGTCAATGATGCAGGTGTCGAGGTGGACGGGGCGGTCATTCCCGCAGATGCAGGTGGTGGTCGCCATGGGGGGCTCGGAGCGGGCAGGCGGCGGACTAGGGACTGCCGGTGGCGCATTGAAATCCTGTAGAAAAGTTGTCAATAAGAATCTGACATCCCTGCTGCGCAGGCGTGGAGGTGGATGGCCAGCTCATCCCGGCAGATACAGTGGTCGTTGCAATGGGACCCTGGAGCGGCCAAGCGGCGGACTGGGGCCTGCCGGTGCCGCGCGTGAGCGGCCAGAAGGCCACCAGCATCCTGCTGCGGCCGGCGGCGGACATCTCGGCAGACATGCTGTTTCTAGAGTACCGCAGCCAGAGCGGTGAGGTTTTATCATTTGAAAGGCACGGGAAACACTCACTCTTCTGGCATCCTGCTGCGGCCGCGGACGACATCTCGGCAGGCATGCTCTTCTTAGAGTACCGGAACACGAGCGGTGAGGTTTATGACTTGATGCTTATCAGCAGAATTATATATCGTGCAAACGCCAGTTTCAACCCGAGAACTGCTGCGGCCAGAGGAAGATATCTCGGCGGACATGCTGGTTCTGGAGTACTCACAACTGGATTGGTGATCTGGGTGTTATCTCTGTTTTTCAGGCAGATTTGCGCACATGTGCAAGCGGACGCCCGCTACAGCAATCAGTCACGATCTCTGTGCCGCGCTTTCCGTGCCGCGCAGGGCACGTCATCGCGCCAGAGGTGCACCAGCGCCCTGACGGCTCGGCCTACGTCTTCGTGTCGATGATCGTCCCTCGCACTCGGCCCTAAACCCTACACAACCCTTCCTGCTGTGCGCAGGGCGCGTCATCGCGCCGGAGGTGTACCAGCGCGCCAATGGCTCGGTTCATATCTGCATCGTGACCGTCGCCTCTTCACACGAATAAGTCCCGAACTGTCCTATGTGAAGGGAAAGTCATTGCACCGGAAGTGTACCCCCGCCCCGATGGCTCGGTCTACATCTGCGGCGAGGGCGACGCCAACCCGCTGCCGGATGACCCAGCAGGCATCGAGCCGACGCCGGCCGTCGTCGGCGTGCTGCAGGTGTGACGCTCAAGTTTGCTTTTGGATTTGAGTTCTCTGAATCGACGCACCGACGCTGCCTGATGATCCAGCAAGCATCGAGCCAACGCCGACTATCCTTGGCATGCTGTAGTTACGCCGCAATTCGCATCTCTGGACTTTTCCTTTATATGGATATCAGTATTGTGAATGCAGCCAACCCGCTGCCAAACCACCCAGTGGCAATTCAGCCGACGCAGGCTGTTTTCAGCATGCTGCAGATGTGTGCACACAACCGCACTGCTGAGGTGACATGGTGATATCGCGGGGGAGAGTTTCTTATCAAGGCATGGATGGCAGCGTTGTTTTTGCACATTGATGCGGCAATACGAGCGGCAACTGCCGTTTGCAAATTTGCGCATGTGAGCGCACTCATTTCGCATGCTCCTGTGGTGCAGGATGTTGCAAAGACGATCTCCTCACAGCTGGCGGCGGCGCCAATGGAGACGCAGCAGGCCTGTTTCCTGCCGGTGAGTGGAACACTTTGGTGTGATGGTCCAGCCATGCTGTCCAGACTGGTCAGTGCTGACTTTGCCTGCGCGACAACACAGCAGAGTAGCAGCTGTCTGAAAGATTATATTATGTGTCCAGGTGTCGCCGGACGGCAACCCGCTCATCGGCGCGCTGCCCGGCGTCAAGGGCGCCTACATTGCCGCAGGGTAAGCGGCATGCGCTGTACTTGGCCTTTGACATCAAAGTTGCCAGTGCAGGCTGCATCAGACACCGTCGTGCACCGCGACCGTCATGCGCATGTGAGATTTTGCAGTGCTAGCCTCCTGGCAACTGCCTGTGCGAAATGAGAAACACAAATCAGTCAGCAGGCGTTGACAGTCATGTTGCTGACATGTGGCAGGCACAGCTGCTGGGGCATCCTGAACTCACCAGGTGCGCTAAGTTCCATAAATGACTCGTTGTACGCTTGTCCAGATGGGCGACACGGCATCCGAACTGCGGCTTTCTCAACGTGTCAAGCTGACGGTTGCGAGTTGTGATCTGCAGCGACGGGTGAGGCCATGGCGGAGATCATCCTTGACGGCGCCGCGACGACGACAGACATTGCGCAGCTGGACCCGGCGCGCTTCGTCGGCCGCCGGGGAAAGCTGTGGGGTTGAGTCTTACCGGGGTCATGGATTCGACTCCTGCAAAACTGCGGGTCGATGGGTTTTCAAACAGAGATGCAGCTGCCTGTGTTTGTAGGATATGTATACGTGTGTCTACTGCGTGGAGCGATGATAGGCGCAGCTCGATGGACAAGTCGCAGGATTCATGCTCCTTGTCGAGTTGATGTTGTATTGTCGAAGACATTCATTTGTGACATATTTGTCAAGAGGATTCCTAGGTAGGTACAGTCTTGCAAGAAGGAGCGAGGCGGCCTGCCACGAGCAAGATGCAGGTCAGCTATGCACAGTGTTCAATCCGTGGATTAACAGATTAACATTACTTGCAGACGAGTTGCAGAAAATTCCATCTCCCAAAAGTTACAAGGTTTTAAACGGAATGTAACGGAGCTTCTGCCGGTAATTTGACGAAAGATTGGGCGAAAGGTCAGTAAGCGTCTCCGAGGCTAGCCTGCTCTGAGTGTCGTTACAGCATTACTTCTTTAATGTCGCCGACTGTCGACACGGCACAGCATGCGGCGGCCCACAGGAGGCATGAAAGTGGCGACGAGAGGCGCCAACGCTTGCCACCACGCTGTCGTGCAGGCTGATGATGCAGACGACGCCCACATGATGAAGCGCCAGTTCTGGCCGCCCCGAGGACCGGGACGATCCAGCGGGCTCCGTTTGAAGACGCGCCGGTTCCCGCTGGCCGCTTGCCGGAGCCGCATCAAACGGCGCCGCCTCAGCCGGACTCCCACTTGACGAAGTGCCAGTCGCGGCAACTCAGCCGCTTCAGGCGGACTCCCACTTGATGAAGCGCCAGTTCTCGCCGGCGTACTCTGCCGCGGAGCCCAGCTCCTCCTCAATGCGCAGCAGCTGGTTGTACTTGGCCAGGCGCTCACTCCTGTGTTGCATCAACAATTCAACATTAGCATCGAACCCGGAACTCTGAAGTGAGCATTGTCGCTGGAACTGCGAACGCAGGTTCCACTGCGCAGCAGCTGGTTGTGCTTGGCCAGGCGCGCACTCCTGCGGTTGCGCTACAGCAGCAGGCATTTTGAGCAGGCAGTGTGAAACGCTTGCCGGGTATGTACTTGGTGGCAGCCGCACAGCGCACCCAATGAGAGAGCAGTGCGTGATCTGGCTGGTGGACAGCCAGCACGACGATGGCGCTGTTCTGACGAAGCAACCAGCTGCACAAATTGGACAAACCCTCGAACCCACCTGCAGGGCGCGCCGGTCTTGATCTGGCCGGTGGATGGGCCGACTGCCAGATAGGCGATATAGGAGTCCTCTTCAGATGCAACGTGAGGGAAACCGTTGGAACAAAGTCGGAAAAGGCACGTCAAAGGAGAAAGGCAGCACCTGCAGGGCGCGCCGGTCTTGATCTGGCCGGTGGACAGGCCCACCGCCAGGTCAGCGATGAAGGAGTCCTCCGTCTCACCCGACCGGTGGCTGGTCATCACGCCCCAGCCCGCCTCCTTCGCCCACTGCACTGCCTGCAGCATTGACAGGAGAGGGTGTGAATATTCGGCCAGTCTGAAATAGAGTCCCCCCTGCCACTTGATTGGTGGCTAGTCATCACGCCCCAGCCCGCCCACTGCACTGCCTGCAGGACTGAGAGAAACCAACGTGGACATTGCCCATTGCTATCAGTGAAGGAGTCCTCTGTCTCGCCCCACCGGCAGAGCCGATCTGCCTGACCTTCTGCACGACATCATGTGCGACGGCTGTTCTTGCTCGATATTAAATTTTTGGGCTCCATGCTACGTGACTGGATGGCCTCGATGACGGAGCCGATCTCAGCAGCAGCCCCTGTCAATGACGGATGTATGAGTACTAATCAATCAGGCAAAGGTCGTGCTACGCGACTGGACGGCCTCCGTGAGGGAGCCGATCTGGTTGACCTTCAGCAGCGTCGCCAAGTGACAATTTTACATTCAGATAAGTTCTCAAAGCCACATTCACGAAGCGCTGCGCACCTGGATGGCCTCCGTGAGGGAGCCGATCTGGTTGACCTTCAGCAGCAGCGCGTTACACCACTTGTCCGAGATGCCGGTCTTCACCCGCTTGGGGTTGGTCACCAGCAGGTCGTCACCCACCACCTGCAAGGGCGTCACTGCGTCTTTTAGGGTCCTGAAGCTGCTCAGCATGCACAACAGGAATGTGATGCCCTGCAACCTGCCCTGTGGGTTCGCTCCTGCCTTGATGATGTTTCCAAGGATTGCACTGGCAGGAACGACACTGGTGCTCCAGCGTGCACTTTCAGACCAACGGAGAGTGAGCGCCGGTGTTCCTGGCGCAAAGCAGGTCCAACCATGAACACCGCACCTGGCAGACGCCCTCCGCGGTCAGCTTCTGGGAGTGTTCGATGTCGTCCTGGTCGAAAGGGTCCTCGATGGAGATGACGGGGAAGTCCTTCGTGAACGCCTTGTACATCTCGATCAGCTCGTCGCTGCGGCAGACGCACATGCGAGGTTTCGGCTCTGCCGCCGATACGCACTGCTGACACAGCTTCAGACATGACCAGTGAACTCAGCTGCCACAGTGCCGACAAATGCAAGCTGCCTGCAACTTCCTCTCAGCTTTAGTTTCATAGTTTCATAGTTTCGTCTGCGGCTCCGGCCGGTGCGCAGGCACCAGCACACCCTGGAGTTGCAAGAAACAGGTGGTAGCTCCCAAGCGCGCACCCCGTCTTGACCTCGGAGCCGTCGTTGGGCTTGTTCTTGAAGTTGAGGTCGTACTTGCCGTCCTCTGTCAGGAATTCGGACGCGGCGACATCCATGCCGATCTTCACCTTGCCTGAGTAGCCTGCCGCCTGCACAATACAGCAAAGATGATGAGAGAAGCTTGCATCTTGATTTCGTGTTGGTGCAGGGGCAATCTGTCAGGAACTCCTTCCCTAAGTAGCCCGCCGCCTGGGCGAACACCCAGAATCGGGAGCTGTCGCGACTATGTCTGGTGAAGTTATGGCATTCGATGCCCTGTGCCGCCTTGCTATGTGCAAGCCAGTTCGTCCCTGGCAGAGAGTTCACGTGTGGTGGCCATGGCCGGCAGACACGTGCAGAAGTCTGCGCTTCTGATTCTGATGAGTCATGCTCCCACCTCGATGGCCTGGTGGATCAGGTTGCGGCCCTCCTCATTGGAGACAAACAATGGCGGGCGCAAAGCCGCACTCATTGCCACCAGGCCATTCCAGTTGCTTCCCAATCCAAAGATCAATCAAAAGTTCAGAGCCTGAGTGCATCGAAGGGGAACCGGACCTCGATGGCCTGGTTGACCAGGTTGAGGCCCTCCTCGTTGGAGGCAATGGCGGGCGCAAAGCCGCCCTCGTCGCCGACGTTGGTCGCGTCCTGGCCGTACTTCTTCTTGATGATGGACTTCAGGTGGTGGTACACCTGCAAAAGCGCCGATGGGGTGCAAGATGTCACATAGCTTGCCAGTCACAGCAAGAGTGTGATCTCTCCATGATGGCTTGGTTGTCAAGCCTCTGTGAAGGCCTGTCTCATCTGCGTCGGGCAGGCGGTTGCACGCCGTCCGCAGGCATGACTCGAGACTGGCCAGCTTAAGACACGAGCTCGCTTCCTCAGATGCTTCCTCATGATATCGAGAGATTGCCCACCTCCCGCCGGTGCGCATGGCCTCGCTGTAGGTGGCGACGCCGGTGGGCGCAATTGAATGGTGCTTGAATACGAATTTCATGAATCCTGAATCGAAAGTATTCCGAAGGCCCCACCTCCGAGCCGGCCTGCAGGGCCTCACTGTAGGTCGCGACGCCGGTGGGCAGGATCATGAACTCCTGCATCGCCAGATTGTTGCCGGCGTGGCTGCCGCCGTTGATGATGTTGAAGGCGGGCACCGGCAGCGTCTGCGCGCAGCCAGCATTCCGGGTTCAGTCAGGGTTTGGCATTCCAGCTCAAGAGTGCCTCAGCAGGGACCCCGAGGCGCGTCCCGACACGGCGATGACCCTGGTACGCTGCCTCAAGACCAACAGCACGACATTTCACCAGCGCAGGTGGTTGAAGCTCTGTGCGCGCAGGCAACATCTGTTCAATCCATAGCCCTTGCTCAGCAACACGTGGAACCATCGATGCACAAACTCGGTGTGGCCGGCTAGGGTTTAGGGTCGGCGATGTGATGGTGAGGCAAGAAGTGTTTGCGCACTCTTATCAAAACGAACAGATGTACATGATCTCGTCACTTTCTTACCAGCTTGGTGTTGCCGGCCAGGTCGGAAATGTGCTTGCACAGCGGCATTTCGATAACTTCAGAGCGTTTGTTTGCAAAAGCGCAAGATAGTTGGTGCAAGAGTTCTCACCGAGTGTTTGTTGCCGGCTAGGTCGGCGATGTGCTTGTTCAGCGGCACGCCCTTCTCACACATGAAGTCACTTAGTGTGGCGAGCTACAAGGAGTATGCTGCACAAACCTCTTACCAGCTTGGTGTTGCCGGCCAAATCGGCGATGTGCTTGTACAGCGGCACACCCTTCTCTGCGGCGCCGGCCTTGGCCACCGCCAGCGACACCGCCAGGATCGCGTTCGCGCCCAGCTTGCCCTATAGCAGAACAGCAATCTGACGTTGAAATGGGGATGTCAAACCCACCCGGACTCGGCCAACGCAGGATTGCCTTTGCGCCCCGCTTGCCCTGTAACAGAAAACGCTTGGCACTGGCTGGAACTGGCAGCAGTCATTGCACAAGCAAGTTCCGCATCGGTTGCGCAATGGGCTCACCGGCGGGTCACTGCAGCAGGCTGCCAGGGCAGGGCGCAGGAGGCATTGCCACCCAGCAGCGTTTGTGCAGCAACATTTGCACGGCAGTGCGTCCGCAGCGTAGTATGAACTAGCGTGCAGCGGCATTCGTGCAGCAGTAGGATGAACTGGCGTGCAGCGGCATTCGTGCAGCAGCAAAACCGGGGTGTTTGTGCAGCAGCAAGGCCCTACCTTGTTGTCGGTGCCGTCCAGCTCGATCATCTTCTGGTCCACCTCCTTCTGCTTGGAGGGGTCCATGCCCTGTGGAGAAATGCGTGACGGAGAGCCTCACATGTCTGGACAGAGCACGCCTGCGAATTGAGGGCTTTGCACGAGACGTGATACACCAAGGCTCCAGGCTCATCATCAAAAGGCTGTGTGCAAGTCCTCAATGAATAGGGTCTGTGCTGCAAAGCGCCAGCGTCATGCGAGCTTGGACATCATTTGAACAAGCTGCGCACCACGAGGGCAGGGCTGATGATGTCGTTGACGTTCTGCACCGCAGTCTGCACGCCCTTGCCCATCCAGCTGCAGGTTCACGACAGCGCTGGCGTGTCAGCGACCGTAGTTGTGGCTGGATAGCGAAACACGCATGCCGCTGCCAACGACGCTCACTTTGCATGCGGTCCATCGGTCGTGCTGGCGAGTCCCCACTCTTAGCTGGCTCTCGTACAGCCCCGATCGCCGACAAGGGTGTCGGCAGCACTATAGCGGCGGCGGGCTGCAGGGTTTCGACCAACCACTTCAGCAGAACATGCGGCGTGCGCGCCATTACAGCGCCCTTTCCCGGCACCTGGGTGCCCGCTAGCGGCCATAGCTTCCTCCACTGCACTAGGCTCACCTGTCGCCCTTGTCGCGGAGCTCCACGGCCTCGTAGATGCCGGTGGAAGCGCCCGATGGCACCGCGGCAGTGAACTTGCCCTTGTACGTGAACACATCCGCCTCCACGGTGGGGTTGCCGCGACTGTCCACGATCTGGCGGGCCTTGACGCGCGTGATGACCGGCGGCGTGCTCTTCTTGAAGTAGTCCGCCTGGGCAGCGAGGTGATTGGGGCGAGTCAAGACTTAGGGCTTGGCATGGGTGGCAGCTTCCGAATTGCGTCGCCTGCGTTCCGGGCCGGGGCACGGCACTGAATACGACAGCAGCACTCTGAAAGCCGAATGAAACCGCCAACAGCGTCTCGGGCCAAGTCACAAGACCGGAGATCGCAGTGACAGAGGCATCGCACCAGGAAGGCCAGAGGCTCGTCCGGCTTGGACTTCACAGTTGCGTTGATCGCCTCCTCCACGCGGCGGCTGAGCTCATGCTTGTCGATGTACTCCTGCAGGAGGCAAAACATGCATGTTCGATCTTGCACCGATGACCGGCTGGAGTGCACGCCTCCCGTCGCAAGAGCGGCAGCAGGCTGATTGCACAATGCGCAGGATCATGCACGAAACATAAATACATCTTGAGACGCCGTCCAAGGCGCGTGGCTCGCCTGCGTGGCCATGATGCGTCCTGTTCCTCGCCGCCTGTGCTGTTGCGTTTGCTGCCGGCCCTTAGCGAGCTGCAATGAAGCGTTGGAGACTCTTCGTTCTGATGATCCGCTCAAAGACGCCGTTTTGCAATCGTGGAACCTGTTGCAAGGCATATGTGAGCAAGCAAAAGCATCCCCTGTGGCGCATGTTGGTGGCTCACGTTCATCCAGTAGGGTTCAGGCATGGTGGAAGGTGCAGTGGCCCCACAACCTGCCGCAACACACCGCTTGCGCTTGTTGTCATTGTGAAAGCCAAGCTATCCAGTCGCAACGCGCTCGGAGCCAATCCGCCTACCCCAAGCAACTGGGATCATTGACAGGTGCAGCGGCGCAGCAGCGGCGACTTCCGACGTTGCACCGCGGCACTGTTCGAGCGATAATGCTGCAACCGCACCGCTCTCAGATCAGTTCAAGATGCATACTGGAGGTTTTGAATCCCACCGATCCACATTTGATTCGTCGACGGCAGCTGCACGCGCCGGCGCGGCACCAGCGGCGGCAGCGCTACTGTCCTGCTGCCGCCGCCAGCCAGTGGCAGCAGGCTGTGGATGCTGCATCCGGCAAAGCGTACTACTGGTGAGCCTATCCAAACACGATGTTACCAGTTGTGCTGGATGCGCTGTGCCGAACGCCATGCCGACGCTGTGTGAACGCACACAGCGGCCAATGTTTCTTCTCGGATGCACCCATCAGGAACGAGGACACGAGAGAGACCAGCTGGGAGGCGCCTGCACCGGAGCAGCCCAGCAGCGTGCCGCAGCCGGCCGCGGCGCAGCAGCCGTCCGCAAGGCAAGGCCCGCGGTGAATGCTTGCTTGCACA